>OJJU01000023.1_pt1 | contig 71731 bp, 67 predicted proteins | sample 1596141 | NCBI WGS metagenome assembly OJJU01 (sample SAMEA4350150, study PRJEB24818) | metagenome | biome: human; feature: gut; material: faeces | place: Denmark | collected 2013-09
TATTAGTAGAATGATATCTGTCTGAGAGAAAAACAATCTTTTCTATCTCCAGTTTCAAAAGTTCAGTTTCTTCAATCCTCAGGTCATCAAATAGTAATTCAGCCAGTAACTTTATGTTTTTTGCCGGTGGCATAGTATATAGCTGATCGCAGAGCGCTTTTTCCGGTTCTGCAATCCGGTAAAAATAACTACCTTCCTGTATTAGCCGGATATTCAATGGAAAAGCAGCCGATGGCACATCCCGATAGGTAAATGTTCCAAAAGCGGTTTCATATTTTTTCTTTTTCCTTTTTTCAAAAGTAGCACTCGTAATTGTATATACTGCCTCTGGTATCATTTCGTAAAATCCCAATGCATATTCAAAAGAAATATATGATGGTCCATAAATACTTCCAGCCAGCAGATGTCCCGGTACATTTTTATCCGTTTCATATAATCCTCTGGCAATCTGAAAATATTTCCCCTGCTTCACCATACGGGAAAGTTTTGTTTTCGGATTTGCATATGATTGCAGCTCTTCCAGAATCATATCTGTTGTTTTTATCATATTTTCACCTCGCAGTATCATTTTACGATACTATAAGGTGAAAATCAAGCATTTTAATATTTTGTTTTAGTGTGAACCATTCCTGATTTATTTTTCTGATATTGAAATAAAGGAAGTGGAAGTGTCATGTCCACCTTCCCATTTCTTTGCCCTTCTGTACTCTGAAGGGGTTAAGGAATACACCTGCTTAAATAATCTGCAGAAATAATCTTTATTACTGAAGCCCGTATCTATTGAAATAGCACTTACCTTCTTTTCTGTATTACTAAGAAGTAATGCTGCTTCCTTTAGCCTGTAGCATATCAGATAATTGACCGGAGATGTATTCAGCACATTCCGAAATAAATTCAGGGCAGTACTGGTACTCACATTACCAGCTTTAGCAATATCTGAAAGGGAAATTCTTTCCGTGTAATTCAGGTGAATGAACTGCATCATCATTTGTAATCGTGCAAGTGATGATGAATTCATACTTTGAATTTTCGGGCAGCAGACAACATTTGACGTTATGACTTCCCATATCTTTTGTATCTGAACAGATATCTGAAGTTCATTTATTTCACATCTGCTGAGCTGTATAAGCCTTTGTATCTCAGACAGTATTTCTTCCTGCCACTCCTGTGAAGAAGAAAAAATATAATAATCCAGAGATGCGTTCAAAAAGGGTAACACAAATTTCTGATAGATCAGACTTTCTGTCGGAGCAATCAGAGATGGAAGAAAGAGAAAATTAGGAATTGCAGCGTTGTTTTCGGAATGCATTTTATGAAGAACCCTGGAATTGATAAAAATTCCCTGTCCCTTAGACAAATCAAAATTCTTTTCCCCTATATGAAAGTGAACCATACCAGCTTCGATATATACAAATTCAAATTCAGCATGCCAATGCCAGTCAATACAGTTAAAATCAACTTTTCTATCTGTGACATAGCAGCCTCCACACAACCCGTTTTATGATATTCTACAGTATATTGACGAAATAATACAGTGAAAAAGAAGCAAAAATATTATATAGTACTATTTAATGGTGCTGAATAGATAAATACACCAAAAAGCTACGAGGAGAAAAATCGATGAAGAATTATAAAAAGACAAAATTAGCGTGTTATTTAGGATTTATCACACAGGCAGTTGCTGCAAATTTTGCACCTTTACTATTTCTGAAATTTCATACAGATTACAACATTTCACTTGGAAACATTGCCCTGATATCAACCTTCTTTTTCTTTACCCAGCTTTTGGTAGATTTATTTTGTGCCAGGTACGTAGACAGAATTGGATACAGAGTATGTATTGTTGCTTCTGAAGTATGTTCGGCTGCAGGACTCATTGGTCTGGCATTTTTACCGGAAATACTCCCTTCTCCATTTATCGGTATTATTATAAGCGTAATCTTATATGCAATCGGAAGCGGCCTGATCGAGGTTTTAGGAAGTCCTATTGTGGAGGCATGTCCATTTGAGAACAAGGAGGCTACTATGAGTCTTCTACATTCCTTTTACTGCTGGGGAGCAGTTGGAACCATACTTGTTTCGACAGTTTTCTTTCTGCTGTTTGGAATTGACAGTTGGAAATGGCTTGCTGTTATTTTTGCGCTGATCCCTGCTGTTAATATTTACAATTTTGCAACCTGCCCGATTGAATCCTTAGTAGAGGAAGGGCAGGGAATGGGCATCAGGAATTTATTTTCAAAACCCATGTTCCTGATTGCCATTGTGATGATGGTCTGCTCCGGGGCGTCCGAGCTTGCCATGGCACAATGGGCATCTGCATATGCAGAATCAGCACTCGGCCTCTCAAAGACAGTTGGAGATCTTGCCGGTCCTTGTATGTTTGCTGTGACAATGGGAATTTCGCGAGTGCTGTTTGGAAAAGCCTGTGACAAAATGAACCTGGACAGATTTATGATTGGTTCCGGTATCTTATGCTTTATCTGTTATGTATTAGCATCTTTTTCAGAAAATCCGATGATCGGACTTGCAGGATGTATAGTATGTGGGTTTTCTGTAGGAATCATGTGGCCGGGAACAATCAGCATCTCTTCAAAGGCATTTCCAACAGGTGGAACTGCAATGTTTGCACTTTTAGCAATGGCAGGTGATCTTGGCGGAAGCATAGGTCCTGCCATTGTAGGAAAGGTTGCAGACATATTTGGAGGCAGTATTCATGTGGGCATGCGCGTTGGGCTCCTGTTCCCAGTCATATTATGTATTATGTTAATTTTATTCAATATTCTGAACCACAACTGAGCCACTATGATCTGACTTTTTCTGTAGGCGTTTTCTGATACTGCAACCCGGTGCGACTGTCCCGGAGTATAATTAAAGATCTGGTACTCATTGCCTCTGAACAGGCAATTCTCAAAGCTGACCGAAAGAGAGTCCTGACAGGTTATGAATGCCAAATTTCTTGACCTTGGTGCAAAACAGCATCACGGGAACGATCGGTTCGATAACTGTCAGCATGGGCAGCATAAATACCGATGTTAATTAAATCTTTTCCTTTGAATTTATTGTTGCTTTTCATATTGTTTTTCTTTCTTTTATACTTTCCAGCCAACGGCCAGTTCTCTGGACTCCACGAAGCGACGGTAGATGCCACCTTGGTGCATCAGCTCGTCATGGGTACCGCTTTGGACGATTTTACCGCCGTCGATCACCAGAATATTATCGGCATGGCGAACGGTTTTCAGGCGGTGGGCGATCATCAGGATGGTTTTCTCTTTTGTCAATGCTTCGATAGCGGCGGTCAGTTCCTGCTCGCTTTCCGGATCAACATTCGCTGTGGCCTCATCCAGGATTATGATAGGCGCATCCTTCATGATGGCACGGGCGATGGAAATGCGCTGCTTTTCGCCACCGGACAGGCTGGCTCCGCCCTCTCCGATGATAGTTTCATAGCCATCGGGCAATGCCATAATGAAATCATGGCAGCAGGCTTTTTTCGCCGCTTCGATGACCTTTTCCATGGGTGCATCCGGCTGGCCGAAGCGGATGTTGTTGGCGATGGTGTCCTGGAACAGATAGACACTCTGGAACACAAAGCTGAAATTGCGCATCAAACTGTCCATGCTGTATTCCTTTACATCCACACCGCCTAAGCTAACGCAGCCCTTGTCCACATCCCAGAACCGGGCGATGAGATGGCAGAGCGTTGTTTTACCACCACCGGAAGGACCAACGATGGCTGTGGAGGTTTTCTGCGGAATATGCACGGAAATGCCGTCAATAGTCTTTCGCTTGTCGTAGGAAAACTCCACATTTTCCACATCAATATCATAGTTGGTGGGCGTAATGTCCTGCCCATCAATGTCCATCGTAGGTATATCCAGCACGGACTGTGCCTTGCTCACATTCAGGTCAACATTTCTAAGAAGTGCCGAGTAACTGCCGGCACTGTCCAGCGCACCGAATAGGATAAAGGCGGCAATGACCATGACTACGGCGTTCAGCAGTTCCATACTGCCGTTCAGATAAAATGCAACGGACACCGCTGCAATGACCACGCCGATGATCTTGGCAGTCAGGCTTTGCATAAACATGATGGGAACAAAGGTGATCTCCAATTTTATGTTTGCCGCTGTGTTTTCGTCAATGGCCTGATTCAAAGCCTTGCTCTTTTCTCCGGTCAGATTGTAAGACCTGACTTCCGCGATACCCTGAATGTACTCCAGCACCTTTTCCACCAGCTTTCGGTCAGAAGCATCCTTTACCGGTGCGACCGTCTTTGCTTTCTTCTGCAAGTAGCCGTTGACGGCAAAGAACAGGAACACACCAATTACGGCGATGCCGCCAATCCGCAGGTCAAAGGACAAAATCATCAGCGCAACTACCGCCGTGGTCAAAATGCCCTGGGTCACCATCATGACGACACGGGTGGCAACGTCTGCCAGAGCCTCCATACTGTTGGTGGCGACAGAAGTAATGTAGCCCAGGCTGTTTTGGTTGAAGTAGCCCATGGGCAGATACTTCAAATGCTCGGCAATTTCGATACGCTTGTCGGCACAGGTGCCGTAGCCCGCCTCGCATTGGAGCATGGTGGAGCGGTAATTCGCAAAGGCATTGCCTACGATACTAAACAACATAATACCGAAGGACAGCAAAATATGCTGTACCGTCAGATTTCCGATCAAAACGCCATGTAAGGTCACGGCAATAGCCGGAATTTTCAAAGCCTCAAACAGAGCTTTCAGCACACCGAGGAAAATGGACTTTGTAAATTTGCGTTTGTTGATTTCACCACAAAAATCGAAAAAACGTCTAAAAATCTGGATCATTGTGCTGCACCTCCTTCCGTCGTATCCCGCACAGCAATATGAGAACGCCACATCTGTGCATACAGCCTGTCCTTTTCCAGCAGCTCCTGGTGGATACCACTGGAGCGGATATTGCCATCCTCCACCACAAATATCCGGTCGCTGTTGGTGATGGTGGAGAGCCTGTGGGCAATGACCAGCAGGGTCTTTCCTTTTGTCAGCTTGGCTACGGAGGACTGAATGAGGACTTCATTTTCCGGATCGGTAAAAGCTGTTGCCTCATCCAGAATGACGATAGGAGCGTTTTTCAACATGGCACGGGCAATGGCGATACGCTGACGCTCGCCACCGGAGAGATGCCCACCGGCACCGCCCACAACGGTCTGGTAGCCATGCTCCAAACTCATAATAAAGTCATGGCAGCCGCTCTTCTTGGCCGCCTCAATGACTTCTTCGTCCGTTGCATTCTGGTTGCCCATACGAATATTTTCCATAACGGTGGTGTCAAACAGGTAATTGTCCTGAGAGACATAGGCAATGTACTGATTGTAGTCCTGCTGGGTCATTTGGCGAATATCCATGCCGCCGATAGAAATACTGCCGCTTTTTACATCCCAAAGTCCGGCAATGAGCTTTGCAATGGTGGATTTGCCGCTGCCGGAAGGACCAACGAGGGTGTTGACCGTGCCTTCCCGAATGGTCATGTCGATACCATGAAGCACCTCTTTTTCGTGATAGCCGAAGCTCACTCTATCCAGCACGATGTCGTTATTGTTCGGCACTGCAGTGGATACCTGCGGGCGTTCCTGTTCCTCCTGCTCCAAAATGCCGGTCACTTCTCCGATGATGGTACTCAGCTTTGCCAGATCGTCGCCGTAGGACATAACTGTGATCAGGGATGCGATCAATCCAACGGAGAACAAAATGACCTGAATAAAGGTATTGGCATCCAACGTACCGGCACGGAACAGCAGACCGCCGATGGGAAGAACCGCCACCATGGTCGACGGGAAAATGGACATGGCAAGGCAGAAATAAATATTGCATCGCTGCATCCATTCCACATAACAGCTTGCACCCTCTTTGGCGGCGACCACGAATTTCTCATAGGAGCTTTGTGCCTTGGCAAACGCCTTGATGACCTCAATGCCGTTGATATACTCTACTGCAGTATCATTGAGTATCTTGGTTTTATCCACGGTGTTCTGATAGCTTTCCGCATAGCCACGGGTCATTCCTGCATAGCACCCGAATCCGATGGGCACTGTTACCAGCACAGCCAGAGCCATACGCCAATCCAGTACAAAGAGATACACCAGCAGGGCAATAGGCACCAACAGGTTTGATGTAAATTCGGGAATGATATGCGCCATAGTCGTCTCGATGCTGTCGATGCGCTCCACCAGTACATTTTTCACCGAGCCGGAGGGCATATCCAGCACCGTGCCCAGCGGCACACGAGTCAGCTTCTCACATACCCGTTTGCGGATGTTGCCCAACACCGCAAAGGTCGCCTTGTGAGAAAGTGTGGTGGAAATGCTGTGAAAGCCGCATCGCCCCACCCAAAGAAGCGCCATCGCAAGGCAGTGTTGTAAGTAAATATTCATGTCCCGGCATCCACCCAGTAAATCGCCAATCATATTCGCCATGACGAAATAGGGCAAAATGCCGCAAATCACGCCGCACACAGCACTGAGAACGCTGAGTACATAACGGGAGCGATATTCTCCCGCAAAGTCCCAGATCCATGTTGCTGTGGAGCGTTTTATTTTTGTGTTCATGTTCTACCTCCTGTCATTTCTGTATTCAGCAGGGGTCGTATCAAAGATTTCCTTGAAAGCCGCTGCAAATTTACTTGGGTTATCGTAGCCGACAGCAGCTGCAATCTCAATAATCCGCTTTTTATGGTCTGTTACCAGCATGGACGCTGCCACATTCATCTTGTAGTTGCGGATATAGGTATAGATGGGGCTGCCATACACACCCTTGAAGCCGTTTTTCAGGGTCGCTGTGCTGAGATCAAATTGCTTTGCCAGTTCTTCGGTGGTGTAATTTCGGGTCAAATCGTCGGTCAGCAGCTTATGTACTGCCTTGATCTTCTCAGTTTGGCTGGAATAGAAGTACGGGCGTTCATCCGCAGCACCTTGCAATCCTCAGTCTCCACCATTTCTTCCAGATTGTCGCCCATGTCCGTACTGTGAAACATCGCCCAGGAATTGTATACATTTTTCAATTTCACACCTCCTTGAAGGAAGTTAGAGTAGACTAACCCAAGTTGATTAAGGGAAGCCGGTTTTCACGGCTTCCGTAGTAATTATATTCATTTTGCAGTTTGCGTTCTAATCCGATCCGCTTTTTTCGCTCCATTTGGTAAAAAATATTTGCAGCAAAGCTGAAATTCTTATCCCAACACCACATCCAGCGCCATCATCACGCTGAATCCCAACGCAAAGGATAGGTAATTTCAAGAATATGATCTGATATTGTCAAATTCCGTAAATTCCATTGTCTATTTCTCCGCTCTCTTTTTGTAGCCGCAGTCGCAGTAGGCATCGCCGCCCGCAAGGGTACATTCCCGCACAAATTTTGATGCGCCGCCCGCTTCGCTCATGGCGTAGTCCAAAGCGCACATAGCCGGAACAAGGTCAAAAAGCCCCAGTTCACGCATTAGGGTGCAGATACCACATTTCGTGAACCTTGCTTCGTATCCGCTGTCATCGGCATAAGGTAGATACTCCATGTTCCACGAGTACGGGTTGCGGTCAGCAGCATGGAAAGCAGCGGTTTTCTTCATGCCATCAATATCTTTTGGCGTAAATTTCCGCTTCCCGCTCATGCGGCAGAACCGTTTCATCAATGGGGTCATCATGGACTGGCGGTAATAGACCGTCAGCTTTTTCACATCGGGACGGCTGGGCATGGAAAGCACCAGCGCACCGAGCATAACACAACCGACGATGTTCATCTGAAAACGGTCGCCTTTTTCAAACTTGGGCAGGTTCCGGATGATTTCTTTGTATTTTCCCTTTGATTCTACCATGACCGCTTGGGCTTCCGTCGGTGTCAGTTCAAACACGGCAGTCAAATTCCGCTGAAAGGATTTCCTGAAAAACAACCATATTCCCAAAGGCATTCCTATGTATTTCATATCGTAGCCTTCTTCCATGATTCAATGGTGGCGGTGATACGCCGATCAATATCCACACGAGCCGATTTGCATTCTTTCGGATGCTTCTTCGCACTCTGAAACGCCATTTTCACAAACAGACTCGCCCCAACAGGCAGCATGATCTTTATCAGTCCTTCGGGGAAAACAAAGTGCGTAGCATAAGGATATACCGCTGTTTCTACTTCGCAGGTGTGTGGGCGTTCTGCCAATCGTTTTTCCATGCGCCGAATGTATTTCGCTGTGTCCCACAGTACATCATCCTCTGCGCCAATGAGCAGGAGCTTACCCTTGATATTTTCTACCTTGATGAACTCAGCTTCTGTAATAGGATGTGCCTTTTCGGAATCGTCAAAAAGCTTCCATGAGTTGACCATATCGCCGGTACGCTTGGTTTCGGTGGCAATGCACTGCCAATACTGCGGGTGTTGATAAACAAATGGCATATAAGGCAACGGCTCTCCTTGGTAGGAAAAGAGCGATTCACCCTCAATAGGCCATTCTTTGCAACCATCTTTCTTGCCCTGCATGAATCCCTGCCAGATAAAATCGCTGGGTGTCATGCCGATGGTCAGGGTAATATCCGGGAAGTAGGTTGCCGCCGTCAACGCCAGTGTACCCGTTGTAGATGCACCCACAATACCTATTTTGCGGATACTGTGGTTTTTCAGCCAGTTAATTGCTGCCTCCACACGCTCCAATGGATAGTTGTGATGACCATAATCCTTTTTTGCCGGGGACATGGTGAGAACATTGATGTCCTGCTTCAAAAGCCATTTCACGCAGGAACGAGCCATGTAATCCTCCGGGTCATCTCCTATCATAGCGATCATGGCACAGTTAGAGGGTGTTTTACACGCCCAATATGCGCCGTAAAAGCCGTCCTGTTCTGTGTCAAAATGTAAATGTTTCATTTATGTATTCCTCCTAAATCCCGCCTCATCCACATATTCAGGGTGCTCTTTCAGATATTCATCCCTGTCTCCGCAGATGGTATAATCACACTTGCACCCGTCCGCACAGGTGGTCATCCGCACCAGCCATGCGTGGAGCAACTCCATGGCGGCATAGTCCGGATTGCACATGGCCGGCATAACTTCCAATAGGTCATGCTGCTTCGCAAATTCCGCAATGGGGCAGGCAGTAAATTCGTAATAAATGGGCTTATCTTTCTCGTAGGGTGCAACGGACATTTCATAGTCATGCCATGCGTTGCACTTCTTTTCCGATGCAGCAAATGACCAGTGCAAAATGAGTTTCCAGAAAGGCTTGTTGCAATCTGCAAATGAAAGCATACGGAACATGGGCAGAAAAAGTTCATTCTCCATTTCTTCAATTTCCGCAACACTCGTCACCGCTTTGCAGACGGTGTAATAGCTCATCAGCGCAATACAATCATAAGTGCCGCCGGTGCTGTTGTGGAAATTTTTTTCCCACCAAGATCGGTACGCCAATCGGACAGATAGGAAACATATTGCTGCTGTACCCGTTCCCACACAGTTTCTCGTTCTGCCGTCGGATAGTACAGAGCAATTTTTGCCCGAATCTGCTTCTTGCATGGCTTGGAGTACAGAACATGGCAGGTACGATCAAATTGAAGATCTTCGTCTTTCATCCGAGTTTCTCCTGTTTCTGTCCGGTCACGCAAAGCCAGTCTTTTTTATTCTTGTGAATTTGAATATTTGTAAATCCGGCTTCTCTCAGTGCTGTCTTTAACTGCGCATCCCGATAAATGGTCATGCCGTCGATAAGCTGTGTCCACTTATCGTTCTTGTCGGTATCACCGGTGGCCTCGTTGCAGATGAGGAAGATACCACCAGTTTTCGTCACCCGATATACTTCACGGAAACAATCCACCAGCCCCGGCCAAAAATAGACGGTTTCAAAGGCAGTGACCACATCGAATTTATTATCTTCAAATGGCAGCGCCGCAACACTGGCCTCCAACACACAGCAACGCCCCTCCGAAATTGTCTTTGCGTTCAGCCTTTTGGATTTCTCCACACTGACGGAGGAATAGTCAATGCCGGTCACAGTTCCATTCGCGCAGAGTTTCAGCAGCTTGCGAAGATTTGCACCACCACCGCAGCCGCAGTCTAAAACTGCTGCATCTGTGGACAGGCTCAGGAAAGACATCCCCCAGTCTGCCAGCTTGCCATGACCGCTGTTCATCATGGCTACCATAATTTTTCCGCCAAGGCCTTCTGGCTTTTTCGTATTTTCAAAGAATGACATCTTATTTCCTCCCCACCAGCAAACAAACCACGCAATGCCTTTCACATTGCCAATTTCCACGGCATCATACATTTCTTTCAGCCGTACTTTCAAACTATCCACCGTCTCATAAGGCGGTGTGAAATCCATTTAGGGACAGGGCAGCGTCTGATAAACCGACGCGGTCAGAATGCCGGTTCCGACAGGTACCTCCAGCAGCTTGCCCGAGAAGTCATTGGGAACACCCGACAGTGCTTTTTCAAGATAAGCATCACATTCTGCCTTATTCATATCTCACACCAGACGGCACACCGCTTTTCCACTCAGCGTGGTGCAGGTGATCATGCCGTCATAAAGGCTGTTTCCTCCTGTATAGTAGTTAGCTCTCTCTAACTCATGGCCTTTTGAAAAGCCGCCAACCGGCAGCTTTTCGATTTAATCAAATAATTCTTTGCAGGCACCATGCACCAGCGTTTCCAAAACCTGCGGATACAGTTTGCCAATTTCGCCCTGATGGGAAACGGTTAAGATCAGCCCACGAATAGTGGCGGTAGCCAGTTCCATTCCACCTTTCGGCATAAGCTCACTCGCCTCCAGAATTTGACGAATATGGATTTCATCATCGTGATAGTGGGCATCTTTGATGTCCTCCGGTATCCGTCGCAGCAGATACTCCGCATCATTTTCGATAAAGGTCATAGCTTTGGTATCGGAAAGGTATTTACAAGCAGCAAGTATGATTTTTGCAGCCCGCTCGGTCGGAGGAAGTTCAGCATTGTCCTGCAAAGCTTTCTCCGCTACAGCATAGGTTTTTGTATGGATGTTTTCCAGCACGGCAAAGAAAAGCAGTTCCTTTGATGGAAAAAACTTATAGAATGAACCCTTTGCAATGCCAGCCGCTTCAGTGAGTTGCTCCACCGATGTTTTCCGCATTCCGATAGTCACGGCACAACACAGTGCTTCATCCAGCAAATCCTTGCGGATCATTTCATTTTTCTGCTCTGTAAACGCCAAGTGATAACCCCCAAGCAAGTTTGACTGTTTTTGTTCTTTTAGTCATAATTGTATTCGTTGTATTCACGACTGTCAATAGGATTCAAAGAAAAGTTACAAATGCTGGAAAAATTTTGTTTTTATCAATTTTCCCAATATCCGGGACAAGACAGGAATAGAATTTCTCTTTATCTCATGGCAATATCATGGTAATCTATCTGTATCTTTAAAAATGAGGAACATACTATGCATACAAAACTTACTATACCGGAAAGACTGAAAGCTTTGAGAGTCTCAGAAAAAAGAATGTCGTTGCAGGAGTTATCCGATGCTACCGGTATCCCCAGCTCCACGCTTGGCAATTATGAAAAAGATGAAAATATGGATATGTCACTCGGCAATCTTATAACGCTTGCAGATTTTTACAACGTAAGCACAGATTACCTTCTCTGCCGGACAGAATTGGAGAGCGGGAACAAACCTATCTTTTATACCGATATGGCTTCACAGATGATATAGAACATACACTGACTGGAACTGCCGTGGTGGTTTTAACATATACGAGCGTAGATTGGAGCAAAACATGGAACAAATTTTAATTGTGGAAGACGACATAAGCTTAAATCAAGGTTTATGCCGTGCTTTGAAATCAGAAAATAGACAAATAATTTCATGCATGAATTTGAAGTCTACACGGGAACAGCTGCTTTGTGGCAGTGTATCACTGGTACTTCTGGACATCAATCTGCCAGATGGAAATGGATTTGATTTTCTATGCGAACTAAAAGTAACAGATCCATTGTGTCCAGTCATTCTGTTGACTGCCAACGATACGGATATGGACATCGTGACTGGACTTGAACTGGGTGCAGATGATTATATTACCAAGCCATTTTCTCTTTCCGTTTTACGAGCAAGAGTCAATACGCAACTACGAAAGCAAGCAACATCTGTTCATACGGCGTTATTTCAGATGGATGGTTTTGTATTTGACTTTGACCAAATGCAATTTCGGGTAAACGGCACTGCCATTGAGCTTAGCAAGACAGAGCAAAAGCTCCTTCGATTGTTGGTAGAGAATCATGGAAAACCTATGAGCCGTAGTGTTCTGATTGATCGTATCTGGACGGACGGAGCCGAATATGTAGACGAAAATGCCCTTTCCGTCACGGTTAAGCGACTTCGTGATAAGCTGGGAGCACATGACTATATTCAAACCGTCTACGGCATTGGATACATTTGGGAGAAAAAGCATGGATAATTGGATTATTATTCTGGTATTATCCTGTGTGCTAATTACCGTGCTTGTGATTTTCATAAACTACCGTAGAACTCAAAAGACAATGGATACCATTGAGCAGATGTTGGATGCGGCAGCCGACGGAACTTATTCTGAATCCAATTTCGATGAAAGCCGTTTATCGGCACTGGAAACCAAATTTGCTCATTATTCATCCGCATCCCTAATCTCTGCTCAAAATGTAACTGCTGAAAAAGATAAGATTAAAACTCTTATCGCAGATATTTCCCACCAGACTAAAACGCCGATTGCCAATCTTCTGCTTTACAGTGAATTGATTTCAGAAGAAGAACTTTCCGTGGAAATGCGTTCTAATGTGAATGCAATTAGACAGCAGACAGAAAAATTGCGCTTTTTAATTGATTCTCTGGTAAAGCTTTCCAGACTGGAAAATGGTATTTTAACCTTATCTCCACGGCAGGAAGCTGTTCAGACAATGCTTAACGATATTCAGAAACAATATGTGTCCAAAGCTAAGAGCAAAGGTTTGAACTTACAGGTAATACCCAGTGAAGCGAAGGCCTCCTTTGATCCTAAATGGACAACGGAAGCCATCGGGAATCTGGTGGACAATGCGATCAAATACACCCCTTGCGGCAGCATTACCATAAAAGTGTCGGAATATGAATTGTTCACTCGTATTGATGTATCCGATACAGGAATTGGCATTGAAGAAATGGAACAGCCAAAGATTTTCTCTCGCTTCTATCGTTCAGAAAATGTTCGAGAAGATGAAGGTGTTGGCATCGGTCTATATCTGGCACGAGAAATTATATCCAGCGAAGGTGGGTATATAAAGTTGACCTCCGAACTGAGGAAAGGCTCTACTTTTTCGGTATTTCTTCCAAGACAAGCTGAAATCTTACAAAGCTGTTAGAATTGAATTCTCTCTCGAAAGATTGTGGAAAGAATTGTGTGATATGATCTGTATGTAGAAACAAAAACTACATACAGATTTTTTAATGGAGGAAAAAACTTATGAAAATATTACAGGCAAATGACCTGATCAAGATTTATGGATCCGGTGAAACTTCCGTGCACGCATTAGACGGAGTGAATTTTTCTGTAGAAAAAGGTGAATTTGTTGCCATTGTCGGCACTTCTGGTTCTGGTAAGTCTACGTTGTTGCATATGCTGGGTGGTTTGGATAGACCGACTTCCGGCAGCGTTATCGTGGATGGCAAGGACATTTTCTCATTGGGAGATGAAGCCCTAACCATTTTCCGTCGAAGAAAAATCGGCTTCGTGTTCCAGAATTACAATCTAGTTCCCGTTCTAAATGTATACGAAAACATCGTCCTCCCGATTCAACTGGATGGCAAACAGGTAGATAACGCCTATATTGACAGTATTATTGAAACATTGGGGCTTGAAAGCAAGCTACAAAACCTTCCCAATAACCTTTCTGGTGGGCAACAGCAACGTGTAGCAATTGCAAGAGCATTGGCATCTAAACCTGCAATTATTCTTGCTGATGAACCTACCGGAAATCTGGATTCCAAAACCAGTCAAGATGTTCTTGGACTTCTGAAAGTGTCCAGTCAAAAATATGCACAGACCATCGTCATGATTACCCACAATGAAGAAATTGCCCAACTTGCAGACCGTATTATTCGCATTGAGGACGGCAAAATTGTGGAGCACAAGTAAGGAGGGGTGATTATGAATGTAAAAAACAAACGCTGTATCCGGAACTTAAGCCACAAGCAACTGAAAGCATCAAAAATCAGAAATTTGATTGCTGTTTTTGCGATTGCTTTGACAACGTTGCTGTTTACATCGCTATTCACGATTGCACTTTCCATCAATGATGGCTTTCAGCAATCCAACTTTCGTCAATGCGGCGGTTGGAGCCATGGCACCTTCAAATATCTGACCGAGGAGCAGTTTGAGGAAATCAAAGAAGACCCGCTGATTAAACAGTGGGGATTGCGCAGATTTGTAGGAATGCCTTCAAAAGCTCCTTTTAACAAATCTCATGTCGAAGTAGGCTATTCCGATGCTGTGCAGGCACATTGGATGTACTGTGATCCGATTACAGGCAGCCTGCCGAAAGAAGGAACCGATGAAGCCGCAACGGACACAAAAGTTCTGGAACTGTTGGGCATCAAACCTGAATTGGGAGCACAGTTCACCATGACTTTTGATGTGGATGGTCATGAAACCACCCAGACCTTCACCCTCTGTGGGTGGTGGGAGTACGATGAAGCAATCGTGGCAAACCATGTTCTGATTCCGCTAAGCCGTGCAGAAGCCATCTATCAGGAAACAGGATTGGTTCCCGGTCAGGCAAATGATGGAATGACCGGAAGCTGGAATATGGACGTGATGTTTCCAAACGCCTGGAACATTGAAAAAAATATACAGCAAGTACTGAGCAATCACGGCTATCAGGATGAAAGTCGCATTGATGGGGATAATTATGTAGCTACGGGCATCAACTGGGGATACAGCGCTTCTCAGTTAGCAGATAACATAGACCCTATGACGGTGCTAACGATTGCAGCAGTTTTATTACTGATTATTTTTACCGGTTATCTCATTATTTACAACGTATTTCAGATTTCTGTAGCCAACGATATTCGATTCTATGGGTTGCTGAAAACAATCGGAACAACACCACGCCAGCTGCGTAGAATTATTCGACAACAAGCAATGATCCTTTGCCTGTTTGGGATTCCTTTCGGTTTACTTGGTGGATGGTTGGTAGGCGGGGCATTGACCCCTGTTATTATTGCAAGGCTCAATGGAATTGTGAATACGGTTTCTGCGCGACCGATGATCTTTGTTGTGTCGGCGCTGTTTGCTTTGTTTACGGTACTCATTTCCTGCCGCCGTCCAGGTAAAATAGCAGCAAAAGTTTCTCCGGTGGAAGCGGTATGCTATACAGAAGGCATGAATATGAAGAGAAAGACCAGAAAATCGACAGGTACAGTTTCTCTTCTTTCCATGGCAAAAGCAAACCTGGGACGCAATCGAGGAAAAACATGGATCACGGTGATCTCCTTGTCTTTGGCAGTAGTGTTATTAAATCTTACCGTTATCTTTACCAAGGGATTTGACATGGACAAATACCTGTCTCATTTTGTAGCTACAGATTTCATTCTGGCAGATGCGGCCTATTTCCAGACCGGTGTTGGTCAGCATTTTTCTGCGGACAGCCCTCTCCCACAGGAAGTCATCGATGAAGTTACATCTCAGGCAGAAATCACTGATGGAGCAAGGGTGTATGGGAAAACCACCGTCATTCAGGAATTTATTTCAGAAGATTATTACCGTCACCTGCGGGAGCAGTGGTACAGTAAAGAAAAATTAGATCGTCTTGTTGAATTAGAAGAAAAAACGGATGAGGGACTCCTTGCCGACAATGCCCAGGTCTATGGAATGGAAAGCTTTGCCCTGGATCATCTGAAGGTTTTGGAAGGTGATCTTTCCAAACTGTATGAACCCGCTGGTCGATACATTGCGGCAGTATATAGTGAAGATGATTACGGCGATCCCATCATGGATTCCCATTGGGCAAAGCTCGGAGATACCGTAACTCTGCGGTATGTGGAAGAACTGGAATATTACAATCCAAATACAGGAGAAGTTTATGGATCATGGGATGATATTCCAAATCCAGACACAGATGTCTGGGCATCACGGGCTACAAAATGGCGGGATGTTGATTATACCGTGGTAGCTTTGGTGTCTGTGCCAAGGCCACTTGATTACCGCTATTATGGCAACGATGAGTTTGTAGTCAATGACCAGACATTCATTCAGGATACTAAAACGGATACCATCATGTACTATGCGTTTGATACGACAGACGATACCAACGACCGGATGGAGGCTTTCCTGTCTGATTATACGAAGAATGTCAATCCACAGTTCGATTATGAAAGCAAGGCAACCTATGTAGAAGAATTTGAGAATTTCCGTTCCATGTTCTTGTTGCTTGGCGGAGCATTGAGCCTTATTGTCGGATTGGTAGGAATTCTCAACTTTTTCAATGCAATTCTGACGGGCATCATCACCCGGAAGAGAGAATTTGCCATGCTGCAATCTGTTGGTATGACAGGCAAACAGCTCAAGACAATGTTGGTGTATGAGGGCTTGTTTTATGCTCTGGGGGCAGGCTTGCTGTCACTCGTTCTGGCAATCACATTGAGCCCGCTGGCCGGCGCAACACTGAGCAATATGTTCTGGTTCTTTACCTACCGTTTTACAATAATGCCCATCCTTATGCTATTACCAATTTTTGCACTGTTAGGTACACTAATTCCATTAATAATTTACCAGTTTGTTGCAAAATCTACAATTATAGAACGTTTAAGAGAAAACGAATAAACGAGCAATCCGCCAGTACGAGCATTTATCATGCCAGTATAGGCGGATTGCCATTCAGTATCAAATTAGCATATCTGTTTGGTGCACAAATTGTTTAAAAAACTGAAACATACAAGGATCATCACTTGCTTCCAAATTTATCTTTTTTCCCATATACAATGCTCCTTCTTTTTAGCTATGAATTCATGAATAAAATCTCTGATATAATGCACCTTCCAGACCATCTGAAACGCTTACCCACAATCTGGCATTTATATAATTCATTAATCTGTATAATTCAGGCAGGTGCTTCGACTTTTGACATATTTCTGCACCCAATTTAGAATAATAAACTCTTACTTCCATAGAATTCTCATAAAACCAGATACAACCCTCTGTGATATAACCTGGAGATCTGTCACAATTCTTAAAAACCATCGTTATTCTCGGTATACCTTCCATCAGATCTGCTTCGAAATACAAATTATGTTGTTTTAAATACAAGGTAATTTTTGACCACATCCAGATACTGGTTCTCTTTATCATAAACTCCAAAACAACTGCCCCTTTCTGTTTTTTACCTTGAGAATTTACTATATCGATTGGTTTATAAATCTACTCAAATCGTTTCTTTCAGAAATATCAAAAACAAAACTCTATTCCTTCGCATTCTTCTCTGTTGTAATATCCGGCTCTTGCTCCGTTAATACCGTTTCTCAATGGCTCTCTAACAACAAAAATTCTCCTCTTTCTTATAAGCCGAATCATCCTACGATTCACTTGGAATCATCTGGAAATATCTCAACGCCTCAACAATAGCCTCTTCCTTCTTCTTCGGACACTTAGGCTGTCTGGCATCATCAGATTTAGATTTATTGTAATTTTCACGCTCTATGATTCCATACTTAGCTTTGACCTGTGCAATATACAGATTCGATACCTTCATCCCATCATAATGCTCTGCCACGTATTTTTTAATCTCCTCATATGTAGCCTTACTCTCCGCAGATGTCGAATCCATCTCGTCCATGTCAAGTCTCACATTCACATGATGCTTCGCTTCGTGGAGTTTGGACAATAAACATACTGTCTCAACATGCACCGTCATTGGGAACTGATCCACTGCCCGCCACTTTTTCAGCTCATATCCACCCTCGCAGAGTATCTTCAGATCTCTTGAAAGAGTCGCACTGTCACAGCTCACATATACGATCCTCTCCGGCTTCATTTTCAGCATGGTATCAAGACAGGCTCCGTCACAGCCCTTTCTGGGCGGATCTACCACGATCACATCTGCAAAGATCCCTTCCTGTCCATATTTCTCTGGCAGTACCTCCTCTGCCTTTCCTACGAAAAATTCTGCATTAGTGATGTGATTTCTTTCTGCATTCTTCCGGGCATCCTCAATGGCCTGTGGAATGATCTCCACGCCATAAACCTGCTTTGCCCTGCCGGAAAGGAAAAGAGAAATCGTTCCAATCCCACAGTACAGATCCCAGACCGTTTCCTTTCCGGTAAGTGCTGCATAGGAAAGTGCAAGGCTGTACAGCTTCTCTGTCTGGACAGGATTGACCTGATAAAAGGACAGCGGAGAAATAGAAAAGGTGATCCCCTGATCTGTCAGTGCAAAATCATGCAGGACATCCCTTACATGGATCGTGTCCTGTATCCGGTCATTACCCCAGATCGTAGTGACCTCCCCTCCCATGATGACATTCGTTTTTTCAAGATTATGGCTTAAGGAAATACTGGTCATTCCCGGTATCTCCTGAAGGAGCCGGATCAGGCGATCCTGAAAGGGGAGCTGCTTTCTGCTGTTGATCACAAGGCACACCATCAGTTCTCCGCTGGTAAAACCTTTTCGGATCAGTATATGTCGGATCAGCCCCTTGTGGCTCACCTCATCATAAGCCGGAACATGATTTTCCTTCATATAGGTAAGAACTGCCTGTAGGATCACCTGATTCTCTTCTGCTCCGAGATAACATTCTGTATTTTCAATGATACTGTGTGTTCTTCCCGCATAAAATCCAGTCACCGGCTCGCCATCCTTGTTCTGTCCCACCGGATACTGAGCCTTATTACGATAACGGAAAGGACATTCCATTCCCACAACAGGCTCGCCCGTCTCATCTACCAGCTTCTCCGAAAAGCCTCCGATATGAATCAGCTGATCACGAACCTTCCTCTGCTTAAAGGCAAGCTGTTCCTGATAATCCATCGCCTGGATCTGACAACCGCCACACTGTCTGTACAGCTTACAGGGCGGCTCTGTACGCCAGTCAGAAGGCTTCAGGATTTTTTCCACCCTGGCATAGCCATAGTTTTTTTTGACCTTGGTAACCCTTGCCAGGATCCGGTCTCCGATCACAGTGTCCTTGATGAAAAAGGGATAGCCGTCTACCTTGCCTATCCCTTCTCCATCATGACTTATATCTATAATTTCTGTTTCTATAGTGTCATTCTTTTTAAAGCTGTTTTCTCTGTTTTTCACGCTTTTCTCCGCCCTGTTTCTGCGTTATTATGGCTTCCTGCTGTTATTCCATTCTGGTTCCTGTCAAATTAGAATCAAACAGTCTGTTGAAGCCAAGCCATCCGTTATTATCCCTGCTGCTTTCCAGAATCTCAGTAAAGGTCTCCATCTTGGCATCCGTATTATCTGCGAGGTTCAGCGCCATGGCTTCCATGATCGCAGGTTTCTTTGGCGAACCAAATTCATATTCCCCATGATGCGCAAGGATACAGTGCTTCAGTTCATTCGCCAATACTTCTGGGAAGCCTGGGATATTCCGCACCTTTTCACCGATCATTTCCACACCGATCACAATATGACCAAGGAACTGTCCTGCGTCGGTATAGTCATTTTCCGGGAAAAGAGAAATCTCTCTGGTCTTTCCCATATCATGACAGATTGCTGCTGTGATCAGCAGATCTCTCTTTAACAGTGGATATGTACTACAATAATAATCGCATAGCTTTGTTACACCGAGTGTATGCTGAAGCAGGCCTCCCACAAATCCGTGGTGCACCGTTTTGGCTGCGGATGACTGCTTAAAGGCACTGATAAACGCCTGATCCTTTACGAAAAACTCCTGGAGCAGCTGCTTCAGATATGTATTTTCCACTCCGTTAATATAAGAAAGCAGCTCCTGATACATTTCTTCTCTGTCGAACCTGCTGACAGGCAGATAATCCGCAGGCGCATATTCACCTTCCTGACACTTACGGATTCTTTTGACATTGACCTGCAGCACTCCCTGAAAGCTGGTAATATCTCCATACACCTCGATATAATCCAGGGAATCAAATTCTGCGATACCTGCATTATTGGGATCCCACACCTTTGCGTCTATGGTTCCTGTTTTATCCTGAAGTACCACTGTATCATAAGGCTTTCCATTCTTTGTTACCGCCGAGATCTTGTGTTTACAGAGGTAAATATCAAACACTCTGTCACCGTCTTTATAATCTTTAATATATTTCATTTCTGCTTTGCCCTTTCCTTTTGTTCATGATTTTTCTCTTATCGGGTTCCCAACGTTACGGAAAGCTCCATTTCCGTATAGCCTTCCGGTCCCTGACGAAGCAGTGTCAACGTCATAGTTTCTTCCGGCTCCATATCCATCATACCATTGATCAGCTCCTGATAACTGGTAACCTTGGTATCTCCAATTCCGGTGACCACATCTCCGCTCTGGATACCTGCCGCCATTGCCGGCGAATCCATGTCTATTTCCATGATATAGGCTCCATAAGGTACGTCGAGTTCCTCATGCACCTGCAACGTCACATCTGCACCATGGATACCAAGATACGGAATATCCTTATCATTTGACATTCTCTCGATCAGCTTCCGGAGATCCGTGATCCCTATAGCACTGACCAGATTTCTGGTATCACTGCTGTTATGGGAGGAATCTATGATACCTATTACCTGCCCGCTTAAATTCACAAGAATGCCCGTGGCAGAAGAGCTGCCGTAAATATCAGTAGTAATCCATTTATATCTGGAATCAGGAAGATCGACCGTACTGCCTGCAGATGTTACAAAGCCATAACAGACAGACCCGGCAACACCCGCAGGCTGTCCCAGTGCAATAACCGGGTTTCCTATGAGGTTGCTTCCGGCAGAGGTTCCCAGCTTAACCGGCTCTGCAGCCTGCAGCGTTGTCCTCTTCATAGTATTTTTTTCTACTGCAAGAATAGCCAGTCCTGTATTACTGTCCTTTTTTTTCAGTTCAGCTTCATATTCCAGTTCATCGCTAAATGTGATTTCCAGAAGCTCTGCGTCTTCAACAGCTGGATAATTCGTCAGAATCAGAAGTTCTTTTCCATTATCTGCTATGATCACTCCGGCAACAGATCCCTCATTTTTATATACATTATTAAACCAGTCCACATCCGAGGTAATTCCAACCACTGTCACCATGGAAGACTGCACACTCTTCGCAACTGCCGCCAGTGAATCGTAAAGCGATGTATAATCCTCGACACCTAGCTTCATCTCGGAAAGCACCTGAGCGATCTGCTCATCCTCCAGTACCGGTGTCACAGGCTCCGGGGACATTTCGGAATCATCTGCGATCATATCCTCCGGCAGGATCTCTTCTGACTCTTTCTCTTCCACGAGTACCACAGTAGATGGCTTTTCTTCTGGATAAAGGCGGTTGCTTATGACCGGTTCCAGAAGAAGAAAGGTCAGACAGGCTACCAGTCCGAAGATCACAGCCATAGCTGCTGTGATAATTGTTTTCCTTATCAGTTTTTTCCGGTTTAAGGGACGCTGCTTGATGGTCTCTTTCAAAAAATCCGTTCTGTCCTGATTCTGCTGTTCTTCCATACAGATTTCTCCTTATTCCTCTTCCCTTTTCTCCTCTTTAAAGGCAAAGAATCTCTGACCAAAGTAATTCAGTATTACAAACAGTCCCATGCCACATACCATGGCGATATTGTCCTGCCATTCTGTGGAAAGTCCGCTTAAAAGAAGCAGGATCAGCTTCTTTGCACCACCATATGCGATCAGATAACACACGGTAATGTTTAAAATGAATTTAAGGATGACAACCGGAGATTTACTTTTATTTTGAAAGGTAAAATATTTATTCAGGAAATAGCTGCATATGCTGCCTACTATATAATTGGCTGCAGAAGAAATCCAGTATGACAGATGCAGCAGATTGTAAGCAAGAAACATGACAGCCGTCCCTACGACTGTATTGACAACACCTACCAGTACAAATTTCAGGAAGGTTATATCCAGTTTACCTTTCAGCTTTTCGATCACGTCTGTATCCTCTTTTCCATATATTCTCACATGATAACAGTATAAAATTTTACAGCCCTTTTTGCAAGAAAGAATCCTGCAAGCAGGATTCTCCACCCAGAACGGGTCATTTCCGATGACATAAAAAAGCCTGAGGATCACAGATCCTCAGACCTTACTTAACTATAGTCGGGGTGACGTGATTCGAACACGCGACCTCTACGTCCCGAACGTAGCGCTCTACCAAGCTGAGCCACACCCCGATTTCATACGACATTAGCTATCATACAATTTTTAGACCAAATTGTCAATACTGAAAACCTGCTATTCAGGTGCAATTCAGCATTCAGAGAAATCCACAGAAGCTCTGTTTTTAAAAGCACGGCAGATGAACTGCTCCTGCAGCTTCCTGCCATGCTTTTTATTTCAGGCGGATCAGTGCTTATTCTGTCTCCTGTCTATGTAATCGATCAGCATCTCAGCAGTTACATCTTCTCCAAGCTTACTGCTGTTAATAGATACATCATAATTACGGGAATCACCCCATTTACCCTTACAGTAATAATTGTGATAATTCTTCCTCTTTTTATCCTGACGAACCATAAAGGTTTCTGCCTCATCCCTGTTCATTCCATAAATACGTACGACACGGTCAACCTTACTCTCCCAGTCACCGAGGATGAAAATAGAGATCGTTCCAGGATACTTCTTTAATACGTCTTCAGAGCAGCGCCCTACCACCACGAAGGATTCTCCGGATTCTGCTTTTTTTCTCAGGTAATCAAACTGCATATTGGCAAGGTTCTCTTCTGCAGAATTGGAATAACCCTTAACAGTTCTTGTCATAAAGAGGTTTCTTGGAACCTCATCATATTTCTCAAGGTTCTTTACCTCTACGCTTTTCTCATTGGCAATCTCCTGCAGAAGGTTCTTATCATACAGATTCAGTCCATAGTGCTTTGCGAGAATCTCTGCGATCTCATGTCCGCCTGAACCGAATTCACGTCCTATAGAAATAATAAGCTGTTTTTCCATTGATGCTGCCTCCTTTTATAAGTATCTTACAAAGATAAATAACATGGAGAATAAAACTACCATAATGGTTGCAGGTGCAACTTCCTTACAGTACTTGCCCCATCCAATAGGATGACCATGCTTGGCTGCAACAGCAGTACCAACAACATTCGCAGATGCACCGATCGGTGTTGCACTTCCACCGATATCTGTTCCCATGGAAAGTGCCCATGCCAGAGTGGAAAGGTCTACACCCTGTGCTACGGCAAGACTCTTGATAACAGGAATCATGGTTGCTGCAAATGGAATATTATCTACAAAGGCACTGGCAATAGCGGAACCCCAGATGATAATAGCGATCATCAGCTTGATATTTCCTCCGCTGACTTTGGCGATCAGACCTGCAATCACTTCCAGCACACCAGTCTGCTCCAGACCACCTACTACAACAAACAGTCCGACAAAGAACAGCAGCGTCTTGTAATCTACCTTTTTCATCAGCTCTACAGCTTCCTTACCAGATGTGACCAGTGTCAGGATGGCTATGCCAAGTCCGATGGTTGCAACGGTAAGTCCTGTCTGTGCATGTGTTACAAGAAGAACTACTGCAAGTGCAAATATAATGCAGCTGATGGTAAAGCTCTTCTTATCCCTGATGGCTGTTTTGGGATCCGGGAATGCGGATGTATCTACAGTTCCGTCACTACGGAGCTGCTTATGGAATGCGAGGAAGAAATAAATCACGGTAAGTACCAGTGCACAAATAACGATCAGTCCCGTATTACTGATAAAATCTCCAAATGAATATCCAAGGGATGTTCCGATAATAATGTTCGGGGGATCTCCACACATGGTAGCCGCTCCACCCAGATTCGCACAGAAAATCTCTGAAAGAATCATAGGTACCGGATTAAATTTCAAAAGCTGTGCCAGCTCTACTGTTACTGCTGCCAGGAACAGTATAACGGTGATACTGTCAATAAACATAGCCAGAATACTGGACATAACCATAAAAGTAACGAAAATTGCTACAGTCTTGTAATGAACAGCCTTAGCCAGTCTCATACAAAGCCAGCGGAAGAAGCCTGCATTACCCATACCCTCTACCATGATCATCATACCTGCTATGAAGATAATGGTTGCCCAGTTGATGCCACTGGAGGTCTCAGCCGCTTCACCAGCCTGATACCAGAAGGTTAAAGTTCCAATCTCCTTAAAATTTAACGTATTGATCACTGCTGACATACTGTGCATGCAGACACCGAATACCAGCACCAGTGTCAGTAACCCACTCAGCAGTGTTACGATATGTCTTTCCAGCTTCTCTGAAATGATCAGCAGAAACATGACAAGAAATATCACAGTTGCAATAATTTGTGCCATTTTCTCTCCTCCTCCTTATAACCTCGGGTGATTATAACACCTAACCCTGAGTGATTCAAGAATTTGACACAAAATTTTTATATTTTCTTCACACTTCTGAACTTTTTATAAAACGCTGTCGATTTTATCGGCAAGATCTGTCTTACTGACAGCTCCTACAACATTTGCTTTTACCTCTCCACTCTTAAATACGATCATGTTGGGAATGGACATGACCCCATATTTCTGAGCCAGATTCATATTTTCATCTACATTGCACTTGCCAACCTTGCATTTTCCCTCATATTCTGCTGCAAGCTCTGCTACTACCGGTGCCATCATTTTACATGGTCCGCACCAGTCAGCATAAAAATCTACCAGAACCGGTATATTGCTTTTTACAACCTCTTCCTCAAAATTCTGCTCTGTGATCTTCAGTTCCATCAAAATCTCCTCCTTTTCCTTATTATAGTTATATGGTTATCTGTTAGTATCGTTTTATCTGTAAATAATATACTTGCAGATAGGATTCCCTATACTGGAAAATTTTTCCTCATATTCTGTCATGACATTTCCCTGCATCAGTCTGTCATCATGGTGCAGATCATAGGTACATTCCTTTATCTTCCAGCCTGCTTCCGGTACCTCTTCTACTGCAAAGTCAAACAGGTCACGGTTATCTGTCTTAAACTCCAGTACACCATTCCCCTTCAGGAACTCATCATATCTTGCAAGGAACTGTCTGGACGGCAGTCTTCTCTTGGCATGCCTGTCCTTGGGCCAGGGATCTGAAAAATTCAGGTAGATCCTGTCAATCTCATCTCTTCCGAATACCTCTGTGATATCCTCGGCGTCCATCCGGACAAAGCGGAGATTTGGAAGCTCCTTTTCCTCCATCTTCTGGATAGCACGAAGCAGGACACTGGAATATTTCTCAATACCAATATAGTTAATATCCGGGTGCAGAGATGCCATTTCATAAAGAAATCTTCCCTTCCCCATGCCGATCTCTACATGGATCTCATGGTCATTGCCAAATACCTGCTGCCAGGCACCTTTATTTGTTTCCGGCTCATGGATCACAAAGACGCTGTCTGCGATCGCTTCCCGTGAACCCGGTACATTTTTTAAACGCATAGCCTTCTCCTGTCTTTATCTGTTTACCTATATTTTACCTTATCTTTCCTCTTCCTGAAAGCATATTTCTCAGAACAATTTATTAAAATATGATAAATCTTTTCAAAACAGTTCAGCTTTCAGTGTAAATAGTGTAAGATAAGAAAAGAAAAAAGGAGAGTTCCAAATGAGACATAACAGGATTTATCGGGCAGGCACCTTTTTTTTGTCTGCTTTTTTATATGTAACAGCTGCCATGACACCCATCACCGCCCTGGCTGCCCCGGCTGACCTGAACGAGGCTGCTGCCCAGCAGGAGGAGCGTCTGACCCTTCCCATACAGAGCAATGAGATTGAAAACTGGCCGGAGGGTCCCGCCGTCGGCGCAGAAGGCGCCATCGTGCTGGAAGCCAATACTGGTGTGGTTCTCTATGCCAAAAATATCCACGAGAAGCTTTATCCGGCAAGCACCACCAAGCTGCTTACCTGTCTGATCGCTGCCAGAGAATGCTCCATGGACGAGATCGTGACATTTTCCCATGATGCTGTCTTCGGTATCCAGCAGGGCAGCTCCAATATCGGGATCGATGAAGGACAGGCTATGACTATGGAAGAGTGTCTGTACGGTATTCTTGTTGCCTCCGCCAATGAGGTTGCCGCTGCCGTTGCCGAGCATGTGGCAGGAAGCCAGGAAGCCTTTGCCGATATGATGAACGAGACTGCAAGGGAGCTCGGCTGTCAGGATTCCCATTTCGTGAATCCTCATGGACTGTTTGATGAAAACCACTATACCTCTGCCTATGACCTTGCCATCATTGCGAAAGCCTTTTTCCAGAATGAGCTTCTGAGCAAGATCGGCAATACCCCAAGGCACCACTTTGCAGCCACTGCTGACCAGCCAGATGACTTTACCGTACGTAATAAGCACCAGCTTATTAACGGAGACACTCCCTATGAAGGAATAAAGGGTGGCAAGACCGGATATACCGATGAAGCAAGGCAGACCCTCGTCACCTGTGCCGAACAGAATGCCTTAAAGCTGATCTGTGTGGTCATGAAGGAGGAAAGTCCGGAACAGTTTAATGATACCGTCAGACTTTTTGACTATGGTTTCAAAAATTTTACCGTGGCTAACGTAGCAGAAAACGAAACACGATACAATATCGATGAAACCGAGTTTTTCCATACCTCCTATGATATTTTCGGGAATTCCAGTCCGATTCTTTCCTTAAATAAAGACAGCTATCTGATCCTGCCAAAGACCGTCAGCTTTCAGGAGCTGACCTCGGAAATCTCCTATGATGTATCCGGAGAAAATGAAGTTGCTGCCATTAATTACTATTATGAGGATACCTATGTTGGTACAGCCTCTATTGATCTGGCAAAAGCTACTGCCTATTCTTCCTATGATTTTGACAGCGCACCCATTACACCTGCCAAAACAGAGCCAGTAACCAGTGGAATGGATAATACCATCTTCATTAATATCAAGATCGTGCTCCTGGTCGTCATTATCCTGGCAGCTCTGACCATCCTGGTCTTTGTGGTCCGGGATCTGCTCATCAATTACAGCTTTTCCGGAAGCTCACGCTCTGTCAGCAGAAAAAAATACTGGACCCGGAAGAAGCATGGCAGAAACCGCCGTTCTTCCGGATCCAGAGATATTCATTTCTGATGAGATGCCTGCTTTTTCTTTTTCTGTTTGCGGTGTTCCTTGGCTTCCTCTCTCTTATCCTGGATCTTCTGACATTCTTCTTCAGATATGAATTTGGAAGTCTTCACAATATAAACACCGTCATTTTCTGTTTTACGGATCCGGATCTTTGATTTCATGCTGCCATGCACCGGACAGACGGCCACACTGTAATAATGCTTGCCGTTTGGCGTAAACCACCGGATCTTTTTACGGATATTCCTATGACAGAGATAGCATTTGGTGCTGATCACCTCCCTATCCTCCAGCGCCTCCTGCTTATCCGCAAATTCCCTCGAAATATACTTCATATAATCATGGAAGAAGACATGGATTTCTTCCTCTCTGGATGCAGGAAGCACAAAGGTATCAATGGAATAGTTCTCCAGCACCTCTTCCGGCAGAATCTCAAGTATCTTTGCCGTATAGTAAGCATCACTGAAGGCCCGGTGAAAAGGAATATCCTTCTCTATCTTCAGGAAATCAATCGCGTATTCCAGACTTCGTCTGGACTTGCGGTCCTCATAGGCAATACTGAACAGCTTCTGTACATCCAGAAATTTAAGAGGACCTGTGCTTAGTGGCTCCATTTTATAATAACGCATATTTCTCTGTAATTCATACAGATCAAGTGGTCCCCAGGTGCAGTAGATCACATTCCTCCCACTAAAGGCAAGAAACTCCTCCATCACCTTCGGAAAAGGACACCCCTTTTGCAGATCCTTCATATGAAGATGGATGATCTTACTGGTAATAGCATGCATATGCTGATAGATCGCCGGCTTTACAAGCTGATTGAACTCACTGATCATTTTCCGTTCACTGCTCAGCAGGATCGCACCAATATCGATAATTTCAAAAGGGATTTCCTTTACCTCGGGCTCTTCCCCTGTATTACTCTGGTTCCACTCCAGATCAAGCACAACATAGTTCATTTCATTCGTTTCCTTTATAAAGATGGATCTATTTTACCACAGAACTGCTTCCCTACCAACCCACTTTTATGCTGTGCTTATTGTACCTGCCCCTGCTGGCGCACGGTACCTCCGTTTTTGATCTCTTTCGTGGCACTTACCACGATCATGGTATCTCCATCCAGTGCCCCGGTTATGGCAGCATAATTCTCATTCTGATCCTGCACTGTCACGTTGATCTCCTCAATATAAGACTCCTCTCCGAGGATCCCTTCCCGCTGCTTCACCGCATATACATAATTTCTTGTATTTTCCGAATGCAGGGCATAAACAGGAATACAGAATGGAAACTTCTCCCCTGCATCTGAAGCAGTCAGGGTTCCGGACTGTCCCGGTATCCCTTCTCCTTCTGAAAGAGGGATCAGAATTTCATAGCTGCCATCTCCGGAAGCACTTTCACCAAGATAGGTGACCGTCGTCTGAAATTCACTTTCTCCTTCCAGCTTTACCGTGACGAAATCCTTCAGGCCCACATGCTTTTTCTGCTCCCTGCTGATCAGGATCTTTAACTGACAGGGTACCGTATCATCTGAAAGCCGCAGCACGGCCGTATCCCCGATCCTCTCTCCCGCAGATAGAGAAACTCCTGTGACCACACCGCTTCTTTCTGAAAACACCTGTCCCTCCTGCTGCAGGACCTCCCGATAAACAGAAAGGCTGTCTGAAAGCTTTTCCTTTTCCATGGAAAGCTCTGTCAGCTCGGAAGACGAGGCTTCTGGAAGAAGCGCATCCTCTACCCTTCTTCCTGCATCTTTTACGGCTTCATCCCGTTCCGCTTTCGTGTCTGCCTCCGCATAGGCAGCGCTCTGCAGCGCCGCCTTCGTTTCCTCGTCCATGCCTTCTTCTCCGTCTTCCTCTGCCTGAACATAAGCTTCTGCGGCTCTTCCCACTTTCGTATCCTGGATCCGTGCCGTGGTATCATAATCTTCTCTGGCCCGTGCAAGCTCAAGATCCCGTTTCTGCTGTGCCAGCGCCTGATTTTCTTCTATGGATGCCATCTGCACGGAAATTCTGTCGATCTCCTGCTGCTTTGCATCTATGATCTCCTGCAGATCTGTCAGGTCAACCGTAAAGAGAAGATCTCCTTCCTCCACTCTGTCACCTTCCCGTACAGAGATCCCGGAAAGCCGAAGACCACTGACAAAGTTCACCGGAATTTCCCCGCCGGCAACTACAATCCCCTCTGCCTCCACCTTATGTTCTACATATTTGCTGTCCGGCTTCTGCACGGTGACCATGGGAAGCTGATAAGCATACACTGCCCGGGAAATCAGGGTACACAGCCACATGATACCAAGAAATATGATAAATCCTGTAAAAATCTTCCGTTTCTTTTCTTTCATAACCTCACTCCTTCAGTCCCGCATATACGATCCCCTGCTCCAGATCATCATGGAAAAGCCCGAATACAAAAAGCACCGGGATCAGCATGATCACACTGCCGCAGAAGGCTGTCGCTGCCTGATTCAGACTGATCTGCGGCAGATACAGGGACAGGGGCCACAGGGATTTGTCGTCCAGAAATGCCATAGGCTGCTCGATCAGATTAAAGCATTCCAGAAATCCAAGGATCAGTGCCGAACAGATCCCGCCCCTGCCAAGAGGAAGCCCTATCCGCAAGAACAGTCCTGCTTCCCCGGCTCCGTCTATCCTCGCCGCTTCCAGCATGGCCTGCGGGATCGCCGAAAATCCTCCGTAACATAAGAATACCGGGAACGCTGAAAAAACAGCCGGCAGGATCACCGCCCACTGTGTATTCATCAGATGCAGCCTGGTGAGAACCAGATAACTGGAAAGCATGGTCACCTGAAACGGGATCAGCATCAGTACCGTATACAGGGAAAACAGCAGCCTGCTGCCCTTCCCCTTATAGACTGCAAATCCAAAAGCCGCCGGAACTGCCACAAGAAGCTGCCCTGCCAGCACTGCCCCTGTCATCCTCATACTGTTCCAGAACAGCGCAAAAAACTGTGGTGTCTCCAGAAGCAGCTTTTCATAATTCAGGAATGTGGGATAATCCGGTATCGCCGTAAAGAAAAAGCTTCCTTCTCCGGTAAATACCGGCATCAGTCTTTCCCTGATCTCCTGCACATCCATCAGTGACCCTGTCAGAAGCAGAAACAATGGCAGAACCGTTACAAGCGCCGGCAGCAGTAAAAGTGCCAGGATCAGTAATTCCTTTCCTCTTTTTCTCATCACTTACTCCTCTTTTTCCTTCCATCTGCCCTGCAGCAGCCAGATACCGGAAAGCAGTACCAGAAACAGCAGTACCGAAGCCGCCGCCATCTTGGAAAACTCCAGATTCACAAACCAGTTGTTAAACAGGTGCTGCAGCAGGTAAATACTTCTGTCAGGATAAGCTCCGGCTGTCAGATAGGCCTCCCGGTAGATCTTGAAGGAATTCAGGAAAGACAGGATCACAATAGTAAAAAATACATTTTTTAGTCCCGGCAGTATGATATAGCGCACCCGCTGAAAGCTTCCTGCCCCGTCCACCATGGCCGCTTCCAGGATCTCCTTCTGGATCCCCTTGATCCCGGCAAGCCACAAAATCACCGTATATCCTGTATTTTTCCAGAGATAACACAAAAGCAGTACCAGAAATTCCTGCCCGGTTAAATAATAGCCGATCACTTTCCAGACGATCACAACGACTGCTGCCGGCAGGGCATAAGGCAGGAGATACAGCGGTTTCAATATCTGTGCCTTTCCTGATCCGCTGAACAAAAGAGCGATCAGAAAGCCGCAGATCAGCAGCAGCGGGATCCCGGTCAGGATAAACCGCAGTGTATTTTTCACTGCCAGCAAAAAGGCCTGATTGGCAAAGATTGTTTTGTAATGGGAAAATCCGGTAAACTGTCCGGTCACCTCTGTCATAAAGGACCGCCTGACCACATCTCCGAAAGGGATCACGGTAAAGAACGCCGTTCCGATCAGACTGGGAAGAAGAAAGCATAAAAATGCTTTCTTCTCTCTTCTTTCCCGTATGCTACTCCGCCATATAAATGGCCAGCTTTTCCCTGATATTTCTGACTGCCTCCTCTTCATCACAGCTTCCTTCCAGATATTTCTTTCCCTCTTCAAATACGGCCGTTTCCAGTGTCTCATCTTCCAGATAGGGAACTTTGACCTGCTCTATCAGCTGATACAGGCTGTTTTCTGCTTCCTCATCGGGCCAGTAGACATTCAGAGTGGCCTCCAGCCCGTCAGCATTGCCTACGGACATCATGCCATAAACTACATCTCCGTTTTCATCCGGTTCCTGATCCTGCAGCCAGCTTGCATTTCTGCCTGCCGCAAAATTTTCTCTCAGGCCGTCTTTATTAATGGAAAATCCACTGACCTGCCCCTGATACTTCACAGAGAAAAACATCCGTAAAAAGTCAAGTGCCTGTTCCTGATTCTTCGATCCTGCACTGACAGAGACCAGCGTCTGTGGTATAAACACATCACTGCTCTGCCCGTTCATCGGCGCAAAGGTAACATCTTCAAACCCGTCTACCCTTTTTACTGAGGTAAGCATTCCATAATCATAGGTACCGTCTACCATTCCCATCTCTGCCAGGCTTCCGCCGCCAAGGTAACTCATCTCATCCAGTCCGCAGAATGAAATATTGGCTGCCCAGTTTTCTCCATAGTCAGCGACAAAATACTCATTGTACATATCAAAATTTTCCTGTCTCTGCGGCGTCATGCTCTTCATCTGTGCCTCATAGATCCTCTTTGTCTGTACCAGAAATTCTTTTATCTTTTCTTCATCCAGCGTACTGTCTTCTCTGATCCATGCCGGTGCAGAAACCATCGCAAAACGCTTCATTACCGCTACCGTAGAATACATATACGGCTGGAAAATCTGACTTTCCGGATTTTCCTGCTGCAGCTTTTCAATAGCATCTGCTGCCTGTGTCAAACCCTGGCCTGCCTCTGCTGCCCACTGTCTTCCAAATACCATGGGAAGATTGATCGTACATGGTAGCGTATAAATCCCACCATCCTGCTTCATTGCTTCTATGACATTATCAAAGAACTCTGCATCCTGTTCCATATCAGCAACAGTATCTGTCAGATCCAGCAGAAGTCCTTTTTCTATATAGGAAGAAAGCGGCATTCCATCCATGATCAGAATATCCGGTCCCTGTCCTGCCAGAATCTGTGTATTCAGCTTTTTCAGGGCATCCTCTTTGGTTACGGAGCTTCCCTCCTCCATTCCGATTTCATATTCCACATAAACATCTGGGTTATTTACCTGATACTCCGTTATTGCTGCCTGCATATAAGTATCTTCTGAAAGGCTGTATGCCTTCAGCTTCACAGACGGTACAGAGGCAATATCTGGATCATACACAAAATGCACGACAATACCACCGTTGAAAACAGCCAGAAATTCCTGATTATCCAGCTCCACCATGCCACACAGGCCATAGGACGGAGAACTGAGCCTTGAAAGGCTTCCGTCAATGACCTTCTCTACTGCACTTCCGCCGATCACATGTCTGTGAAGTCCTTTGGTACCGGCCAGATAGATCACCCCGTCTTCCTTTCCCTGAAACAGGTACAGATCAAACCAGCTGCTTCCGTTAAAGGACCTCTGTCCATAGTATTCCTTTACAAAATCTGCCAGCACAGTATCCTCTACATACGTATCCGCCTTAAGGTCATACAAAAGCGGTGCCTCATAATCATAGCCATCCATGATCATCAGATCTCCAGCAAAGGAAAGCATTCTCGGCGCATCCTCATCTATGGTCAGAAAAGGCGTTCCTTCCGTTTCTCCCTTCTTTACCCGGTAAAGCGTATGGGCGCTGACCGATGCAAAGTAACAGTCCCCCTCCGGAGAAACCCACACATTTCTGGCATATTCATCCTCTGGCAGCGGCAGTGTCAGTTCCGTCGTCTCTCCTTCCGGAGAAATCACTATATATCTGATATGTTTTCCAAACTCGTCTACAGACTCTTCTTCCGTGCTGTCATCATAGATCACAGCAGTAGTTCCATCCGCATTCATCTTCAGATCCATCACATAATGCTGTTCTGCGTTCAGCTGATCCACGACCGGTATCTCATAGGCATGAAAGCTCTGTCCCTGATCTTCCGATACCAGAGAACTGTCAAATTCGTTAAGTATTACGATATTTCCATCTGAAAGTGTCAGCATCTGACAGATGTTTCCCTGCATCATATCCTCTAAAGACAGCTCTGTTTCCGTATACCTTCCCATGGCAGTACTGCCTGAGCCATCATCTGTCTTTCCATTTCCTGCTGTGCCTTCTGTATTTTTCAAGGTGCCGCAGCCACTAAGCAATAGCATTCCGGCAAGCAGAAGACTTCCTGTTTTTATCCATCTTTTCCTTTTCTTCATGAAAAAGCACTCCTTTTCGCTGTTTGATTTTCTGTCTCACAGCATAACAGCCCTTTCTCTAATCTGCCTCTAAGATTTCTGAAGATATCTTAAGATCATTCAAAAAGGATCCACCGGATCCTTTTTTCATATGCATGGCAATTTTAAAGAAAGCTTACAGATTTCTGTGGTATACTTTTTAATAGAATACTTTTATGAGGGAGAATCCATGAGAATTTTACTTGCTGAAGACGATGAAGAATTAAACCGTGCTCTGTGCTTCCAGTTAAAGGCACAGGGCTTTTCTGTAGACACCTGTCTGGACGGAGAAGAGGCTCTTTTCTATGGAGAACAGAATATTTATGATGTGATCCTGCTTGACCGCATGCTTCCTCATATGGAGGGAACTGCCGTCCTTTCCCGGCTTCGCAAAAAGGGTGTGCTGGCACCGGTCATTCTGATCACTGCCCTTGGCACACTGACTGACAAGGTGACCGGATTAAACCTGGGCGCTGATGACTATCTGGTGAAGCCCTTTGCTTTTGAAGAACTGCTGGCAAGGATCCACTGCGTGGCAAGGCGGCCAAGGACACTGGAAAATACCCGGAGCATTTCCTTTCTGGATCTTACCTTTTATCCGGAAGAATACCGGCTTTCCGGCCCTTCCGGAAGCTGCACCCTCTCCAGAAGGGAGGCTGCCCTGATGGAAACCTTCCTCCGCAGAAAGGAACAACCCCTTTCCCGGAGTTCCCTTCTGCTTACTGTCTGGGGGCCGGACAGCGATGTGGAAGAAGGAAATCTTGACAACTATATCCACTTTTTAAGGAGGCGCCTTACTACTGTAGGCAGCAGCCTTTCCATTAAAACCCTGCGTGGCTTTGGCTACTGCCTGAAGGAGAAATGAGGTTCCCATGTTTCAAAAGGTACGAATCCGTCTTACCCTGCTCTGCAGCGGCATCATCACCCTGCTGATCATCATCATGTCATTTCTGTATCTCCGTATTTCAGAAAATAACCTCTACCAGAACCAGTTTTATTCCTTCCAGAATGACAGCAACACCATCATCATCAATCTGGAGCAGCAGTCTGTCATCACCATGGAATGGCTTTCCAAAATGGAGGCCCAGGGAAACTATCAGTTTTATCTGCTGGATAACGGACATCCCTTTCTTTATAATACACTGCATGATACGGCTCCTGCAGAAAACCGGGCTGCTTCTTCATCAGATGGCAATACTTCTGTGTCCAAAAGCAAGACATCTTCTGCTCTTTCTGACATCTTTGAAGAGGCGTGGACGTATTATGAAAGCACGCTGCCCCAGGATTCTTCTCTGGAAGAGGCATCCTCTCTGTCTCCCTATACGGCATGGCACCGGACCTTTTCCTTCACGGATTCCGGGAAAAATGATTACTTCTGCACATTGATCACGCTGGAGCGTAACACCTCACAGCTTCAGATCATGATCCTTTCTTCTCTGGCCGGTCTTGAAAAACAGATCCGGGAACAACGCTTTCTTTTCCTGCTGATCGACTCCTTCACCGTGGCTTTGCTCTTCCTGTTTTCCTTTTTCTTCACCGGAAAACTCCTTGCCCCCATTGAAGAGAGCCGGAAAAAGCAGCTTTCCTTTGTGGCTGCAGCTTCCCACGAGCTGCGTACCCCTCTTTCCGTGATCCTTTCCAGTCTGGAATGCTGTCATCAGGCCTCTCCGGATGAAGTCGCGGGCTTTCTTGCTACGATTGAAAAACAGGCAGCCCTGATGAAAAGTCTTGTCAATGACATGCTCACCCTGTCTGCCTCAGACAGCGGGCAACTTGTACTTTCCAGAAGCACTGCCGAACTGGACACTCTGCTGCTTGATACCTTCGAAGCTTTTGAGCCGCTTGCCGCCAGAAAATCGATCACCATGTCCGTTTCCCTCCCGGAAGAAGCGCTTACGCCTTATTCCTGCGATGAAATGCGCATCCGGCAGGTACTCTCGATTCTCATTCAGAATGCCATCAGCTATACTCCGGCAGGCGGACATATCCACCTTGCTCTTTCTGTCAGAAATCATCAGTATCTTTTCTCTGTGGCCGATAACGGTCCTGGCATTGCCGATGCTGACAAAGAACATATTTTTGAGCGCTTTTACCGGGCTGAAAAATCCCGGAATACCAAAGGCCATTTCGGTCTTGGGCTTTCGATCGCCTGTGAAATCGTAACTGCACACCACGGACACCTTTGGGTTACTGACACAAATGGCGGCGGGAGTACGTTTTTTATAGGTCTTCCCTGTTGAAATTTCATATGTTTTCATTTATAATATTGAAGATATTATCTGCTGTTACAATGCTTTTTTACGGTTTCAGAACGTACTCCATCACACAGCAGAAAGCAGTACACCCGGAGGTAGACCTACATCATGAACAGATTCAGACAACTTGCAGCAAAAATGGCCACTATTCTACTGACTACAGTGCCCTTGCTTACAGCGGCAGTTCCCCTTTCCGCACAGGCTGCAGAAGATACTGAAAAGACCGTCCGGGTTGGTTATGTGAATGCCCTCAACTACGAAGAAGGGGGGCGAAGGTGAATATAAAAGCGGTGCCGGATATGAATATCTCCAGAAGATATCTTATCTGACAGGCTGGAATTACGAATATGTCTATGCTTCTTTTTCAGAATGTTATACCATGCTGGCTAATGGAGAAATCGATCTGTTCGGTAACGTTTCCTACACTCCTGAGCGGGCAGAGCTCTTTAATTTTTCTTCCTATCCTCAGGGAAAAGATACCTACTGGCTGTATGTAAATAAAAATCAGTCCTCTCTGGCTGATGGTGATGTTGATGCCATTGTGGCGCCGGACCTTGCCACAGAGCTCTGACTATCTGCTATCCCTGATCAATGATGTACTGGACATCAGCCGTATCGAGAGTGGAAATATCTCCTATGATCCGGAACCGGTCAATATTACTGCCGTTACAGACTCTGTACTGGATATCACCCACGGCTTTACTATCAACCGTGATCTGCAACTTATCGTACACCGGGATGAACCGGAAACCATTATGTGTTGGCTGACGAAGTAAGGCTTCGTGAGATCCTGATCAATATCATAAGCAATGCCGTAAAATTCACCCATGATGGTGGACGCATTACTTTTGAAACCTTCCGTAAACCCGGAACTGCCCCGGACAATATCATATTCGGATACCGTATTTCTGATACCGGCATCAGCATGAGTAAAGAATTCGCTTCTCATATTTTTGATGAATTTTCACAGGAAAACTCCGGTGCAAGAACACAATATCAGGGAACCAGCCTTGGCATGGCTATTACCAAACGATATGTGGAACTGATGGGCGGTACCATTACCGTAGAAAGCACTAAGGGCAAAGGTACAACCTTCACCGTGGAGCTTCCTTTAACTCTAGCAGACCCTATTGAAAAAAGGGAAGCGTATACGGCTCCTGTCCAGAAAAGAACAACTGATCTTCACGTACTCATGGCAGAAGACAATGATCTGAATGCTGAAATCGCAACTATGCTGCTGGAAGATGAAGGTATGCATGTGACAAGGGCAGCAGACGGCTGTGAGGTAGTGGAAATGTTTAAAAGTCATCCTGCCAGTACCTATGATGTGATATTAATGGACATTATGATGCCCGTTATGAACGGTTATGAAGCAACACAGGCGATCCGTAACATGAACCGTCCTGATGCAGGGAAGGTACAGATCGTTGCCATGACGGCCAATGCCTTTGCAGAAGATGTTGTGAAATGTAAAGAGGCCGGGATGGACAGCCATCTGCCGAAGCCCTTTAAGGCTGATCAACTGATAGCATCCATCATCGCCCCTAAAAATTAGAATATTATATTAATCTAAGTATAAAAAAGGGTTACAGCTGCTCAATAAATGCCTGCGCAAGCTGAATCCATACCGTAGTTTCCGGCTGCAGATTCTCCTCACAGGAGCAGGTGAACCGGTTTCCAAGTCCAAGACCATGAGCCCCCTTCGGGAATATATGTAACTCTACCGGAACCTTTGCCTTGCAGAGTGCAGTTGCAAATAACATAGAGTTTTCCACAGGAACCAGTCCGTCCGTAAAGGTATGCCACAGAAATGTGGGTGGTGTATCTTTGGTAACCTGATTTTCCAGAGACATTTTCGCTGAAAGTGTCTCTTCTTTATTTCCAAGAAGTGCACGGAAGGAATCCCTGTGTGCAAATTCTCCGGAAGTGATCACCGGATAGCTGAGGATCAGACCGTTTGGTTTTAACAGACTTTCATCCCCGCCAGCCACTTCATTTACCAGAAATTCACTGTTCCAGAAGCAGCCAAGACTGGCTGCCAGATGTCCTCCTGCTGAGGATCCCTGCACCAGAATTTTATTCGGGTCAATATGCCACTCTTTCACGTGCTTACGGATCGTTACCATGGCGCTTGCCAGCTCCAGAAGTGCAGCCGGATATCTCGCCGGTGCCACACTGTAATTCAGAACCGCCGCATGGTATCCCATGGCATTGAACTGCATGGCAATAGGCTCTCCTTCCCGTACGGATATATTTTCATAACCGCCGCCCGGGCAGATCAGTACAAGCGGCCGCTCCGTGAAAACATAACAGTCCTCATAGTCCAGAATATAAGTGGTCAGCGTGGGAGTCCCAATACTGCCTTCTACTGTCATATCGATTGTTTCGTGTATCATGTGATTCTCCTTTTCTTTTATTCCCTGTCAGATCATGAATCTTCCATTCACGATCCGGATTCTTTTTGAATATGCAGGGCAATCAGGAAAAGCTGCCCTGCGGCAGCTTCCCCCAAAAACCATATTCTTTATTTATTCTGCATCACTGTCTCATCATTCCTGCCTGTGCAGACTCCTTTAGAAAGTAACAGTCAGATCTGCATTTCCGGAAAGGGAAATGACAGTGTCCTTCTTATCAATCTTTACTTCACCCTGTGAAACAGAGATTGCGATCACATTTACCAGTCTGATCCTGTAAACCTTGTCACTCTTTACTGCGATCTGGATCTGATTGCCGTCTCTCTTTGCTGTCATGGCGATCTCCTCTGTCTTATCCATGCCATAAACGACCGCCTCTGCACTCTTTCCATCCTTCAGTGCATAGAGACGAAGCTCTGCATCATCACCATAATCATAATCCGGCTTGTCATCATGTGCGCCCATTGCTACAATGGAGTTTTCCTTTACCATAAGCGGAATGCTCAGGTAATCACACTTCTCTGTAAACCAGCCGCAGCCTTCCTTCTCTTCTCCTGTAAAGAAGTCTGTCCAAGTTCCCTTCGGCAGATAATACTCTGCAAGGCTCTGGTCATTAAAGACTGGTGCTACTAACAGGTTGTCGCCAAGCATATACTGCTTATCTACATAGTGACAGGTCTTATCCTCTGTGAATTCCAGCACCATACTTCTCATGGTAGGAACACCGCTTATAGAAGTCTCGATCGCTGTCTTGTACAGATAAGGCATCAGGCTTGCCTTTAATCTGGTGAAGAATCTTACAACATCTACTGCCTCATCATCATAAACCCACGGTACTCTGTAGGAAGAGCTTCCATGAAGTCTTGAGTGGGAAGAGAGAAGTCCGAATGCTACCCAGCGCTTGTAAACATCAGCGGTAGAGGTATTCTCAAATCCTCCGATATCATGTGCCCAGAAGCCGAATCCGCTCATCAGCAGGGACAGACCGCCACGAAGGCTTTCTTCCATGGATTCATAATCTGACCAGCAGTCACCGCCCCAGTGTACCGGGAACTTCTGACCGCCAACAGTTGCAGAACGTGCGAAGAGAACAGCCTGTCCTTTTCCTCTCTTGCGCTCCAGCAACTCATAAACACATTTATTGTAAAGATAGGTATAGTAGTTGTGCATCTTCTTCGGGTCAGAGCCATCGAAGTAAACAACATCCTCAGTAGGGATTCTCTCACCAAAGTCTGTCTTAAAGCAGTCAACACCCATATCAAGCAGTACTTCCAGCTTATCCTGATACCACTTGTAAGCGTCAGGATTGGTGAAGTCAACAAGTGCCATACCCGGCTGCCACATATCCCACTGCCATACTCTGCCATTGGTTCTCTTAATGAAATAACCCTTCTCCATACCTTCATCGAAGATATCAGATTCCTGGCCAATGTAGCTGTTGATCCATACACAGATATTTAAGCCCTTTGCCTTTATTCTCTTTAACAGTCCTGCAGGATCAGGGAATACTCTGCTGTCCCATACGAAATCGCTCCAGTGGAACTCCTTCATCCAGAAGCAGTCAAAGTGGAAGGTTCTCAGCGGAATGCCACGATCCAGCATACCATCAATAAAGCTCATAACTGTTGCTTCATCATAATTGGTGGTAAAGGATGTTGACAGCCACAGTCCGAACGTCCAGGGAGCCGGAAGGGAAGGCTTACCTGTCAGATCTGTATATCTGGTCAGTACTTCCTTCATGGTAGGTCCATTGATCAGGAAATAATCCAGATAACCGCCCTCTACAGAAAACTCTGTTCTGGTTACCATCTCGGTTGCTACCTCAAAGGATACCTTCTCAGAATGATTTACCAGTACGCCATATCCCTTATTGGTAAGATAAAAAGGAATATTCTTATAGGACTGCTCTGTGCTGGTGCCTCCATCAGCATTCCAGATATCCACGCTCTGTCCGTTCTTTACAAAGGGAGTGAATCTCTCACCCATACCATACACAAGCTCTCCAACAGATAAGGAAAGCATCTGTCTCATATAAGTTTCTTCGCTGTCTGTATAATTATAAGCAAGTCCCTTGAAATCTGTCTTCATCAGTGCAAGGTCACGTCCTGCACTTCTGGTGATCATCTCACCATTTCTGTAGTAAGTCATGGACCAGTTCTTCTTGGTGATCACAAGTGTAAGCTCACCGCTTGCAATGCTGATCTCTTCCTCACTGTCCTTAACGTCAAGGGGCAGCGCTTCGTTCAGCTCCAGCTCGAAGGAAGGAGTATTAACAACCTCTCCCTTATAATGATAAGTCCGGACCCTTAAAATTTCCGGTGCGGGAGATGTAATCTCCAGTGTCAGATTCACACCTCCCAAAGTATCTCCTCTTGTAACAATGTGAGTAGTTGGAGCACAGATTGTAACCTTTTTCTCTTCAATCTTTGTGAAATAAGCTTCTGCAGGAGCAAAGCAGCTGCATCCTTCCTTTTGTAACCAGCATCCATTACTGAATTTCATGTTTTTACCCATTCCTTTCTGAAAAAATAGATTCTTTTCCTCTGACAGGCAATTCCGTCCTTCCCTCAGAGGTCTCTCTGTAATGATAGAATATAACTATTTTGTTGCTAATTCTTTAATTATCTTCTACTTTTCTAACACTATCTTGACATTTTCGTCCAAAACAGTAAAAATGAAGGTAATCTTTCTTAAAGGAGAACCACTTATGGAGCCAGGATCTGTTCTTTCCAGACAACAATATGAAGAAAAAATCAGCCATACCACCGCCGATCTTCCCTTTGCCCTGCACAGGCTTTCCTATCCGGCCGGTGCGGATATTCTCTTTTACCAGCACTGGCACAAAGAGTTTGAATTCATCATGGTCACCGGAGGCTGCCTGGAGCTTACCGTAGAAAGCAGAACCCATATCCTGCAGTCAGGAGAAGGTGCTTTTATCAATGCCTCCCTCAGTCACAGCGGAAGAAGCGCCTGTTCACAGTCCTGCTCCTTTACCGCACTGGATTTTTCCTATGAGCTTCTGGACGAAAACCCTCACAGCCACTTTTCCCGGAAATATATCAATCCTGTACTGGAAGGATATCTCCTCTTCCCGGAAGCTGTTCACCCACCCGAAAATACTACAATCCTGTCTGAGACAGCTTCCTGGCAGTCCAAACTACTGTTTACATTAAGAGAAATCGAAAGCTGCCCAGACGACATTCTTTCCAAAAGAGAGCTCTTTCTGAAGTCCCGGATCTACCTGCTTTGGGAGCTTTTGTTCCAACAGGCACAACCAGACGGTTCCGGGAACCGCCAGGAACGCCATAACAGAGAACGGCTGTCTCCTGTGCTTTCTTATATCCGGGAACATTTTTCAGAAGAAATTTTCCTTGCGCAGCTTGCCAGTATCGCAGCCCTGAGTGAAGGACGGTTCTGCCGGATCTTCAGGGAAACCATGAACCAGACCCCTTTCCAGTACATCATGCACTACCGGGTCATGCAGAGCTGCAGCCTCCTGACAGAAACTGATCTTCCCATCGGTGAGATCGCCCTGCGCTCCGGCTTTAACAATATCAGCTACTATAATAAGACCTTCCTGAAGCAGATCGGCTGTACACCGAGGCACTACCGGACCTATACTGTTTTCGGAACCTCTGGCTGATCCCGCCTCCCACGGCAGCCTGCTAAAGCGCACCACAGAAAAAGCTGCAGGATATCCTACAGCTTTTTCAATAAATCCGGTAATTCTCTTAAATCTGTTATTTCATAATCCGGGATGATCCCTGTCCCGTTCTCCTCCCCCTCCTTGTGGAACCAGATCGTTCTGACACCGGCATTGATCCCGCCAAGGATATCTGATGTCAGGCTGTCTCCTATCACCACTGCTTCATTCCTGTCAAAATCCGGAATCCTTTCAAAGCATCTGTCAAAATATTCCTTCGATGGCTTATTGACTCCGATCTCCTCAGAAATAAAAACATCTTCTACATAGTCCCGGATGCCTGCACTTGCGATCCGTCCCTTCTGCACATGGGCCGTTCCATTGGTCACAATATAAATCTGATATTCCCCTGAAAGCTTCTGCAGAAGCTCCTCCGCATAGTCCATGAAGTAATGCCCCTCTCCAAGAAATCCTTCATACAGGCGGGCCGCTTCCTCTGCCTCCCGGTCAATTCCAAATTCTTCGAATAAAAGCAGAAAACGGCGTTTCTTTACCGCTTCACGGTCAAGCTCTCCCTTTTCCAGCAGCTTCCACTGTGCCAGATTGATTTTATTATACCGATCCAGCATATGATCTGTCGGCTCCAGGGAAAGGGCACTGAGCGCCTTCGTCAGTGCAAGCCTTTCCGCCTTATCAAAATCAAGCAGCGTATTATCCAGGTCAAACAGTAGTTTACGTAACATATTATTTCTTAATTCTCTCATTCATCTTTTTTAATACTTCCTGAAGATCTGCCCGTTTCAGTCTGCCATTGCTGAAGGAAAGACCGGAACGGAGAGGGGTATATTCAAACATTGCCGCCATCATATCTTTGGAAATTGCCTCCGAACCAGAGCCGCCCTCGCTGCCGCCAAAGTCCATAAAGCCGTTCTCCATCAGAACCTTTACAATATCACTGACTCTTTCATCCCTCATGGCATCGCCTATAAGGGAATTTTCGTCATAATGGTCTGCCAGCAGATAAGTACCGGTTACAGTCACCTTTTCAGAAAGTACGATATCCCGGCTGGAACGTCCGATCTCGACCAGGAAATCACCCGGCTCCACATAGAAATCATGTACCTTCGGCTCATAATAAGCAAAGGCTCTCTTAGAAAGCGCAAAGGTTACCGTCTTTGTTTCTCCAGGCTCTAAAGCAACCTTTGCAAATTCCTTCAGCTCTCTTACAGGACGCACAGCACTGCTCTCCAGATCTCTTACATAAACCTCTACCACTTCCTTACCGGCCATCTTACCGGTGTTGGCCACATCTACACTGACGGTCAGCGTATCAGAGTCCTTCATGGTTTCCTTATCCAGCTTCAGATTAGAATAAGCAAAATCAGTATAGCTCAGTCCATAGCCGAAGGGGAACAGGACATCCATTTCCTTGAAGTCATAATAACGATAGCCTACAAAAATTCCTTCCTTATACTCTACTGTATCCTGTCCACCGGGGAAATTCAGGTAGGAGGGATTGTCAGAAAGCTTTAAGGGGAAGGTCTCTGACAGCTTACCACTGGGATTTACCCTGCCAAACAGTACATCGTACTCAGCACCCCCGACAGCCTGTCCGCCAAGATAGGCCTCGATCACACCCTTCACCTCTGAAATCCAGGGCATTTCCACAGGGGAACCATTGTGCAGGATCACTATTACATTCTTCTGTACTTCAGTAACACGGCGGATCAGCTCATTCTGGCAGTCAGGCATTCTCATATGCTTCCTGTCATAGCCTTCTGATTCAAAATTATCAGGAAGTCCGGCAAAGATCACTGCCACAGCTGCATCCTTTGCTGCTTCCACAGCTTCTGTAATCATCTGCTCATTGATCTCATCCCTGTCATCATCATAGCCCTGCGCATAAACATAGTCCATTCCCTCTTCCAGGCAGTCAAGGAATGCTGTCACCTTATGGCAGTTGATATGGGAGCTGCCGCCGCCCTGGAATCTTGGCTTCTTCGCATATTTTCCGATAACTGCCAGCTTCTGCTCTTTGCTAAGCGGAAGGATATGGTCTTCGTTTTTCAGAAGCACCAGTGTTTCTCCGGCAATCTCTCTTGCCAGCTCATGGTCAGCATCCCTGTCAAATACCGCGTTTTCCTTTCTGCCTTCCTGTGCTCTGTAAACGATACCTAAAATTCTCTCAACTGCCTGATCTACAACTGCCTCGTCCAGCTCACCCTTCTTTACTGCTTCTACGATCAGGGCATCATTTTCACCAAAGGAGCTTGGCATTTCCAGATCAAGTCCTGCCTTTAAGCCCGGCACTCTGTCATTGACAGCACTCCAGTCACTGACAACAAAGCCTTCATAGCCCCATCTTTTGCGGAGGATATCCGTCAGGGTTTCCTGATTTTCAGAACCAAATACACCGTTGATCCTGTTGTAGCTGCACATTACTGTCCAGGGCTTTGCATTTTTGACCGCACCCTCAAAGGCTGACAGATAGATCTCATGCATGGTTCTTTCATCCACCTCTGCAGAAATGGACATTCTTCTTGTCTCCTGATTGTTCAGGCAGAAATGCTTAATGGAGGTTCCCACATTCTGGCTCTGCACACCTTCGATATGTGCGGTGGCAATTTCACTTGCTGCATAAGGATCCTCAGAATAATACTCAAAGTTACGTCCGCAGAGCGGGGATCTCTTAATATTCACTGCAGGTCCAAGAATCACGCCTACGTTTTCTGCCTGACATTCCTTTCCAAGGGTCTCTCCTACACGGTGAAGAAGCTCCCTGTCAAAGGAGGATGCCATGGCACAGCCTGCCGGAAAGCAGACAGCCTTGATACTGTCATTTACACCAAGGTGATCTCCCTCCAGATCCTGCTTTCTCAGTCCATGAGGTCCATCGGACATCATCATATCCGGAATCTGCAGTCTCTCTACTGCTTTGGTATGCCAGAAATCCGCTCCGGAACAGATCCCTGCTTTTTCTTCCAGCGTCATTTCTGAAATCAGCTTCTTTAAGTCTTTCATAGTCCCTCTTTCTGCTGCACTGCAGCCCATTCATTTATTGTTTATCTGCACCACTTGCTGTCATTCTCTTTTCGTCCATAACAGCTTTTCATGGTTTCATCATATCGGATCCTGCTTTTTCTTTATATCATAATTTTTATTTTTATGTTATAATTTTCATATATATTTATAGAAAAAAGAGGGATCATTTCTTATGGCAAACATCAATGAGAAACGACTGAAATATCTGGAATTTGTAAACCGGGAAAACAACTTCAGACACCTTCGTTATGAAGAAGAGATCAGACCCTATCTCTATATGAAGGCCAGAGATCCCAGAGCTCTTGATGCCTACAGGCAGCTCATTGACTCTCCCCTCGTTGGTCATTTGTCCGACGATCCATTACGAAACCGGAAATATCTCTTTGTCTCTGCAGTAACTCTGACCACCCGTTATGCAATCGAGGGCGGCATGGATCCGGAGACAGCCTATAATATCAGTGATCTTTTTATCCAGGAAATGGATACCTGTCAGAGCACAGATGCAGTGAGGACACTGGAACTGGAAATGGTCAAGGTTTTTATCACCCAGCTTGCAAAATCAAAAAAAGAGACCGTTTATTCCAGACCGGTCGTGCAGTGCATTGACTACATCTACTACCATCTGAATGAAACAATCTCCCTGCAGGAGCTTGCTAAGGAAACAGGGCTCCATCCAGGCTACCTTTCCACTCTTTTTCACCGCGAAATGGGAATGACCCTGACGGAATATATCCGCAAGCAGCGCATTGAAACAGCGAAAAATATGCTTCTCGATTCTGAATATTCTTATGCGGAGATTGCCGCCCTTCTGGCTTTCAGCTCCCAGAGCCACTTTACAAGAGTCTTCCGGGAAGAAACCGGCTATACGCCAAAGGCTTACCAGACCCACTTCTTCCGCGCAGGAATCGGACAGCAGCACTAACCTGAGACAGCCTCCCCACTTTGGGACGATGGTCTGCCGGCCGCCTTTACAGTCCCTCCTGCTCTCTGCGTTTCAGCTCCGGCAGTACCGTACAAAGCATGGTGATAAAGCAGGCGCACCCTCCGATCAGGTTGGAGATCGGCTCGGCCCAAAATACACCATCCACTGACAGCCCGGCAGCTTTGGGAAGAAGCAGTGTCAGCGGCACAACAATAAAGGCTTTCCGGAGCAGAGAAAAGAATACTGCCTTGCCCGATTTGCCAAGCGCCACGAACACATTCTGTCCGGTAAACTGCAGTGCCATAAAGCAGAATCCAAAGAAATAAATATGAAGCGCCGGAACACCCTTTTCCACCAGCTCCGGGGAATCATTGAAAATACGGATGAAAAATTCCGGAAACAGTTTGAGGACTCCCCAGATCAGAAGCGTATAGCTTACACAGAGACCCGTGACAAACCAGATCGCCTGCTTTACCTTATGATAGGCCTTTGCCCCGTAATTAAAGCTCATGACCGGGGATGCCCCGCTGGTAATGCCGTTCACCGGCAGTGTACAGATATCCCTGACAGAATTTAATACTGTCATAACACCGACATAAATATCGCCGCCATATGTCTGCAGCGTCGCATTGCAGGCCACCTGCACCAGACCATTGGTAAAGCTCATGATAAAGCCGGACACGCCAAGTGCCATGATCTGCAGCACCCGCTTCCCGGACAGCTTCAGCCGGTCAGCCTTCAGCCGGAGTACCGCTTTTTTACCTGTCAGAAACCGCAGCACCCAGATGGCCGAAGCAAGCTGTGACAGGATCGTTGCAATAGCGGCTCCCTGTACGCCCATTTTCAGTACAAAAATAAACAACGGATCCAGGACGATATTCAGCACTGCGCCGATCAGAACCGAAAACATACCGATATTGCCAAAGCCCTGACTGTTGATAAAGGGGTTCATTCCTACAGAGATCATGACAAACAGGGTGCCGAGCAGATAGATCCTGATATAGCTGCCTGCGTAAACAAAGGTCGCATCACTTGCTCCGAACAGATACAGCACCGGCTTATAAAACAACAACCCTGCCACCATCAGCACAGCGCCTGTCAGTACAAGCATCAGGAAGGAATTTCCCATAAGGTATTCCGCTTCCTCATCATTTCCCCTCCCGCGCTCCATGGCACAAAGAGGACCTCCGCCATTACCAAAAAGCAGCGTAAACGCAGAAACCAGCGTAATGATCGGGAAGCACAGTCCGACGCCTGTCAGCGCCAGTGTTCCCACCTCCGGAATCCTTCCAATATACATCCGGTCTACGATATTATAAAGGAGGTTAAGCAGCTGTGCCACGGTCATGGGTACTGCAACCTCCATTATGTTTCTATATATACTTCCCTGTGAAAAGTCTGTCTGGTGGGTCTTCATGTCAGTCACTCCTTTTTCACCCACATTATAAGTTCCCTTTTCCTGATTCGTCAATCTGCAAAATGCGGATTTTTCTGTTACTCTTTGACCTGTTTCAAAGTCTCATCCCTGCGCCTTAAGCTCTCTATCCACAGATCGATCTGGCATTCTTTAACAGAGACATCTGCTGTCTGATTTTCCTAAATTTTTATTTAAATTTAAGTTTCACTGAGTAAACTGAACTTTTCTTGCCATCCCGTTTTCACAATGCTACTATAAATAGTATAAAGTTATACTTGAACAGGAGGTATTTTCAATGAATACAGATTTACTAACACTCATGGAAACCAGAAGAAGTGTGCGCAGCTTCAAGCCTGACATGATTCCCTCTGATGTCATTGATCAGATCATTAAGGCCGGCACCTATGCAGCCACAGGTATGAACAGACAGTCACCCATTATCATAGCTGTTACAAATAAGGAAATGCGGGACAGACTTTCCAGAATGAATGCAAAGATCATGGGAAGTGACAAAGATCTCTTCTACGGTGCTCCCGTTGTCCTCATTGTTCTCGCTAAAAAGGAAGCACCGACCCACGTTTACGATGGCAGCCTTGTCATGGGCAATCTGATGCTGGCAGCACATGCACTGGATATCGGAAGCTGCTGGATCCACAGAGCCAAAGAAGAATTTGAATCCGCGGAAGGCCAGGAAATCCTGAAGGATCTCGGCATCGAAGGTGAATACGAAGGAATCGGCCACTGTGTCCTCGGTTATGTTGACGGAGAGTACCCCGCTACGCATCCCCGCAAGGACAACTGGGTCTATTACGTGAAATAATGATACTTTTCGACTCGATATAACTTGAAAAAACAGTACTTACTCAAACAAATACGCATATTTCTTCATCTGGGAGAGAAGAATATCCCTTACCCGGTTCTTCTCTTCCGGAGAATATATGCTGATCTTATCAAGCAGATCATTCACATCTTTCGCACGAAAATGGAACTTCAAATGATTCCCATACAGTTTTTCTGCCAGATCAAGCTGCTCATCAAAATCTGAACTGATCGTCTTTGCCCGGACTTCCTTCATCTGCAGATATACATCTTTTCCCAGTGGATAATCTAATGATGTATCTGCCAGCAGGCCTGCTCCATTGTCAAAAATTGGACTGTAGGCAAACTCCCCATCCCCGTTCATCATGATAGCAATATTATGAGTGTGACGATCCTCATTCAGGAAAAAAGCATCTATGGTAAACAGCTTATTCATATATGCACCAAAATCAGGAAGCTTTGTGACCCGTTCTACCTGTTCCACCAAAAAAGTCAGTCTTTTCTCTGGCTCCGGGATTTTGAAAACAGACTGATAAAGACTCTGTCCAAAAAAAGTTTTAAACAGCCTTTCCACCGTAATCAACTGCCATCCTTCCCTCAGAAAATTATTACTCATCACCCCGGAATAAATAACAGACTTATACTTGATCTGTTCAGGCTCATACAGAACAAACTCATCCTGACGCAGAGAAGATTTCATCAGGAGATGCGAGATCATATATTCTGCAAACCCCTCATATCCCGTATAATCTGCTTTATACCATATTCCGTTGTTTTCCCATTTTAACTGATTTCCCTTGGAAGACTGTCTGTTATTCTGTCTTTCATCCTGCTCAAAAAGTTCTACCATCTCATTCCCCTATCTAACGTTCTATCTGGATCCAGAAATCATCCTCTGCCATTCTGCCCGCTGTCTTTTCTATGATCATAAGGGGGTCATAAAACGGCAGATCCAAATCCTGTAACACCAGTTTCATTTTATCCCTGCTGGCAGGAAAACACCTGGATTCCAGAAATTCTTCATACATCCTGTAGTTCGGATCCTCTACTTTACCAAATGCCCTGAACATAAGCTTATCCGTGTAATTGACAATGCGCACCCTCTGTTCCATTTCATTGACATCGATCAGTGTACAGGGCTTCTGCCGGTACATATACCAAAGTCTGAGAGGATACTCCTTTTTCGGAATCTGAAGCTGTTTTGGATAATCCGTATAACGATCCAGCATCTGAAGCAGCAAAACTACAGGCCCTGTAATATTCTCCTTACTGGTTTCCCAGCGCTCTACTGTTGATTTTGCGCAACAGATCAGTTCCGCAAACTCCCTTTGTGTCAGCTTCAGGCGTTTACGCAAAGCCCTGATCTCTTCTGCAGTTGTGTACGCCGGTACTGCAAAAAGCCTTTCTTTCATATGTCCCTCCAAAGAGAAAAACCATTAAAATGAGTGTTTTTTCTTTTGTTTTACCCTCATTTTAATGGTTTTAATCATTTCCGTCAATATTTATTCTTCCATCCACCAACTCCAGTGCGCCGCATCGGTCTTGTCCATGACCTGTGGCATATTCATATGTAATACCTTTTCGATAATGTACTGACACTGGAAGATCTTGCTGATCCAGGAATTGTCACTTGTCTCCGAAAGCTTGAAGCCGCCGTCCTCAAACAGGCAGATACCGGGTACCAGTACCGTCTGTATATGCTCCTTCAGCGCCCTGATCAGCCTGCTCCTGATACTCCTCCATGGAAAGCTGTTCAAACATGCTGCCAAATGCCAGATAGGAAGCAAAACACTTCATGGCAATATAACTGTTTCTCCTTGCCTGTCCAAGGCTCACATCCAGTGAATCATAAGTCGTGATCTCACTGCCGCCCTCGCACCTGAAAGAATCCACATCCATGATACCGTCCGGGATCAGCCCGTCACGCTTCTGCATGGACTGGAAGCATTCCACCAGTGTCTCTTTCCTGGACAGAAGCCATACCGTGTCACCGGTTCTGTACGCATACACCGCTGCTGCCAGGATCCAGTTGCAGAGCTGCTCCTGTGTCATATAGGAAAGGCAGTCCGTCAGATAGGGAATCTCATAGCTGGATTGTCCCTTTGGTGTAAATACATAGTGAGAACCCATGTCATGGGTAAAAGAGATACCGCACTGATCCTTATAGGAATAGGATTCTACAAAGAAATCCAGTGCATTCCTCACTGTCCAGGGATGATACCGGCACTCAAAGAAAAGATGATCAATCAGCAGATCAAAGGTATTCATCATCAGGAAAGTTCCTTCGTTGACGATCCAGCGGCTCCTTTCTCCTTCCTCCATCAGCATGGAACTGATATAAAAGGACTTTACCGACTGACAGAGCAGCTTCTTTCTCATACTGCTAAGACCTGTCTCTTCTAGAAAATGCTCATTTTCCTCTGCTGACCTCCTCTTCAGTAAAGGCATGCTCCTGAAACTCTGATCCATTCTCATCTTTGGCGAAGCTGCTCTTTTCCGAAGAAATGCTTTTCTCATAAAAAGGCAGCATAGATAACGTATTTCCTTCTTTATATCCGATAAAAATATCCTGATCCGGGATTCTGTCACTCTGGAGGCAAAATCCGCCGCCAAATCCGGCAAGCCCTAATGCAAATCCCGCATTTGCGCCGATCGGGCTGTGGATCGCCTGAAATAAATCTATACTCATTTCCTTTCCTCCTGTGCCGGATCAGATATTTTAAATCCCGCCGGCATTTTTAACTTCCTGCTTTCATTTCACCTACCATTCTATCATATTCTTTCTCGCTGATCCTGTATTTTTACGGATCAGCAGATAGGCCGCCAGCAGCGTCAATACCGGTATCAGTACCAGTGCAGAGATTCCCTGATTCAGTGCTCTCACCAGTTTTTTTCTGTGGTGTCCACGGCTGTCTGGCATCTCCAAATCCATCCCGGCCCGAAGTGATCCCGGCAGATCTGCGCAGGCACCCCAGTCGGAAATGACAACACCGTCAAAGCCCCATTCCTCTCTCAGAATCTCTATCAGAAATCTCCTGTTTTCACAAGCGTACGTTCTATTCAGGCAGGAGATGAGGACAGCCTCATGCAGACCATCTCCGACTATTTTAACCATGGATTTATTATTGGACGAATGTCCCTGAATGAAGCAAGACAGTGGAAATACTGGGCGGTTTCCGTCGTTGCCATTGCGATCCACTATGCAATCCTTGGCGGTCTTGATAAAACCGATGCCTATAATCTCAGTGATGCCTATATCCAAACCCTGGATTCCCTTTCCTCCATGCAGGAGGCGCTTTCCTATCTACAGGAAAAAGCGCTGGAGCTAGTACGTGCCATGCTGCCAGAAGCAAAAACGCACTTCCTCCCAAGTACACAGAGTGCGGTTGGTTCCTTCATATTTACCTTGAAAAAAATATACTCTCGTGTTATATTGAACATAAAAAAAGGGAAAGCCAGAGAAACGGCTTACCCCGAATATTATAGCATCAACCTTTTATAAAAGGTCGGCCGTCATTATTCGCAGTAATGGCGGCTATTTTCGTTTTCCCTTGAAAATCATGTAGCACAATCCCACAAGGGTGCAAATGAATATTCCAATCTGAATTAAATCAGAGTATGTAACATACATCGGCAACGCCCTCCTTTCTTTCGTCTGGAGGGTTAGCCCCTCCGAAAAAAGAAGGTAAGCCGCCCGGCTCTCTGGTTTCCCATATATCTATATTATCATCTAACAGCATATCTTTCAATTAAATTCTGATCAGATCATCTTTTCTTGAAAGATTTTCGGGAAAGACTGTATTTTCGGGCAGACGGTTATTTATATGATGAAACCAGAAATTTGCTGACACAGGAGTTTGCTGATATATCGATCGTAAATAATATTGTAGAACAGATCGCATCCGGCGAAAATACCCTTAACACAATCGCAGCCAAAATCGGTGAAAAAGAACCAACCGTATTGTATTCATTAGATAAGCTGATCAATGTCGGGCTTGTTGAAAAGAAAAAATGTATCACAGACGAAAAGAATAAGAAAAAAACGCAGTATGTTTTGAAAGACTATATGTTCAAGTTCTGATATGAGTTTATCCCCAAAGCTACCAGTGTTATCGAAATGGGACAGGGTGCACTTTACTATCAGAAGGCTGTTAAACCGGTTTTACATTCTTTTATGGACACTGTATTCGAGGAAATGTGCAGATATTATACTTTAAAGCAGGGAATCACAGGTGAATATGGCTGCTTTCTCACTTCAGTGGGTTCCTGGTGGGGCACAGAAAATATCACAGACGAAAATGGTAACATAAGAACACAATCCGCAGATATTGATGTTGTTGCCATATCAGAATAAGGGGATTTATGAAACTCTGATCCGAAGAGGAAAGCTGATAGCAGCAAAATACAAAATTTCAAAATATATTTTCTTTTCCTTATCCGGATACACTGACTGGTTTAAGGATTTGAAAGATGAAGATGTTTTACTGCTTACACTGGAATCTCTTTATGAATGAGATCTATAAAACTTCCTGGATATCAACCATTGCTTCATTGAGACTGTTTCTTATCTACAGGATCCCGTCCTCATCATCTTCCCCATATTCCATTTCCCACTTCTCTTCATTCTTATCTGCCGTCTGCTTAAGTGCCCTGCCAAGTCCTGTCAGGGCTGAAAAAGGGGCAAACTGGGCCGCTCTGTTCATTCTCGACATCCTCTCATGCTTCTTACTCGCAGGATGCGGCAGATCTATGATATCCTCATACGAATCTTTCATGGTTTTCTGATTTCTCCTTCTTCTGCTCCGGTTCACTGTCCGCTGTCCCGGCACGGTGTCCCCCGATCTGCCCGTTCCGCTCTCTGGCAGTCGCACCATCCAGGAAGTTCATGCCTTTCAATACAGCATTTTTCCCATACTTCTTTTTAATAGAAAGAAGCGCTTCCTGTACCTTACGCTCCTTTTGGAGCTCTTCCTTCTCCTGCTCCCGCTGCTGATCCTTTTCCTGATAATTGGTAAAAAGATCAAGCTGTTCATAGCTTTCTTCTTCCCTGATCTCTTCCTCACTGACTACGTGATTGGTCGTCACGCTCATCCTTCTGACCAGAAGCTCCGGATTCACGATCCGGTCATACAGGGTAAGTACCGCCTCTATGATCAGCCGGGATGATGCTGTCTGCCTCTTAAGATTTATGGAACCGTGAGCCGGCTTTGGAATCTGCCTTCCATAGCTGTCAGTTGTAACTGGTCCCTTATATTTCTGTCGGATCTCTGGATCTGTCAGGCATTCAATATCATATCCTATATCCAATACGATCTGGTCTGTCACCAGTCTCTTATCTACCAGATCAAGCGCCGCTCCGTCTGCCATCTCATGAATGACCAGTCTGGCTTTGTCGAAGGAATAAGGGTTCTGCAGCACCTGTCCGGAGCAGAAGCTGTTATTCTCCGGCTTATAAGCCTTCACATCTGCGATCGTACACGGTTCATATCCCCAGGCATGGTCGATCAGAAGCTCCGCGTTCACACCGAAAAGCTCATACAGCAGATCTTCATTATGGAAATCCTCCGGTTTCCCGACAGAGCATCTGGCCACATCACCCATGGTGTACATTCCATTCTCTGCCAGCTTCCTGGCATAGCCTCGTCCTACCCGCCAGAAATCGGTGATCGGCTTATGACCCCAGAGCTGCTGCCGGTAGCTCCTTTCTGTCAGCTCTGCGATCCGCACACCATCTGCATCCGGTGCCACATGCTTGGCCACGATATCCATGGCGATCTTGCACAGATACATATTGGAGCCGATCCCTGCTGTAGCTGTAATGCCTGTACTCCCAAGTACATCCCTGATCATGGTCATGGCAAGCTCATGTGCCGTCATACCATAGGTTGGCAGATATCCGGTAACATCAATAAATACCTCATCAATGGAATATACATGAATATCTTCCGGTGCCACATATTTCAGATAAATATTATAGATAGCCGTACTGTGCTTTATATACCGCGCCATCTGGGGCGGTGCCACAATATAATCTATGGCAAGCTCCGGATGTGCCGTCAGCTCATCTGCAAAGTGTGATTCACCGGCAAACCTGCCTCCGGGCGCTGACATGCGCCTCCTTCTGTTAGCCTCCTTCACCTTCTGTACCACCTCAAACAGTCTCGCACGTCCTGGAATTTCGTAGGCCTTTAAAGAAGGAGATACAGCAAGACAGATGGTTTTCTCGGTACGACCCGCATCCGCTACGACCAGATTCGTATTCAGAGGATCCAGATCGCGTTCGACACACTCAACAGACGCAAAAAAAGACTTCAGATCGATCGCAATATAGCTTTTCTCTTCCATACGATCCCATGCCGCTCCCTTCTTCAGCTTTTCCGCAATTATCGAACTTATGTTCTTATCATATCACATCATTTCCTTTTTATCCATACCCAAAAAGGATAACTTTGATCCATTTAAACATAAATATGATAATTCCTGTCAGCCTACAGGGTCTCGATCTCTGATGTATCTGCTACAATTCCCTGGATCCCCGATCTCCAGATCCTTCAGCAGAACTGTATTCCCCTTTTTCACAAAGATCAGCGGGAGCACTACGAGAATAGTGCAGGTTACCGAATACAGGTACAGATAACGATATCCGTTAAATTCCATGACTGCACCGGAAAGAACCGGTGTAATGATCTGTGCTGACATACTGGCAGTATAATAATATCCGTTGTAACGTCCCGTGGTTTTCTCACTTGCCACCTCCATGATCATAGGATAAATGGTCGTAGCAACGGTTCCCATTCCAATACCGGCTATAGAAACCCATACATAGATCATAGGGCTGTAGCCCTGTGTCAGAAAAACACAGAATCCACCAAGACACATAAGACCGATACCGATATAGGTTGTTACCTTTCTTCCTATCCTACAGGAAAGATTTGCCATTGGCATATAGGAGACCAGCGTTACCATTGTGGCAACAAGCTGGAAATTAGCGAAGCTTCCACCGCCTGCTGCCCCTTCCTCAGGACAGACCCCATATGGCTGCTGGCGATACAGCTCAGCCTGCTCCTCACTGGAAATACCACACTGGATATCATGGTTCCCAAAGGTGACTGCATAAGGGATCCTGCGCCTTTCCATGGGATCTGTCAGCATTTTTATTGTATTCTGTACCCCTGATTTTCCGGCCAGCCGGAACCATGGCGAATAACCCTTCAGCTGATCGCCGGTCATGATCACAAGATCCGGTCTTGTATTATTGAGAATTGAAGATAAGGTTCTCTATTCATAGGATGACCCCCTTTTTTTCACTGTAAGATCCGGTAAAAATGCATGAAATCACATCATGGTAAAAGATACGTCATTTTTATATAAATTGCATAAAATTAGTAATGATTACTATTATTAAATTCTACATTTCTGTATATATCTTTATTGGATGAGAAAGTATATAATATAACTATCAAAAGTGAAATTGAAATAAAGAAATGGAGGATATGCTATATGTCAGGATTATATACGATTACATTAAATGGTGTCAGTGAAGAGGTTTACAATAAGGCTGCCGATTATATTCAGGCTCATGCACTCCGTCTGAATTACAGACCGGAGGTTTCCACGATCGACTGCGAATTCCCGGATGATCTGGATCCCGCCAAGGCTCCTGAATTAAGCGAAGCTGTTATCCGGAAGGTGCACCAGCAGCTTTAAGCAAAGCAGCCGTTGATTTGAAGAAATCATGACTTTCCCCGATCCCGATGATTCCCGGAAATAAATCCGGAATTCATCGGGATTAATTTTTCCGGGAAGTTCACAGCAAGTCTTTATGAAAATTTTACAGAATTGCCATAGTAAATAGCTCCGTTACATGCTCATTTCGATCTTATCTATGATGTCCATATCCAGCCATCCTTTATCTGCCATATTCTTCAGGATCTCACAGGCCCTTTCGTGGGACATGCCCTTTTTATAAGGACGGCTCTCTGTCAGTGCCTGGTAAATATCAATACACGCCATCATCCGTTCCTGTACATTCAATTCAGAAGCATCCTTGCCAAAGGGATAACCCGTTCCGTCCAGCCGCTCGTGGTGAAATGCTGCAAAGTCCCGTATTTCCTCAAAATCATCAATTTCTGACAGAATATTGTATGTATAAGCAGCATGATGCTTCATCACAGCAAACTCGGCATCGGTCAGCCGATCCGGCTTCTCCAGAATCTCATTACCTACTGCAACCTTTCCTATATCATGCAGTGCTCCGGCAAGATACATCTTCTGCACCGTTTCTTCATCAAAGCCCATATAGCGGCTCAGCTTCTCTGCCCTCTCTGCCACACCGATCGAATGTGTACTGGTAAAGGGAGATTTATAATCTACGATCTTTGCAAAAAACCCTGCCAGCTTCTTGATCTGGGAAAAGTCAAGCTCCTGCTTCTGCCTTGGTACCTTATTCCACAGGGAGGCTTCAAAATTTCCTCCAAGGGACAGAAAATACTCTTCTGAAAATATCCTTTCAAGTGCCTCTGCACATTCTTCATCTACCATAGTACCTCTTATCCTTTTGAGAACGTCCTTCGCCCATTCCCATGTCTCTGTGGTAAACGCTTTGCGGCAGCATGCCTGATCCAACAGATCACACAGATGTATGATCCGCGAAAAAAGCGGTACCTCCTCAGATTTCTTTCCAAATGGTCCGCTCCCATCTGCATTTTCATGGTGATATAATATTACATTTTTCACATCTGTATGAAAAGGAAATCCCTGTATATTTTCCTCTCCAATCGAACAGTGAACACCTATCCGGGGCATCTCCTTCATATCAGTAAGATTACTGTGCAGCTCCTCCTGGATATACTGTGTCAGGGCATTATCATGCAGCAGGGCATACACCGCCAGATCCTGTAGATCTTTTCCACATATTCCAAGCTGTTCTGCCACGCAGACACTCATATAGGCCACACGCTTCGCATGTCTGCTGGTCACATGTACCAGCTCTGTTTCCACACAGTCCAGTGCATATGAACATGCTGCAACCAATCCTAAAACATCCAGTTCCATAAAATTCTGATCCTCATTCCTATTTTACTTATATTATCCCGGGTCCCAAATCTGATCACTGGGCAATAAACGAAGGATTCTCCCTTATTAATTCAATAAATGCCTGTGCCACGTCTGGATCAAACTGTGTTCCCTTGCCGCGTTCCAGCTCCCCGGTCGCATACTCTATACTCATAGCTTCCTTATAGGCTCTTCGGGAGACCATGGCATCAAAGCTGTCACAAACCGTAAGAATCCTTCCAAGGATGGGGATCTCATTTCCACGGATCCCATTCGGATATCCTTTTCCATCATACCGTTCATGATGGGACAAAACCGCAGGAATGACATAATCCATATGAGGAAGAACGCGGATCATCTCAACAGACTTTTCTACATGTGTTTTTATTATGCTGTACTCCTCATCTGTGAGCTTACCCTGCTTTTTCAGGATACTGTCCTGAATACCGATCTTGCCAATATCATGGAGCAGTCCTGCTACCTTTACAGTCTGGATATCCTCCTTCGGAAGCCCGAGCTTTGCCGCCAGCTTTTCTGCATATCCGGAAACATTTTCAGAATGCTCGAAGGTGAAGGAATCCTTGGCATCTATTGCCGCCATCAGGGCAAAGATCGTCGGCGATACCTGACTATATCCCTTTTCGCTGCTTTCACTCTCCTGATCCTTTTCCTTCAGATCCTTTTCATAAACCTCAATACAGTTTTTTCCATTTCCCTTGGCATAAAACGATGCCCGCTTCGCCTGCTGGGCCAGCTCATCTGCATCTTCCGCCATGGATTTATCCCAGGCGATACCTATGCTGAACGTGATCAGCTGAATGACCTTCGGCTTATCCTCCGTTGTCTCCAGCATGATCTTCTGGATCTGCTTTGCGAATGAAATCAGCTTGTCCTTATTGTCTTCAGCTGTGATGATCAGGAACTCATTGGCACCCATACGGAATACCTTCATGCTGTCATCTGCAGCCTCCTGCAGCTGTTTTGCACACCAGCACAAAACCTGATCTCCTATGCTTTCTCCATACAGCTCATTATATAGCTTGAAGTTGTCCATATCCATATAGATCATACCGACAGGACGTGCCGTGATATCCAGCTTTCCCAAATTCTCACGACAGAAATTTCTATTATACAGGCCTGTCAGTCCATCGTGGATCGATACCTGATACAGCCTCTCATACGCATTGATACTCTTCAGCACGCTGGATACACTGTTTCCGATCTGCCTGATGCAGTCTATTTCGTCATAAATAAGTCTGTTCTTCCTGCAAAGCTCTACATATAGGAACCCATAAATCTTAGCGTCATATTTAAAGACCGCAAACGCCGGATCCTTATACACCCTGCCGCTGTCAAGGAACTGTTCCAGCTGTGCTTCCACCTCTTTCGCCAGGGGCATCATTCCATTTTCTGTGTATTCTACAAAGACTCCGTCCCTTTCCTCCAGAATATGTACACAGCAGTCCTTCACCGCTGCATTTACAGTCTCCCGGATCATCTGATACAGCTTGTCTTTATTCATAATGGAATTGACACTATCCTGAAATTCCAGAAGACTGTCAACAATATATTTCCTTTTCCTGATCAGTATATGCTCTGCCCAGCTCCTTGCCAGCGCTGAAATCAGGATACACCATATCCCCTCTGCCACGATAAATATGATAACTATCTGCTCATCAGGACTGCCCTTGTCAAACAGGCCATCAGCAATACACCCAAACCATACCACCGGGATAAATGCTACAACTGTCGCTCCAAAATAAGCCGCTCCCGTAATGAAACGGGATGAAATCGAAAAGAAATATTGCGTGAAAATAACATGTAAAAGGCAGATCGCCATTCCCGCCCCACCAAGGGCATCCAGCGGCAGATTTTTTCCAAGTGGTGTAATACAGGCAATATTTCCTGCAAAAACAAGCAGCATCCCAAGTAACAGCGGACCCAGCTTTCTCCTGTACTCATACTGTGTTCCGATTTTTCTGTGGGCAAGGACAGTTACATAGATTAAAAGAATCCACTCTACGACGATCCATAACCAGATTCCCGGTCTTGCATGGTAAATATAAGAGATGTTCCCACCAGGCAGCTGCTGTATTTCCGGTACCGGAAGGAGACACTCTGTATATGCATTTAAAAGCAATGTCACTATGGATGCCAGCATGCAGATGTTCAGAAGCTTCTGTTTCCCCTGGATCTCAAGCACACAGAACAAAAATCCATACATTCCTACAGGAATAATGAGTAAACCAAGTATTGAGAAATGAAACCAGAATTGCATCCCAGGACTGATCTGCAGGCGCATCAGGACAGAACCACCTGTCCAGCACGAAAGTGCCACCAGGATGATTCTCAGATAATGCACGACTCTTTCTTCCCTTGAAATACTGACAAAACAGGACAATAAGAATAAATAGCACGCAAGGGTTCCCACTGAAATAGCTATATAAAAATTTCCACCCATAAACAGGCTCAACAACCTTCCCATAATTGCCTTTCCTGCCTTTATATATTTTCCAACTTCCACTATATACAGACTTATTCTAATCCAAATCAAGAATAATGTAAAGTGTGATATGCCCACGTGTTATATTGGATATAGAAAAAGGGAAAGCCAAAGAAGCGGCTTCCCTATATAATGATTTACCTATGAAATTTGGATTAATGATAATATCTCCTCCGGGGATGAAAGTGAATACATCACAGAAATCTTTTTCTGTGTGAAGTGACCTCATCCCCGGATACTAACCTTTATTTTTCAGTCTTTTCAAACTTTGCGACCTTAAATTTGCGGATCATTTCACGCAGATTTTCAGCTTCATTGCTCATCTCATGGCTGGCAGCCGCACATTCCTCTGATGTTGCTGAATTCGTCTGTACAACGTCATTGATCTGTTCAATTCCCTCATTGATCTGCTGGATCTCTGCCGTCTGTGTCTCTAAGGTTTCTGCGATATTAGTAACCTCTTCTGTGATCATCTTGGAGTTTTCTGCTACTCCTTCCAGCTGTGTTGCAGTCTCTCCTGCGATCACCATACCCTTTTCCACAGCTTTCACAGAGGTTTCAATCAATGCTGCAGATTCCTTTGCTGCCTGGGCACTCTGATCAGCTAACTGATTTACCTGATTTGCCACAACTGCAAATCCTTTTCCGGCCTCTCCGGCTCTTGCTGCTTCAATAGAAGCATTCAATGCAAGAAGATTGGTCTGAGATGCGATCTGATTGATCGTCGCAATAATTTTGTCAATCTCTCTGGATGCTTCGTTGATCTCATTCATGGAAGCAACCATTTCATGCATCTTGCCATTGCTTTCTGCGATGGCATTTCCAAGCTCATCCACTCTTCCACTGATTTCCTTCGCAGATTGCGAATTCTTTTCTACCTGTTCAGAAACACCGGCAACTGTTGCTGTCAGCTCTTCTACGACTGCCGCCTGGTTTGTAGCTCCGTCTGCAAGATCATTTGAGCTTGATGCCACCTGCTCTGCTGAACTTGAAACTTCATTCGAAACATTCTGAATATCCTTGATCGTTTCTGCCATGCTTTCCTCAAACATCATAAAGGAATTCAGAATCCCGACAAAATCACCCTTCCACTCTACTTCTGGCTGAACATCAAAATTTCCTTCTGCAAACTGCTTCATTGCACGGTCAATATCATCTACATAGCTTCCCAGAATACGAATTGATTTGCGTATGCTGTGTGCCAGGCTTCCTATCTCATCTTCAGAATGATACTCAAGCGTACTATGCAGATTTCCCTCCGTCAATTCCTTTGCAACATCTTCCACTGCACGTAATGGCTCCAGAATGGTATCAAGTACCTTTTTACTTGTTTTCTTCGCCAGCACTAACGCAAAGACTAAACAGACGATAATACATACAATTCCTGCGCCGGTAAAGATAAAAGTAGTTCTGGCAGCCCGGTTGCTTACTTTATCTGTCAGGTCATCCAATTTTATAGCAATTTGTACAAGCTTATTTAATGCCGGAGTACAATCATTAAGAATTAAGTCGATTGCTTTTTCCCTGTCACCATTTTTAATTTCTTCTATGATAGAATAACCCAGGGTTCCCCAGTCAGAAAGAGCAGATGCGTATTCTTCATAATCCGCATCAGGAACAACTCCTGTTTTCTTTAGGGTTTTCAGCTCATCATCAACCTCTGCAAGCAGCTTTTTGACTGTCTGTTCATAACCGTCATAAGCAGATGTATCATCATTTAATGCCATTTCCCTGATATTTCTCGCTGCCGCATTCACACTTATCCTACAGATTTTTACTGCCTGATCCGCAGCTGTGACATTTTCTATGTAATTTCCCATATTGGCAAACAACACACCTATGACCACTATGGAAAACAGCCCCGAGATCAGCATCATGCTGATGACCTTTTTGTAACCGTAATTTATCCTTTCCTGCAGATGCATATTTTCCAATTTCTTCTTCACCATACTCTTTCGTGCCAACATAGATTATTATTTCCTTTCCTTTATTTTCGACTAATTATATAGCAGATTACCTATTCAAAGTCAATAGGTTTTTGACATCTACTTTTATTTTTTCTTTCACATTCCTTTTCCACAGAAAATGGGCAGCAGGCTGGGTCTGCGCCGGCCTGCTGCCCGTTAAAATCATTAATTTTTATTTCAAGGATTTACGGTCTACATTATTCGCAAAGCTTTGAGAATGCATCTGCCACGAACTGAACCTTGGTTCCAACCACTACCTGAACTGAGGTCTTACCTGGCTTGATAACTCCCGCAACACCTGCGGCCTTAATCTTCTTATCATTGACTGCTGTAATATCCTTTACCTCCAGTCTCAATCTTGTAACACAGTTGTCAATGCTTGTGATATTATCCTTTCCGCCACAGCCCTCAAGAATAGCCTTTGCAATGGCTGTATAATCATCACTTGCAAGCTCAATGCTCTTTTCCTTCTCTAAATCATCATCATCTTCTCTGCCAGGGGTCTTAAGATCCCACTTCTTAATGGCAAAGTAGAATACGAAGTAGAATACAGCAAATGCTGCGATTCCGAGCGGGATAATAAGCCATGTTTTCTGAGCTGCAGGAAGTGAGGATGAGAACAACAGATCCATCGCGCCTGCAGAGAAGCTAAAGCCTGCACGGAAGCCAAGTGCAACGGTGATCATAGTGAAGATACCGTAAAGTAATGCATAAATTACATAAAGTCCAGGAGCAAGGAACATGAAACCAAATTCAAACGGCTCTGTAACACCACAAATGAATGCACAAAGTGCTGCGGAAGCAACAAGTCCGATCGCTGCTTTTTTCTTTGTGGTCTTCGCACATCTGACCATTGCAAGTGCCGCACCGGGGATACCGAACATCATACAAGGGAAGAAGCCGGACATATACATTCCGAGACTCCAGGATACATCTGCGGAGGTTTCACCAGCCCAGAAGTGCTGAAGATCTCCAAGTCCAATGGTATCAAACCAGAATACGTTATTCAATGCATGGTGTAATCCGGTAGGAATTAACAGACGGTTCAGGAATGCATAAATACCTGCACCAACTACATCCATACCTACGATTGCTTCTCCAAGTGCAACCAGTCCGCCAAACAGTAACGGCCATACGAACAGCAGTACTGCGGATACCAAAATGGAAACTACACCGGCAATAATTGCTACGCAGCGCTTTCCGCTGAAGAATGATAACCAGTCCGGAAGTTTGGTGTTCTTAAACTTGTTATAACACATAGAACCGATAATTCCGGCAAGGATTCCGATAAACGGATTCGCGATCTTGTTAAATGCCAGAGTCTTGGTTGCGCTGTCTGCGACAGACGGCATGATAGTTGTTACAACTCCGGTTGAAAGAAGTGTGGTGATCATCAACCAGGAAGCAAGTGCTGCGATTCCGCCGGTACCATCATTTTTCTCTGACATACCGACACCGACACCGATCGCAAACAGAATGGCCATGTTATCAATCAAAGCACCACCGGCTTTTACTAAAAACAGACCGATTAAGTTAGCTGCACCCTGGATTTCTCCACCCTGCATAGTTGCCGGACACAGCCAGTAGCCAATACCCATGAGAATACCGCAGATGGGCAACACTGCTACGGGAAGCATTAACGCTTTTCCCAGTTTTTGAAGAAATTTCATACTTTCTTCCTCCTTTGCTTGTTCTTATAAAATTAAAATTGGATTGTTCCAATCCATTTTACAGTATGATCCGGGTGCCTACCCGATTTTGAGTACTTCCTCTCCCGGCAGAGCTCCGCCTTCCTTCAGCAGGCTTATTCTTGAATAATCATCTGTATTGCATACTACAACCGGAGATATGATATTAAGTCCGGCCTCTCTGATCTTATCAAGATCTGCCTCCATTAAGAGATCTCCCTGCTTCACCTGATCTCCTGCTGCTACATGCACACGGAAGGGTTCTCCCTTTAATGTAACAGTCTCCAGTCCGACATGTAGAAGAAGCTCCGTTCCCTGTGCAGTCGTCATCGTAACCGCATGCAGGGTATCAAACACCATCGTCACCTCTCCGTCCGCTGGAGCGAAAAATCTTCCCTCAGACGGAATCACTGCAAATCCGTCACCCAGTATCTTCTCTGAAAAAGTAGGATCAGGAACCTCGGTGAGCGGTGTCACCGTTCCTTCACAGGGTGAACAGATCACATTTTCCTTTGTCTTTCCTTTTAAAAAACCTAACATGGCTGTTCCTTTCCATCGATATAAATACCTACAATATTTAATTCTTTATCAAGAAGCACAAAATCTGCTTTTTTACCTGCCTGAATACTTCCTGTCTGGTCAAAAATACCGATTTCCCTGGCTGGATTCTCTGTTGCACACATCACTGCATCCTCCAGCGGAATACCTGCATTCTTTACAACAAATCTCATACAATCCATCAGGTTCGTGGCTGAACCTGCTATCGTACCGTCATGAAGCGTTGCCAGATTTCCTTTTACCACTACCGGCTGTCCGCCCAGCGTGTATTCACCATCCTCTAATCCGGTTGCCCTCATGCTGTCACTGATCAAGATCACCCGTTCTGCACCAAACATGGCAAAGGTTGCACGGATTACAGACGGATGGACATGTACGCCGTCACAGATTAATTCCACATGACACGATTCTGAATCTCTGACTGCGCCGATCACTCCCGGATTCCGGTGATTCAGCGGCGGCATTGCATTGTACAGATGCGTTGCATGGGATGCCCCATGCCGGATAGCTTCACACGCCGTATCATAATCCGATACCGTATGCGCTATGGATATAACCACCTCTGATTTCGTCCGGTCAATGAATTCCATGGCTCCTGGCTCTTCGGGAGCAATATCCACAAGCCGGATCAACCCGCCAGCAGCATCCTGAAGCTGTCTGAAATACTCATAATCACAGGGAATAATATTTTCTGCTGCCTGTGCACCCTTTTTCGAAGCACTGATAAACGGTCCTTCCATATTGATCCCGACCAGGTGTGCTCCTCCCTTATAGGAATATGCACCGGCATTCTTCATTACTGCAAGGAGCTCATCCTTCGGTATCGTCATGGTTGCCGGACAAACCGATGTTACTCCGACGCTGGCCTCGTATTCTGTTATGATATCCAGGGCTTCCTGCGTTCCATCACACATATCCGCGCCCTTGCAGCCATGAAAATGAATATCTACGAGTCCCGGGATCATATATAGCCCGGCAGCATCCACCACCTGTCCGTCACCATCCGTTTCCTCAAGGACTGTGGAAAACCTGTCTCCGGTAATGGCAACATCACCCTGTACAAACCGGTGATCCGGTGTAAAAATATCTGCATTCTTTATAATCATCGTTCTACACCTCTATCTGTTCTGTTTTCTCACAGCGTCTCTTAGACGAACGATACAGGGATCTTACTAAGGGCGGCTTCATCAGCTACCAGCGTGACATCATTATGCAGCTGAAGAACGGATGCCGGAACCTTCGGCGTAATCGGTCCAAAGAAGGAATCCCTTATAATATCTGCCTTGCCCTCACCATTAGCCATGATAAGAATTTTTTTCGAGCGCATGATCGTCTGGATCCCCATAGTGTAAGCCTGCTTCGGAACGTCCTCTGCCGATGCGAAAAATCTCTTATTCGCTTCAATAGTCGACTGTGTCAGGTTCACACAGTGAACCTGCTTATCAAACACATCTGACGGCTCATTAAAACCGATATGTCCGTTATGTCCGATGCCAAGAAGCTGTAAGTCCACACTTCCCATGGATCGGATCAATTCCTCGTATCTCCTGCATTCCTTTTCAGAATCCGGCTCCATACCATCTGGCAGGTGTGTATTACCCGCCGGAATATTCACATGGTCAAACAGATTCTGATGCATGAAGTAATAATAGCTCTGATCATTCTCGCGGCTGATTCCCTTATATTCATCCAGGTTCACTGTTCTTACTCCGGAAAAATCCAGATCACCATTCCGGTACCATTCGATCAGCTGCTTGTAAAGACCAACCGGAGTGGATCCTGTTGCCAGTCCAAGCACACAATCAGGTTTCATAATGATCTGTGCAGAAACGATGCCTGCTGCCCTTCTGCTCATTTCCTCATAATCTTTTGCCCTGTATATTCTCATTTCATTTACTCCATTTCACATATTTTACTACGAACCGGAAGCACCATCGACGGTGCAACACTCAGCTCGTCAATCCCCATCTGTACAAACCGCTCTGTAAGTGCTGTATCTGCTCCAAGCTCTCCGCAGATGCCAACCCACTTACCATGCTTATGGGCTCCATCAATCGTCTTCTGTATCATCCTAAGAACCGCCTCATGATGCGGATTATAGAACCGGTCCAGCTTACTGTTCTGCCGGTCGATCGCTAGTGTATACTGGGTCAGATCATTGGTTCCGATACTGAAGAAATCCACAAGCTCCGCAAGCTCTTCACTCATCATGACTGCTGCTGGTGTCTCCACCATGATCCCCTGCTCCGGAATGGTGTACGGAACCTTTTCTTCATCCAGCTCCCTTGCCACCTCCTTAACAATTTCTCCAATACTCTTGACCTCTTCTACCGAAATGATCATCGGATACATGATCGCGAGATTTCCATATTTAGCAGCCCGCAGAAGAGCTCTCAGCTGTGTTTTAAAAATATCCGGCTGCTCCAGACAGATCCGAATTGCGCGATATCCCATGGCTGGGTTATCTTCCTGTCCCAGTCCAAGATAATCCACGTTCTTATCTGCCCCGATATCCAATGTCCTTATGACAACCTTCTTTCCGGCCATCATCTGCAATACCTGGCGATAAGCGTTGAACTGCTCATTCTCATCCGGAAGCCCGGATCTTCCAAGATACAGGAACTCACTCCGGAATAACCCGATACCCTCAGCATCATTCTCAAGCACATAAGCCACATCCGAGACGCTTCCGATATTTGCAAAGACATGGATTTTCTTTCCGCTTTTCGTAACGGATTCCCTGCCCTTATAATTCTCTAAAAGACGCTTCTGCTCCTGTTCCTCCAGCTGCTGTACCTCTGCCAGATGGATTTCATTCTCATCCGGATCAAGGAAAAAGGCGCCCTTTTTACCATCCACAACAGCTATGGTTCCATTATGAAGCTTCTCCAGCTCAAGCGGCACACCGATCAGCGCCGGAATATTCATCATACGGGCAAGAATCGCAGTGTGCGAATTCGTAGAGCCGTGAACGGTGACAAAAGCAAGGATCTTATTCTTATCCATCTGTACCGTTTCACTCGGCGTCAGATCATCCGCAACAATAATGGACGGTTCCAGCTTACTCCAGTCCATCTGTGCCTCTCCGGCAAGGTTACGGACCAGCCGGTTCGAAATATCCCTGACATCCGCCGAGCGTGCCTGCATATACTCATCATCCATGTTGGCAAACATTTCGGCAAAATTATCACCGGTAACTGCTACTGCATACTCCGCATTCACTTCCTCATTCTGGATCAGATTGTGTATGGCATCCTGATAATCATCATCCTCAAGCATCATCTGATGAACCTCGAAGATTGCCGCATTGACTTCTCCGACCTCCTGCATGGCCTTCTCATACAGCTCCCCAAGCTGGCCTATCGCCTGCTCCTTGGCCTTCTCAAAACGCTCCAGCTCTTTTTCCACATGATCTACATGTATTCTTTTGACGAGGTGATCTCTTTTCTTCAGAACATGGACAGGACCGATTGCGATTCCCTTATATACGGATTTTCCAATATATTTTTCCATTTTTCACCCTCTCATGTGATTTACAGGATTCTGTTTTACAGATTCTCCTGGAAAAACTTCTCCATTGCCTCATAAGCAATATCCTCATCCGGTCCCTCAATCGAAACCTCAACCGGATCACCATGCTTAACGCCCATCCCCATAACAGCCATAAGCTTGGTTGCAGCGGCACTCTTTCCATTACAGGTCAGCATCACTGTACTTTGGAACTGTTTGGCTTCCTTAGCCAGAAGACCTGCCGGTCTTGCATGAATACCAATTTCATCCGTGATCACGTAAGTAAACTGTTTCATCCGTTTCTCATCTCCTGTTCCCATTTGTTTTGACGAATTGACAACCGATAGATTCTGCAGACCTTTTCAGTATGTAAATTTGCACAATTATCTTACCCGTCACATTTGTTATATATACACATTAACCTATATTTTCTTTTTTGTCTAGTCATTTATTCTAGAATTGCACAATTATCGTTAATATCAACATTATTTTATTTTTTTGACATTTTTTGAAAAACAAGTAACTGTATTTTCTTTTTTTACTCCTGCAACAGCCAATCAGCTATATCGTAAATCTCGACTCCTTCATAGGTATATTTCGGATGCCTGGTTCGCGCAATAATCATTTTGGGGTAAGCATCTCGAATCTGAAGCAGAGGAGAGCATTCTCTCTCAAATGTTTCCTGCCCGGAAATGTTGTCGCTGACCTGAATATAAAACTTCTCGCTGCCTCTTTGAGCAACAAAGTCGATTTCCTTTTGATAGAGCTTACCGACATAAACATCATATCCACGGCGAAGAAGCTCGATGCAAACGATGTTTTCATATACTCTGCCATAATCCATATTTCTGCTTCCCAGTATTGCATATCGAATGCCGCTGTCACACAAATAGAACTTTTCAGAGCTTTCAAGGTATTTCTTACCTCGGATGTCGTATCTCTTAATATCATAAAATACAAAAGCATTGCACAAATACTTAATGTACTTGCCAACGGTTACATGATTGGTTGGAGTCTCATTTGCTGTCAGCAGCTGACTGACCTTATTCGGAGAAGTCAGGTTGCTGATATTATCCATAAGGAACTCGCTCAGACGCTGTAAAACCAAAGTGTCCGGGAGCATATATTTCTGTACCAAATCCCTTGTAACAATCGTTTCGTAGACCTCTTTGATATAGTTTGTTCTGTCTTTTTCGGTTCTATAAGCATAGGAACCTGCTAAACCGCCCTTGACAGCGTACTCATCAAAGAGCTTATCTTTGTCACTAATATCATCATAATACTGGCAATATTCCTGGAAGCTGAAAGGAAACACATGAATTTCAATATACCGTCCGGTAAACAGAGTTGCCAGATCTGCACTCAACAGGAAAGCATTAGAGCCTGTTACATAGATGTCGTATTTTCCCTTAGAGTACAGGCTGTTGATTGCCAGCTCAAACTTGGGACACATCTGAACCTCGTCTACAAACAGGTAGTTCGTTTTGCCTTCCTGATAATGTTCTTCCACATAGGCGTGTAAGGCATGGTATTCCTTGATTTCTTCATACGTCAAATCCATGAAGTCGATGAAGATAATATTGATGTTTTCAAAATTGCTTTTCAGATACGCAATATATGCCTGCATCAGTTTGGTCTTACCAGATCGACGAATACCTGTGATGATCTTGATGTCAGGAGTGCCATTCAGTTCAATAATTCTATCGAGATATTTTGCTCTCGTGATTGTTTTCATATAGTCACCAGTTTTCAAAAATTGAAGTTTTTTCATTTCTCGAAACCGCTTCGCTGTACTTATTATATTGTCTGCTAATAGTATATGCAAGATGTCACTTTCGAAAACACAAATTTTTTTATTTTTTGAAAGCGGAAACTATGTAAAGGCAACCCGAAGGCTGCCCCAGACATCAAGCCTATCCTGTTTACACAGGTTCATTATCATCTTCATCAACGAAGCTATCTGCATCATCGTCCTCAAACTCCGGATCGTACCCATAGTCCTCGTCATCGTCCACATAATCAGCATCCGGATCAGGCTTTGCTGCCTCCTGCGCCTTCGGCTTTTCCTCTGGAGTAGGTTCTGTTTTTGGTTACAGCGGTAATGAACTGCTTTCCGCTTTTCGTACACCAGCCAATGCACGGGTGATCTCGCCCATAGGGACAGCCATCACATTCCGACTTGGGTTTCGGTGTCCAGCCACCCATCAAAACTTTTTTGACATCCTATACTTGGTTCCAACCTGGCTTGTCTGTGGGTGAATTATCTCTTATCGTAATATACTTCTGACCAGCTCAATGTAGTTCAATTTTACAGTTTCATAAAAAATATTGTCAGGGATGTTCCACCCTTAAACACCACATTGGGATTTCTCTGTACCAGTTCTTTTAATATCATTGTCACATAGTAATCTTTTTCAACGATACTTTCATCTATGCCCGTTCTTTCTGATACCGTTACAATAATATCCCTCAACAATTCTTTATCATCTTTATGCAAATACATCGTCCAACCTCAATTCGTAATAATATTTAAATATTGCAATCGGAAACTCTCTTATATAACTATCCACATCATTTTTTGTGATGCCATGTATCCGCACAAATTGAGATACTTTGTCATGAGCCACATCATAGCTTTCATCCAGATACATATCCAGATTTTTTAATAAGTCAAGTAGCTGCAGCACATAAACATTTTCTTCATTTACCGGAACCACTGGTCTTCTTACAATGAATGTTCTCTTTCCAATTGGAATTTCTCGTATTTTTGCTGCCATGTTATTGCTAACAATCTCAACTTTATTTGGAACCTGTGTTGAAATTCCCAGCTGATTGGCAAATGTATTACCAGAATAGAAACCATCTACTTTTCCACCTCTGGAAACATACTTGTACCTGGCAACCATATCTGCATTTACGCCTACATTTGTTTTTAACCGTGATTTCTTAGGCAAATAATAAATGCCGTTCTCATATTTTTGTAGTTTTCCCTCATCGCACAGCTTTTTTAGCTGCTGGTTTACTGCAGATTTTGTAATTCCCTCAATCACTATATCAGAAAAGAATATAGGCTCTGCTTCCTTATAATTATTTTTCAAGAATTCATATAACATAAACCTCATTCCTTTCTCTAAATTTTTGTAACTATAATGGTTACTTTTGTTAATAATATTCTATTCCTGTTTTTAAAATCTGTCAATGTTATTTTGATTGCTATGGTTAGTATATCCAAAGCAGAATAAAATATAAAAAAGAACTGTCACCCTTAGGATTCCTCCCAAAGCCAACAAATCTTAAATTTCCTCTTACATCTTGATACTCTTTGCCAAACTCGTCAGCAAAGCCGCCATCTCCGGATTGCCAAGTACTTTCATCAGCAGTTCGGGATCTACTCCCTCCGGTATCAGGCACCAATGGTCTTCATTACTGATACCCACTTGTGGTTCGCTACACTTGGCGGTAAATACCCGTGACTGGACTTGCACCAGCAAGATTAACGCCATGCTCGGCACACAAAATAAACGCGGTGGGGTTTCTTGATACCCGACCGCGTTTATCTTTGTCCGCTGATATACGGGCAAATCGTTTTTTATTGTAGGTTACTTTCTTGCACCATCCGAGCCGATGGTATATCCGTCAATGGTGGTATTCACCGCCATCGTCCCGTCTGCGTAGAAATAGTACCACTTACCATCGATCTGCTTCCAGCCGCCGGCAAACATCATTCCGGTCGTCTTATCCAGCCAGTACCACTTCTGGTCGTCGGAGAGCAAGCCCTTCACTGGTTTCCCGTTTCTGTAATAGCTCCACTGGCCGCTGTCGTTCTGCTGCCAGCCGTTTGCGGTCTGCGGGTCAATGACGATCTTCACAAACCGCCGCAGGACGGTGGCGACTTCAGCGCGGGTGGCAGTTCCCTTGGGGTCAAAGCAGTTATTTGCCTTGCCAGCCAGGATGCCCACCTGCTGCATGGCCTTGACCGCATCCTTCGCCCAGCTGCTGATCTGTGCGTTGTCCGCAAAAGTCACCGCCCGGAGGGTTTTCGGAAGGTCGTAGCCCAGCTTTTTGGCGTAATTTGCCATGATGACCGCCATCTGTTCCCGGTTGATGTTGGTGTCCGGCGCAAAGGTAGTGGCGGTAACGCCTTCCATAATGCCGTTCTGCGCCGCCCAGTTCACATAGGGGGCATAATAAGCGTCGGCTTTCACATCGGTGAATTTCCCGGTCTGGTAACTGTCCGGGTTGATGCCCGCCAACCGCCCCAGAGCTGTCACAAACATTCCTCTGGTCATGCCCGTGCCCCGGCTAAAGGAGGGGTTCCATTGGACGCAGAGCAGTACCCCGCCGGCTGCAA
>OJJU01000024.1_pt1 | contig 70089 bp, 67 predicted proteins | sample 1596141 | NCBI WGS metagenome assembly OJJU01 (sample SAMEA4350150, study PRJEB24818) | metagenome | biome: human; feature: gut; material: faeces | place: Denmark | collected 2013-09
CTGCTGGTCTGGAGATCTTTACCAATATGGAGGTGCTTCAGAATTTCACTACACCTTTCAGCAAGGATGTGATGAGTGTGGCACTTCCTATCGTGGGATTACCGGATTCACTTCTCAAGAAAGCACTGGAGAAAGCGGTAGAAGAAGAAAACTACGAGGGAGCTTCCTTTATCCGTGATGAGATGAAGCGCCGCCAGGAAGAAAAGGATGAAAAGAACTTGACTGATTGATCATTGATGATAGATAATTGATAACGAATGAAAGAGGTTAGATATTTCTATGTGCCGGATGCGGCAAATCAGGTGGAGTTGCCCGCAGAGGAGGCTACCCATGCGCTGAGAGTGTTGCGACTGAAGGGTGGTGATGAGATTTTCCTCATGGATGGGGAAGGGGCTTTCTACCGTGCAGAGGTGACAGCAGCCTCCAGCAAGCGCTGTCTTTATGAAATCAAGGAGAATATGCCTCAGAAACGTGCATGGAAGGGGCATATCCATCTTGCCATTGCACCTACCAAGATGATGGAGCGTATAGAGTGGATGGCTGAGAAAGCTACGGAAATCGGGTTCGATGAACTCTCTTTCCTCAATTGTCAATTTTCTGAACGAAAGGTAGTGAAGACTCCTAGAATAGATAAGATTGTCATCTCTGCCGTGAAGCAGAGTCACAAGGCGTGGAAACCGGTTGTGAATGAGTTGGAGAGCTTCAAGGAATTTATCCAGACTCCTCGTCCGGGTCGCAAGTTTATCTGTCATTGCTACGAAGAAGTAGAGAAGAAAGATTTCTTCACGGAAATCAATTCGTGCAGTATGGATTCTGATGCATCTCAGGATTCATCTGCATCCCAGGAATCCGGTGCAGCTGATATCACGGTATTGGTAGGTCCAGAAGGCGATTTCTCTATAGATGAGGTTCGTCTTGCCTTGGAGAATGGTTACGAGAGCGTATCCCTGGGTACCAGTCGTCTTCGTACGGAAACGGCGGGTCTGGTAGCTGTTCACATGGCGCATATTGCAAGAAGACTATAAGGAAATTATATGAGTGTTAGTATAATGAAAAGATTGTATAATAATTTGGTTTTGATGAGCTTAGCACTTCTCGTTGTAGTGTTAAGCTCATGCTCTGGCAGCGATTATCTCAATGCCATTCCTAAGAAAAGTACAGCTCTTATCTCGGTGGATTTGCAGCAGATGGCTTCCGATAAGAATGCGGAAGACAAGGCGGGTATGCTCAAGTCTCTGCTCCACGTGGATGATGTAGATAAGTGTGGCATCGATATCTCTGAAAAACTTTATCTCTTCGAGAGTGCCGATGGCAACCTCGGTCTCTGTGCCAAGGTGAGCGATGAGGGGGATGTAGAAGACTGGCTTGCCTCGCTTGCCAAGAAGCGTATTGCTTCGGAAGTGAAGGAGCGCAAAGGCTTTCATTTCGCAGTGTTGAAGGATTCGTGGCTTGTGGGCTTCTCCGGTCAGGCGCTCCTCGTGATGGGTCCTGTGGTGTCTGATGCCCAGGCTCAGCTCCAGCAGCAGATGGTAAAGTATCTGAAAGCAGAAGAGGAGGATGGCATCACCGTTTCTCCTATGTACGAGCGTCTGCAGACCCTCTCTTCTCCTATGGCTATGGTGGCTCAGGCACAGGCTTTGCCTGAGAAGTTTGTAGCTCCATTTACCCTGGGTGCTCCTAAGGATACCGATCCTTCGCAGGTGGTTATCGCTGCCGATATGGAGGTGAAGGATGGCATCCTGCAGATTCAGGGTGAGACTTTCTCCTTTAATGAAACCATCGACAAGGCGCTGCAGAAGGCGGCACAAAATTATCGTCCTATCAAGGGCAGTTATGTGAAATCGATGCCGGATGATGCCCTGGCAGGTATCTTCATGAATGTAAATGGTGAACAGTTCCTGCCGATGATGCAGAGCAACCGCAGTCTTCAGACCCTCCTGATGGGTATCAACCAGGCGGTGGATATGGATAACATCATGCGAAGCGTAGATGGAGATATGGCCATTGTCTTGCCTACACTGGGCGATGCAGACCTGAAGATGATGATGGCTGCTAAGTTGGCGCATAGCAAGTGGTTAGGTGATGTAGATTACTGGAAGACTTCATGTCCTGCTGGTGCCAAGATAGCCAACTGGGGTAAGAATTCCTATTTCTATACCGATGGCAAGACTTCCTTCTATTTCGGCGTAACCGATGATAAGCAGTTCTTCAGCGGCAGCGATGAGCTGACAGCTCAGTATGCGGTGAAGCCAAGCAATCATCCGATAGATGCCAAGATTCAGAAGCTTATCGTGGGACAGAAGCTGGCGATGGTCATCAATCTCGCCAAGAGTTCTGATGGCAGCGGCACAGGCAAGGATGATGCCATCTCAACTGTTACTGGTCTGCTTGCTCCAGTCTTCGGAAATCTTACTTCTGTGGTTTATACTTTAAAGTAAAAAGAAAAAACATTAAATAAAAAAAATAAAGTGGAAAAGATTCAGCTTCATTCCGTTCTTCCTCAGGTTTTCGCCCAGCGTGAAGACCTGCATTCGGAGATATGGAAGCAGGATGTTACCTTCGAGAAAGGTCATCTCTATCTGGTAGAGGCTGAGAGTGGTAGCGGAAAGAGTACTTTCTGCAGCTACGTGCTCGGCTATCGTCACGACTACAGCGGAAGCGTGATGTTTGATAATGATGTTACCGCCAATTATAAGGTTTCCGATTGGGTAGAGATGCGAAAGCGTCATATCAGTCATCTCTTTCAGGAACTCCGTCTCTTCCCAGAGCTTACGGCGATGGAGAATGTAGAGATCAAGAACAAGATTACCGGTTTCAAGAGCCGCGAGCAGATCCTGCAGTGGTTTGATATGCTTGGTATCGCCGACAAGGTGGATGCCAAGGTAGGGAAGATGTCGTTCGGTCAGCAGCAGCGTGTTGCGATGATGCGTGCCCTCTGCCAGCCTTTCGATTTCATTCTTGCAGATGAACCGATCAGTCACCTCGACGACAACAATTCCCGCATCATGGGCGAAATCATGATGAAGGAGGCGAAGGAGCAGGGGGCTGGAGTCATCGTGACCAGTATCGGTAAGCACATGGACTTAAACTATGAACATATATTTAGATTATGAATTTGGTTTGGAAATTAGAAATCATATTTTCGTAATTATCTGATATTTGAGGAGTTAGCGTAAATGGTTGATTTCTAGATAGTCAGAAGTATAGTGTTTTAGAAACGTTTGACACGTTAAACGTGACAAATGAGAGCGTTTGTTTTGAAATAGCTTTGAAAATAAAATAACTATGGCTACATTTAAAATTGTTGTTCAGCATCAGAGGTCAGATGGTTTTTACCAAGTGTACATTCGAATGACTCATAATCGTAGGTCGCTTTATATTAAGACGAACAAGATGGTGGGACAGAAAGGCATCGTGAAGGGTTCTCATGATGTGAAGGATTCTTTTGTGCTAAATCCACTGAACCAAATTATTGAAGAATGGATGTTCAAGCTTAATAAGCTAGACATCCGTTCTTGGAGTGCTGAACAGGTTAGGGACTATCTAGAACAGAACGATGCAGATGTGTGTTTCTCAGACTTTGCAAGAGAATATATTGATGAATTGTCAGAAACATTGAAACCTCAATCTCTTGTAAATTATCGCAATACCCTGAATAGTATAGAAAGATATTGTGGTTCTGAGAAGGTAATGTTTAGTGAATTGAACACAAAACTAGTGCAAGGATGGATAGATAGTATGAAGGATTCCAAGGCAAAGAAATCTTACTATCCTCAGTTCCTAAAAAAGATGTTCAAGGCAGGTGTGGCTAAATATAATGATTATGATAACGACATCGTAAGGATAAAGGTGAATCCTTGGACTAAAGTAGAGTATCATAAGCATGCTATTCCCAAAAAGCGTGCTATCTTGATGGAAGATTGCAGAAGGATTTTTTCAGTAATTCCTTCTTCTAAGACAGAATGTTTGGCTGTGGATGTGTGCAAGATGGTATTGTGTCTTGCAGGAATCAATGTGGCTGACCTGTATGAAATGAAGAAGGTTGACTATTACGATGGTATATTGCATTACAAGCGACAGAAGACACGAACGGTTAGAGCTGATGAAGCTTATATAGAAATGAAAGTACCAGATATGCTCATACCTACCATGATGAAGTATTTCTCAGATAAAGAAGACCCTTATCTGTTTAATTTTCACAAAAGCTATGGTTGCAGCAGGTCGATGGATGGTAATTTGTGCCTATTCCTAAAGAAATTCTGTGTGAATACATTGAAGGATAGTGAATTGAAGATAACACCTTATACTTTTCGCCATACTTGGGCTACCGTAGCTCAGAATGATATTGGTGCCAATTATGAAGAGATAGGTTTTGCGATGAATCACATCAGTACTCATAAGATTACCATGGGATATGTGAAGCCAGATTTCTCTAGAGCCTGGGAACTGAATGAGAAGGTGGTGGAGAAGATTTTCTTTACCAATGACCCAAGCAGACGAATACAGGAGTATCATGCGCCTGTTTTTGAAAAGGTTGAGGAAACCTTTGAACTCAGTGCCGATGCCTTCTTCATGGGCGAGGTGGTGGCTCATGTGGATGGAAAGGGCTACAAGAACACAGATGAGATTATTGACCAACTAATGGTTAACATAAACGACAACGTGCCTAGCACTTGCACCATACAGATAAAGGTGAAGAATATCACCAAAGACCAGACAAAGTATTTTGAGCGCATGAGGGATAAAAAGTAGCTAGTATATCGTAAAACTGTGCCAATATATCTTAAAATTGTGCCAATAAAACTTAATATTTGACGGATTCAGTCAATTTCATACCATAGGGTAGTCTTCTCTAAAGTAGCAGAAATTTTAGAGAGGGCTACCCATTTCTTGTATTTAGCCATTATTAACAATCTTAAGATTCTTGATGTTGATGGTGGTCTCCTGTTTCTCAAATTTCTCTTCCAGCTCCATGAAGGACTCTTCCACGGACAGGCTTCGATGCTCATCATTGTTGAATGATATGGATTGAAGCTTTGGAGCAACGTATGGGAGGAACTTTGCTACTATAGCCAAGCGTCCGGCAGGTTCTTCTATCTGCATGAGGTCATTGGCGAGAGAGTAGCCTTTTTCATTGATGCCGTTGAAATAGCCAGTGATGGCATCGCTAAGGCTTTCACGTACCGTTTTCGTTATCTTGTTTGCCGTGCCAGCCTTGCGTCCACCTGTCTTCTTTCGCTTTGGTTTCGGCTCATTGTTATTGTCTTTTTTTGTTGCCATATTCTAAGAATTTAAATTATTGCTGATAGTTTTCGTGTGCAAATATAGTGAAAAATAACGAAACTTGTTGTTCAAGTTGCGCAACTTATCACAGATAGGTGAGAAAAACGCATTACTTTAGCACTGTTTAAACATTAAATTCGAATTTTATGGGACTTATAGGAAGTATTGCTGGTGGCGTTACCTCAGCTGTAGGTGGTGCTCTAGCAGCCAAAAAACAAAATGCTGCATACAACGAATACATCAAGACCTTTGAGAATCGTATGCAGCAGGTGAAGGACCACCGTGATAATCTTTATTATCAGGACCCGACACAGACAGCCGAGAACCAGGTGGCAGTGACCAACGCCCAGAAGGTGCTGGATAATGCCACGCAGAAAGCCAAGAATACCAACATCGTGAGTGGTGGTAGTGATGAATCTGTGGCACTGAGCAAACAAGCAGCCAATGAGCAAGTGGGCAACATGATGCAACAAGCTGCTGTGCAAGGTGCCCAACAGAAAGAGAATGTATGGAACACCGCAGATTCTCAGATAGACCAAATGACCAACTACATTGCTACCGCCAAGAAAGAAAAGGGTTTGGCTCAGGCGCAAGCCATTCAAGGTGCAGCTAGTGGTTTGGCTAGTGCTGCAAGTAGTTTGCCGTTGTAAGGAAAGGAGGTAGATATGGGATTTATGAGTGACGATTTAACTCCAAAGCGTCCAGCTACGGCTGTGACACCTATAACCGATTTTCCATCCAATGATGATGGGCAGTCAGCACCATCTGAGCCAGCAACTTCTTCTTCTGTGCAGACACCGACACAGCCAAGTGGGGATAGTGCAGCAGCACAAGCTACTTCTACAACTGCAACAGCTCCAATAGATACAAATGGATTGGTGGTTGGTAATCAGCCATCCTTCACTCAGCAACCAACCGAGGAAGTAACCGAGGTAACTCCAAACCAAGGTATTTCGATTGATTGGAGCAAACCTTATGCCGATATAGAGCAGAATCCTCTTTTGCAGCAGATGAAGCCTTATGACATCATGAGGGACTTTGAGAAGAATGGCAATGGCGATTGGGCTTCTTTTATGCCATGGCTTCAATCTCTTGGTGATGTGGATAAGACTGTAGCAGCCAATGCTGCTTTGCAGAAGAAAGCCGAGAGGCAAGCCAAATGGGAACAGTTAGGCAACCTCTTCCAACATATCGGCAACTTCTTCGGCACAGCTATCGGTGCTCCTGAGCAGAAGGTAGAATCAGCCCAGGCATTGACGGAACGCCAACGAAAGCTGAGGAAAGGCACTGATGCCCTTCGTCAGAAAGGATATGACCAGATGATGGCGAATATTTGGAAGGACAGACAGAATAAGCAAGCACAGATGCAAGCAGAGGCAGCAGCCAAGGCTAATGATGCCCTTGCTGCTTATCGTGGTTCGCAGAAGGCACAGGAGGATGCTTTGACACCTGAAAAGGTGAAGACCGAACAGGCTAGGCAAGCAGCTTCTAATGCAGCAGCTGGTCTTTCTACCGCCAAGACCAAGACGGAAGACGAACTGAGAGGAAAGAAGAGTAACTTGCTTACCGCCCAAGCAAACAACGCCAATGCAGGAGCAGCCGACCATAACGCAGGTGTGACTGTGAAGAAAGCACAAGTAAGGAAGATTAACGCTGAGGCCGAGAAGGCAAACCGAGGCAACCAAGCCGATAAGGAAGCGGACGATTTCAATACCAACTATGTGAACGACCCTGTTTTCAAGAAGCATGTGAATGAATGGGCTACACACAATGGTATGAATATCGGTGGCAATACTGATGGAAGAGGTGGAACTTGGGCTAACAAGTACAATCGCCAACAGGCATCCGCTTATGCTAGGGCTAGGATGGCTAAGGAAGGCAAGAAGCGAACCGTTCGCCCTTATGGTGGAAAACCAACGAAGGGGACTTCGAGCACAAAGGTAGATTATTCTAAGTATCAAAGAAAATAACATAATATATGGCAGACAAAGACAACAAATCTAAGTTGACTTATCACGTATGGGATAAGGACAACAACGAGTATGACATCCCAGACGAGGTTGTTCAGCAGCGAGGCATGGATAACTTCGCCAAGGACTTCGAGGGTGGCTATATCACCATGTTTGACAATAAGAAGCAGAAGGTGGATGTGCCTATTGAGGATGTGGGAGAATATCGTAAACAAGGTTACATTTGGTATGATACCAGTGGAAACGCTACCCCTATCAATGAGGTAGGCAAGAAGCCTTCTCCTTCTTCACCTTCTCAGGGAACAGAACAGACTCAATATCCGCAAGAAGTGATAGATGCTTACAATTCTCCAGACAATAAGCCGGGCAACTTCAAGGACTTGGCACAGCTGAATGATGAGTATCAGCGAGGTGAGCTAAAGAAGCCTAGCTTGATTTCGCAAGCACTCGGCATGATGCCGAAGGTGGATGCAGGTAATATCGGCAGAGAGCAGAAAATGGGTGGCATGATTACCAGTATGCTTCTTGGAGGTAATGAGCAGCAAGCACAGCCGATGCAGCAGCCACAAGACAATAATCAGCAGGTGCAGCAGACCGCACAGGGGAATGCTAGCCAAGAACAGAAGCAGGAGCCAGCTCCTTCTATCCCTAGCGTAGTGAACGACAATACTTTGATGGATGCCAAGTTTGCTAACTATCTTGAAGATTGGAAGAAGCGACCAGATAAGGAAGGCAACTATTTTGAGAACTTCGTGGCTGACCTTGAAGCTGACGGTATGAATCCAGATGAGGCTCTTGAAGCTACTCGTAGTGCGCAGAACAGATATGCTAATCGTTCGGCCATTGAAGTAACCAATAAGGTTGTTTCTGCTTTGGCAGATGATACAGTACAGGATGCCGAAAAGAATATCGAGGCTCAATGGTATAGCCATGATGTGCAAGATAAGTTGAAGCAGGAGGCTTCGGCTATGGGTATAAGCTATGATGATTATGTGGCTTACTACTTGAAGCCAGCCATGGTTGAAAGCCTTGTGCAGAAGTATGGGCAGAACTATCGAAACATCGCTGAAGGCATCGCTACTCGCCTCTATTCTCACGATGAGCATGTACAGGACAGACTGATGAACCAAGACATCAATGATGCGCTTTCAGATGTTATTAGCAAGTATGTGAACCCTTCTGTGGTGGATGAGTATAACAAGGCGCAGGAGGCAGGAAGTAAGGCTTTTAATGAAGGTATGGAAGGAAGTCAGAATATTCCAGCCAGTCTTCGCCTTGGTACTGCCATCGCTTCTCAGTATGAGGCTAATCAAGCCAAAGACCCTCAGAAAACTCTCAGTGCATTGCAGAAGAAGTTTAATGGTCTTTACAAGAATCTTCAGTTTCTGAACGATATGAGCAATGCAGCCTTCAAGGTGATGCAGCGATATGGCATGAATGGAACTCTGAGCGGAAACCCTAAGCAGTTTAAGCCGATGATTGATGAAGTGTTGAAGGCTCAGCTCAATCAGTTGGAGGTGAAGAATATGATACCAAAGGGTAGTTTAGAGTATATAATGAATACAGGCTTGGGTAATACCATAGTGGGCAAGATAACACGAAAGTTGGTACAGACCGACTATCAGAACTGGTTGGAGGATATTGCCAATCAACAATATCAGCCTGGCTTCTGGGAGCGTGTAGGCAGTGGGGCGTTGACCTTTGCAGGGGATGCTTGGAGTTATTGGCTTCCTGGTGCCGTAGGTGGCAAGGTAACAAAGAGTATGCTTGCCAAGGCAGAAGGGAGACTGGCTAGCGACTTGATGGCTAAGGGCATGGAAGCCAAGATGGCAGAGCGTGCAGCCAAGGTTCTCATTGGTAAGAGTAAGGGAATGGCGTTGAAGACAGGTGCTGCTCATGGTGCAGTAACCTTCGGTGGACAGTCGGCTATCTCCAAGCCTATTGATGAAATTTATCGTACCGGCCAGTTAGATGAGAATGGCAAGGTTTACAATCCTTCAGTGGGCAAGATTCTTGCCAATACTTTGGGAGAGGTGGTTAAGCAGAGTGCCGTAGGTGCCATTATGCAAGGTGGTACAATCGCCAATATGGTAGGCAAGGGCAGAGGCTTGGCTACCAATGTTCTTGCAGATGTAGGTGGCAAGGTGGTGGACTCTAGCATTATGACAGGTCAGCAGATGTTGGAGCGTATGGCACACGACCCTAATTTCAGACCTACAGGTAAGGACTTTGCCGAGAGTGCTTTGGAGAGTATGGCTAATCTTGTTTCCATCGGGTTTCCTGGTATGGTGGGCAAGTATGCCCGATTCAAGGATGCCAAGGAGTTTAACCGCAAGTTTGACTTCAACGACCAAGATATTGCCGAGTTGAAGAGATTCGGCTATGATGATTTGCGTGATGCCTTCGAGAAGTTGGGCATCAATGGTTATCGTGCAGATGGTGAAGGTGTGCAGATGATGGGGCAACTCACTGATAAGTACATGAACCTGATGAACGATAAGAGCGTGCCAGAGGTATTGAAGGCAAAGATGATGGCTGTGGTGGAAGGAAAACGCCCTTCTTCCTTCTCGCCAGTTATCGACTCAGAAGTTTATCTTGGTGATGATGGCAAATACTATCTCGATACCTATAACAAGGATGGTGGAGTGGTGGTACGTAAGGAATACTCTTCGCAAGAAGCTGCTCGTAAGGACGAGAAAAAGCTAGACTTCGAGAAGTCGCTGAATATCACTTCTGAGTATGAAAAGGCTTACCATACCGATGCCTTGCAGGACAGACTGAACACTGTATATGAGCAAGCTAGGGATAGGTATGCCGCAGGTGAGCAACTGAATGACGAGGATAAGGCTGCAATCTATCTTCATCAGAATGCCAGTGCCATCGGTGACATCATGCAGAAACAGCAGAAGGGCATGGAACTGACCGAGCAAGAGCAGCAGATGGTGAACAGTTATCGCCACTTCTATGATAGTGCTTTCGAGAATAGCCCTATCATGAAGGAGTATGTGCGCACCTTCGAGGATTCGCAAGGTGTGGAGCATGGTACGCTTCGCAAGGCTCTAGAGGGTGATGGCAAGTCTCGCACTGCCGAACAACAGAAACTTGTGGAGGAATACCAGAAGCAGCTCTATAACGACATCGTGCTGAAACGAGAAATGAACGATGCAAAGGAACAGATGAATCAAAACTTGATTGAGGGACAGCGTGAACTGCCTGGTGCCACACAAGAAGGTGGTGCTTCGGCTGAGAATGCTGAGGCTACAGCGGAAAAGCCTGTAGATGCTTCTGTTTCTTCTGATGTTCCACCAACAGAACCGCCAACGCCTCCAGTTGGGGGTGAAACGCCTTCAAATGTGGAGGGTACACCTTCGGTGGAGAACGGTGCCAGCCCTTCTGATGCTAATACCGCTTCCAATGAAAGTAAGTCTAATGCCTATGTGATGGGACAGAATGCCTACCAGAATGGGGATGTTGAGGGTTTGAAAGCGATTGACCATAACGATGATGTGTCGAAGGCTAGATTGAAGCGTGCCTTTGGTGATGATGAGGCACAGATGAATGTTGTGGTGAAGGCGTATGAGGATGGCAAGGACATGGAGCAGTTTGTGGCTCAAAGTGCCAACTCAATGACTCCAGTACAACAGGATGCCGTGCGTAAGTATGTGGAGGCACAGGATGCCAAGAAAGGCGTTTATGATGCTCTTCAACATGCCGATGATGGCTATGGTGATGCCTTGAAGGAGCTTCTTTGGACTTATCAGACGGAAGACGGAAATATCGTGCCAGCTACCCTTACTACAGGTCAACAGGTATTCTTGAAGAAAGCCAATGAGTATGGTGGGGGCTTCGTGGTTGTGCCTGATGAGGATGGAAATCCTGCCATCAAGCAGGTTTCTAGTGCCGACATCAAGGAAGTGGGTACGCCAGTTCCTATGGATGATTACATCAATCAGCAGTTTGCTGAGCAGGTGGATGCTAGATATAAGCAGTTCCGATCTCAGTTTGATGGGAGTGGGTTTAAACGAGGAGATATTGTATCTGTTTCTATGGAAGTAGGTGATGAGCCTTCTGATGTTAAAATTGTGGGTTATACAGAAGATGGGCGTGTGATATTAACAGATGCAGATGTTGATGTTAATTCGCAAATAGACCCCGACAAGTTGGAAGTTGTTACCAAGGACAAATTTAATGCCTGGCGACAGAATGCAATCGATACCTCTATTGGTGCCGAGTTGGATGCCGAGGACGCACAGCGTGCCAACGATGATGCAGCCAAGGCTGAGGCAGATAAGAAGCAACGATATAATGAAGGTATCGTAGGTTTGGGCATGGGACAGCCTGATTATTCCTCTAAGGACACAGAGCCAAAAGTGGCAGCTGAGTATCTACAGGAGCAATTTGGCAATGACCATGGTAAACTGATGAATCTTATCAGTGGTAGCCGTTCTGACATCAAGGAACAGTTGGATAACAAGAGAAAGGCAGCATCTGAATATGAGGACTGGCTATCTCTCAATGCCGACTTGGACCCAGAGAAGGCTCAGAAGGTGGAGAACGACTTGGCACTTGTTAATGAGCAGATTGCCGACCTTGAAACTCGTTATAAGAACTGGAATGCTATCCGCAAGGAGGTTATGACTCCAGAGGAGGCTAGAACCTTGAAGAATGAGCGCAAGGCTGAAATTGAGAAGGCAGGTGTGGACGAGAACGCAATTACATCTGCTGATGAGCGTGAGGTGGCTGTGCTAGACAATAAAGAATTGAAGAAGCAATATCCAACCATGGATGAGGCTAGCAATTATATTGCCTCTGAGCGCAAGCGCATCTATCATATTCAGAATGACGAGGTGCAGCCACAGATAGATGGTATCAATGAATCCCTGGAGCAATATATGAATGATGACATTGATTATTCGGCTGACCAGTTGAAGGAATTGAACACTACCAAGGCACAGTTAGAGGCTAGACAGGCTAATCTATCTGCATCGGCAAAGGATTTGAAGGCACAGGATAAGTTGCTCAATACTCTATATAGTGCAGAGAATAAGGAGGAGAGAGCCAAGGCGATGGAAGAATTGACTCCTTCTGAGCAGCGCAAGGTTCTTGTGGCTGATGCCTTCAAGAAGAATGACCTTGGAGCAATCAAAGAGATTTACAAGGATGCCTCTATAGATGTTATGGACTTAACGCCTCAGACATTGGAGGAGGCTGTGTCGGAAGCATTAAGCCCTCATAGCTTGAATGCCGAATCGCTTCAAGCGGAATTGGGCAAGGATAACTTCAAATATGGTATTGGTAAGGGATATGATTCTAATAAATTCAATTATCTCCTTGCCGAGAAAGGCACAGGTTTGTCGGTTAACGAGTTTGCCGTGAGAGTGTACAATGACCTTCCTGTAAACTTGCAGGATATGGGATATTCTGACCAAGATGTGAGAAACACCTTTCTCGATATGTTCAAGACCTACGACAATGTGAAGGAAATGCGTAATGTGGCACTTATGAACCGTATCGCTGCTGCTGAGGAGGAACTTTCAAGCGAGGAAGAGTATTATGAGGCACAGAAAGAGCGTGAAATTATCGAAAGACAGGCAGAAAATCCAGATTATTATGCTTATCTTGAAGATAATTCTGTACCTTTGCCGTCAGAAAACGAACTTAACCATATTGCTGGTATGGAATATGACCGCATGATGGAGATTGAGAATCGTGAACAAGAGTACAAACAATATGTCAAATCAATTTTACCAGAATTAGCAGATTATGATGACAGAAGCAATGAAGAAGGATATGGAGGAGGCAGTAGCCTGGGTAGCGACTCTTCACGGAGAGGAGTTGATGAAGGAAATCGCAATCGCCAAGAAGGTGGTAGCAGAGAAGCATCTGCTGAGACCGAGACTGGAGCGTTACATAATAGCACAGGCGAAGGGAGACAAGAGATTAGCAGCTTGGCATCTGGCGAAGGCTCAGCTGATAGAACTCCACATCTACCGCAAGAAGCATCCTTCGGAGAACGTTTAAAGAATGCCATTGCCGAGACTGAGCCTAACCCTTCTGAGGCTCAGAAGAAGGCAGGTAACTATAAGAAGGGACATTTGTCCTTTGGTGGCTATGACTTTACTGTAGAGACACCGAAGGGCACTACACGTAGCGGTAAGGACGAGCAGGGCAAGCCTTGGAGCGTGACCATGCACGATACCTATGGCTACATTTTGGGCAAGATTGGTGTGGATGGTGACCATATCGACATGTTCATCAATGATGCTGCTGACCTTGATTCTTTTGATGGTAACGTTTATGTTGTTGACCAAGTGAATCCAGAGACTGGTGAGTTTGACGAGCATAAGGTGATGTATGGCTATCCTTCTGAGGAGGCTGCTACAGAGGCTTATCTTGCCAACTACTCTAAAGGCTGGAAGGGACTTGGTAAGGTTACTGCTGTGCCTAAAGCTACCTTTGACAAGTGGCTGGAGTCTTCTGACCGCAAAACTAAGCCTTTTGCGGACTATGCAATGATTAAGAAAGGTGCTCATCAGGACTTTATTTCAGATATGGAATATACATACGAGAATGATGTGCATCCTTCGGAGAAAGATAAGCCTAAGATGCAGAAGTTTGCAGAGCGTTTGCTTGATTTCCACCAAGATAGAGAAGATAAGCCTGAGTATGGATATACTATGCTTTCTTCTAACATCAATGGGGATAAACTCTATCCAAGCGAAAAGAAATGGTTTGGTACAAAGAAGTATCGCCAGGGTGTTTCTTGGGTAGACAAAGAAAATGCTTGTGCATACGAGTTGAACCCTCGCTTTAACGCACAGGGCTATTTAACGGCTGTTGGTGTGCATAAAATTGTGCCACTTGCTTCTTTTTATCGCGATGTGAAGGAGGTGAAGCCTTCGGAAATGACGGAGGCGCAGAAGGTGGCTTACGATGCTGTTTCTACCATGCTAAAGAAGGCTGGCATTCCGGTGAAGGTGGTTAGCAACGAGGATATGGAGAAGGTGGCTGAGGCGCAGGATAATTTGAATCTTGCCATGCTGCTGAATCAGCCTGAAATGAGATTTAAGATTAAGACTCCTGAGGAGAAGCAGGCTGCCGAGAATGCTTATAACTTTGCCAAGGATTTGCGACCAAACAAATGGGCGCAGTATGCCGTGGTGGATATGAGCAATCCGAATAAGATGCCGGAGTACTATCAGAAGCAGGAACTGGCAAGAAAGGAACGTACCTATCTGAATAGGTTGATGTGGGGAAACTACAAGGTTTTCAATCTTGACAAGAGTTTTGAGGACAATGTAGCAGGGCTTACTGGCTCTTTTCCTTCGGAGTTTGACCCATATAAGATTGATGAACAGACCAGTAAGAAGAATGAGTTGAAAAAGCAGATTAAGGAGACTGAAGAGGCTTATAAATTAACTGGGCAGGAACGTAAGGAGTATCAAAATCAGCTGATGAAGGAGTATATGGATGAGCATGGACTGGCTTCTGAAAACGATATTCCTGATGATGTTTGGAGAGAGTTTGATTATAAGGCTATTGAGAAATATCAAGATAAGCTTGATTCCTTGTTTGCGAAATATAAGGATTTGGATAGACAGTTGAAGGCTATTGTACAGCCTGGAGTGAGATTCTTGCGTACTTATCATGGTACTGGTGCTAGCTTTTCTGAGTTTGACTTCGACCACATGGGTGAGGGTGAAGGTTCACAAGCATTTGGTTGGGGTGGCTATGTTACATCATCTAAGAAGATAGGAAAGAATTATGCTACTCTGATGGACAATGACCCTTCTAGGGCATATTATCGCATTCAGCATTCCAATGGTACAAGGTTCGCCAAGAAATATCCTACTCTAGAATCATTCCTGCATGGTGATAAGCAAATAGCCATGAATGACAAGTTCACAGAGCAGGAAAAGATTGACTACTACAATGAAATGAAGAAGTTGGCTGAGCCATACCATAATCTCTATGAGGTGGATATACCTGATGATAATGGTAGCAACTATCTGGATTGGGATAAGCTTTTGAGTAAAAAGCAGCAGGATGCCATTCGTGAAGGGTTGGAGCATCTTGGTGTAGATATTAAGAAGTTAGAAAGCAAAGGTCAGTCTTTAGAGAGAACTGGCGAAAATGTTTACAATAGTACTCTGTATATTGGGTTAACTGGAACAGAGTATGATTTGCCTGAAATAACTAAAGGAATAAGCAAGTTCCTATCTTCTGTTGGCTTTACTGGCATTAAGTTCAAGGCTGGACGTAACTTCGGTGGTGCTAAAAAGGGCGATACCAACTATGTTATCTTCAAGCCTGAGGATATGAAAATAGTTGATCGAACCAAGTTTGCCCAGAATAAGGGTGTGGTTTATGGCTACACTGATGGCAAGGAGATTGTGCTGAACCAGGAGCATCTGAATCCTAATACTCCTATACATGAGTATCAGCATCTTTGGCGCACTGCTGCCAAGGAAATGAATCCGGAGCTTATTGAGCATGGTGATAAACTCATCATGCAGACACAACTGTTTGCTGATTTGAAGGAGGACCCTAACTATAAGCATTTGAGCGATGATGAGATTTGCGATGAGGCTTTTGCTCGTCTGACCGGTGAGGACGGTGCTGCCATCTTGGAGCAGATGGCGAAGGATGCCATTAAGGAAAATCCGTTAGACACTGCTAAAGAGCTTACTATCATCAACCGATTGAAGAATTGGTTGAAGAAGTTCTGGTATTGGACTCTTGATACATTTACGAAGTGGAAGCCTGAGGACATTAAGAAAATGACCTTGGAGGATATTCGTAACCTTGTGCTGAGAGACTTGGCGCAGGGAGTGGACCCACGTACCGTGCTGAAAGGTCAAATGACCAAGGACGAAGCAGTGTCTTTACGCCAGCAGATGGCTGATAATGCCGAGCCTGAAAGAATCCTCGAACATACAGAGGATAACTGGTTACAGGATTTCGGCAAGGATGGTCGTGTCAATACACCAATAGGTAGCATCAAGTTAGGTGAAAACCAATATAAAAAGGCTGGTAGAGAAGACAGAATCAAACGATTTGGTCTATTGAAACCTACCTTGGAGCGTCCAGATGTTATCTTAGAGAAGCCTGCTCCTAAAGAAGGTGCAGAAAGACAGACCAAGTATCTGTTTGTAAAGTCTTTCAAGAAAGTAGACGGAACAAAGATTCTGAACTTTGAATCAATCACCGTAAAGCAAGGCGAGGATGAAGTTTCAATCAGTGCCCATCAAATAGAGCCTTCAAAATTGTTGAAAGAATTAACGGAATCAAAAATGCTATGGAATCGTTTCAGAGGCGATTCTAATTCCTTGGGCGAGAATCAAGGTTCGGCATTAACTCCATCCGCAAATAACCCAAGCGGAAAGGATAGCGTCCTGAATCCTCATAGCGATGCAAAGATACGCAATTCCTTTGAAATCACCAAGGAAAATGGTGGAAATTTATCTGTGGAGGATAAAATAAAAGCTGTATCTCAGCAATTTGGGGTTGATGAGGCTGATGTGGCAATGTATGCCAATGCTATTAAGAAGGGTTCTACCGCAGAGGCTGCACGTGCCAGAGCCAATATCAAACGCCATTTGTTGCAGGCAAATGAAGATAAGATTTCCTCTTTCAAGGAACTTCTTAAGTACACCGTGCCTGTAAATAATGCCTTGAAGGAGAACTTTGGTGACCTTGATGCCATGATTGAGGAGCGCAAGAAACAGGTGGAGGCGCAGCGTAATGCTATGGAAGCTGCTAGAAAGAGAGCAGAGGAAGAGGAAGCCAAGCGCAAAAAGCACTTGGAGGAACTTTCTTTGATTCCTGATGATAAACTTGACAAGCAGTATATGGATGCTCTTGCTAAGGGTGATGATGCTACAGCCAGGGAAATGCTTGATGAGGCTGCCAGACGTAAGGGATATGACGATACCGAAAGCGCATATCAGGGCGTAGGTGCATGGGCTGCACCGGGAAACCCTGGATATGAAAGCGACAAGGCGAGACGTGACGATTGGGAATCCAGTGGCTCAGATGTAAACCTGGAGGATATGGCTTTGGGGTACACTCCTCAGCCGGATGATTACTTCTCTCACCCTGAGCGTTATTCGCAGAACACTCCTCATGGATTGGAATCTGTGAAAGCCATCAATACGGCTATTGATGCCATTAAGAATGGCGAGAAGGATGTTAAGGTAAAGGTTTATCGTGCTGTTCCAACTTCTGTGAAAGAAGGAAAGTTGCGTAATGGTGACTGGGTTACTCCTTCTAAGAAATATGCCGAAATGCACGGAACGAACCGACTGGATGGCAAATATCGTATCATTGAAGACGAAGTTCCGGCTACTCAACTGTGGTGGGATGGTAATGACGCAAACGAGTTTGGCTTTGATGATGGCAAGGCGTATAAATACAAGAATGCCAAGAATAATAGAAAGTTGAACGACCTTGTTACCTATGATGATGAGGGTGACGTTATTCCTCCTTCTAAGCGTTTCAATTCTCGCAAGAGCGATATTCGCTTCATGTTTGCTGGAGAAAAGGGAGCTGCTGAGGCTGATAAGGCTGAGGAGCAAACTATCCGCATGGATAATCTTGATGTAGCCAAGCAGATGGAAAAGGCAAAGAAGGATGCCAAGATTATCAAGATGGCTACAGGTTGGGAGAAAGGTGTAGATGGCAAGTGGAGATACGAAATGCCTGATGCCAAGATAAAGGACACCATCGATGTAGGTGGTGGAAATATCGTTAAGCGTTTTGAAGAGGATATGCTTTGGACTGATGGTAAGTTGGAAGATGCTGTGGATGCGCCAAAGCTTTTTGAGGCTTATCCTCAGTTGAAAAATATTAAAATCCATACTGATGCAGTAATGAATGACATGCCTTCAAATGGGGAATACAATCCACAAACAAAGACTATAACCATTCATGCGGATGAATTAAAGTATCTGAATAGCATTCTGAATCATGAAATTCAGCACGTAATTCAGCGTGAAGAGGGGTTTGCGCATGGTAGCACACCCGAGCAGGTGGAGAGAGATTTCAATGCTGCTAAGGCTGAATGGAAGGCACGTTCCTATGCCTTTGAATTGGAAGAGAAAGCCAAGGAAATGGGTGGTGAGTACAACCAATCTGAGGTAGAGAAAGCTCTTATCCAAGAATATAAGGACATGGATATGCCTGAGTTCATTCCTGACAAGGAAACCCGAATTAAGGGATTCAACTACTTCGCTCGTGGCTATGCAGACAGAAGTATGGATGATGCCATTAAGCGTTTCCGTTTGGATAGGTTCCAGCGTACAGACTTTGATTCTTACCAAGAATATAGAAAGTTGGCTGGTGAAGTTGAATCTCGAAATGTGGAGAAGCGTTTGGGTATGACGGACGAGGAGCGCAGAAACTCCTTGGCATCTGAAACTGAGGATGTGAACCGTGATGAGCAAATCGTGATGAATGGGAGCGATGCTAGCTATAGCATCGTGAAAGACCCAGAGACCGGTAAAAATGCGCAATCTCCTATCTTGGAGCAGAAGTTGCAGAAGCATCCTGATTCGCTGATGAAGGCTGGCACCTACTTTAGTGGTGGTGGTCTGGTTGAAGAGGGATTGAAGGGCATTATCGACCCAGTGGTGGCTGTGGAGTATGACCGGAAGATAAGTGGCGTGTATCGCAACAACTTCGGACAGCATATTGTTACGGCTGACGTGAGAGACGTGGACCCTAAGGAACTGGTGAAGCATATTGATGGTGAGGTGGAGTATTTTCATGCTTCGCCTGTATGCAAGAACTACTCTCAGGCTAATAGCAATGGGGGCGAGGTGGAGCTTGACAAGGAGACTGCCAAGAGTACTGCCGACTTCATTGATGCCGTGAAACCGCGAGTGGTGACTATAGAGAACGTGAAGGGCTACAAGGACTCTGAGGCGATGAAGATTATCACCCAGGCGCTGAATAAGAACGGCTACAAATGGGATGCTGACGTTTATAATGCCGCAGATTTTGGTGGTTATACCAGCAGGGAGCGACTGATTGTTAGAGCCGTGAAGGACGGAGAACTGCCGGAGAAGCCTAAGAAGCAACCACGCAAGGGTGGATGGCTAGAGGCTGTGGAGGATATTCTTCCTACCCTGACGGAGAAGAAAAGCGGTGTGGCACCATGGATGGATGCCAGACTGAAAGTTGACGGTATTGACTGGCAGAAGGTGGAGAAGCCTCTATACGTGATGGGCAGTGCCTATGCAGACGGAAAGATTCCTCATGCCTATGGGGATGAGATTCTGCCTACGCTGAGAACCAAGAGCGGAGACGTTATCATCATGCCGGGTGGAAAGGTGTTGCGTGCTGATGGCAGGGTATTGGCTAGAATAACCGGACTGGGCGATGACTATCTGTTGCCTAAGACGGAATCTTTGGCGCATACCATCATTGGCAATGGTATTCCGGTGCAGTTGACCAAGGGCGTGATTGCTCCTCTGCTGAATAAGGATGACTTATCCGGCAGAAATGTGCTGGCTAGACTTGGCAGCTCTATATTTAAGAATAACTGGGATGCTGACAAGCAGAAACAGGTGAGTGACCGGGTGGTGAACACTGCCAACAAGCTGGGTGGTGCTGAGGCTACGGTTTACACTTCTGTGGATGAGGTGCCGGATGCTTATCTGAGTGATGTGAAGAATGGTGCTACCGGATGGTATGACCCAACTACTCACACGGTGCATGTTTATCTGCCTAACTGTGCTGATGCCGATGAGGCTCAGAGAACCGTCTTCCATGAGAAGATAGGGCATGAGGGTATGGAAGTGCTGCTTGGTGGTGAGCAGGGCGTGAGAAAGTTTGCGGACTTCGTATATAAGTCTGTAGATAAGAAGACGAGGGGCAAGATTCTCGACTTCGCTCATCAGTATGATCCAGGTTGGAACAATCCTGACCGCATCAATATCGGCACGCAGGAGTATATCGCACATCTTGCAGAGGAGGGTCCAACTACAGCTGAGGACTTTTCTCTGTGGACTAAGATAAAGCATTATCTCATCAAGGTGCTTAAGAAACTTGGTGTTCGAGTGCCGGGACTTCTCAATGACAAGGATTTGAGATACTACCTGATGAAGGCTGGTAAGGCTCTTCACGTTTGGGACAATATGCCGAAGGAGAAGCAGGAGGCTATGATGGCACAGGCTAGCAATGCCGAAATCAAGGATGCGCTAGCTGATGGTGCTGGCAAGGGCAAGCCGAGACAGAAGAAGGGTGAGAGTACCATCCAATACATGAAGCGAGTGATGGAATGGAAGCGATGGAAGGAAGCCCGAGAGGATAAGGAAGACCCCGAGCCACCTATGTTCTATGACTTCGATAAGGATGCCGAGGGCAAGAAGGAATGGGAACGCCTTATCAAGGAGAACCCTATGGCTGATATGTTCGCCTTCGAGAAGCAGAAGCAGGACGAGGCTAGACAGAAGTATGAGGACTGGCTGACTAGACACGAACTGAACGAGCAGAACGATGCCGACCTAGACTTGTACGAGGGCAAGATATACCCAGCCGAGACCAATCCAGAGGCTGATGCCTTGGAGCAGGAAGTGATGCAGGACTTGGCAGAGGTGACTAGTACCGATGTGAGCAAGGAGGGAGCTGCAACCACCGTGAAACATGCGGTTATCCATCGTAGAAAGAATATGGAGGAGGCTAGCGCAGACGATGCCATCTATATCAATGATGTGAAGAACAGCATCGAGAAAATGGCAGAGAGCGGTGCTTTCGATAAGTTGCTTTCCGACTACCAAGGCAAGCCAAACAAGGCTGAAAAGCTAGCTGAGGCTATACCTTATATAATAGAGGCACCTAGACGCATCAGAGAAATCGCCTACAAGCTAAACTCCACTGGTGTGTTTGGTGAGGGACATATCCATATCACTCCTGACGATGTGGAGGCTGTTCAGGAACTTCGCCCACAACTTGCCGAGGTGACTGCCAAGAAGCACACGGAGCTGAAGGATGGAAAAGAGGTAGAACTCTTCGATGATATGAAGGGCGCATCCGAGGTGGCTAGCAAGATGGCTGACATCATCAATGGCACCCATGAGAAAGAACCTGGATTTGTGCCTATCGATGGTACGGACATCTTGAATAAGAATGTTTTGCCTATCATCTTGAAGCGTATCACTCCTTACGGTGTGGACTACAAGAATCTGAGCGAGCCGATGAAGAGTGTGTTGGATTCCATCAGAGACTGGTATAACTATACCTTCGACTGGTTGAAGGACAACAACACCTTGAAGGCAGACACTGGTTTCACCGTGGACTATGTAAATCACCTTTGGGATAAGGAGAAGTCTGATAAGAATGCCTATGCCATGTATGTGGAGAACAGACAGCGCACAAAAAGCCCGAACGAGAAGCCACGCCAGATAAACACCATCATGGAAGGTTTGGAGGTTGGACTTGTGCCTAAGACCACGGACATCACCAAGATGATGGCTTACTACAGCAGAAGTAACATCGAGGCTTGGGCTAACAAGACGATGCTCCAAGAGGTGAGCGGACTGAACGTAATCGAGCGAAACGAGGACGGAGAGATTATTTCTTCCGACCCATTGCTTTCATCAGTTGCACCTTTCAACTTGGAGCAATACAAATACTTCGAGATTCCTGGTGTGGGTCCTGTATGGGTATATAATGTATCGCCTAAGCAGATGAAGGTGAAGAATCCTATCACTGGCAAGGAGAAGGTGCTTTACTCAGAGGCTAGTGCCGGGGACCGATTCGGGGTAGTATTCGAGACCTATCAGTCTTCTCCTTTCTGGAAGGCGTTTGATACGGCTGCTTCGAGTGCCAAGAAGCTGGAGTTGGGCTTTAGTGGTTTCCATGCAGGAGCACTGACCGAGGTGTATATGGTGCAGAACATGACAGAGTTCGGACCCAAGAAGGCTCTTGCCAACTTTATGAAGTACATTTTTGTCGATACGATGAAGAATCATCAGCTGCCATGCTTCGCCAATCCGCAGGACTTCCAAGAGGCAGCAACCCACTTGGTGAAGTTCGGAGCGACCAACGACTATGCAGCAGCGGATGTGCAGAACATGTTCGACAATTGGCGTGATTTTGCCCAAAAGTTGCAGCAGAAGTTGGAAGAGCGTGGAAAAATAGGAATGGCAGTAGGTACAGCAACAATTCCTTTCGAAGTAGCCACACAGATGGTTTCTATGCTAAACAAAGGCATGGATGTAGCCTTGTGGGACTTCTTGCACGATGGATTGAAACTTGCAACCTATCGTATGCGTGCGGATAGAACTAAGGAACGTGCAAAAAAATACGGATGGACGGACGAGCAACTGGGTAAAGCCCTGGATGAGGACGGACAGTTTGTGAACGATATGTTTGGAGGTCAGCACTGGGATGTGCTTGGTGCCAGCCATCGAACCTTGCGCTATGCAGGAAGAGTTCTTCTTTCACCAGACTGGAACGCTTCTACTACTCGCCACTTCCTTGCACTCACAGGTTTTGGGTCAGTATGGAACGAGGCGACCTTTGAGAACTTCAAAAACTACTACAAGAATGTGTGGGGAGCAACAAGAGGAAAAGGCAAGCTAACGCCTGACGATTGGGGAAGATTGTCAAGACAACTTTCAGCCTTGCTGTGCTACGGAATCGGTTTTATGATATTCTATGAGGGATTCGCCAATGCTTTCAATGCAGCCTTCCGTGCCCTGGACGAGGAGAAGGAGCGCAAGAAGGCTGAGGAGTTGAGGAAGACCAATCCTAACTACCGTAGCCCTTACGAACTAGCTTATCCAGATGGCATGAAGTGGTATGACTATCTGATGAGGGGAAACAGCCTAGGACAGCAGAGTAAAATCTTTATGGGCAGATATGCGGACGGAACGGAAATGTATATCCGACATGGTAAGCAGTTCCGAGAGGTGCCTGAATATCTCTTCAACCATAAGGGAGAACTAGAGTTCCCTGGTCCTATGGTGCAGCGAATGATAGGCAAGGCGAACCCAATGGTGAGAATGACCTTGGACGATATAAACTATCTGAGCGACTTCCAAGCCAGCCATGCCGACCAGGAGATACAGAGAAAGTATGGCAAGACCATCGGTCTGCTCTACAAGGATGCGCTCTACTGGGCACCGTTCTTGATTCCGAGCCAAGAGAACAAGGAGTTTAAGGCGGTGGACTTCTTCTTCCCATCCTCAAAGGGATTCTCTCCTTGGAAGGCTCAGAGCTACTTCAAGGACTTCATCCTGAGCGGTGACATGGAGGGCGTGGTAATGACCTACCAGAGCTGTGAGCGCAATGGCATCGACTCCGAGGAGCAGATAAAAGCAGCCATCGGTAGCGTGAAGGCATTGGAGAGTGCTGAAATGAAGGATGGCATTACTTCCTTGCAGGTGGCTAGCGAACGCTTCGATGAGGCTAAGAGTATCACGGAAAAGAAGAAGATGCGCCAGAAGATGAAGAAATTCCTCTCTCAAAGCGAGTACAAGGCATTCACCCAGAAGGAGGCACTGGACATGGTGCAGAGCTACCTGAATGGGGAGGATGATTTGAAGGAGATGGAAAAGGCTGAAAACAAGTACTTGATGAAGGCGAAATCGGAGGATGTGACAGAGGACTGGAGAATACAGGCTGTATGGAACGGAACGATGGAGACCTACGATGAGTATCTACGCTTGAAGGATGTTGACAAGGCGAAGGCTAATGCCTTCAAGAACAGCAAGACCAACAAGCGACTGTTTGCAGCGAGAAAGGCTATCTCTGCTGCCAAGAAGAAGATGAACAAAGCCAAGAAGCAAATGGACGGTCAGAACGATGCCGCCAAAATGGTGGAGATTCGCAAGACCAGAAAGGAGCTGATTGAAACATTAAACGGAATGGAGTAGTCCGGCATGATAAAAGCTACGAGGGCTTACTCGATACTCAGAAAAAGAAAATGGACTTGCTTCACAGCGAGTCCATTTTTGATAGTCGTAAAATTCTAAATTCCAAATAAATTATATTTTTGTAAAAAAATGAAAATCGTATTTTGAAGATGTTGGAGCGATGACTAACCTATCTGGGCGGGTCCGTTGGCTTCTGCCTTCTTTGGTGTTGCCCAGCGTATGTAATCAGCCATGCTGTCGTCCATGCGCTGCTGCTCACTCTTCGGATTCTCCTTCTTTTCCTTTCCCCAAAGGCGTCTGGCAATATCATCCAAACACCACTGCCAATCGTCTCGAAGGGTGATAACCTTGGAGCTTGGCATGATGGTGACATCTGCCTTTGGTGGGTCAACATGCTTTGTGGTGCCATCCTTACCGGTCTCTTCCTTGGTGTAGATAGAGGAGAATGGTACATTATTGTCGTTAAGGAACTTTTCCACATCCTCCTTCTTGTTGTCACAGAGAAGAATGCAGACGGAAACCTTATTCTTCTTCAAGGTGGTGAGGGCTTCTTTCGCCTTGCCTACCAGGGAGAGGTTGCCTTTGTCATCCTTGGTGATGACGCAGGCTTCGTGAACATTGATTGATTTACTCATACTATCTAATATATTAGAAATTCTACATTTAAAAGAATTGCGGAACAAAAATAAGGGGAAAATATGAGAAAGTAATGTTAAGTTGCGCAACTTATCACTAAGAAGTGAGAAAAAGGCGGTATTTTTGGCGAAAAATTAAGAATTATGCCAGATAATCGTGTTATAAATGATATTTCGAACTATGCCGAGCCTGGACCTGACTCCCTGGAGGGAGTGAGCAGGGAGCGGTTTGCCCAGACGGACAGCAACCTTCGGCTGATAGAATGGGCTTGCCAATACTTCTATGATGGCGCAGAGCTGAGAAAGAAGTGGAAGCGAGCGCAGGACTTCGTGATGGGCAGACAGCTGGAAGAACTGATAGAGTGGAACGGCAGAAAGATAAGCATCCGTCAGTATATGGAAATGAAGGGTATGCCTATACTGGAATATGATGTGATAGGTGACAAGCTGCTTTCTCTCGTAGGACTTGTGCGCCAGCAGCGCAGTACAGCCTCTTGCAGTGCCGTAGACCCCAACGAGGAGGACTATATCAATTTCTTCAATGAATACCTTCGGCAGAACGACAACTTGAACGACCGACAGGAGCTAGATGCCAGAATGTTTTATGCTTTCTGTGTCTTCGCCTTCGTGGGCATGAAAACCTACTATGGCAGGAAGGATGGCAAGAATGGCATCTTTGACTACATGGTGGACATCTTTAAGATAGCGTTGCCACCTTTCTTCAAGTATGACCTGAGCGACATAGAATTTATCGCTGAGGCTCACGATTTGACTTGGCGAGAGATAATCGCCACCTTCACCGATGGAAGCAAGGCTGAGGTGGACAAACTGAGCGAGATATATCTACAGACACAGCATCATTTCGCTCCAGAACAGACTTATCACCCGAATGGTGAAGCGCAGTATGCCGGGATAGACGATTTCACCCATTCTTCGGTAATCGGCAAGTACAGGGTATTGGAGATATGGACGAAGGAGACTAGACCAGCCATTTGGGTGCATGACTGGGATGCAGGAACTAGCGGATATGCCTCTCCTGACCAACGAGCTTTCTACGAGGAGAAGAAGCGGAAGCTAGAGGAAGCCAACATCATGAAGGACGAGAACGGTCTGCCTGTGCTCGATGAGAACGGTGAGCCTATCTATTATGTGGACCCATCAGAGCTTAAGACCATCGAAATGAAGGATGAGGTTGAGACCTATTGGTACAGAAGATACCTAACTCCGAATGGCTATCTGCTGGATGCGAGGGAATCGCCTTACTATGTTCTGAGAGACGGTTTCAGAACTTCCATTATGCCATATACCTTCGTGGCATATCCTTGCCTGAATGGCGAGGTAAGAAGTTTCTCGATGCGTGCAGAGAACAACCAGCGTACCTTGAACCACTATATGATGATGATAAACTTCATTGTAGCGAATGGTGCCAAGGGTACGATGCTTGTGGATGAGAATGCTCTGAGCGAAAAGCAAAGCATCGATGAAATGCAAGTGAATTATACCAAAACAGATAGCATCATCTTGTGGAACTCCAAAAACGGAGGCAAGCCACCGCAGACTTTGGTCAACAAGAGTATTCCGGCAGGAGTTGACTTCATGGTTAACTTCGCCAAGACCATGGCAAGTGAGGGTACAGGCGTGCAGGGTGCTCTGCAAGGCGTTCATCGCAACACTAGCGGTAAGCAATACCAACTGGAAAGGGAAAGTTCTTCTACCACAATACAAGATTTTGTGGAGAGCTTCAATAACTTCAAGGTGAGAATCGCAAAGAAAAAGCTGTATCTCATACAGGAGTTTTGCACCTCAGCGGACAGCGTGAAACTGACAGGGGACGATTTCGAGACACATTTCAATCCAGAGACCATGAGGGATATGGATTTAGATGTTTCCATCGACTTGGACGCTTACAGTCCACTTATCAGAAATGCCAATAACGATATGGCTTGGCAGATGATGGTTAGCGGTAAGATGGACCCATATACGATGCTGACCGTAGGACAATTCCCTGGTACTAGCAGAATGAAGAAGTACTTCAAGGAGCAACTAGAGAAGCTACGGGCAATGCAAGCGCAACAGCAAGCGAATGGCGAAATGCCTACAGCAGGAGCAGGACAACAGCAAACAGGTACGCCAGCAACACACCTGAAAGATGCAAGCGATGGTGTAAATGACTTGGCAGGTTTGCCATCATCGGGCACATAAAAGGAAAGTTCTTAGAATTATAATAAACTCTTAAGTTTTTAGTTAGTAGATTGTTTATAGGTTTTAGTTTAAAGGTAAAAAGATGAGGAAGAGGAAACCGTGATGGCTTTCTCTTCCTTTTGTTTTGTGTGGGCTTAAGCTATACCATATTTCTTCTTGTAGGAACGTAGCTTTTCCATCGGAACGGAAACACGATACATGTAATAGTCTTGCCATTGCTTCAACTTCTTGGCTCTAACCTTGTTGTCGGCATCACAACCGATGGCACCCCACTTGGATGGCGTGTAGTAGAAAGATGCAGCCTTGATGTCTTCTACGTTTTTGAAATAGCGTGTTGCCTTCCATTTGCCCATCTGGACTAATCTTCTATAGGCGAGCATGCTCTTGCGGTTGGGGTCGTAGGTCATAATCGCCCAATCCTTGTGCGACTGGTCGTAGAGCATGTAGAAGCGAGGCGCACCACCTTCCTTGTACTTAGCAAGGGTGGCTTTCACTCCCTTCTGCCACATACGAGTGGAGCGGAAGAGTTCGATACGAGTAACAATAGGCTGGTAGATGGTTATGACCATCTTACGAAGCAGGTTTGAATAACTTTGTTTCATTTTTCTTTTTACTTTTAATTGTTAACTTATATGGACAGGCGATAGAATCGCCTGGAACGTTGGCTCAGGGAGAGGGCTAGCTGCCACCACCTATGCCCGACAGCTCGGCTACTACAGGTGGACGGTTGCGGAGACGTTCACGCTCTATCTCTGCCTTTGAACGGAATGGAACGATTTCAGGTGCTGGCATATCCTTCTCTACGTAGAGGGCGATAGCTCTAGCCATCACACGGTCATCGTGCTTGCCTGCAATGGCACCGTAGCAGTCGTTCTGCTTGTAGTAGAGGAAGTATGTGCATTCATCGATGGCTGCAAGCTCACGCTCCATATAGCCACCGTCACGGATGATGCGTGCCATGGTCTTCACTACTGCCACCTTGGTAGCCTTGTTAGTATTGAATCCCCATTTCATCTCTATGTTCTTCACCTTCTTCAACTTGGACTGAGAGGCACTATACAGATTACTGTAGAGAGGGATGAGGATAGGGAAGAACAGCTCTGACTGGTTGCCCTCGGTATTGTTCATACGAGAGTAAGCGGTATTGTTCTCGATAACCAGGAAGGCATCATTAAAGAAATGAGCAATCTGGGCGCAACGCATGGCGAGTTGGTCGGCATCACAGTGACCATGCCATTCGGCTACAATCTCGGGAACACCACCATAGATTTCATCGTAGCGGTCGAGCACCACGATGTCGGAGAAGTCGGAGGTTTTATGTGAACCACCAATATCGCAGGCTACAACGTAACGGTGCTTGACAATCTCGGAGTTATCGGGTCCAGCCCAAACTTTGAGAGGTCCACCAGCACGCTCTACGAAACGGATGTTGTTCATGCAAGCAGGGTCGGCTGCATCGTAGGAATCTCCCTCGATGTCGCCCACCATGATAGGCTCGATGCCCTTGCAATCCTCTTCCATTTCCTTCAACTTGTAAGGGTCGAAGACGGTAGTGCCGGAGAAGAGGAAGGCTTCCACGTCATCGGAAGGATATTCCTGGCGCATGCCATCCAAGTCGCTGTACTTCTTGCACTCATTCACATACCAATGGATGCCTTCGAGGGTTGCACCCTTGATTTCCCAAAGCCACCAGAAGTAAGAGCCATGATATTGCTCATCCTCACGATTCTTGTAGAGCCAAAGAACGAAATCAATCTTTTCTTGCTCAGACTTGAAAGGAAGGATATACTTCTCGATGTCGAACCATGGAACGAAGTAAGGTGTATAGATGGAAAGGCGATTGCCGTCCTTGTCGAAAGAGTTGGCACGCACCCATTCATCATGAAACTCATTTTCACAACCGTTAGGGGTAGACTCTCGCACGATGAAGGTGTAAGGTCTCGTAACATTGATAGGCGAGATTGCGGCATTGACAACCTTCTGTGGAGTCCACTCTGTAGTGTTAGGGAAAAAGGCTTCCTCGGTGATGTGAGCCATAGCTGCATCGGCAGAACGGCAGGATTCAGGGTTGCGAGCCGAACCTGTCTGTATCTTGCAGGAGCGAGGGATGAGGTACTTGATGTTGTTCTGAGTGCTTGATGTGCGGAGTTTGCGAGAGTCTTCCTTGAATGTCTCTCCAATCTCATAGTAGAGCCATGTAGGGATGGCATTCGCCAATTTCTCGTACATATCGAACACCTGGGTAGCAGATGAAGACTGGTGACCGATGATGTTGCTATTCCAGTTTGTCTTCCAGAATATCTGAATCCAGAACATGTAAACCTCGGTATCAGTAGAACCACCCCATTGGCGACACTTCAAGAGGATAATCAAGATACTGTGCAGCTCACCATGAAGGCGTTGCCGTTCGAAATCCTTGGTGAGACCTATCTGTGCATGGTTGAGAAGGAAAGGTATATCATCGCCACCATCCTTATTCTTGATTCGGGCATAGGCGTAGGCGAAGAAATAAAAATCGTGCTTGCAGCGCAGACGGATGAGGTAACGGAAGACAGCATCGCGTGCCTTTTCTTGATCCAGGTCTGCCATGTACTTCTCGCAGAAGGCAGAGATTGAACCGCACTTGATGATGGCACAGAACTTCTTTTCCTTCAACATTTCTACAGGAAGCCAAAGTTTCTTGCCCTTCAAGAAATCCTCAATGACACACTCAAAGCGAAGACCAGGGGCATTCTCTCCAGTAATGGGACGATAAGTAGCGAGGAGGCTTGTGAGCCTTCTCTTATCATCCTCTAGAATCTCTTTGAGCTTCTTATCGGACAGTTGCTGCTGAGGTCGTACCTTCATTGTCTGGAATGTTGAATGTTAAATGTTGAGTTTTTGAGATTTGCGAATGAATCTTTCTGCCTTGGCATAGATGAATCCGATGGCAAAGAGGATGAGGTGATAGATGCCAGCTATGTGAGGGAGGAGGCATCCAATCACTAGGAGGATGAGCATCTGCCAGAAGGCTAAGCGTTTTCGCCTGTAGAGCCACGGAGCAGTGAAACCCATGAAGAAAGATATAATGACCGATGCGCCCAAGACTGGGAGGGACGGATAATAAAGGAAGGAGAGACCAACGGAGGCAAGCCACGAAGCCAGCACACGATGGATGCGAAACTGACGATGCACCATAAGGAGGCACCAGGCATTAACAGCCCAATGGATGAAGTTGGCATGACCGAACATGTAAACGAAATGGGAGTATTGAGGCGAGGATGGCGACACAGCAAGATTGGCGTGCAGCGGAATGATGAAAGCCATCAGGAGGACGATGAGGAGTGTTATATATAATGTACGCATAATGAATGAGAGTTTTATCGAGTGATGAATGATGTTTTCTTATTGCGGAAATAATTGTTGATTTTCATCTGTATGTAGCGAGGAGCCATCCCCATGTTGGGTGCAGGGAGGTCTAGGCACACATACACAAGATGCTTGATGTTGTATTCCTTGTATTGTTCCATCTGACGGAGGCGCAAGAAATCCTGATAGAAGGCTTCGAAGAGTTTTTCTTTCATGGCTTGGTATTTGCCGAACTTAGGATTTTCCCCCTTGATGCGCTTGCAAACATACCGATAGGCTGTGCTATCAGCGAGATAATAACAAGAGGCTGGCATCTTGGCGATGTAATCGCATATCTTAGCCATGGAGGTAGGATATTCTACCATCCTCTTGGCCTTACGAAAGAGCAGAAGTAATTCTTGGTCTCTTTTAAGGTAAATTTCGGATATGGAATTTAGATGTTTCATGCCAACAAAATTAATTCATCAAGATGCAGAACTTATCACAAAGTAATGCGAAATTTTGCTTAATTTAGCACACAAATATTAAAAATGAACGTTTATGGCAAAAGAAACAATTGATAATCAGAATGTTAAATCAAAGCGAGATTCTTTTAGAGAGCGTCTTGCTCAGCGTTATCCCGACCTGAATATGGACGATGATGAGGCTGTTTATAACCAAATTGCGACCGATTACGACCAGTACGACCAAAGCAAGAAAAGGATGGACGACTTCAACAATATGCTGAAAGAAAATCCTCATGCGCCTGGGCTGGTGACAGGTCTCATTACCAAGAAAAATGCCGATGGTGGCGACTTCAACCTTATCGACTACTTGATAGACGAGCTAGGACAAGACTACATCGAAGCCATCAATGGTGACGAGGAGGCTAGGAAACGCTTGAAGACTAGCGAGAAGGAAAAGCTTGCAGCCAGTGAGAAGCTAGCCAAGGGCAAGGAGACTCTTGCAGCCAACATGGAGCAAGAGGATAAGGAGCTGGATGCTGCCATGAAGGAAGCCAAGATTAAGCCCGAGGCTATCAAGGACTTGATAGAGTGGATGTATAAGCGTAGCGATGATGGCGAAGACCACGATGATGATGGATTCGTATGGCGTGCTGCCCGGTATGGCTTGAAGAAGGCAGACTTCTTGCGTCTCTTCCAAATCAAGGACTTCGACAAGGCTGTGGCTGATGCCGAGGAACGTGGCTACAAGCGTGGCAAGAACGAGAAAATCGACCAACAGAAGCAGCTACATGATGGAAGACAGGGTGGCAAGCGGAACATCAACATCAATGGTGGCGGTGGTGCTCCTTCTCTTCCAAAGGAGAAGAGCCGTACTGAACAGGTGTATAGCCAGATGGTTGGAATGTAGCTCTTATCAATTAAGAATTTATAGTTAATAATTAATAGTTTAAAAATTGTAGATTATGAAACAGTTTAAGAAATGGTTTGGATTCATGATGGCGATTTTCGTAATGATTCTGAGTGGTGGCAGCTCTTATGCTATGGCAGAAACTCCTCCTAATATTCCGGCAGGTGAAGGTGGCGGTGGCCCTACGGGTCCAACAGATGGACCGGGCGTAGGTGGCACGGGTCCAAAGTGGCAGGGTGGAAGCCAAGAGCAACAGGAGAAGATGAGCAACTGGGACTACTATGTGGCTCATGTGAACCCTACTGTGGTGGAAATGAAGCTGGAGAGTTGTCCAATCGACCAGATTCTTCGTGCATCGAAGCGAATGACTCCTGTGACCAGCAACCGCATCGAGTATTATTCCATCGGTCAGCGACCAATCAAAACCAAGCTGACGGAGAAGGTGGCTAAAACCACAAATGGTGGCTCTGTGACCTTGAAGGTGGAGAACCCTACGGTATTCGGTGTAGGTGACATCCTGATGATTAATAGCTGTCTAGGCTATCAGGACAATGGTACTGACCGAAGTACTTTGATTCCTTTGCAGTTGCGTGTTACTGATGTTGATAATGATGGCAACCCAACTTGCTATGCACTGAACGGTAAGAAGAACGCCAGTCGTGGTAATCGTGACATTCCAGAGGATATTGCAGTAGGCACTGTGGTAATGCGACTGGGACGAGCCGCAGGTGAAAAAGAGGTAGAGACTGGCAGCTACTACTCTATGCCAGACAAGAGCTTCCAGTATTGCCAGCGATTCATCATGCAGGTGGAGGAGTCTCTTATCGACCGTATGAGCAAGACACAGGTACAGTGGGACTTCACTCGCCAAGAGAAGATGGCTATGGACGATATGCGCCAAGGTCAGGAGCTGAGCGGACTGTTTGGCTATCGCTCTATGTCGAATGGTGGCAAGGATGTAGGTCTTGTTTATACCATGGGTGGCATCTTCTGGGAAGCTGGTAAGGATTTGCAGATTGGACACTGGGAGCCAAAGATGTTTAGACAAGCCGATGGCACTCTAGTTCCTGTAACAGCCGATGTAACCGTTCCTGATGGTTCTGACGGTACAAAGGTTGAGAAGAAGCAGGTATATGAATATGTGATTAGCGAGAAGGAGTTGACCCAGTTTATTGCATCCATGTTGAAGGGTGCAGGTAACTCTAGCCGTACCAAGTTGCTCTTCGTGGACAACTTGATTTATCAGGCATTTGCTAACCTCCGCTCTAACAAGCGTATCATTACACAGACCGAAAAGGACTACCAGGGATGGAAGCTCGACTTCGAGAAGTTTGAGAGCATGGGAACTAAGATTCTCATCTATCGCCACGATGCCTTCAACAGTTGGGGCATGGATGGTAGAGCCTTCTGCTTGGATGCTCGTTATCTCGACAAGTATGTATTCGGAACTTGGACACGAAGAGAGTTTAATGCCAAGGACTTGCTGATTCGCAACACCGCAGGTGTGGTAATGGAGGAGTATAGCTGTTGGGTTCTGACATTCCCAGATGCCCATGCTCGTGTATCTCGCCCTACCTTCACAGAGGACGGTGTGACCGATGAGCAGATTTTGGAGGCTGCTTAATCATCGCAAAGGGAACTGATAGTTTTCTAACATATATCAAAACTCGGGGATAGTTGAGGCTCTAGATGGGAACAATAGCTCTCGGACTAGGCTTCGCTATCCCTTCACCCATAAACACAAAAGATATGTATAGATTTGTAGCAAACAGTATGCTCATCTTTGTGGTGACTCTGCCAAGCGGACTTATCAAAAGCGTGGAGTTTGAGAGGTGCAGTAACAATGCTTATTCTTACCTCACGGACAATAAGCAGGTGGCAGACTGCATCAGAAAGCATCCGTTAACGAAGGCTGGACGCATCAAGGATGAGAGTCTGCCCGAGGAGGAACAGGTGCAGCAACATGAAGAAGAGCAGGTGAAGGACGAGAACGCCCTTCGCTTCGAGAACATTACCAAGGCTAAAAACTATCTCCAGAAGACCTTCAAGGTGGATGTAAGGAAACTGAAATCGCCTGAGAGTGTGAAGGAGAAGGCTAAGGAACTGGGTATGGTGATTGTGTTTTAGTTTATAGTTTATAATTTATAGTTAATAGGTTTCTTGCTTATGGAAGTTCTTATGAGTGACCTTGTAAAGGAAATGAGGCTTGCGCTGGACGAGGTGAAGCATGACGAGCTGAACGATGTCTTTGCCGATGATTCGGACGAGGAAATGAAACAAGCTATCGAGACTGCTGCACAGCAGCTTTTGCTGCAAGCACCACCGCAGATGCTACAGCCCAAGAGGGTAGTGGCATCGCTAAATGAAAGCGGTAAACAAGATTATGATGCCATTCAGACACAATACACTGATGGGCATGGTAGCCTTGTGATACCTGATGATTGGTTGAGGCTGGTGGAGCTGAGGCTGAAAAGTTGGTCTTCCTCGTTGGTGGCTTTGATGGACCCAGGAAGCAAGGAGGCTCAGATGCAAGCCTCTCGATGGACTAGGGGGACACCGCAGAAGCCGAAGGGCATGATAACCGTTTCGCCTACTACAGGAAAGCGAGTGCTGATGTACTGGACTGCTGGACGGTATTCTGCTAACCATGATACGCCTACAAACAAGGTGTATGACCATGAAGTGGAGCTATTCACATACCTTCCTTATCAAAAGGTGAAGGATGTGCTTGAAAAGGATGGGAAAACGGTGAAAGACCAGAAAATCATTCTGGCACTAACTGACGAGTGTAAGATGTATCTCATCTATCGTGCCATCTCTATCTTCTTGATAAGTAAGAAGGAGAGTGAACTGGGCGAGAAGTATAACCAATTATCACAAATTTAACAAGATATGGCTAATGATATAGACAAAACAAGTCCTCACTACAAGGGGGAGTTTGGCAGTATATACGAGGTGAACCAGAAGTTTCCTTCGGGAGGCGTGGAAGGTGACTACGTGGCTATTGATGGCTGGGCGCATTACTGGAATGCGGACAGGGGAACTTGGTGCGTGAATGCCCAGAGGGATAGCTACTGGGATGAGCTTATCACCAGCATCATCGAACATTTCAAGACCATCAAGGGTGCTACCTATATGGGGGTGGCTACTACTGACACCGTGCCTGATACTACGGCTGTAAAGATGTTTTATTTTGCGCTGCAAGGTGGAAAATATGCTAACTTCGGAAATCAAGATGTAGCCCAGGGCATCAATGTGCTGCTGACTATGGACGGTAAATCGTGGACGGTGCAGAGGCTTATTTCCGTTGCTCAGGAATTGGGGGCTAGCACAACTATGCTTATGAGCCAGAAGGCGATTACGGATTCCATCAATCGCAAGGCTAACACTGCTGATGTTGATGAGGCTTTAGCTAAGAAAGCTGATAGGGAAACTGTTGATACTGCACTTGGCAAGAAGGCTGACAAGACGGATATGGACACCAAGCTTGGCAAGAAGGCTGACAAGACGGATATGGACACCAAGCTTGGCAAGAAGGCTGACAAGACGGATATGGACACCAAGCTTGGCAAGAAGCTTGATAAAACAAGCGTTGCCCAGGAATCGGGTGAGGCTGAGGATAAGGTTATGTCTCAGAAAGTCGTGAGCACTAAACTTAGCGACTTGTACAATAATATATCGACAGAAATACCAAAAGAGATTGGATATGCTCAAAAAATTATTTCCAAGGATGGAAGTTTAGTACAATGGGGTGTATCATCAGTTACCTCTTTTATAGAAATAACTGATTTCGTTAAAGTGACAGGAATAGTTGGTGTTCCTGCTCATTTCTATGCAGTTGCTTTCTATAACGAAAGTAAGGAACTAGTTTCTGATTATAATAATTATTTATATGATTTTGGAGGAGGAGTAAGAGAAATAGGAGACATTTTCGTTTTAGGAAGAGAGTTTCCTAAAGCTAAATACATTAGAATCTCTGGTATATTGACAGATGTAAAGATATTTAAAAGTATTAAACTTGATATTGAGAAATTAAAGACTGACGTTTATGACAAGAAAAACAGTTATGATATTGTGATTATTGGTGATTCCATTGCTCAAAATATTAGCTCTGCATTTTTACGCAAGATGAAATCTGTAGGACAACATAACGTTAAGTCTTATGCGATAGGTGGAGAATCATGCCTTGACACGATTGCTCATAGAAATATTTATCCATATACTATTCTTCCTCCATTTACCATTCCTGCAAATGGCGCAAGTGCAGCACTTAATGTAATATCTTCACGTTGGCTTGGTGTCAAAATAGCAGAAGATGCAATAAGCAAAACTTACTTCAATCAGTATAGTCAGGGAACGAATGGAGAAGAGGCTGGAAGCTATATATATGGTACCGGTATAAACCCTTGGGATAAAAAATATTGTACTATTGGTGGAATACATGGCTATTTGCAATTCAACACATCAGGAAGTGACAGAAATACCAATGTGAAATTCTATCGCGATATAGCTGGAGAAGCTATAACATTTACCCATCCACAAACGATACATGAAGATGACCCGATAGATAGTAATTCTATTATCATTGTATTCATGGGAACAAATGGCGGATGGATTCCAAGAGATACAAGAGCAAGCTTTGAAGATTCGTTCGCTCATCTCATTGAGTATTACCAAGGAATTGCAGATAAATATGGCATCGAGAATTGTCTGTTTTTAGGTTTTTATATGACAGCCTATGTATTACAAGCTGTAGATAAAGATGTTATTGCCAGATTCAAATATATGGAAGCTGAATTTGCAAAGCATTTTGGTACACATTATTGGTCTTGCTATCAATATCTTAGAAATTATGGTTTGGAAGATTGTGGGTATGCTGCTACAGAAAAAGATATAAGAGATGTCGTTCAGAAAGGGCTTACACCTTGCTCTGTTAGAGGTGGTACAGATTATGGTGTTCATCTTACAAGTAATGCAAGTGAAGCAGTAGCCAATGGGGTCATAAGAAAACTATATCAACTTGGAATGATTGATGAGTGTCCTCAAATCGCTATTGACAAGACCTTAAAGATTCTTACAGGAACTGTAAAGACTACATCTAATGTAGGTGTTAATGGTATCAAACTTACATTTACAAATTCTTCCGACAGTAATAAGGTATTTAGCGTTACCACAAATGATGATGGTAGTTATTCCCTTGGTATATCCAGCGGAACCTACAATATTACAGCAGATAGTGGTACTCTTAATACTACAGAGATTACTATAGGTGGCAATGTCTTTAATGAAGCAAACTTTATAAAAAGCTAGAACTCTAAGTAGCTGAGTTTAGAAATTTTAAAATAAGACTATATGAAGAAGAAACAATTACATGAAGCACTGGCTGTGCTTCTTACCAAACTTTCATCGGCAAGGGACAATCCATTGCTGATGGATAACTACGTTACAAAAGCGTTGCGCACGGTTCTTTTGGAGTTCAAGGAATCGGGCGAGCTTTATGCCGCATACAAGGAGCAGATACATTCCACCATGGAAAGTGATAATCCTTGGATAGGCATGTTGATGAAATCGCTTGGCGGTGATGCCTCCATCAAGGAGAGTATGACAGATGAAGCCATTGAAGGCATGGTAGACTCAATGTTGGGAGAATAAACTATGAAGGATTGGACAGGAAATAGAAAGAGTATGTTCGTGACCTTGGGAGCATCCAACCACACGGACAAAGAGCGTGAGAGTAATGACTTTTACGCTACTGACCCTATAGCCATTGATAAACTGGTGACAGTTATACAGCTTCCTCATAAGATTTGGGAGTGTGCTTGTGGTAATGGGTGTTTATCTGACAGATTAAAAGACTTTGGGCATGATGTTATCTCCACTGACCTTGTGGATAGAGGCTATGGGGGGGCAAGCGATTTCTTGGTAACCACCGAACTGCCGAACGATTGTGCTTGCATCCTTACCAATCCGCCATACAAGTTTGCTCTGGATTTCATTAAGCACAGTTTGGAACTCCTTCCTGATGAAGGTCTTTGTGTCATGTTCTTGAAGACTACCTTTCTAGAAGGACAAAAGAGGTATGATGAGCTATTTAGCAAGCATCCTCCTCAGTATGTGCTGCAATTCTCACGAAGAGTGCTTTGCGCCAAGAATGGAGAGTTTCAGAGAATGAAGGACGGAGGAGGCAGTGCTGTTAGCTATGCTTGGTTCGTTTGGAAGAAAGGTTATCATGGTGATACTGTCATCAAGTGGATATAATATAATAAGGTGTAACTCTTGATAGGGCTACACCTTATTTTATATATGATGAATTTGCGATTGTTGCTTACGGATTGTTACTTTAGCAAAGTTTAACTATAAAAATATTGCTCAAAATAAATGTTTTTGTGCAGAATTGTTTATTTTTGCAGAAATTTCCTTATTCATTAAGAATGAGGAACTAAGAACAAATAATAAATCCAAAAACAAAAGGAGAAGAATTTATGACTAAAGAGGAAGAAGATGAAGTCCATCGGTTAGTTCAATCAGTCGGTGTTGTACAGTTGTCAAGAGTAATGTTTAAGGACATGGACGTTAGCGAAATGATAAACGTCATTATCCTTGCAGGTAGAGGCTACAGCATAAAGCTACTCACTTGGTTTAAGTATTATTGTGAAGTGATGCCTCTGTTTATCATGCTTTTTCATATTGCATGCATGGTAACATTTGCGTCTCATGAAAATGAAATGTGCGTATGGTTTAAGGAGAATTGGGTATCGGCAGCATTTATCTATTTTTCCGTTTACATCCATCCGCTTGTGCTTATAATTGCGAGCAGATTCTTTTGGCTCTGCTACAGATGGCGTATTCCGATGATCATCTACCTATTTGGGATAAATGCTATTCATATCGTATACTGGAATGTTTTTACCACCAACGAAATGGTGGAAGCTAATGTTGTAATACTTGTAATGACCATTATATTTTATGTATATGGTTTTGCCGATAAGTATTTCTCAGGCAAGGGCTGTCAAAGTTTAATCTCTAGATTATAATGATATGGGAAAGTTATTTGGTTATCACACCTTGGGAGTGTTATTAAAATCGTTATCGGATTCTTGTTTTCGAGCAGACGAGCAAGAGAAGAGAGGGGAGAAGGTAACTGCTTGCGGAATGAGTAGCGATGAGATAGAAGACCTTTGTGAGAACTATCTTCCGTATGCTCTCAACCCAATGATGACTGCTGGACAGGTGAAGAAGGAGGCGCATATCAGCGAATCTACCCTAAGAAGGGCTATCGCTGATGGGGAACTGGAAAGCGTGGGAAATGCTGGGGACCATAGCCATTTCTTCAAGAAATGGGACGTTAAGGAGTTTATCAAGAAAAGACTGAAACGAAACAAGTAGAAAAGGAGAGAGGCGAGAGATTGCTTCTCTCTTTTTTATGCTCTAAAACATACAATTTTTGCCTTAAATTATATACAATTATATACAATATTTTTGCGAAAATATATAAACGGTGTTTTTGATATGGGTCTATGTCACCTTAAATCTTTGGAAAACAGACAATTAAAGAAAGTGTGACAGAGTTATTTAATAACTTGCCTATTCCTCGTATCTTTGCTGCCGTAATCGATTACATGTGAGTATAAACAGAATGTACAACTTTTATTACTTTAGGAATTATGGCAGAAGAAGTAATTAAGACTACCTCTTGTTGCGATGCAATGATGGGTGGTTTGCTTGGAGCGATGGCAAATCGTGACAACAACAATCCTTGGGCAATGGCGGCTATGATGCGAGACCGTGACGATGCCGACATGTGGAACAATCCATTTGCCTACATGATGATGATGGGCATGATGCGCTATATGTATGGTGCAGACTGGAACAATCGTGACAATGGCGCAGACGTGCAGCGTGCGGAGATTCAGGGTCAAATCGAGAGTTTGCGCAACCAGATGGCAGACAACCAGAACAGCAACTTGCTGATGGGTGCCATCCAGGGTAATGGTAACGACCTTAAGATGTTGGCAAGCAATCTGAACTGTGACTTCAACGCCTTGCAGAACTCTATCTGTGGCATCCAGGCTGGCATCCAGCAGCTTGGTGGTCAGGTAGGATTCTCGGCAGAGCGAGTAATCAACGCTATCTCGCAGGGTAACTTGCAGATGATAATGGCACTGAAGGACTGCTGCTGCCAGACTCAGCAGAACATTATCCGTATGGGTTATGAGAACCAGATGGGCCAGAAGGACATCGTTAACCAGATGCAGCAGGGCTTTAGCTATACCAACACTGGTATAGAAAGAGCTGCTTCGAACCTCGGTTTCCAGATGCAGCAAGACAAGTGTGACATCATCCGTTCAGGTGAGAACAACATGCAGCGAATCCTCGACACACTCAATGGTCATTGGGACAGAGAGAAGTCTGACGAGATTCAGGACTTGAAGTTCAAGAACTCTCAGATGCAGCAGAACCTCTTCATGTACAACCTCTATAACGGAGGTTGCGGATGTGGCGCAGGTGTAGCAGGTGGCTATCAGTAAAAAAGAGTAAAGAATGAAACAGAAGCGTAGTGGTATGAACAAGATTTCTCCAGTGGGATTGGCTACTACAGCATTGGTAGCCAACCAAGTTTCAGTCTTAGCATCTTACAATGAGAAGCTTTGCAGACCTTATTGCGTGAACGGCAACGTGCAGCCACAGGCAAGCATAACCTACAGTTATGAGCAGCCTATCCTGAATGGTACAACGGTATTCGTGCCTATCGTGGCGACTATCAGCATCATTTCGCCTGTAGTGGGCAACAGAAACGTGATGAGAGCACAGCCATTGATTTACACGGAAAAATGGATTGCAGCCTTCCAAGGGCAGACAACCCTACCAACGGCTGTGACCATCGCCAGTGTAGGACGGACGCAAAAGGCTAACGATGTGGTATGCGGAAAGGCTAGAGGCCTGAGCATATTTGACAGTCTGACCGTAACGCTCAGTTAAGAGTTAGAAGTTAGGAGTTAGGAGTTGGCGGATGCTTACTCCCTACTCTGAATCATTTGGTGGGAGGGGACAGGATGTTTTCCTTCCTCTCCCATATACTTAAAACGATAAATATTCAGAGATTATGATATTCAGAGACTTGAAGGCTGGATTCCCAGTCTATCTATTTGATAGAGCCAGCAGAAAATTTAAGCAAGGCAAGGTGACGAGCAATCCTTGCCCAGACTTTGAGAACGGCAAGCCGAACGTGATGGCTGCTATGCCGGGGATGCCGAACTATGGGGCGAGGAACGTGAAAGTAAACGTGCAAACTGAGGATGGCAAGCAGTCTATCTACTCGGTTGTAGATACTGAGCAAACAGCATACAGCGACACCCTTGTAATCTCTTGTAGCAAGGAGAGTATCATCAACGAGGTGAACGCATTGAAGAACCAAGCCAATGACATCATCAATAAGATGCCTGATTTCGAGCAGACCGTAAAGGACTGTGACAATCTCCTTTCAGAACTGGACACAACGTTTCGTGACCAACAGAAAACAAACGAAAGGCTCAACCAGATGGAAAGCAAGCTGGACGAAATTTTCAAATTCGTCAAATCACAAAAACAAGAATGACATGAACTTAGTAGAACTTATCACAAAATATCAGACCGATGCCACACCTGAGCAGATGGTGCAGGTGACAAAGATAATCGGCAAATTCGTGGCTATGCACGCAACGGATGAAGACCTTTTGCTGCTGTATAAGGAAATCTATGGGGTAGTGGGCAACGGACACTTCAATGACTTCTTCGCTGAGGCTCAAATTAAGAAGATGGTTTTTGAGGATGATAAGGAGGTGGAGCATCGTGCTCCTTACTATACCATGGCGAAGACGCAGGAAATATATGAGACGGTGAAGGACGAGATTCGCCCTTACAACCAATGGGACTTTGCCGTGGTGCTGAACATGGTGTATTCGGACAACTACAACCTGATGAAGAAATGGTTTGCCGATGATAGCGAGGAGCAGCTGATGGACAAAATGGTGGACTTGGCTGTGAACTGGCTGAGAGACGATGATAACCCTTATGGGCATTGTAAGGCTTGGGGGTACTTTAACTAAGTGAAGAGTGAAGAACGAAGAGTGAAGAATCAATTTGCTCTTCTAGAAATGATTCCATAACACCTAGAGATATATAAAAGAAAACTATCAGAAGAAGAGAATGCAGGCTAAGGAAAAAGGGCTTGTGTTCTCTTTTTCGTATGAAGTTGCACAACTTATCACTGAGAATCGGGAATGATGGCTTAAATTTGCATCGTTTCCATAACGGAGTGGGGACGGATAAATGGAAAAGAAAATGAATGATATTCGAGGTTACTTATTTGGGACGATATGGACTTTTCTGAGTCTGCTAGTACCCATCAGAGATTTTATGATTGCCATGATGGTATTGTTCGGGCTGAACCTGGTGCTTGGCATCGTGGCAGCGGTGTTTAACGGTGAGGAATGGAGCTGGAAGAAATTCGGCATGTTCTTCGTTTGCTGTGCGGTGTTTTTCGTGACGGTGGCTGCACTGTTTATCATCGGTCACTTCTTGCATTCGGATGCTGAGGCTCTGTTTTGCGTGAAGTGGGTGTGCATAGCCGCGACCTATCTCTTCACTACAAACATCTTGAAGAATCTGAAACGAATGCTGGTGCCAGATTCGCCTTGGTACAGGCTAGTGGACTATTGCTATTATGCGCTGACACTGGGCTTCGTGGAGAAAATGCCAATGTTCAAGAGATACCAAGAATATAAAAACAACAAGGAAAATGGAAATGAAGGAAATCAGATTGGAGCAGCTGCTGATGGCGATGCCTAATGCAGGAAAGAGGGCAGAGAAGTTTCTGCCATACCTGAATAAGTATGCTCAAGAATTTGAAATCAACACGCCTTTGAGGTGGGCGCACTACTTGGCTCAGATAGCGCATGAGAGTGGTGAACTGAGATATACCAAGGAGATAGCCAGCGGAAAGGCGTATGAGGGGCGAAAAGACTTGGGCAATACCCATAAGGGTGATGGGGTGAGGTATAAGGGCAGGGGGCTTATTCAGATAACAGGAAGAGCCAACTACAGGAAGTATGCCGGATATTGTGGCTATGATGTAGTGGAACAGCCTGAGTTGTTGGAGCAGCCTCTTGGTGCCACACGTTCTTCGATGTGGATATTCGATACCTTCGGCTGCAATAAATTGGCAGACGAGGATAATCTGAAAGCAATCAGACGGAAAATTAACGGTGGTCACAAAGGACTAGACAAATGCGAGGAGTATTTGAAGAAGTCCAAGCGAGCACTCAATATTTCATAACATCAAGGCTTATGAAAACGACAAAGCACTTTATTATTTATTTGCTAGTGTGGGTAGCTTATTTCTCGATGCTCTTCCTGACGAGCTGCAAGACGAAGACCGTGACACAGGAGCACTATATCACGGACAACACCGTGAGCAAGGGCTTGGATGCCAGTTGGCAGGAGCGGTTTATCTCTGCCTTCGAACAGATGGCTAGATACCAGAATCGGGAATATACATCATCCTCGACTGAAACGACCCATACCAAGGACAGCACTTCGACCACGGTAGACCAGAACGGAAAGCCTATCAAAACGGAAAGCTGGCACTCTACAGTAACCAACAGGGACACTAAGGAGGTGACGAAGCTACAGGATTCCATCTTCACCATGAGCAAGGAGGTGGATAAATACCAATTCTTGATAGTGCAGAAGGATAGCTTGATTCGGTTAAAGCAGGACTCCATACAGGTGTTAAGCCGAGAACTGACCAAGGCAGAGCAAAAGTATATCACCCTGGGGAAGTATACCGCCAAGATGATTTGGACTCTCGTAGTAGCAGTGATTGGTTTGTTGATTTGGCTATGGCACAGAAAGAAATGAGCGTATGAAGACAATAACGATAAAAATAGTGAAGAAGAGCGTGATGGGCGTGGTAGAGGGACTATCTGCCACCATTGCGCAGCATAACCCAGAGGTGGACTTTCAGACCGTCTGGGCGAGTGATGGCGAGGAAGCGAAGCTGGACATCTACTATAGGGAAGCAATAACCGACCTAGAGAACTTCTTGGCAAGATTCTCTTCTTCGACCACACAGCAGTTTGACCTACAGGCACTGGCTGATGATTTCTCAATCACCATCAAGACCTTGGCATCTTGGCCACCTAGATTGAGCGGTGTGCTGACCAACCAAATACAGAACTATCTGGTACATGCTATCCTTGCCGGATGGCTGAGTGACTTCCCAGACATGAACCATACGGACTATGCTAGCATGGGAGCGAGCGACCTGGAAGCCATTAAGGAGGTTTTGCTAAAGAAGGACTTTAGCTTTGCTGAGGCTGAAAGAACTGCTGACGATACCGTGAAAGATGGTTCTTCGGCTGTGGATGCTGTTGCTAGAGTAGGGGATGAGGTTGAAAAGAATAGCATTTTTTCGCCTACAGAGAGAAGGGCTGTGGATGGTGTTGCAAAGAATGCTTCATCCTCTTCTGCTTCCGAGAGAAAAGAAGATGAAGCAGGAAAGGACAGCAATCGTTCTTCTACTTCAATGAGAGTGGAGGATGATTCTGATAAACAGATGAATGCCCAATCTGCTGAAACCAGAACTTCGGACAATGTAGCCAAGGATGAGCGGAGAGGGCTAAAAGGCTCTGAGCGAAATCCTGATTTTGTTTCGCAGCATTTCCATCAGGACTATGTGGACTGGAGCGGAGGCAGACCACCTTACGAACTAAGATAATTTTTCATCAAAACAAATAATTGCAATTATGGATAGAAAATTGATTACATTGAATTTTGGCATGGAGCAGGTATGTAATGATGTGCTTGCAAGATGCTATGTAGTGAGCCAGGGAATGGTGGACGAAGCCCAGAAGGACATCAGAGCCAACATCGAAAGCCCAGACAGTGACGAGACTCGCAGTATCATCAATCGTGCCGTGACGGAAGCCATCGGTAACATCAAACTGGCTGCTCAGCGTTATCTGACCACTGGTAGAGTGGAGGACAACAACAACTTGGAGCGACTGGTGAAGGGCACAAGAAAGTATGCCTATACTGACAACAAAAACGGTACGTGGACGGAGGTTGTGACTACCACCATTGATGGTGAGGAGAGCGAAACCACCGCTACCGTAAACAAGGCTGGTAAGGACAGGGAGGAAAACATCTATGAGACCGTGACGCTGAACCTAGAGATTCCGAACTGGAACGTGGCTGTGACAGATGCCTTGAAGAGCCATTGCCACCGCTATATCGTGGACTACGTGATGAGCCAATTCCTGATGGACCAGTTTGCCGACAAGGCAGGAACGTATGGCGAAAGCGCAACGGCAGACTACAATAACATCAAGAGCGACTTGCTGAGCCGTGACAACTATACGCTGAGAAGACCTAGCTTCACTTAAGAGGCTATCTGTGACCAGGCGATTCCATCGCCTGGAACGGTGGCTATTCTTTTTCTTCATTATTTTGGGTGTTTATGGAAAGAGCCTTCGCTAAATCGGGATGGATTCCTGAAAAAGCGAAGGCTCTGTTTTTTCTAGAACTTGTTGAAACGCCTGATAACTTCGAGGCGAGTGGCAAAGTACTGATTCATTGACTTCATCTTAAGATAGAGGGCTAAACGGAAGAAGCGATAGCTATGGGAGGACATATAGCTGGACTTCATGCCACCACAACGACCTAGGTAATGCCAATTTTGGTAATCGTTGCTACCATACAGCCACATGACTGGCACGGTGCCAGAGGTGAGGGAATGGATGTAGCCTGTGATGGCATCGGGAGCGTTCTCATCATCGAACTTCAAGGTACGAGTAACTATGATGCCGTGATACTCGGTATCATCCTCGTAATCGTAACCGCTATCCAAAACTATTACGCTACCGTCTCGATACTGAATGTATGGGTGAGGATAGGAGTTGAGGGCTGTGAGCACGTTCTTGATGAGGAAGGTGCTCCAGGCTTCATCCTTGATGGAATAGCAGAGGGCTACGGTATCGGCTGAGGCTTCCTTGGTAAGTTGGCTGACATCTAGGCAGAAAATGCGAGAGTTCTTGTAATCATAGATAACCTGGCAACGCTGAAAGAAGTCGATTGGCGAGGAGGTGAAATCTATGAGTTGGCGCATCTGTGCCTTGATGGTTTTGACGGTATCATCATCGTCTTCGGCATCATTGAAGAAGTTGAGGAACTTGCCAAGGTTGCCCACTATATTGAAGCCTGGTCCATCCAAGACATCGGACATGGAAGCCACTTGTGACTCAGCTATGCGACTGAGGGAGCGATTGGTGGCGAAGAGCACGGACTGGTCTAGCTGGGTGATGGACTTCGGATTGCTGCAAACCTCACGACTGATGGGGTGGATGCTGCTATAGGTGCCTTGGGAAGAAACTTCCATCGCCCAGATGCCATCGGTGGAGAATGCCATCAATGGGAACTGACCAAACTGACCTTGGGAGAGTGCCCTTGTGGTTGAGGCTATGCCCTGGATCGTGCCGATACCCACGGTATTGATGCCGTTCAGAGGGAAGTAGAAGGCGTTATCGGACTCGGATGTATAAATCTTGTTGCTCATATCGACTACATCATCTACAGAGTAATCGTAGGAGGTGACGATATAGGGCGTTATCTCTTCGGTGAAGTTGCCCATGTGCATAGCTCCATTCAACTCTTCGCATTCTTTTAGCGGAAAGGCATAGATAACATCGGCACTGGCATCGACAGTAGAACAGAAGAAAACCATCTTCTTAGCCCTGGAATCGGGATAGAACTTAACCAGATTGGCAAGCATGAATGGTTCTATGCGGTCGATTACATCTTCTTCTAAAACATTCTCTACATATTTTGTGCCGGATGTGGTATGAAGCTCTGTCACTATTTTCTTGATGATAAGATGAGAATAGAAATTGCCAGACGAACGAAGGTAGTTGCCCTTCGGGAACATGACCTTGCGACTGAAACCAGACATCAGATGTTCTTGCACTCCAAACAGATTGAGCCGATGGTTATAGACATAGCTACCCTTGGCTGTGAGGAAATTGTGGGTCTTGTAATCGTCCTGCATCTGCTCTTGGAGGGAAACTTGGTATACAGCAGCCTTATCTACAGGCAATTCCTTGTTTGCGACATTGGTAAGGTTATCTATTGGCAAGGAACATATCTTGTAAAAGGCTGAAATGTTTTGCTCATTCGACTCGGAAGAATCACCATTGCCAGCAGAGCTGAGTTGGTTATTATAATCATCGTCAGACTTCTTTGGGAAGCGAACACTGACCATTCCATAGCTTTTGCCTTTGTTGCTAGTCCAATGGTAATCTTCTATGTTTGCTCCATTTAGCACATAATTAGGTTGACACATTTCCAATACGCTAATCTTGGCACTCGTATCGACATTGGTGACAGGAGGCGTGATGAAAATATCAATAGACTTGATAATATCCTTCCATCGCTTCAATTCGTCAATATCTCCTTGGAGCGCATAGGACAATGCTACATTGTGAGGAAGGTACATAAAGGTACACTTGGAGATACTGGTTTCGATAACGTTGTCCTTGGCATCTTTTCTGTAGAAAGTAGAGGAATCTTCCCAACCAACTTCCGCACCAGTAACGGTAAGATTTTTGTAGTTTTCGCTAGGGAAGCCAATGTTGGCGGAATAAACGGAATAGCTGTTTGGTACCTGAATAGGGATGAAAACAGGCGAGGAGTGCATAATCATGCTGCCATCGAACATGCGATAGCAATAGCGGATGAAGAAGGAGGCGTAAAAACGCCCTTGCTTGGCGATAAGATTGTTTGTTCGGTTGACCAGGGCGTAGATGCTCTGGGTAATATCGGACTGCTTATCATTCTTGATATTGGCTAATTGGTCGCCCGAGGTGAAGGAATTGCCATTCACCTTGTTGAACACATCGCCACAGCTATAGGTGGTCTGCTGGAAGGCATTGTAGAAACCTTCCTTGCTACCCTTGGCATTAATTCCACCAAGTTCGTAATCTTCTGGCTTATTCTGTGTGTCGAAGAAAAAGCTAAGTTCTAGAAATGGAGGTTTCTTTCCCTTATAGCTGTAATCGGACGAGGACTGTCCGTTGCTCTCCCACATGGCATAGTGGATGCCATCGGTAGCCACGATGATGAGGGTGTTGCCGATGGAATCGATAGAAAGCACGGTGGATTCGTAGTCGAAGGACTTAATAGGGGTGGACGAGCCTAGCGTGCCATCCTGCATGAACCAATAAATGGAGGATGAGGCTATGGCTATGAGGTGGTGATAACTACCTGTTTCGTGAACATACAATATCTTAGCCACCTCACCATTAACGGTGAGGGGCTGAGATAGAGGTGTGCCCGATACGATGGCAGGGCGCAATGCGCCATCGTGCAGCTCTAGGTTGCCACAGAGGGATAGCGCACCGTTCTCTACTGCAATTTCATCGGGTGTGAGGCTGAGACCTTTGTATCTGATTGATTGTTGCATCTTTATTAATGTTTAATGTGTATTGTTTAATATTTAATTATCGGCAATGGGATGGGTCTGCACGATTGACTACAGCCAATGCCTGTAGGGTGTCGTTGCCTACGGTGATGGTCTCTAGACGGTCAGAGACAACCAAGTCAACCTCTTGGGCGTTGGGTGGAACGCCTAGGGTGTGGAGGAAGAGGCATTTGACAGTGCTAGCACTGCAACCGTGAAGCTGTGCCTTGCGCCCATAGAGAGGTATGGCATCAGGAAGCGAGGAGGACTTGGTGATATACATCTGAGAGCCGAGACAGAAGAACACGATTTTGTCGCCTCGCTGTAGCCCCAAGAGCTTTACAGGGTAGGAACGCAAGGTGATGCGCCCATTCTTGTTGAGGGTGAGTCCACGCTTTTGAGGGCGTGGACGGTTGAGGATAAATATTTCAGTCTCGTTCTGCATAATCTGTTGGTTTGTGGAGCCAGAAACGGAAGTAGTCGTTTTCGGCATCCTGGTTACGTACTTTTACATATTCTCGGGTGACATAGAAATGTTTCTTGCGTAGGGTAGGGTTGAGGTTGTAATCATGCAGCATCATAGCTGGCTCTACCCTGCCATCAAAGGTTATCTCGTACCAATAGCGGTGGAGAAAGAACCATGGGCGAAGACGGACTTCCTGAATGGTGGTGTAGTTGCTTTTGTCCACTCTGCATGGGACGATGCTCCAGCTACCATCTTGCCAATGCTCCGTTATCTCTTCTCCACCTGGTGCCAATTCATGCTTCTCGATGGTGGACTTCTGAATCTTTACAAGAAGGCAGACATCGGCAGTGAAGACCTTTGCCATCTTACGGTGGCAGAGCATGACATAACGCCCTTTCTTGTCGGGGAGGAGGCTACGCTGCTTGCCTGGGTGGTTGATAACGCAGACGGTGGAAAGGAACTTCTTGCGTGCCATGTGAAGGAAGTCGGGGAGCTTCGCCTTGGCGTGCATTCGGTCGATAACCTTCTGAACCTTATTGAAATTCTTGTCGGCTTGGGTCTCATGCACTGTGATTGGTTGCTGAGGCTCTTGGCTAGTCTGCTCACGTACCTTCTTTACGTGCTCACGAACTTGCTTCTTGGAAGGGACTTCGAGAAGGTGGCCAGTCTTCTTGTCGAGCTTGTAATTTGACTTCTGCTGTTTCATATTCATTATGCTTTAGATGTTACCTCTGTTAATGCAGATGATTTCGAAATGATGATTGTCGCAAATATCGCAGCCGTTGGGCATACGATGATTGAAGGAGCAAGGAATGTGCTCTTTGAACAAATCGCAGTTAAGGCAATGCTCTGGGACTTCCTCATACTCAAAGTTGCCTTTTGCCAGTGGTGAGGCTGATTCCTTGTTGGGTACAGCTCGAACAATGCGCCCGAAGAGGTCGTAAAACTCTCCAGGCACAACGCTAGTAGCTTCTCTGAGGGATGGGAGGGTATAGCCCATCTTGCGGATGAACCAGAGACGGAGATAAATGATGAAACGTTTCAACTTTTTCATATATTGTACTATATTATATATTAATAATGTGGGCTAAGTTACCACTTCTGTGCGGAACAGAAGTGATAACTTGCGCAACTTATGCTTTATGTTCGAAGACATCAAGAATCTTGGTCTCGCTGAGGCTCTTCAACTCATAGTCAATCATAGTTTTGCCCATAACCTCGTCAACGTAACGCTTTGCACGCTCGATGCACTTGCCTTGGATGAGATAGTTGGTATAGGTACGCTTCTCCTTGTTGCTCTTCTCGTCAATGGTGATGAAAGCCAAACGTGCCTTAAACCATAAATCATCGTCATCAATATCTGAGAAGAAAATCTCGTTGTAGTTGGTCGGGTTGATGTTGGCAACCTTAAACTCACCAGAGGCATAGACCTGCATGTTGTCAATGATGCTTGCTTCTGCCTCGGTGAAGGATAGGGCATCGACCACGTACAGCTCGTTTACCATTTTCTCGCTACCATCCTCCTGGGTCTTCTCATAGCGCACCTTACACTCGAACCAGGTGCTTGTGCGAGAACGGAGGGAAGAACCGTTACCTGTGCCAACGAAAGACTCCTTTGGCTGGTTCTGAGACTTGTCTTGTGTCTTAGCCTCTTCCTGAGGCTTGTTTTCTTTCTTGTTCATAATCTTAAGAATTTAATTTGTTATTTATAATTTTATCTACCTCTTCTTCTGATAGAGGTTTGCCGTCTTTGCCAAGGTATTTCTTGCAGATGAAATACATAGTGCCAGGAGGGTCGGGATGGCGGTAGAGGTCGTCCAACTCTCCATTGGCAAGTTGCTCATCCATGGAACTGAAGACTAGGCGAGCTTGATGTGCTCTTGGCAGTCGCTCCATCACCTGGTAGTGGATGCTGTAGCCATCTTTCTTAATTTGCTCATCTTGGAGGCGGATGAGCATCTTATCTAGCTTGGCTTCTTTCTCCTTGATGGTCTTGAAGAGAGTATTGACCAGCTCCTTGTCGGGCTGTGCCTTCTTCTTCTCCTGGAAGTATTGGATGGTTGAGGCTCTAAGTTTTGCCACCAGAAGGAAGAATGTGCCGTTGTCGTTCTGAGGGACGGCTGAGCCATCTGCCTTCAAGATAATATCATCGACACGCTTTTCCAGTTCAATGGATTGGCGAAGCATCTTCTTGTCTCGGTGTGCCCAATACTCCTTTTCGGTGGTTCGCATAGCTGAAACTAGCTTGCGAAAGGATAATGCTGATTCTTCACTCATGTTATCCTCTCCACACTTCACGTTTCTCAATCTCTTCGATGCGCTCTTCCAAGCAACTTTTGTACATCTTCATTGCTTGATACTGAGCTACAAGAATAGATGCCTGATAATCGCCTACCTTTTCACACACAGCCGTAAGCCCTTTTTTCATGAACTTTTCTAACTTAACAAAACGCTCAGTCACATCGTTGAGCTCAATGTTGAGACGGTCATAGAAATCGTCTGCAACCTTGTAAGACTGGTTGAAGACATCTGCAGGTGACCAGGAATCGTAGATGCTGCCATCCGGATTGTTGTAGAGAACATGGAAACCTGGTCTCCATTCATGGTTATCCTCGTTCTTGCGAGCAAAACCTTTAGCCACTGCGGTTGCTTCATCCATAGGTGCAGCCATAACCTCTTTTGTACCGATGTACTTCTTTAATGCTTCTGCGTTCATAATAATTAATTTTTAAATGTTATTTGATACCTAATGTTTGTTTAACTTTCTTAATGCGGTCTAGCTCCTTTGGGAGGAGGTTGCCTTGCTCGTCTATTCGGCAGAGGAGTTTGAGGCGTGGGGTGATGGTTATCCACTTGTGGAGGCCATCGTGCTCACGCTTTATCTGTCGAAGTTGGGCAGCTTGCAGTCTTTCACTCAAATGCTGCTCATGACGAAGCTTACTGATTTCGTTCTGTATTCTGTCCATTGGCTAAATCTTCTTCGGCAGGGATTAAACAGTATTGTGAATCCCATTCGCCTTTTCCTATATATTCAAGTGCTTTTACTACATCTTCAAGACGGACAAAATCTAAGTCCATTTTGTTTGGCATATTGCTAATATATGTATAGCCTCTTGCACATGATAGCATATATTTCTTGAAATGCTTCTTCTCGTCTGGGGAGAGATATGATGGACGATTGACAAGATATTGTTCAAAGTGTTTGAATGATACCTCATTATTATTCTCAATTTTCTTTACGCATGAAGAGAATGACCGAATAGCTTCATCCATTTTCTTAGAAATCTTATCTGTTCCCAAATTCAAATCTCCAAGTTCGACCTTGACCATTGATAAAAGTTCTTCCGTATCTTTCAACCGAGATATTCTGGTGTTGATAACATCGGAAGCAGAAGCTAATACCTCTAGAGATTTTTCTAGATTGGCATCATTTTTCTTGATAGCATCTCTGTATGAGATAAGTTCATCACGCTGCTCTGCGATAATTCGCATCATACGCTTGTTTCTGTCATCAAAGCGGACCTTGAAGTTTTTGTCTCTTAGTGTGCAAGAGACGATGCCAAGCGTGATTACAAAGACCAGGCTCAGGCAAATAGTTAATGTTATTGTTACTTCCATAATTGTAAATATTTAAAATAATTATATCACTTTTGCTTTGTCGGCAGGGATGTCGTACCATGGAATGGTATAACCTTTATCCTTCATTTCTTTAGGCAATATACAGCGGTAATATTCGCCATAGAAATTTATCCATGTATCTGAGACCTCTAATGTCGTACCAACTGGAAGCTCTGGCTTTGGCTTGAACCATGGGCGTGGATATTTGGTCGTTTCGTGAACATCCTTAGCGCACTTTGAGGGTTTGATTAATTTTATCTTCATTTTTACTTCTTTTCTTTACTAATTTTTATAGCTTTTCTTGCCAGTTTTCCTAATGTCGAAGAACTAGCTTCAGGAAAGCGTTCTTTGAACTTTGCTCTTACTGCATAGAATATTTCGCTTTTTCTTTTTGCTTCTCTGTATTTGTCTTGTATAGAAGACAGTTGGCTGATAGCCTCTGCAGCTTCACTGGTAAAGCTATCATCAGAGCATGCTTCAACCTCTGTTGTAATTTGAGACCAAGCAAAACTTATAGCATCGTATTCTGATTCTGTTAAATATATATTCATTGCTCTAATTCTTGTTTAATAATTCTCAACTGTGATAAAACATGCTCTGCATTGATAAACTTGGAGTCAGAAACAGTTAACGCGGTTTCTATCTCTAAGATGAGCATGTCAACTCTTAATTTGACTTTTAACAATTTCTCTGTCATACGCTATGCCTCCTTAATATTCTTTCGAGGGACCAGCGATGGAATCGCTGGGAACGGTGGCTAAGTGGGGGCAACTCCTATCGCTACCATTTCATGAATGCCATCCATATTGTTTGGTTCTTGATGGTGGTACGATGTCCGAATATCGGTTTGTAATCTTTAATTGCCTTTAGTACTTCACCTACCTTTATCTGTTGCTCGTTCCACTTAAAAATGAGTGTTCCGCCAGTTTTCAGTACTCTCATGCCCTCATGGATAGAGTCATTGATGAACGCTTGCCAATTTTCGGGCAGTTTGCCATATTTCTTGCATAGCCAGGAGTTCTGACCTACTTTTTGTAGATGAGGAGGGTCGAATACTACCATATTAAACGTTTCATCTTCGAATGGCAAGGCTGTGCAATCGGCTATCATATCGGGTTGCACATCTAGTTTGCGTCCATCACATAATGTGTCGTGAGCCTCTCTTATGTCTGTGAAGAGAACATTTGGGTCATGTTTATCGAAATAGAACATTCGAGAGCCACAGCACATGTCTAAAATTCTTTTCTTCATATTGCTTCTTGTTTTAATTGTTCTTCGATTGCTTCCTGGGCTAGGATTTCCTGCCAGTGGGCTTCATGGTTATTTCTTCTCTCTTGGTTCTCCGTGAGCTGCGAGTTATACCTACCGAAGCAAATGATGTCAAATTTCTCATAGTCCTTCATCTCGTATGGGGGCTTGGAGCCTGGGGGAGCAGGAATGTAATCCTTAGCGAACTCTTTAGGAGAGAGAGTTGCCATCGTTGAGCCAACCGGGTCAATGACCTCATATTTAAAGATGCGGCTCTTTCTCTTTGCTGAAGAACTATGAACCGCTTTTGCCCAGCAGATGTTTCCTCTATAGGCTGAGGTGAGACGAGAGCGATAATAGGGTTTCCATATTCGCTTATCTCTGAAAGCCCAACAGATGCCTGTAGGGGAATCTCCATCATAAGTAACACTATCAGACTTCCAGCAATGATTGTAGCCGAGGTCGCTGATGTGGCTATGTACACAGAACTTGCACATCTTCATTTTCTCCTGATTAGCAACTGATGGTGTTGGCTGCATCAGGTTTTGTTTGATGTAATTGCCCATAGATGCATGATTTTAAAGTTCATCCTCTTGGTTGGTTGCTTTACGTTTCCATTCTCCACAGCACTCCCAGTGGAAGCGATGATGACCGAAGCCGTTGCATGTTCCGCTATACTTACTGTTTTCCGTAGGACGGAAGAACTTGCAACCCTTACAGGAGCGATGGCCATGGTGGTAAACTAGATAGATGAATGTGCTGGCCATAACAACCAGGCACAGCATGATGATGATGAATCCGATTTCCATATTACTTTTTGTTTTTAATGATTTTGTTTAATACTTGCTTGTTGTGCTCAGTATCATCATTGATGAGGTGATAGGAGCGAACTTTCTCGAAGGCGTTGGCTTCGGCTGCTTGCATGTAAGCCTTGACCACTTCGATGAAATCTTCGAGAGAACGACAGAGGGCGTACTTGTAGCCAGCGGACTGCCAATAGCCCTGAAAGCGTTTCTGGTTGGCAGACTGATTGTTGGTCTTGCCATACTTCAATTCGATGCCCAAGCCGAAGTAAACTTCTGGGTTCTCGTAGATGATGCCTGTCTTGCCATCCTTCATGGAAGGGAGAGCAAGGATGAGGTCGGGAACGCCTGGAACCACGCCCGATGCTGCATTGATGGCTAGCTTCTTGCCACTGGTAGCACCGTCTGCCTCGTTCTTGGGATGGAAGAGGAGGGTGGAGAAAGCTGGGTACTGTAGTCGAAACCATCGTACACAGGCTATCTGCAACTGACCTTCACGCTGCACCTTCTTGTGCTGAGGCTTTTGCGTGTACTCGTGATAATTGCCGTTGAGACGGTCTATTAATTCTTGTTTGTCCATAACTTTTGGAATTTTTGAATTGTCACTTTATGTTTGCACTTAGTCGCTGAGGATGGACTGGAGATAGTTTTGTGTCTTATCGTCCAAGTCGAGAAGGTTTTTCGTTTCCTCTTCCACAGGTGGGGTCCAGTCGATGCCCAGACGCTGAATAGTTCCGCCCCGATAGAATCTTTCGAGCGACTGCAAGGCTTGTTTGTCTTGCGGATGCTTTTTGAGGTTGTCGATATGCCCCAAGATGATGGAACGATTAACCTTGTCTCTGTAGGCTTCTGCTGACTGCTGAGACTGTTGGGCAAGTTTCCAGCGTTCGCCTATTGACAGACTGCCATCAGATGATGGTGGGCTAGGTGTCTTCTTCTGCTGAGGCTTGGAAGGCTTCTTTTCTGCTGAGGCTGCAATCGTAGGGTTGTCGAACGTTCCTTCCATCAGAGGCTCGTAATTCTTTGGAGTGAAGAGCCAGTTGAAGGAGATATAGCATCCACCATCCTTGCGCCCAGATAGAAGGTCGGAATCGAGTGCCTTGCGAAGCATCGGCTCAATGTCCTCGAAGGAGTAGTCTGAGATAAACTTGGCGACTAGCTTCTTGCGGTCGGGAGTCATCTTAGAGATTGGCTTTACCTGCGTGCCCAGGAAGAGGCGATTGAAGAGCCTTAACACTTCCGAGAATTGAGTTTCAGCATCCCCCGACTTTTTTTCTTTTTCTTTTTTTTGTGTTTGGGGGTGGGCTTTCTCTTTTCTTTGTTTGTTTTCTTTTATAGGGGTTTCAGGGGAAAGATTTTCTTTTATTTGTTTCTTTTCTCTTACTTCTGTGCCCTTTGCTATGTCCTTATCTGTGCCCTTGACTATCTCTAAATCTTCGGAATTACCTTTATTTAAAGGGGTTTCGGAGTGTGAAATCTGTGCCCTAGATTGTGCCCTTGGCTGTGCCCCTTGTTTTGGCTGTGCCCTAGATTGTGCCCTATTCGTGCCCTTAACTGTGCCCTTGCTAGTTTCTGAATCTTCGGAATCGCCTTTATTTAAAGGAACTTCGGAAGATTGAATCTGTGCCCTAGATTGTGCCCCAATCTGTGCCCCGAAGTGTGCCGTAACCTGTGCCCCTTGGTCTCTTTGCCACGGTATGATGCAGTGGGATAGGGGGTGAGAACTGTTAACGTAGAGTTTAGTTGAGGCTCTTGGAGCAGAGCACTTGGTGATGATTTTCTCGGCTATGAGCACATCGATGGCGACACGGATGGTCTTGACCGTGGTATGGAGCTGTAGAGCCAAATCACGATAGGAGAGGGTGGCAGCGGAAGCCTCGTTGTGAGCGGAGGAGAGGAGCACATGGATGAGCACCTGAACGACCACAGGACGATGGAAGTAACGCCACTGCAACAGCTCTGGAGTAAATATGTAGCCATCTGTTTTCATTTATTCTTCTTTCTTTGGAATGTAGAATTTACGATTTCTATCATTTGTTGTTTTCTTCTGCCTCGATGGCACGGAATATCTCGTAAGCCACTTGTGGCACCCAGGCATTGCCGTAAGCCTTTATGGATTCTTGTCGCCACTTGGGGAAAGAAATGGTAAGGCTGTCCACATCAAAGGGAATCCCATCATTTCCTCTACAAACAGGGGATTGAGTTGGGAAGTTCCGCCACCTACCTGATTGTTGAAGTCGAGAAAGTCGGTCAGTCCATTCGGGCGAAGTGCTCCGTTCTTTCGGCTGTACATCCCTTTTGCGCCCTGTTCTTTCAAGCCCTTTACTCGCTTGGAGTGTTTTACCTCCATTGCCGTAGGAGTAGGAAGAAGACCATTGACCGCTAAGGCTGTTAGACCTTGCCCCATCTGGGAATTGGGATTGATGGTCTTGGTGAACTTGGTGGCTTCTATGCTGCAAGGTGTGGGAAGTAAGCCTTTTCGAGCGGCGAGTGCCAAGGTTGGGCGTTCTGCTGCATTCGTTGAAAGACTCTTGTTTTTTCGACCACCTCCGATGTCGCTTGCCACTGGTGTAGGAAGGAGCTGTGCCACTGCCATGTCTTCTAGACCTAGGCTGTGGTCTGTCTTGCCCTTCTTCGGATTTCTTCGCCCTCGCTCGTTGATTTCCATGTCCTTGTGAGGAAGGTCCATCGCATTGGGTGTGGGCAACAATCCAGACTCTATCCCTTCTGTGGGGCGCTCCGACACTGCAAGCTGGAATAACAATCGGTTGGACGGAATATCCTTCGGCTTCGAGGTCTGCACAGATTTTGTCGAGGGTGAATCGGCTTTCCTCTCGGTATAGGTGATTCTCTTCGAAAAGATAGTCTGTGCGTCCCATCTGAGTGACTTGGCAGGACTCCACCATCGTCTTGATTCCATTAACGTTTTCACCAACGACCCAAGTGGGGTGTATCTGCCGTATCGCTCGAAGCATCTGTGGCCAGAGGTAGCGGTTATCGTCCGCTCCCTTTCTTCTGCCAGCAAGGGAGAAAGGTTGGCAGGGGAATCCTCCTGTGAGAACATCGACTTTGCCGTGCCACTTTGTGAAGTCTGTTTTGGTAATGTCTTCATAACTTTCTGAATTAGGAAACCAGTAGTCGAGCACCTTGCGAGGAAACTCCTGTATCTCGCAATGGAAGAGGTTCTGCCATCCCATCATGGATGCCGCGACCTCTGCGCCACCGATTCCGCTGAATAAACTAGCGTGATTCATATTGCTTAATCTTGTTACCTAAAATGGGTCTGTGGTGAATGCCATATTCTCATTTCCTTTGTATGGGATGCATTGGATAAAGTCACCTACGTGCCCGGTGCATAATAGCAAAGCGTTGTATTTGTATGGGGATTCACCTATACGTGTTCGTGCGAAGATTGCTGGTCTCCATTTATGTTCATCGCTGTTACGCACAAGAACCTTATCGAATATCTTGAATGATGTCTGCTCCTTATTCTTGTTATTCTGTTCCATATTATTTAGTTTAAATAGTTATTCACATGGAAGTTTCTCCTGATGCTGCACGTACCTTTTATATTTAAGGCAATACTTGCCATTGATGTAGTTGCGCCCATTTGGGCAGAGGAGGCACTTGCGAGCTGCATAGGTGCTCTTACTTCTTGAATCGCTCATAATAGTAGGTTACTATCTGATGCTCTGTAGGCTGGAAGCCATTACGAGAGGTGAGCGTATCGACTATCTCATCGTATGTACACTGTGGCATCTGAGAAATCAGATTCTCATCGTGGATGCCCTGTGAGATTTTACTGAGGCAGAGCCATCCAAGGACTAGCCAGATGGCAATGCAGAAGATAATCTTAATTGTTTTCATAACTTTATCGTTTTATATTGTTTGTAATGGTGGTCGGTTAGGGAGTCGAACCCTTGTGCCTATCTGCTTAGTTCTTTTTCGCAGAAATCATGGTGAACCTAGTAAAAAAGCATTTAAACAATCAATCGTTTGTTATGAACATCGCCCCCGATGGGCTAGGCTACATGCAAGATTGCAATGCCGACCGTGAAAAGAAAGGTGCCTGAGTGGATTTGTACTTATCATATTTTTAAGGATGAAGAACTGTTCTCGCAGGGATATTTGCCCAGGCACCTTTTGAATGTTTCAACGATAAGTTTCGCTTCACAGCGAGCTTTTCTTGTTTGCAATGTTAGCTTATGTCTATTCTCTAAAAGTAAAATTACCTATGTGGGATGTAGATAGTCTTGAACTTTACAGGCACAGGCTTCCAGATCGGACAGTCGGTATTCGTAGCGAGTAATCTTGCCGTTCTTGCCACGCCCGAAGACCTTGACCTTGCCTTCCTTCACCCATCGTTCTACATTGCGTCTGCCGAAGGTATCGAATGCCTTGGCTTGGGTGATGAATGGTCGCTTGCCTACAGCCTTGGATATTTCTTCCTGGACTACATTGCGTATGGCTGATAGGAATGTGTCGAACGAGACCATCTTGTCAGCGAACTGGATTTGTACTGTTTGGTTCATGACTATTTTGTTTTATTTGATTCTTGTAACTGTGATAACTCCTTGCTCCCGGTTGAGCTTGGTCTTGAACTTTCGGCTGTAGATGGCACCGAGGTCAGTGCAACTACTCTTGACCGATAGCATTCTCTTGATAGGGAAGTCGATGGCTTGACCTAATGCCAATTCCCTAATCTGAGGTCTGAGTGGTAATGTTTCTTCTTTCATATTGATGATGAATTATTATTTAACTAGTTCGAAATCGTAAACGAAGACGAGAGGATTGCTGCCCCAATGGAGGTGGAGCTTACAGCTAAGCATCTTGTATGCTTCGATAGGAGTTCTGTACCACCATTTCTTCTTAAAGCTATCATTTGTGGCATCGTATGAATAAGCATCGTCAATGCCTTTGATGGAGCTACAGAAAATTCCTTCCTTCATGCAGTCATCGGTGCTGATGTCCTGTAGCCTTTCACACCGAATATTGGTAATCTTGATTTGATGAGGCATCAAACTAGCCTTTACAAACATCTTGTTGCCCCATCCTGCGGATGCAACTTCCTCATTAAATGTTTCTTCCGTTTCTTCTGCACACGGAATGTGGCTGTAACTCTGTGCGACTGCCACGACTTCACCGATTTTATAATGTGACTTCGCCACAATCTCATTTCCATCGTTGATGGTGAGCTTGCCCTTGTCTTTTCCTTCCGTGCAGAAACCGCAGTTGCAGTAATACTTGAAAGGCTCTTGGTATGCGATTCTTCTTGTTTGGGTCTTGCGACCATCTAGGACTGCTTGGGTGAGACCGTACTGGTCATTGAACATTATCTTTTGCATTGTCTTGTCTCCTTTCTTTTGTTTCTATTTGAGGAATGAGTAAAGTTCCTTGGCATCTTTTAAGGCTTCATCGTATTCCCCCCAATGGATTCTTGCTTTTGCTGCATACTTGAAGCAATACAACATGCCTTCCCACTCGTAGATAGATGCCTGGTATATCCAATTAAAGATTTCCTCGAAGGTGCTTTTTTCTGGCATTCCAATAATCTCATGAATCTTAGTTCTGAGCCAGAGACGCTTCTGCTGCTTGGCAATCTCATCCTTCAACTTCTTCTCTTCACACAGAGAATGGAAGTGAGCTACTAAATTGTCATTTTCGTTCTTTTTCATTGCCTTGTTTCTTTTGTTATTTCAAAACATTATTCTGAATGGTTTGCCTTTCAAAGACGGTCTCTTTTCGAGGACAAACTTTATTAACGCCTCGTATCTTATCACGAACAATGGACAATACATGTATTTCAGCGTGCATACAAATCTGTCATTGAGCATAATATCGAGGAATAGAGCTTCGTTTTTTTTCATCTTGTGCCTCCTTTTTTATAATGTTATTGATGGAATATAGCGTTTGTAGTATGCCCAGTAGACGAAATCGTGCTCATCTATGATACTTTCCCAGATTTCATTATCATCCATGTCTGAATATATGTAGCTGTCAGTTACATTATCCAAATCTATAATCTCTGGGTTCATGTAGTCTTTGTCGGCTACTACGATTATCTCGTCCATGGAGTCTGGCATTTCTGATTTCTTGTGCCATGCGTGGCTGAGGTTGATGTACTCCTCATCGTCTGCACTCATTCTAACTGCCATACCATGCCAAACTGGGCTACCGTCATGTAGGTTTCCTTCACGGTCTTTCCATCCTGCTGTAAGCGCAGTGTGAAAAGGATAAACAAACAGCCTATAAGGCGAATCAGGAACTTTTTTATCTTCTTTCTTCATTTTTCTTCAATTTTATTTGGTACTTATTTATTTATTTACTAACTTTGCAGCGCAAATCAGATGTTAGTCATACTAACAAATCCTTTCAGCAAACGGTCATTTGTTGAAAACTATCTCGAAAGAGACTTTAGAGCCCTTGGATTCCGCACCCTTGGGCTTTTTTGTTGCCCATGACCGTGGGCAAGTAAGCTTCTCGGCAATGTCGCTGAGTCGCAAAGCAGAAGGGAGGTGTTAAGTATGACAGAATCTGATTTGCACAAAAAGGGTAAGAAACTTATCTTTCGTAGGTACTTCCGAGATAAGAATGGTAAGATACATTTCCCGAAGAAGTCTCGTGTATTCCCAATGTGGGTAAATGAGAAGTAACTTTTCCTTTTTGGTGGGCAGCAGCCGGATGCCCACTTTTCTCTTCTATCCATCCTCTGCTTTTGCCGATTCCGGAAATATTTTATCTAATTTCTTCATTTTTCTTCAATTTTATTTGGTACTTATTTATTTATTTACTAACTTTACGGTGCAAAAGTACAATAAACTTTCTGAATATGTATTGTTTGGTGGGCATATTTAATATATATTAACCCACTTTGTTGAACATTTAAAGGATTTTAATATGAATGTGCAAAGAATAGTGGACATTATAACGTCCAACAAACTGAGCAAAATTGATATTGCTTCTAAGATGAAGGTTAGTCGAACTACGTTGGATAACCTCCTGAATGGTGCTGATGTGAAAGTTAGTACAGTTGAAAACCTTGCTGAAGTCCTAGGTGTAGAAGTTGCTGAGTTTTTTAGTTCAGATAAGAAAACGCCTTCTTTAGCTAACAATAGCAATGTGGCTGATATGAACGAGCTGGAGAGGGAAGTGATAGCTCTCCGTGCAGAAAATAAGGTGCTGAGGGAGATTCAGGGTCTTTCCGCAAGAAGTCATGTAGGATAATTAAAATGTGGTAATATGGATGAATCAGCTATTTTCACGTTTGTCTTTTACTCTGCTTTGATTATTATAATAGGTGTTGTTGCCATAGTTAAGCAAAGTAAGAAACTATGCAATAAGAAATTAAATGACCTTCAAATGACAGAGAGTCAATATACTTATTGTAAAAACATAGTATTGAATCATCTAAAAACGAAAGAACCCCTTCCGAAAGGTGATAAGTTGTTGAACAATTATATGGCTTGGTGGTGGAAGAATAGCAAAGATAAAGCTTATTCAGAAAATGATACTCTTATAGTTTCCGCAATAATTCATGGTATAGTAATGCTGTATGTTGTTTTTTATAGTAATAGCCGTCTTATTCCAGCTTATGAAGGAATTATAATGTTAGCGATTTGGGGATTTTCAGTCCTTCTCTTTGTCTATAGCTTAGGGTTTCTAATATCATCACTTTTGGGTACGAAATTATTCGTTGGGGATGCTGATTTTAAAACTTTTGGATATTGGCTTAAAATTGTATGTACATGTATCTTATGTGAGATTTTGTTGGTGCTCTTTCTTAAATACGGAAATGATAACCAATTATTCTCACGCGATTACTAGGTTTAAAAATTCTAGTGATTGCGTATTAACGAATAAATTAAAGAGATTGTTATGAAAAAGTTTTTTATGTTAGCAATAATGCTTTGTGATTTTGTTTTGGTTGAGGCTCAGACAGAAGCAGAATGCTTCCAGCTCATCAAGAAACTTGATGTGCCAGGTGAGGTTATGGCTTTGCCTAACGACAATCCTGCTACTTTTTGGTGGAATCTACCTAAATATAACACCGAGTATCAAAAGTTTGAAACCTCCTTGAAAAAAGGAAAAAGTACAGCACTCTCTGCTGTTGAGGAAATAAAAAAAGACTTGATGTTTAGAACTGATATACAAAAGGGACTGGCTGATGAAAATTCAGTTGAAGTTCTAGATTCGGTATATAAATTTTTCAGTCTTAAGGTTTACAATCCGCAAATGAAAGTTTATATAGTAGGAGACCGTGAGGTTAATGCTTATTCCACTCCAGATGCTATAATTCTTCTTAATAGTGGTCTTCTTAATAAGATGGGAACCTTTGAAAAAATATATGCTGTGGTTGGGCATGAATTGGCTCATTATGCTCTGGGGCATGCTATGCAAAACTTGTATGCTGTAAAGAAGAAAGAAAAGCGTAATCAAATTATGGCTGGTGTTGCTTCTGGCATTCAGGCAGCAGGCACTGCTATAGGTCAAGCTATGTATTCTGATAATAGTCCTGCAGGTCAGAAGGCAAGGGAGCAAGCTTGGCAAGATGTGAGGAATGGTTTGGACAAAAATCTAGAATGGGCTACTGTAGATGCTTATGGAAGGTATCATTTGAAATATAGCCGAAACCAAGAAATGGAAGCGGATATAGCCTCTTATCGCTTTTTGCAATGGGTAGGTGAAAACCCAAATTATATGATAAAAATGCTTGAGATACTTGGTGAGGATGAACCAAAGATAGACCAAAAGAATAGTGACCATCCTTCCACGGTGTTTCGCATCAATGTGTTGAAGGCGATAGCTAAATATGATGAGGCTAAAATGGCAAATAAAATAAAGAAATAAAATTTAATTATAATAAAGTTTATAAATTGTTTTGAAAGAAACGCTAAAACATTAGTAAATACAGTGTGTTATGAATCTCGTTTGGAAGTTACTCCGTCAGCATATCAGCATACCTCAGTTTGCAGGCTTCGCCTTTGCTAATCTCTTCGGCATGCTCATCGTACTTTTCGGTTTTCAGTTTTATCAGGATGTGCTGCCTGTCTTCACCCAGCAAGACAGTTTTATGAAAGCCGACTATCTCATCATGAGCAAGAAAATAGGTATGGGCAATACCATCAGCGGCCGCTCCAATACCTTTTCGGGAGCAGAGATGGATGATGTCAGCGACCAGAAGTTCGTGAAGAAGATAGGCAAGTTTACCTCTACCGAGTACAAGGTAGATGCGCAGATGGGCGTAAATGGTGTGAATGTATTGAACAGTGAGCTTTTCTTCGAAAGTGTTCCTGATGGTTTCGTGGATGTTCCGCTCAAGGATTGGAAATACACACCTGGCGAGAAGGTGGTTCCAATTATCCTCCCGCGTACCTATATTAATATGTATAACTTCGGATTCGCCCAGAGCCATTCGCTCCCTAAGATCAGCGATGGTCTGATGGGAATGATTGATTTCAATATCTGCATTCAGGCTGGAGGCAAGAAAGAACTGTTCAAGGGAAAGGTCATTGGATTCTCCTCCCGTCTCAACACGATTCTCGTGCCACAGGCGTTTATGGATTGGAGCAACCAGGAGTTTGCGCCTAACCAGAAGAGCGATCCTACCCGTCTGATCGTAGAGGTAGGCAATCCGGGCGATGAGAATATCACCAAATATCTCGATGACAACGGTTATGAGGTAGAGACTGATAAGCTCGATGCAGAGAAGACCACCTATTTCCTCCGTATGATGGTATCGATGGTGATGATTATCGGCCTTGTGATTTCCGTTCTGAGTTTCTATATCCTGATGCTCAGCATCTATCTCCTGGTACAGAAGAACTCTTCCAAGTTGGAGAATCTGCTTTTGATAGGTTACAGTCCGGGCAATGTTGCGAAGCCATACCAGGTGCTCACCATCTCTCTGAACATCGTGGTTCTGGTCATCGCCTGGATCATCCTCTTCTTCCTACGAGGATACTACATGGATTTCATCGAGGCACTCTTCCCAGACATCGAAGAGGGAACGATGCTTCCAGCCATAGCCTTAGGCTTTGCTCTCTTCCTGGTAGTTTCGGTTCTGAATATAGTAGCCATCCGTCGCAAGGTAATGAGCATTTGGCAACGAAAGGAGTAGCTGCTACCCCCTCAAAAAAAACTATAAGCAAACCCCCCGTTATTAATAACAATTTAAAGAAAATCTGCGTTATTTGCTTAACGCAGATTTTTTTTATGTTATAAAACATCATTTTTAATGCAGATGTAACATTTATATCGATTTTTTTGTTTATATTTGCAGTCGAAATCAATATTAAGGGAATATTTCCCAGCATTATTAATTAATTTTTTTAAAAGGTATGCAGAAAAGATTGCATTTACTCATTGCTTTGCTGGCCTTTATGGTTACCACTGCAATGGCACAGGTTACTACTTCTGGTGTCAGTGGTAAAGTAACGACCAATGGTGAAGATGTTATTGGTGCTACAGTCACCGCAACTCACAAGCCATCTGGTACAGTTTATCGTGCGGTGACCAACATTGATGGTCGCTATTCTATTCAGGGTATGCGCCCTGGTGGTCCTTACAAAGTTGAAATCTCTTATGTAGGTTATCAGCCAAAAGTTTTCAACAATGTATCCTTGAATCTTGGTGAAAGCCAAAACCTCTCTTGCTCTTTGCAGGAGGATGCTCATCTCTTGCAGGAGGTGGTTGTCTCAGGTAAGGCTGGTTTGAATGGTACTAAGACGGGTGCTGCCCAAAGCATTAATTCACAGATGATTCAAGACATACCAACTGTATCTCATAGTATTGCAGATGTGGCTCGCATGAATCCTCAGATTGCTTCTAATGGACAGTCTGGTGCCATGACTTTTGCTGGTACCAACAACCGTTATAACTCTTTCCAGATTGATGGTGCCATCAATAACGATACATTTGGTTTGACAGCCAGTGGTGCCAATGGTGGTCAGGCAGAAGGTCAGCCAGTGTCAATGGAAACCATCGACCAAATCCAAATCAACGTAGCTCCTTTCGATGTGCGTCAGGGTGGTTTTACTGGTGGTGCCATCAATGCCATCACCAAGAGTGGTACCAATGAGTTCCATGGTAGTGCTTATTTTTATGGTAACAACCAAGACCTCGTCGGACGCCATTACAAGTTGAGCGATGGTTCTTTCGCAGCTCCTTATGATGATGAGAAGAATAGCTTGTTTGGCTTTACTTTGGGCGGCCCTATTGTGAAGAATAAGTTGTTCTTATTTACCAACTATGAGCGTTCTTCTAAGTCTTATCCAAATCAGTGGGGTATTGGTACGCCTGGTGCTAAGTATGACTCTAATGTGGCTAGCGGCATTTTGGATAAAATTTACGATTTGGCTGAGCGCCAGGGCTTTAATTACGGTGCTTCTTGGGCAACTGCTAAGCGTGAGATTACTAGCGACAAGGTTGGTGCCAAGATCGACTGGAATATCAATGACAACAATAAGTTCTCTATCCGCTATAGCTATGTAGGTGCTAGCAGTGTAAAGGGTATTGGTGGTATTTCTTCACTCAATACAGCTGACCACTTGTATAAGTTTGATTCTAAGACTCATTCTTTGGCTGCTGAGTTGCAGAGCCGTTTGAATGCTGATATGAGTAACGAGGCTCGTTTCTCTTATGTTCGTGTAAGAGACCAGCGCACTTCTGGTGCAGAGGCTCCAAGTATCACGATTTATAATGTAGGTAATGGTACATTGAATATTGGTAACGAGTATAGCTCCATGGCCAATAGCTTGGATCAGGACATCTATACCATTGAGGACAACTTCTCATGGTTTGTTGGTAATCACACATTGACTTTCGGTACTCATAATGAGATTTACAAGTTCAACAATGTATACTTGCCAAACCTCTTCGGTAGCTATTATTTTGCTAACCCAGATAAGTTTGATGCTTACTATCAGAGTGTATTGGCTGGTTCTCCAGATGGTACCAATATTGATAAGTACTACTTGACTCAGTGTAATACAGATATTACTGGCACAAATCGTTGGGGGTCATCATTCAGCGCAGGTCAGTTGGGCTTCTATGTACAGGATAAGTATGACATCTTGAGCAATTTGCAGTTGACATACGGTCTTCGTATGGACATGCCTTTGTTCTTTGATACCCCAACAGAAAATGCTGGTTTCAATAAGTGGGCTGCCTCTAAGGGCTATGACCTCAAGACCAATCAGAAACTTTCTAGTACTCCAATGTGGAGTCCACGTGTAGGTTTTCGTTGGGATATAAACAATGACCGTAAGTTAATTCTTCGTGGTGGTGTTGGTATCTTTACTGGTCGTATTCCATTCGTTTGGTTGAGCAACAACTTCCAGAACACTGGTGTTCAGACAAGTACTTTCCAGGTGAATAGTGGTAAGGCTCCTAAGAATCTCCAGTTGATTATGGATCCTAACAAGCAGACTCAGAACTCTGAGAATTTGCAGGCAAAGAGCGACCAGTTGGTTAATGTGTTTGACAAGAAGTTTAAGTTTACTCAGACTTTGCGTTTCAACCTTGGCTTCGATTTCAATGTCTTAGGTATCGATTGGACAGCTGAGGCTATCTATAGCAAGACATTGAACGACATCTACTATAAGAACCTCGCTTATGAGGCTACAGGCAAGACTTTCAATGAGGTGAATGGCGAGGCGGCTGGTGCTACATTCGACAATCGTCCAATGTTCAATAGTGTTGTCAGTGATGTTCCTTATAAGAATGTGTACGCTTTGTACAATGCTACCAAGGGTTATACCTATAGTTTGTCTTTGCAGGCAACCAAGCGTTTCAACTTTGGTCTTGACTTGAGTGCATCTTACACATACACAAAGTCTAAGTCTGTCAATAGTGGTACATCTTCTGTTGCAGCAAGTAACTTCAACAACAACTTCACTCATGCTAATCCAAATAGCCCTGAGTTGGCTAACAGTGGTTACAACATTCCTCACATCGTGAAGGCTTCTGCTTTCTATCATGTGAATTGGGGACCTAGCAAGCTCTTCAAGACAACTGTAGGTTTGATTTATCAGGGACAGAGTGGTTCACCTTATTCATTTAAGTATTATGGTGACATCAATGGTGATGGTAGTAATGGAAACGACTTGATCTTCATTCCTACAGATGCACAAATTGACCAGATGAACTTCATTGGTTCCAAGGCTTATACAGCAGAGCAGCAGAAGGCTAATCTCAAGCAGTGGTTGGGTTCTACTCGCTATGTGAAGGATCACCGTGGTGAGTACTTCGAGCGTTATGCAGACAACCTTCCTTTTGAGGGTCATTTCGATTTCCACTTCGACCAGAAGTTTGGTATCAAGGTAGGTAAGATGGTTCACAACTTGGAGGTTTCATTCGATGTCATGAATGTTGCCAACTTGCTGAACAAGAAATGGGGACGCACCTATAGCTCTTCTTACAATAGTGAGTTCGTGGCTCCTATCACATACGATGCTCGTAAAAAGGGTTATCAGTTTACCCATGAGGGTGACTGGGAGGCATTTAGCCCAAGTGACTACTACAGCCGTTGGCGTGGTCAGATTGGTGTGAAGTACACATTCTAATATTGTTAACTTCCTATCCTAACAAGTTTAACGATAGAATTAAAATATAAAAAGATGCAGCTTTCAAACAAATGTTGAGAGCTGCATCTTTTTTGTTTTTATCTCTTTTTACGAGATATCTTTTCTGTTTCTTCAAAAATCTCATCATTTCCTTGCGGTTTCCGATAATTCTTTTTATCTTTGCAGAATTAAATTGAAAGGCTTATGAAGAAATATAAATTGCCAGAAGAGATCTTGGAGGGAACGATGGTGCAAGAGCCTGCTACCTATCCGAGGATGACTAGTCAGGAAACTGCTGGCTTGGCTAGAGAAGGTCGTGGTGTAGCAGAAACCGATGATGAGGAGGAAGAGATAGAACTCCCATATTCTTCTAGTTTTGCCCATAACGAGGAGGAGCTAGAGCAAGCTATCTTGGAAGCTGAGGCTCACTGGGATGATCCTGATTATTGGATTTCTGAAGAAGAATTTAATCGTCGACTTTATACTAAATACCCATGGCTACGAGACTAACTTATTCAGATACATTTAGTGAAGAGTTTGATGAATATGTTCATTCTGCGTATTTGGATTTTGGCAACAAAGCTACTAAGAATTGGGTAAGTTCTTATCAGACAATCGTGAAACGCTTGAAGGTGATGCCTGAATCTTATCCCTATGTGATGATTGGTAAACGTGTGTTCCGCCAGTATCGCGGAGCTAACTTTATGCATAACTTCAAGTTGGTTTATCGGTATGATGCAAATAATGATGTGGCTCGTTTGATTAAAATCCTTGATATGAGGAGAAATCCAAATGTATTGGTGCATGAGATAAAATTGATAAAATAAAAAACAAGATGCAGCTTTCAAGCAAATGTTGAGAACTGCATCTTTTTAACACCTGTTGGAGCGCATCCTCAGTCCCGAAAATCTGCTCAACGCCTACAAGGCAGTTCAGCGTAATAAGGGCTGTGGCGGTATCGACAAGATGTCATGTGAGCAAATGCTCCCTTGGCTCTTGGCTAACAAGGATGCTCTGATACGTTCCTTGCAGGACGGCTCATACCGTCCGAACCCAGTAAAAAGGGTAGAGATACCCAAGGACAATGGCAAGATGCGCCTATTGAGCATTCCCACGGTAATCGACCGTATGGTGCAACAAGCCATCAACCAAACTTTGACTCCCATCTATGAACGCCAATTCTCCCCAAGAAGCTTCGGCTTCCGTCCGAGAAGAGGATGCCATGATGCCCTGCGAGGAGCACAGAAAATAATCGATGCCGGCTACGTGTATGTAGTTGACCTTGATTTGGAACGCTTCTTCGACATGGTGTGTCACAGCAAGCTCATAGAAATCCTCAGCCGCACGATAAAGGATGGCAGGGTGGTGAGTCTAATACACAAATATCTCCGAAGCGGTGTAATGAACAAAGGTGTCTTTGAAGTTAGTGAGGAGGGCACGCCGCAAGGTGGTCCGCTGAGTCCGTTGCTGAGCAATATTATGCTCAACGAGTTGGATAAGGAACTCGAGCGTCGAGGACTCCCCTTTGTGCGTTACGCCGATGACTCGATGATATTTTGTAAGTCCAAGCGTGCTGCCATACTTGTAAAGGAGTCCATAACCCGATTCATTGAAGGCGAACTTTACCTGAAAGTGAATAAGGAAAAGACAGTCGTATCATATGTGAGAGGAGTGAAATACTTGGGCTATACCTTTTGTGTAAGTAAGGGAAAATGCCAGCTTGCGGTACACCCGAAAGCCAAAGCCAAGATGAAAGCCAAACTCAAGGAGTTGACTTCCCGAAGCAATGGATGGGGATTTGCCAAGAGAAAGCAATAACTTACAGAGTGCATAAGTGGTTGGGTAGGCTACTACCACCTAGCCAATGTGAAACGACTTCTTATGGATACTGACAGCTGGTTACGGCGACGGATACGCATGTGTATATGGAAGGCTTGGAAACTCCCGAAGACAAGAATAAAGAACCTTATCCGATGTGGCATCAACAAATATGATGCAAGAAGATGGGGGTATGTCAAGGGATATTGGAGGGTCAGTGGCTCACCGATAATGTACCTTGCAGCTTCATCACAGAAACTGCATCAAGCAGGCTATCACGATGATGGGTTCATATCTCGAATGGCATCCAAAATAGGAACCGCCGTATGCGGAACCGCACGTACGGTGGTGTGGGAGGTCGGTAAGTGTGAAAATAGGAGGCAAATGCCTTTTGTGATTAGCATTTAC
>OJJU01000029.1_pt1 | contig 64681 bp, 59 predicted proteins | sample 1596141 | NCBI WGS metagenome assembly OJJU01 (sample SAMEA4350150, study PRJEB24818) | metagenome | biome: human; feature: gut; material: faeces | place: Denmark | collected 2013-09
GAATAGATGTGGGTGTGGGCGTTGATGAAGGCGGGCATGATGACGCCGCCCTTGGCGTCGACGATCTCGGCGTCGGGGTACTTCGCGCGCAGGGCGGCCTCCTCGCCGACCTCGGCGATCTTCGCGCCCTCGTAGGCGACCGCGCCGTGCTCGTAGTAGCCGCGGCCCTCTGCGTCGCGGGTGATGAGACGTCCGTTGGTGATGAGCTTCATAAGTGGTTTCCTCCTGTTAAATGGTTTCAACTGACGAACCCTTCAGGCAAAAAGAAAAGACGCTCCAAGCGAGTCACTCGCCCGAAACGTCAGCGTTTCTGCCGGAGTGATAGTTTCAGCCCGTGCGCGCAGCACTTCGTTACAGCTATCAGTCATAGATTGTAGATTTATTTTACACGAAGGCGGGAACAATTTCAATGGAAATTTCGTCAAAATCCGTGAAAAGAGCCTTGATAAAACAGAGAAATCGCCTTTTGATTTTTGTGCAAAGCGATGAAGGAACAAAAAAGTTACCCCGCGTTGGCCGTGTAGACCCCGCCAAACCTGCACATGAATTGCAGGTGGGTCGCCTCTGTCCGGTTTTACTGCTTCCAACGTCCGGCCGCAAAATGCAGCCGGGAGGCCTGCAAACCACCGGAGCGTACCGGCGTCCCGTATGACGAAATGTGGGTTTATAAAGAGCCTATCACGAACCACGCAGGGTAATTGCCATTGTAAGCGGAGCGGCGGGAAAAATCCGTCGGAAGCGAGGTTATTCCTCCTCGTCCTCCATCATCTGCTCCATGAAGAGGTCGTAGACCTCGTTGATCTCGTCCTCGTCGACGACGTTGGCGAGCATCTCCTCGCCGTCCACCGTCTCGCTCTTGAGAATGATGAGGCCGTACTCGTCCTCATTCTCCTCCTCGCCCTCCTCCACAACGGGGAAGAAAGCCATATAGGTCGTGCCGTTGTGCTCGAGCGCGTCGATGTATTCCAGCTCGATGTCGTTGCCCTCCTCGTCCGTCAGCGTGACGAAATTCGGGCCGTATTCTTCGCTCATGGGGGTGTCCTCCTCCAACAGTCGGTATTTGAGATGGAGATAGTATAGCGCATTTCCAAGCGCAATGCAAGTTTGACATCTGCGCGATTTTGTATTACAATAAATTACCTATTGTCAAGAGACAGCAAAGCGGAGCTCCGCTTTTTCAATTCGCAAAAGGAGGTAGCGCAATGGAAGGGAAACACGAAGCCGCCCGTGCGCCTCGAAAAAACCACAGAAGGAGCGGCGCCGGCATGACGGCGCTGAAGGTGCTCGGCACGCTCCTGGCCATCGGCGTCTGCACGGCGCTGATGTTCTTCGGCATTTTTATGAAGTATGTCCACACCACGCTCGAGCCGGTGCTGGACGTGGATATGAGCGCCATCACGCTCAACCAGAGCTCGGTCATCTATTATCAGGACAAGAGCACGGGCGAGTGGAAGGAGCTGCAGAAGATCCACGGCACCGAGGACCGCACGAACATTGAATTTTCCGACATCCCCGACCATGTCTGGCAGGCTCTGGTGTCCATCGAGGACCAGCGCTTCTTCCAGCATCACGGCGTGGACTGGAAATCGACCGGCAAGGCGGTGTTCACCATGCTCACCGGCGGCGGAACGCAGCGCGGCGGCTCGACCATCACCCAGCAGGTCATCAAGAACGCCACCGGCAACAATCAGCCGACCATCAAGCGCAAGGTGACGGAGATCTTCCAGGCGCTGCGCTTCTATAAGAATTACTCACGTGAGGAGACGCTGACATTCTATCTGAACCTCGTCTACTTCGGCAACGGCTGCAACGGTATTGAGGCCGCGGCGGAGGGCTACTTCGGCAAGACCGTTGGTGAGCTGAGCATCGCGGAGGCTGCGTCCATCGTCGGCATCACGCAGTTCCCCTATAAATATGATCCGTCGCGCGGCGACTGGTACCGCGAGCAGAACAAAGAACGTCAGCTCACCGTTCTTTATAAGATGCACGAGCTTGGCAAGATCAGCGACGAAGAGTACGAGCAGGCAAAGGTCGAGCCGCTCGTCTTCTCCTGGGACCCGGGTTTTGTTCCTTCTGCGGGGGTTGCAAGCAGGGTGGATACCGCCTCGAGCACGGAGTATGACTCCTACTTTGTTGAGCGCATGTTCAACGACATCGTCGCCGATATGCACGAACAGCTCGGATATGATGAGTCGGTCGCAAAGGATCTGCTCTACACCGGCGGCTACTCCATCTACTGCACGGTCGATCCCAAAGTGCAGTCGATCGTGGAGAGCGTTTACGCCGACCGCAATAACCTGAACTACACCTCGTCCAAGGGCGAGCTGCTCCAGTCCGGCGCGACGATCATCGACAACACGACGGGCGACATCGTCGCCGTTGCGGGCCGCGTGGGCGAGCGCGAGGGCCGGTTCCTGCTCGACTATTCGACCGTTGTGCGTCAGTGCGGTTCTGCCATCAAGCCCCTGAGCGTCTATGCGCCCGCGCTGGATGCCGGCGTCATCACGCCCGCGAGCGTCATCGACGACTATCCCGTTGAAATGCTCGGCGGAAGCATCTGGCCGGTGAACGCCTACTCAGGTTATCGCAGCATTATGACGCTGCAGGACGCCATCCGCAATTCGTCCAACCCCACGGCGGTGCGCACGGCCATCAAGCTGACGCTGCCCGCGTCGTATGCGTTTATGACCGAAAACTTAAGCTTCACGACGCTGACGAACGACGATATGACCGCGGCGGGCGCGCTCGCGCTCGGCGGCCTTTCCAAGGGCGTGACGACGCGCGAGATGGCCGCGGCCTACGCAACATTTGCCCGCGGCGGCGTTTACACCACGCCGAGAACGTATACCGAGGTGCTTGACCACAACGGCAACGTCATCCTTGAAAATAAGACCGAGTCCCACGTTGCGATGAATGAGAGCACCGCCTATGCGATGAACGAACTCCTGAAAAACGTCGTGCGCAACGGTACGGGTACGGGCGCGAACTTCTCCGGCATGACCATCGCCGGTAAGACCGGTTCGACCAACAGCAACAACGACCGTTACTTTGTCGGTTACACGCCGTATTACACGGCAGCGGTCTGGGTCGGCTACGACACGCCGACGCGCATCGTGGCGAGCGGCAACCCCGCGGCCACGCTGTGGAAGACGTTTATGAGCAAGGTCCACGCGGGCCTTCCGAACAAGGACTTTGAAGTCAGCAGCGCCGACATGGTCAGCGTGACCGTCTGCACGCAGACGGGACTTCTGGCCTCGTCCGGCTGTCCCTCGCAGACTGTCAAGGTCGCAAAGAACTATGCGCCCTCGCTGAGCTGCGACGGACACATCAGCGTAACCGTCTGCGCCGATTCCGGCATGCTTGCCTCCGACTACTGCCCGAATGTTACGACGGCCTATGTGCTCGATCTGAGCCAGCCGAACGTCAGCAGCGGTTGGGGCTACAAGCGCGAGCTTCTCACGACGCCGCTGAGCGCCGCGCTTCAGGCAACGTATCAGGCACAGCTCGAAGAAGGGCTCATTTCGTCGATCCCTGCAGGCGAACCGGTGCGCACGAACAGCGGCACAGTGCAGCTATACAGCGATCTGATGTACAGCGGCATGTGCACGACGCACACAACGCCGCTGGAGCCCACGCCGGACCCGAATGCACCGGATGACGGCAGCGGCACGACGCCGGGCGGTGATGCCACCACTGGCGGCGACAGCGGCACACAGACGCCGTCTGACAACACCGGCACGGCGGGAGACAGCGCATCCGGCGATGTCGGAGACAACGGCCAGTTCCTCAACTGGCTGCTCAACAACGGCGGCACAGGCCGGTAAAAAGCAATAAAAAAGAGAACGGTTTTCACCGTTCTCTTTTTTATGCGGCAGCTTCCGCTTTTGCGTTTCGAATCTGCGCGAACAGCAGCAGGAGGAAGGGGAAGAGCACCATCCCTGCCACGCCGAACGTGCAGTAGCCGAGGTACATCGCAAAAAGCGACGCGACCGGCGGCAGCCCCGCCTGCGCGGAGAGAAGCTTGGGCTCGAGCGTGTTGCGCGTGATGAGCGTGCAGAGGTAGAGCGCGAGGAGCACGATGGCCTTGGGCGGGAAGCCGAACAGCAGCGTGAAGACCGCCCACGGCACGAGCGCCGTGCCCGTGCCGAAGACCGGCAGCGCGTCGAGCAGTGTGATGAGAAAGGCGAGCAGCAGGGAATAGCTCTGGCGCATGAGGAGAAAGCCGATAAGAAGCTCTGAAAACGTGATGAGCGACAGCGTTGCCTGCGCGCGCAGCCACCGCGCAAGCGAGCGCATTACGCCGCCGCGAAAGAGCCGCAGTTTTGCCATCGCTTCTTCCGGCACGGCGTGTTCGAGTGCCGCGCAGAGCTCGGGGTACGACGCGGAGGTGAAGAAGATCGCAAGCACGCCCGTCGCGATGGCGAGCACGCCGCCCGGCAGCGCCGCGGCGGCAGAGCCGAGCCACGCCATCGCGCGCGAAGACAGCGAGCGCAGCAGGCTGTCCGCGTCCGTGACGGCCCTGAAAAGCTGCTCGTGCAGATAGCTGCTGAGCCATTCGGGACTCGACGCGCTGAACTGCTCCAATCGGGAGAGCAGATCGTCCGCTGCGGCGGGGATCGCGTCGAAAAACGCGGGCGCGGCGGCGAGCAGCGCGTTCGTCTGAGAAAGCAGCGTAGACCACAGGAGCGACAGCAGCCCGCCGAGCAGAAACAGCAGCGTCAGCGTCAGGATCAGCGCGGAAAAGCCACGTTGAAAGTGAAATTTCCGCCGCAGATACAAAACGACCGGTTCCAGCAGCGCCGCGACGAGCAGCGCGAGCAGAAACGGCAAACACCACGGCAGCACATAGCGAAAGCAGACATAAAAGAGAGATGCACCCATGAAAAGCGCGAGCGATAAAGTGAGGAAGCGTCTCAGCCGTTCTTCATTCAAATTTTGCAGACCTCCCACCGAAAAAAGTGTTGCAATATGCGTTAAGATATGCTAAAATCCTGCCATATAAAGACAGATGACCGCGAAGGAGAAACATTATGGCGCCTGCAACGAAATTTTATTTGGTCTCGGCAGAGGCCCTTCCGGAAATTTTTATCAAGGTGGCGGAGGCGAAGCGCATGCTCCAGTCCGGCGAGGTGCGCACCGCGGGCGACGCCGCCCGCACCGTCGGCATCAGCCGCAGCGCATTTTATAAGTACCGCGATGCGGTGCGCCCCTTCAACGACATGAAGACCGGTCGCATCATCACGTTCTACACGATGCTCAAGAACAACCCCGGCGTATTGTCCGACGTCCTTTCTATTTTTGCCGGTTCGGGCGCGAATATTCTGACCATCAACCAGAGTATTCCCACCAACGGCTGTGCCGCGGTGACGATCTCGGCTGAGACGTCCGAAATGCAGGAGTCGATCGAAGAGATGATGGCGCGGGCGCTCGCGCTTGAGGGCGTGGTGCGCTTCGATATCCTCGCGGCCTGAGTCACGCGGGCTTGTACAAGTTCATACGATGGATTGGCAGCGGCTGAGATGAGCGCTGTCAATCCATTTTTTGTTGGAAGTGGTTCTTATGAGCCTGATCGTACAGAAATTCGGCGGCAGCTCCGTGCGCGACTATGCGCATCTTCTGCGCATGGCGCGCATCGTCAAATCGCGGGTGGACGAAGGCGACGACGTGGTCGTCGTTCTCTCCGCGCAGGGCGACACGACGGACGGCCTGCTGCAAAAGGCAAAGGAGATCAGCGAGCGGCCTTCGCCGCGCGAGCTCGACATGCTGCTCTCCGCGGGCGAGCAGATGAGCGCCGCGCTCGGCGCGATGACGCTGCGGTCCATCGGCGTGGAGGCGGTATCCCTCTGCGCATGGCAGATCCCCATCGAAACGGACGGTACACATGGGAACGCGGAGATCGAACTGATCGACACCGCGCGTATCCGGAAGGAGCTGGCCGAGGGCCACGTTGTGGTCGCGGCGGGCTTTCAGGGCGTTGACGAAAATGGCGACGTCACGACGCTCGGACGCGGCGGCTCGGACACGAGTGCAGTGGCGCTCGCCGCGGCGCTGAAGGCCGCTGAGCTTGTCATCTACACAGACGTGGACGGGATATTTTCCTCTGACCCGCGCATCTGCAAGAACGCTGTGCGGCGCGAGGTGATCTCGTATGACGACATGCTGCTGGTCGCGCAGAAGGGCGCACAGGTGCTTCACGACCGCAGCGTGGCGCTCGCGCAGGCGGGCGGCGTGCCCATCACCGTGCGCTCGTGCAGGGAAGGCGGCGCGGGCAGCATCGTTTGCGAAACGGATGAAGACGCAAGCGTCGTCGGCGTGACGCAGAAAAAGAGCGGGCGGAGCCGCCTTGCGGCCATCACGGCGGTCGGCGGCGCGCTGCCGAGCATCGAGAAAGAGACGATAGCCGTCACGGCGCTCGAACGGGCGGAGATCACCGTCTTCGCCGTTGCGGCGGGGGAGCGGTTCATGAGCTTTTACGTCCTGCGCGACGACGCAAAGCGCGCCTTGCAGCTCGTGCACGACGCGCTGATCGCCGCGAAAGAATGAAAAAAGACCCGTTGGAGCATCCAACGGGTCTTGCCTTTTGCAAGCTGCTTATTCTTCGGCGTAGCGCTTTTTCGCCTTTTCGATCTTGGTCGAATAGCGGTCCTCTTCAGAGAAGATGCAGCCGCAGTATTTCTGCATGTAGAGGCCCATCTCGCGCGCCTTGGCCTGCCCCTCGCGAAAACCGGGGCGGAAGTCACGGTAGTAGAATTCGACGCCGTACTTCTTGCCCATCGTCTCGCCCACGGCCTTTAAGAGCTCGTGGTTCTGATACGGAGAGATGAGCAGGGACGATGTGAACGCGTCGTAGCCGTGGTCGGCGGCGTATTTGGCCGCCGTGCCGAGGCGGATGGTGTAGCAGTGCGCGCAGCGGTGGTCGATATCCGCACTCACGGCGCGGACAAAGTCGCGCAGGCCGTAATCCTCTAAAATATGCACTTCTACATGCTCTTTTTCCCCGTATTCGAGCAGCGTGCGGCGGCGCGCGTCATACTCCGTCCAGGGGTGAATGTTCGGGTTGAACCAGAGTGACGTGGGCTCGATCCCGTCGGCGCGCAGCGTGTCCACGCAGTAGACCGAGCAGGGGGCGCAGCAGGAGTGCAGCAGCAGTTTATCCATCAAAAAAGACCAGCTTTCCTTGTGTCGTTTCTGCCAGCATACCACAAGCGCGCGGCAAAGTCCACGGGAAAAGAAAATTAAGCGAATGGCGCAGGATCGTTCACGATTTATACATTGACTATTCAATCGAATGCGTAGTATAATACATTGATTATTATGAACAAGTATGCCCATGCGGCAAAGGAGAAAATGTATGTGGATCGCGGACGGTTGGGAAGATTATGAGCTGCTGGACTGCGGCGGCGGAGAAAAGCTCGAACGCTGGGGAAAGCAAATTCTGGTGCGGCCTGACCCTCAGGCGATCTGGGAGACGCCGCGCACGAACCGCGGCTGGCGCAACGCGCAGGGCCGCTATTACCGCTCGTCCTCGGGCGGCGGACATTGGGACAAGGAAAAGCTGCCCGAGAGCTGGACGGTAAATTACAAGGATCTCAAATTCCAGGTCAAGCCCATGAATTTTAAGCACACGGGTCTGTTCCCCGAGCAGGCCGTCAACTGGGATTTTGCGCGCGAGAAGATCAAAAACGCGGGCCGGCCCATCCGCGTGCTGAACCTCTTCGCCTACACCGGCGGCGCGACGGTCGCGTGTGCGGCGGCAGGCGCTCAGGTCTGCCACGTGGATGCGGCAAAGGGCATGGTCAACTGGGCGCGCGAGAACGCGCGTGTCAGCGGCCTTTCCGATGCGCCGGTGCGCTGGATCATCGACGACTGCGCGAAATTTGTCGAGCGTGAGATCCGCCGCGGCAAGGTGTATGACGCCATCATCATGGACCCGCCGAGCTACGGCCGCGGCCCCGGAGGAGAGGTCTGGAAGTTGGAGGACAATCTTTTCCCGTTCGTGAAGCTCTGCGCGCAGGTCTTATCGGACAAGCCGCTTTTTGTCATCATCAACTCGTATACGACGGGGCTCGCTCCCTCGGTGCTCGGCTACATGCTGCACCTGCTCGTTGCGGAAAAGTACGGCGGCAAGGTCACGTGGGACGAGCTGGGCCTGCCCGTGACGGAGACGGGGCTCGCGCTGCCCTGCGGCGCGACGGGCCGCTGGTTCTCGGAATAAAGGAATCCGCCGCTTTGCGGCGATGAATCCCCGAAAGGCTCTTTCGGGACAACGATTAAGGAACGCAACTTTTATGGAAATGATCAAGACCCAAGACCTGGCCTTCACCTATCCGGGCACGGAAGACCAGGTGAACACCCGCGCGCTGCGCGGGGTGGATGTGACCATCGAGCGCGGCAGCTTTGTCGTGATCCTCGGCCACAACGGCAGCGGAAAATCGACGCTTGCCAAGACCTTCAACGCAGTCCTGCTGCCAAGCGGCGGCAAGGTCTATGTCGAGGGCATGGACACGATGGACGAATCGCTCCTGCTTGAAATTCGCAGGCGCGTGGGCATGGTGTTCCAGAATCCGGACAACCAGATCGTGGCGAATGTCGTCGAAGAGGATGTCGCGTTCGCTCCCGAGAATTTGGGCGTGCCGAGCGCCGAGATCAGAAAGCGCGTGGACGACGCGCTCGAGGCCGTCGGCATGACGCAGTTCGTCAAGCACGCGCCGCACCTGCTCTCCGGCGGACAGAAGCAGCGCATCGCCATCGCGGGTGTGCTGGCGATGAAACCCGAGTGCATCGTGCTCGACGAGGCGACCGCCATGCTCGACCCCATCGGCCGGCGCGAGGTGCTCGCGGCCGTCGAAAAGCTCAACCGCGAGCAGGGCATCACGGTCGTCCTCATCACCCACCACATGAACGAAGCCGAGCACGCCGACCGCGTGATCGTGATGAACGACGGCCTTGTCGTCATGGACGGCAAGCCGCGCGAGGTCTTCACCCGCAAAAAGGAGCTGGAGGACATCGGCCTTGCCGTGCCGGACACGGTCTCGCTGCTCTTTTCCCTGCGCGAGGCGGGGATAGACGTCCCCGTGGACGCCATCACCGTAGAGGAATGCGCAGACGTCATTGCGAAAAATTTTACCTAAGAGGACTGTAACCTTGGAAGAGATCATTCGTGTAGAAAACCTGACGCACACCTACGGCGAGGGTACGCCCTTTTGCCGCAGTGCGGTGCAGGATATGTCGCTCGCGATCTATCGCGGCGAATTTTTGGGCATCATCGGCCACACGGGCAGCGGCAAGTCGACGCTGATCCAGCACTTGAACGGCCTGCTCAAGCCGACCTCCGGCCGGATACTTCTCGGTGGAGAGGACATCTGGTCGGACCCGAAGAAAATTCGGGACGTAAGATTCCGCGTGGGCCTCGTGTTCCAGTATCCGGAATACCAGCTTTTTGAAGAGACTGTTTACCGCGATATCGCGTTCGGCCCGACGAACATGGGCTTATCCAAAGACGAGATCGACCGCCGCGTGCGTGAATCCGCGCACTTTGCGGGGCTTACCGACGATCTGCTGGAAAAATCGCCGTTCGCCCTCTCCGGCGGACAGAAGCGCCGCGTGGCCATCGCGGGCGTTATTGCGATGGAGCCCGAGGTGCTCGTGCTCGACGAGCCGAGCGCGGGCCTTGACCCGCAGGGCAGGGAAGAGCTGCTTTCAAACATCCGCGAATTCCACCGCGCGCGCGGCACGACCGTCGTGCTCGTGAGCCACAGCATGGAGGAGATCGCGAAAAACGTCGACCGCATCGTTGTCCTGTCGGACAGCCACGTGCTCATGAGCGGCACGCCGCGCGAGGTCTTCGCCCGCGGCGACGAGCTGATGACCGCGGGCCTCGACGTGCCGCAGGTCACGCGCGTCGCGATGGCGCTGCGCGATAAAGGCATTGCCATCAACCCCGCCGTTTACACCGTCGATGAGCTCAGCAAAGAGCTTGTCGCGCTCAAGAGAGGGGGCGGCAAAAAATGCTGAAGGATATCACGCTCGGCCAGTTTTTCCCGGGCGACACGCTCGCCCATAAGCTCGACCCGCGCACAAAGCTCCTCGTCACGGTGCTCTACGTCGTGGCGCTCTTTACGGCGAAGAGCTACATTGCCTACGGCGTTCTCATTCTGACGCTGATTGTCGCCGTGCGCATCTCGCGCGTGGGCGCGAAGGCGCTTTTCAAGGGATTAAAGCCGGTGCTGTTCATTATCGCGTTCACGGCGCTTTTGAACCTCTTTTACACCCCCGGCACGGAGCTGTGCCATTTTTGGATCTTCCGCATCACGATCGAGGGTGTGCGCGCCGCCATCACGATGATGCTGCGCATCACGCTTTTGATCATGGGAACGTTCCTGCTCACGTATACGACCTCTCCCATCCGCCTGACGGACGGTCTGGAGAGCCTGCTGGGCCCGCTCAAGAAGATCAAGGTCCCTGTGCATGAGCTCGCGATGATGATGTCGATCGCGCTTCGCTTCATCCCGACGCTCATCGAAGAGACGGATAAGATCATGTCCGCGCAGAAGGCGCGCGGCGCCGACTTTGAGACCGGAAGCCTTATGCAGCGCGCCAAGGCGCTCGTGCCGCTGCTTGTGCCGCTGTTTGTCAGCGCGTTCCGCCGCGCCGACGAGCTGGCGACGGCCATGGAATGCCGCTGCTACCACGGCGACGAAGGCCGCACGAAGCTCAATGTGCTGCACTACCAGACGCGCGACTATCTGGTGCTCGGCTATTATGCCGTGCTCGTGGCCGCGGTCATCGCGCTGCGATAAGAAGAAAGGACGCTTTTATGCGAAACATCGCCCTCAAGCTCATGTATAACGGCACGGCCTATCACGGTTGGCAGGTGCAGAAGACGGTCTCAAGCGTCTGCGAGACGATGGAAAAGGGCCTCTCAAAGGTCTGCGGCGGGAACGTCAAGCTCGTCGGCTGCGGCCGCACGGACGCAGGCGTGCACGCCGAGCGCTACATCGCCAATTTCCATACCGAGTCGCGCATTCCGGTCGAGCGCCTGCCGTTTGCCATCAATACGCACACGCCGGAGGATATCGTCGTGCGCGAAGCGCTTGAGGTGGCGAATGATTTCAACGCGATCCTCTCGTGTCAAAAAAAGGAATACACCTATCGCATCTATAATTCCCGCATCAAAAACCCGTTCTATGTCAATCGGGCGTACTTTTACCCCAAGCACCTCGACGAAGAGGTGATGGACCGCGCGGCGCGCGCCTTTGAGGGCACGCACGATTTCCGCGCCGTCCGCTCTGTCGGCACGGAGACGAAGACCACCGTGCGCACCGTGCACTACTGCCGCGTGTCGCGCTCGGGTGATCTTTTGGAACTCAAGGTCTGCGCGGACGGGTTCCTGTATAACATGGTACGGGCGATCACCGGCACGGTGCTCTACGCCGCCGAGGGGAAGCTCACGCCAGAGGACATCCCCGAGATCCTGGCCTCCGGCGACCGCTCGCTCGCCGGCCCCACGGTGCCGCCGGGCGGACTGTACATGACGAGACTTTGGTATGAGGATGAACGGCTCAATGAATGATCTCAAAGAGGAAAAGGGAACACGCGAGGAGCTGAGGCGCTCGCAGGCGGCCCCGCGCCGCTCCGGCGGCGGGCTCAAGCGGGCGCTGATGGTGATTCTGGCGCTTGTGGTCGTGCTGGCCGTGGTCGTCGCCGCGGCGTGGAAGGACCTGAGCAGCCTTGACAGTGTGCGCCGCCTTTTCTCCTACAATAAGGTCACGCAGGATGAGCAGGGCAAGGTGGAGATGTACTCGTTCAGCAACGACCGCAGCAACACCTTTGCGCTGCTCGGCGACCATCTGATCGTCGCTTCGACGACGGGCGTGTCGATCTACAGCAGCAGCGGCAGCGTGGTGGACAGCATGAGTGTGAAGCTCACGAATCCCGCCATCGCTGTCGGCGGCCAGACCGCCGCGGTCTATGATATCGGCGGGCAGACGCTTCTTATTTACTCTGCAAGCGGCCTTGTGCGCGATATGAGCGGCGAGTGCAGCGGCAATATCCTGTCGGTCAGCGTCAATTCCTCGGACTATCTGGCGCTCAACGCCGAAAAGAGCGGCTACAAGACCGCTGTTACGGTGTACGACGCTTCGGGCGAGAAGACGTTTGCCTTCAACTCCTCGGAGCACTATGTCATCGACGCGGTCGTCATGCGCGACTGCAAGCGCATGGCGGCGGTGACGCTCGGCGAGTCGGACGGCATATTCGCCGACACGGTGAGCATCTATTCCCTCGGCAGCGATAAGGCGGACTCGGTCAACACACTCACGGGCTCGCTCCTGCTATCGCTCGACAGCGTGGCCGGTACGCTCTCGTGCCTGACGGACGAGAGCTTGACGCTCTTTTCATCGGACGGTACGCTTTCCGGCAGCTATCGCTACGAATACCCGTATCTGCGCGGTTCGAGCATGGGCGGCGACAACTACGCGGCGCTGCTGCTGAGCCGCTACCGCTCGGGCAGCACCATGAAGCTCGTGACTGTCTCGTCCGACGGTACAGAGATGGCAAGTCTCGACAGCAGTCAGGAGGTTCTGTCCATGTCCGCGGCGGGGAAGTATATCGCCGTGCTGTACAGCGACAGTCTGGTGCTCTACACGCCGCAGCTGCAGGAATACGCGCGGCTGGACGGCACGGAGTACGCGCGCTCTGTCATCATGCGCGAGGATGGTACGGCGGTGCTGATCGGCTCGTCGTCCGCCTGGCTTTATATTCCGTAATTTCTGTAAAACGCTAAAAATGTTACAATTTATGACTTGAAAGGAGCGCGGGAAACGTGAATAATGGTCTTATGATCGATGCAGTCTTCGCGCTCGTGCTCATTTTAAGCGTCGTGTTCGGCGCCAAGCGGGGGCTGTTCCGCAGCTTTATGGCGCTGGCGGCGATCGTGCTCGCGCTGATCGGCGCGTCGCTCCTGACCGACGCTTTGACCGAGCCCGTGACCGACATGCTGATGCCGCGCCTTGAAAAGAGCGTGGAGGAGTGGTTTGATACCGAATCGCAGACACCGCAGGGGGATGTCCCGCAGATCGAGGGGGAGACCCCGGCGGAGAGCGACGCCTCGGGTGAAACGCCAAACGGCGACGCCGCGCAGGACGCGGAAAACGTTTGGCAGGACGATTCGCCGTTCGCGGTGACAGGCCTTCTCAAAAAGCTGCTGCGCTTCGATTTCGACGGCGCGGTGCGTCAGTCGCTTCGAAATGCCGCGCGCGACGCAGCGCTTGCCGCCGTAAGGACGCTGCTCGGCAGCGTGGTGAGGACACTCGTGTTCGTGCTGTGCTTTTTGGTGCTCACGCTGCTGCTCCGCTTAGTGACGGGAGGCATTGACAAGGTGTTAGACTTGCCAGTGCTGAACGCGCTCAACACCATCGGCGGCGGCGCGCTGGGCCTGATCGAGGGCGCACTTTTGCTGTTTCTCGTCTGCGATGTCGCACCGAAGCTCGGCGTCAAGGCCTTTGCCGACTACGAGGGCACGTATCTGTTATCGTTTTTTATGAGTCATACTCCGCGCGGGCTTGTCGCCGCGCTGTTACCCTGATCTTTACCCCAAGGAGGAAATACTATGCAGCCGCAACTTTGTTCCAGATGTAAAAAGAATATCGCTGTTGTGTTCATCACCCGTCAGGAAAACGGGCAGAACGTCAACGAAGGACTTTGCCTCAAGTGCGCGAAAAATCTCGGACTGCCGCAGGTGGACGAGATGATGCGCCGCATGGGCATCACGGATGAGGACCTTGACAATATCTCCAATGAAATGATGGGCGCCTTCGGCGGCGCGGAAAACCTCGAAGGTCTGACCGACGCCGACGATCCGGACGCCGATAACGAGGACGAGGACGGCAAGACCGCCACATTCCCGTTCCTGAGCCGCTTTTTCGGCGGAAATCCCGCTGCGAACGACGCACAAAATGGCAACGAGGCCGAGCAGACGCAGAGCCCGCGCAGCAACAAGAAGGTCGAAAAGGGGAGCAAGCACAAATTCCTCGACTCCTACTGCATCAATCTCTCCCAGCGCGCACGCGACGGCAAGCTCGACGCGGTCGTCGGCCGCGAGGAGGAGATCGAACGCGTCATCCAGATTTTGAACCGCCGCCAGAAGAACAACCCCTGCCTGATTGGCGAGCCGGGCGTCGGCAAGACGGCCATTGCCGAGGGCCTCGCCCAGCGCATCGTCGCGGGCGACGTGCCGTTCAAGCTGAGAAGCAAGGAGGTCTATCTTCTTGACCTGACCGCGCTCGTCGCGGGCACGCAGTTCCGCGGCCAGTTCGAGAGCCGCATGAAGGGCCTCATCGAGGAGATCCGCAAGATGGGCAACGTCATCCTTGTCATCGACGAGGTGCACAACATCGTCGGCGCGGGCGACGCAGAGGGCAGCATGAACGCCGCCAACATCTTGAAGCCTGCGCTCTCCCGAGGCGAAATTCAGGTCATCGGCGCGACGACCTATACGCTCAGCGCCCGCGCTGACGCGAACTATGTCTTTGACGGCTGGTACGTCAATGATACGAAGGTGTCCGTGGCGGCGGCCTATACCACTGCGTTCTCCGACGACTGCACCGTGGAAGCCCGCTTTACGGAGGATCCCCTGTTCACCGTCATTCAAATGAGCGACCCGGCGGCGGATAAATCCGCTTATGTGGAAGCCAGTTCTTCCTATTACCACAGCGAAAAGGGAAGCTATCATACAAACGTCGGCGACACGAGCCAAAATAACTCTTATGGACCGCATACCTACTTCCCGTACTCAACATGGTCCGCCTCGAACGGCGCCATCCAGTCCTCTGAACGCGGCACCGCCACCGGCGACAACCAGACCACGTGGGGCTACAGCCAGGCAAGCGCCACCCTGTACAGCGATATCATCCGCGTGAAATGCAAAGAAAACTGCATCATCACCTTCGACAGCAGCATGAACGCACAATCGGTATCCATCTCGAACTCCAACTCAAGTGACAATCAGTATGGCGTTTTCCTCTACTATTACACCACCGCCAGCGCAAGCGCCAACGCCAACACCATCAAGACCAACGGTACGGCGGCGATCGAAGGCTCAAAGAAAACGAGCGGCAACGCCAACACGCGGGTGGTCGTAAACAAGGACGAATACCTCTATCTTTACGCCTACGCCAAGACGCGAAAAGATAAGATGACCAATTCGGGCTACGAAACGGACAACTACTCATATACCGCCACGATCTCCAACTTTACCGTCACGCCCAACACCACAGAACACACCTTTACCACCGGGAACCGGGACAACACCGGGACTGTCCTCAAGTCCGGCTCTGTGAAGATCAACGGCACGGCCCAAGGCGTCTCCTCCGGAACGTACAGCTACAAGGCGGCGGACAACGCCACACTGACGCTGACGCCGGGCACCGCCCCCACGGGCTATACCTTCATCGGCTGGCACAACGTCACTGACAATGTTTACGACTACACCAACAGCACCTATACAGTGAAGATGACGAAGGACTATGAGGTCAACCCCATCTATGTCCCGGCAATGACCATCACAGCCGGCGGCGCTAATGGCTATGGCAGCGCCGACTACCAATACAAAAGTCTGAGCGGCCAGATGGTAACGCCCAACGGTCAGTATGTGGCGCGAAACGCGGATTGCTCCAAGTTCTACACGGACTTGAACACCGCTTTCTCCGATACGAATACCGTGTTCCTTCTGGCGGGGGACACCTTCAACGGCAGCCTGACGATCCCCACGGGTAAAACGCTGGTGATCCCGGACCGGCTTGCCGACTCGGGACCCGCGGCCAGTCAGCCGGAGCAGGTCACGTCCTCGGCAGGTATTTCCAGCTACTGCAAGGTGACCCTCAACGGAAACCTGACGGTGGACGGAAAGCTCGTGGTCAATGGCATGCAGTCCAGCACCGCCAATGGCCGCGCAGCGGGCGGCATCGGCTATCTGAGCTTATCCGACAGCGCGGCCGTCACGGTCAGCAGCGGCGGCGAGCTCTGCGGCTACGGCCAGATCCGCGGCGGCTCCATCTCCGCGAAAAACGGTTCCACCGTACGTGAACTGATGGAGATCTCCGATAGACGCGCGGCGCTGGTCATGAAGGAAATTGACGATAAAAAGTCGAGCATGCGGGTTTTCCCGTTCAGCAACTTCTCCATCAAGACCATTGAAAGCCCCGTCACCTATGCGAGCGGCGCAAAGCTGTACGCCCAGTACAGCATCATGCTGGAGGGCAACAACCAGTCCACGGGAGCCGTTCTCATCTTCGGTCCCTCCGGCGCGCTCTTTAACCTGACGCAGGGCAGCATGACCAAGTCCTTCGACCTTGCCAAGGACAAGACCGTCTACCGCTTGAACGAGGGTGGCAAGATGAGTACCGGCAGCTTCCAGCTGAACGTCAAGTTCGGCGTCAGCGGCTTCGGGGACACGACCATAACCATCAAGAGCCAGGAATACTGGATGCCGCTGAACGCGGGATTCGACCTCCGCACGGCGGGCGACATGACCGTGAACAGCGATTTCAAATTCCTGCCCGGCGCGTCCCTGAGCGTGGAGAAGGGCGGAACGTGCACCGTCGCAAGCAGTGCGAAGCTGCTTTTCTACCGCCTGAACGACTATGATACCCGTGGAATCGGCAATGGGACATATCAGAAGGGCTATTCGGCGAAGGTTTATCCCGTCAACGCCACGAACCTTCCGGGCGGCGGATATACGCACCCCAAGCTTGATACGGTCGGAAGCGCACGGCTGAATGTGGACGGCGAGATGATCGTGAACGGCGGTCTGTATGTGTCGGATGAGCTGGTCAGCCAGTCCAACCAGGGCTTCACCGGAACGGAGCCTGTAGATGGCGTTGAGATGAGCCGCAAAGATATCAACGCAGCCTACTTTAAGGTATACAACAACGGCTACAATGTTCTGACCGGCACGGGTTCCATCAATATGACCGCCGCCCAGACGAATCAAACGCAGGTGTATGAGGCGATGACGTCGCAAAACACCAATGACCCCGCCTGGGCGCCGATCAAAATTACCCCCATCAAGGGTCTCAAGGCGGACGCAACAGTGGATAATTCGGACAATTATCAGCCGCTTACGCAGGCCACTTACTACGGCGTCTACCAGCCCGGTGGTTTCTATACCTGGACGACAGAAAAGCCGGTGGTCGCGAAGATCGTCAACGGTGCCAACGAGCAGACTTACAGAAGCCTTGCTGCTGCCGTGCAGGACTATACCGCCGGCACGGGCTATATCCAGATGCTCAAGGACAGCACGGAGCCCGGCTTCACGGTGTCTAAGGATGTGACTCTCGACCTGAACGGAAAGACCGTGAAGCTTGCCGGCACCCTGACGGTGGCGAAAGGTTTCACCCTTTCCGGCATGGACAGCTCGGTGAGCAAAGACTATGTTACCGCCCCGAGCGGCAAGATCGTCGGCACGGTGACGGGCACGGTAGCCCCGACCTACCAGACGCCGACGGTGAATGGGGAATACGATCGCTATGTTGCCATTTCGGTGACGGAAAATGGTACATCGACTCTGTCCTTCCACCATTTCAACATCTCCGTCACCGGCTACCGCTTCGAGCTGGCCACCGGCGACACGCCGCAGTGCGCGCTGTTCTTCATCGGCAAGTTCCAGGGCGACAAAGCCGCAAAGGATTACCTAAAGTCTCTGGGCTTTACCCTGACGGATATCGATGGCAAGACCACCAATCCCCGCTATGAAATACCTGCCGGTACGAACATTCCCCTTGAATCAGAACCCGGCGATAGCCCGGTCGTTCTCAGTGGTGACGCCTTTCTCTTCGAGGCATACCTGATGCATGATATCGATAAGAAAGACTCTACTACCTATCAGACGCCGTTCACTGCCACTGCGCAGGCAACGTTCCAAAACGACGAAACGCAGAATAGCGAAACGAAGCAGTGGAGCTTCGAGGACGCCTGGACGGAATCCGAAGGCCTCAAGGACCTCACTCCCGAGCAGAAGGCGATCCTCGACAAATTCCTGAAAGAGCTGGGCATCACCAAACAAGCGGAGTAAACTAAGCATGATGAATAACGTAAAAAAACCTTATACCGCTCCGACAGCCGAGCCGATCCTGCTTGCGCCGCTGGAAGCACTGGCTGCTCCAGGTTCGACGCAGGATGACAACATCGCCCTGAATAAGTGGGGCTACAAGGGCGTCGTTAAGAACGCCAGCGTCACAGGAAGCAATCGCACCTACTGGGGCGAGGATGGAAAGATCCGCAAAAAGTAATGCTTTACCGAATCGCCGATCTGATCGTTGAAATGTCCCCCAAGGGACGCACGGCTGCCCAGGCGGAGGTCTATCGGACTTCCGCCCGGGGCGGCGCGGCGGATATCACCATCCGCGTGGGCGGCGCGGAGGCGCTGTCGCTCTGCCCCGAGCTGGAAACAGAGGACCTTGCGGAGTACATCGCCACAGGCGACTGCTTTGCCGTGGGGCTTCTGTCCCACGAGGGGATGATGCTTCACGCCTCGGCGGTGGAATACGGCGGACAGGCCGTGTGCTTTTCCGCGCCGCCGGGCACGGGGAAATCCACCCACACGGAAAAATGGGTGCGTCTGTTCGGTGCGTCCATTCTGAATGATGACAAGCCTGCCCTGCGCCGCGAAAGCGGTGTGTGGCAGGTCTACGGCACGCCATGGTGCGGCAAGGAGGCGCTGCATCACAACCGCAGCGCCCCCCTGCGCGCGATCTGCTTCCTCTTTCAGGGGGAGGAAAACGCTTTACAGCCGCTCACTCCGGTGGAGGCTTTACCTCTGCTGCTGAGTCAGACCCCCTTCCGTTTGCATCGGGAGGACATGGATCGGCTGCTTGCCGCGGCAGACCGTCTCCTGCGGGAGACGAACGTGTTCCGGCTGATTTGCCGGAATGACGACAGCGCCGCCTATTTTGTCCGGGAGAAACTGTTTCCGGATCAAGCCAAACCCATCGATTGACAGGAGGCAGTACGCAAACGCCGTGCTGCCCGCTGCCAGTGGACGGAAGCGGCACAAAGAGTACCGACTGATATGCGGCTTTTTGTGCCGCCTTTAGACTATTCAGGCGGTCTCTCGCCAAAAGGGGCGGAAAGCCCCGCTCAAGATCTGTCCAAACGCAGACAGAAAGGGAAATACAACCATGAACGAATCCAACATCAACCGATCCAGCGACATTCTGGAGATCGACCTTTGGAAGCTGCTGCTGCTTTACCTCAGGCGGTGGCGACTGATCCTGCTGTGCGCGCTTGCTGCCGCGGTGATCTCCCTGATCTACACCGCCAATTTCATTACGCCGCTGTATCGTGCCAACGTCACCATTTACGTCAACAATATAAAGGCGAATCAGCAGGTGGATTATATCAGCGCGGCGAACCTGGCGACCTCCCAGCAGCTCGTCAACACCTATGTCAACATCATCCGCAGCGATACCGTGCTGGAAAAGGTGGTAAAGAACGCGAAGCTTGATTACTCGGCAGCGGAGATCCGCGGCATGATGACGACGGCGCAGGTGGATGAGACCGAGCTGTTCTCCGTGTACATCTCCCACCCCGATCCGGAAATGGCGGCGAAGATCGCCAACGCGGTGGCGACCGTCGCCCCCGGCGAGATCGAGGAATTCGTCGAAGGCAGCTCCACCAAGATCATCGACCATGCCAAGGTGCCCACGAGCCGCTACACCCCAAGCTATCGGAAAAATACCCTTTTGGGCTGCGCGGCAGGTCTGCTTCTCGCGGTCGTCTATGTCACGCTGCTGTATCTGATGGACGTTCGCATCAAGAACGAGGAAGACCTGACGCAGCTTTTCGATCTGCCCATGCTGGGGCAGATCCCCTCCTTTGCGGAGAATGAGCGGAAAAAGGCAGGTCTCAGCGCACAAAAAGCCGAGGAGCACGGCGGAGAGAGGTAAGGCGACATGAAAAAGAAGCATTTTTCTCTTCTGCGGAGATCGCGGCGGCACGACGCGCCGGATACCGCGGCGATCATGGAAGTGGAGCGGAAAAACATCCTCTCGGAAAAGAGCGATTTTTTCATCCGTGAGTCCTATAAGACCCTGCGGACCAACGTGACCTTTTCCCTGGCGGACGAGACGGCGTGCAAGGTCCTGATCGTGACCTCCGCCATGCAATCCGAAGGAAAGAGCATCACCGCACTCAACCTTGCCATCTCCTATGCGGAGATGAAGCAGCGCGTCCTTCTGATCGACTGTGACCTGCGCCGTCCCAAGCTGGCGCGTCTGCTGTCCGCGAAGGAAAAGGTAGGACTGAGCAACCTGCTCATCCAGCCGGAGCTGCTGGGAAAGGCCATCCATGATTCCGGCATTGAGGATCTTGACGTCATTTTTGTCGGCGACGTGCCGCCCAACCCGTCGGAACTGCTCGGTTCCTCCCGCATGAAAGCGCTGCTTGACAGCTTGCAGGAGAACTATGATTACATCATTCTCGATACGTCTCCCGTCAATCTGGTGACGGACGCCTGCGTTCTGGTGCCGGAGAGCAGCGGCGTGCTGTTCGTGGTACGCGCGGGTCTTTCCGAGCGCGGGAGCGTCCTGCGCGCGGTGGAGCAGTTAGAGCGCTCCCATGCCAAGATCCTCGGCTTTGTTCTCAACGAGGTCACGAGGGAGAGCGGATACTACGGATATCGGAAATACGGCTATCGACGCCACCGCTACGGTTACGGCTACGGCTATGGGCACGGCTACGGTTACGGATACGGACAGGAGAAGCCGGACAGCGGGGAACGGAGCATCCCATGACCGATCTTCACACCCATATTCTGCCCCGCATGGACGACGGCGCGCCGGACACGGCAGCCAGTCTTGCAATGCTCCGCATGGAGGCGGCGCAGGGCGTTACGGGTGTAGCGCTCACCCCCCATTTTCATCGGGACAGGGAGAGCATAGAGCAGTTTCTCGCGCGTCGTCAAGCCGCTTGGGAGCATCTTTCCGCAGCGATGGAGAAAACCGCCGAACCTTTTCCTGACCTTGTGTTGGGTGCAGAGGTGGCATGGATGCCAAATATGAACCATTGGGACGATCTTGAGGCGCTGTGTCTCGGTTCAAGCCGTTATTTGCTGCTGGAACTGCCCTTCACCCTCTGGAACAATAGTATGATCGACCAGCTTTACTCTCTGGCGGCACAGAGCGGCGTTACGCTGGTGCTGGCGCATCTGGAGCGGTATCTGGGGCGGCAGAAGAAAGAGCACATACAGGAATTGTATCGCCTGAACGTCCCCATCCAGCTCAGCGCCGGATGCCTGCTGCATCCCATGGAGCGGTGGAAACTCCTTCGGCTGCTGAGGGAGGGGCAATCCTTTTTCCTTGCATCTGACTGTCACGGCACACAGCGGCGCACACCCGATCTGGGCCCTGCCGCTGCCGTTGCCAAAAAGCGTCTGACGGGGGATGCGCTGGAAACGCTCCTTCACCGCAGCGACGCGATCTTCACTGCAGCGCGCGCAGAACAGGAGAGGGAATATGCGAAGAAATGAGAGTTTTATCCTGCGCCGGGTCGCAGATATGTCGGTCATCGTCCCCCTGGGGGCGGCTGCCGAAGCATTTCCGGGGATGATCTCCGTAAACGAGACCGGCGCATTTTTATGGGACCTTTTGGAACAGGAACAGACGCTCCAAAGCCTTGGAGACGCCTTATGCGTCGTGTATTCGGTCGAACGGGAGCAGGCGGAGGCAGACGCAGCCGCCTTTCTTGACAAGCTGAGACCCGTCGGCGCGGTGGACGGTCTGTAGGATGGAGATCCGGCAGATCCCCATGGCGCAGCTGCGCGAACTGCTCGATGAGCAGCTCGCGCACGGAGAAGCGCTCCTTCCGGTAACAGGAAACAGTATGTGGCCGCTTCTTGCCGGCGGGCGGGACATGGTACGTCTCACGCGGCTCGATCGCCGCGTGCAACCAGGCGATATCGCCCTCTATCAGAAGGCGGACGGCAGCTATATCCTGCACCGGGTCATCCGCCTGTGTGCGCCAGAGACCTGCATTTGCTGCGGCGACGCTCAGTGGGAAGGGGAGCAGGTCGATGAGGCGCAGATCATTGCGTACGTCACCGCCTTTCGCCGCAAGGGACGCTGGCGGGAAACCGCCCTGTCCAGACCCTATCGGCTTTATGAACACTTCTGGGTCCATACCTTTCCCGCCCGTCGCCCCTTGCTGAGGCTGCTGCGATTCCTTCAGCGGGCACGGAGGGGACTGATACGCGGGAGAAGATGAGATGAGTCAGTCGAAGAAAAAGGCGGCGGGCGCGTACAAAGCGCCGCTCACGCTGCTGTATGCAGGCATCGCCGCGCAGGCGTTCGGCATCGCGGCGCTTGCCCTGGTGAGCCGCCGGGTGCTGGACGAGGGCGGCAGTCCGTGGGGCTGGGTGCTGTTGTTTCTGGCGCTGGCTCTCCCGCTGCTCGACGGCGGGCTTGACCTGCTTTCCGGCAGGACGGTCGACCGCGCGGCGGTATCGCTGCGGCGCGACACGCTTGATACGCTTTTGAGCAGGGATGCGGAGGCATACAGCCGCTACCACAGCGGACAGGTCTTCAGCCGCCTGACGCAGGACGCTTACACCGTCTGCGAATGGCGGGTCGTCGGCCGCCCTCAGGTGGCGGGGCAGCTCATCCGACTGCTTTGCGCCGCATCCGCGCTGTTTTTCGTCAATATCCCCCTTGCCCTTGCGGTCGTAGGCGCGGGCGCGCTGGCGATCGCCGGCGGGCGGCTGCTGCGAAAGTATCTGACGCGGCGGCATCTGCGCGTGCGTCAGGCGGAGGAAGGTCTGACGGGCTGCACGCAGGAGATCCTGGAGCATACGGAGCTTCTGCGCAGCATGACGGCGGGGGAGGAGGCTGTCCGCCGCTTTGAAGGACGGCAGAAGGAGTGGCTGCGCGAGCGCAAGCGCCTGCGCGTCTTCTCAACGGGGGTCGGAACCGGGTTTTCCGCCGTATTGCAGCTTGGATACGCCGTTCTTCTTGTCTGGGGCGGCATCGCCATTCGGGAAGGAAGGCTCTCCTTCGGCGACCTTGCGGCGCTGTTGCAGCTGCTGGCGATGTTCCAAAGCCCGCTCACGGGCTTGTCGGGCGTTCAGTCCCGGCTGGCAGCCGTCCGCGCGGCGGAGGCGCGGCTGGATGAGCTGTATTCCCTGCCTGAAGAAGCTCCTGGACAGCCTGCGCGGGAGGACGACGTCTTTCGCGCCATCGTGTTTGAAAATGTCACCTTTTCCTATGAGGGCGAGGAACAGCCCGTCCTGCGGAATTTTTCCGCGCGGCTGCCGCTCGATCGCTGGACCTGCCTCACGGGAATATCCGGGAGCGGAAAAAGCACGCTATTTCGCCTCATTCTGGGGCTGTACCACCCGCAGCAGGGCCGGGTATACCTTGAAACCGAGCGGGGGGAGCTCCCTTGCTCCGCTGCCGTGCGGGGATTGTTCGGCTATGTCCCACAGACGCCCTGGCTTTTTTCCGGCAGTATTCGCGAAAATCTGCTGCTGGCAAAGCCCGAGGCGGATGACGCCGCCCTTTGGGAGGTGTTGGATCGGGCGCAATGCGGCTTTGTCCGCGACCTGCCCGACCGCCTTGAAACCGTCCTGAGCGAAGAAGGGGGCGGTCTTTCCGCGGGACAGCGCCAGCGCCTTGCCATCGCCCGCGCGATGCTTTCCGCCCCGCGCTTTTTGCTGCTTGACGAGATCACCTCGGCGCTGGACGAGGATACGGAGGCACGGCTGCTGACAGAGCTGACGGGCGCGTATCCGTCGGCGGTATTCGCCACCCATCACAGCGCCCTGCCGGGCAGGCTGCACAGCGAGACGCTGCATCTTGAGGGAATCGTCTGAAATACGGAAACGTGATTTGATAAATTCATTGACTTGGAGGATGAACATGAAACGAAACATTGCGAGAACGCTGGCACTGATGCTGGTGCTGTGCATGCTGCTGCCGCAGACCGCGCTGGCAGCCACGACCTATTATGTCGATGTGACCATCACCGGTCCCGATGCCGACGGCGTGGAGCGGACGCTCAGCGCCTCCTCCAGCCGCTACGGCACGATGGACACGCCCCTTGCAGCGGAACTGGCGTCCGTTGTCGACAGCGCATACCACGAAATGGAAACCGTTTTCGCTGGAACCGGTCTGCGAAATATCGTGGACACGGGCGCGCAGGCGTTCCGGGAAGGCGAGAGCGCGTGGAACCTCTACGTGGAGAAGTATTATGACAGCGTGGACAGCGCCTTCAAGGATACGCTCAAGAGCCTTTCCTCCACCTTCGCAAACCTCACGGTCGACCGCGTCAACCGCGTGACCTACCGGGACAACGGCCGCCTCTATACCGTGACCGTGACGCTCAAGGCCTACACCACCGGCTCGGACAGCGGCGTGAATCCGCCCGTCGTGCCCACGCCCGACGGTCACAAGGTCGTTGTGGAGCCTGTGCCGAACAACACGCTGCGCGCGGACAAGAATACCCTGCCCAAGGGTAAGACCGCCGTCATCCGGGACAGCGCCGCGTCGAACGGCTATGTCCTCTCCGATCTGGCGGTCAAGGATGTGAGCGGCAACGACATTCCCGTGCGCAGGCAGTCTGACGGCGTCTACGCCTTCACCATGCCCGAAAGCAGCGTGTCCGTTCGCGCCATGATGGTCGCCGACCCCGATATGACCGGCATCTCCAAGCAGCTGAACACCGAGCCGGACATTGCCTATATGCAGGGCATGGCGGACGGCAGGTTCTATCCCGCAAGCTCCGTTACCCGCGGACAGGTGGCGCAGATCTTCTACCGCCTGCTGAAGGAGCAGAAGGTTTCCTCCAAATCCACCTTTACGGACGTCCCCGACACGCTCTGGTGCGCCGAGGCGGTGAATGCCCTTGCCTCTCTCGGCATCGTGGAGGGCGTCGGCAACGGCAAGTTTGCCCCGAATCAGCCCATCACCCGCGCCGAGTTTGTCACCATCTGCGCCCGCTTCACCCAGGTCTCCGCGAGCGGAGAGACCTTTACCGACGTGCCCGCCAGCCACTGGGCGTTTGACGCCATTTCCACGGCGGCGTCCTTCGGCTGGGTCAACGGCGTCGGCAACGGGCAGTTTGCCCCCAATCAGCACATCACCCGCGCGCAGGCAGCCGTTCTGCTGAACCGTCTGCTGGGCCGCTGCATGGCAGGTCAGTCTTACGAGAATGCCCGCCAGTACCCGGATGTCCCCCAGACCCATTGGGCGTGGAAGAACATCTGCGAGGCGTCTGACGGCGTCGCCCTCCGCTGAGCGGAGAATTCAAAAGAGTACGGTAAAAGGCAGTGGAGAGACTGCCTTTTACCGCAGATCCATGGGGGCATAGTATGAAAACGATTCAAAAAAGCGTACCCGTCCAGACGGTGCTCTTCCTCCTGATGGACGCCATTTTCATCATTGTGGCGGGCGGTCTCGCGCTGCTGGTGCGCTTCGACTTCGACTTTGAGCAGGTGCCTTCCGGATATCTTGAGCCGTGGTTTCGTGCTCTGCCCGTTCAGTTCCTGGTCACGGCGGCGGTCTTCTGGCCGCGCCGGATGTACCGCTATCTCTGGCGCTACGTCAGCGCCCATGATGTCGCCGAGATGGTGATATCCGTCGTCCTCGCCTATTGCGCGTTCCATGTACCGGCGGCGCTTTTCGGCTATCACCAGCCGAGGAGCGTGCTCTTCATGGAGCTTTTGTTCCAGCTGTTCCTGCTGGTGGGCGGGCGCTGCACCTTCCGCTTTCTGCGGATGTTCGCAAGCTCCGCCCGTCAGGCAAGGCAGGAGGAGGGCGAGCGCGTCATGCTCATCGGCGCGGGCGAGGCGGGGCGAATGCTCCTGCGGGAGATCTCCGTCACGCCGCAGCTAAAAAGCCATGTCTGCTGCATCATCGACGACGACAAGAGCAAGCAGGGCAAGTACATCGGGAACGTGCCCATCGTCGGCGGGCGGGAGAAGATCCCCGAGATGGTCAAAAAGGAGCGGATCACACAGATCGTCCTTGCCATTCCCGCAGCGTCTGCCAAGGATAAGAAAGAGATCCTGAACATCTGCCAGAAAACGGGCTGCCGTGTACGGAGCCTGCCGGGAATTTACCAGCTGGTAAACGGCGAGGTGAGCATGGCGGCGGTGAAGGATGTGCAGGTGGAAGATCTGCTCGGCAGAGAGCCAGTCAAGCTGGATACGGCGGTCCTGCTGAATTTCCTGCAAGGGCAAACCGTGCTGGTGACCGGCGGCGGCGGTTCCATCGGCAGCGAGCTTTGCCGTCAGATCGCCAAATATCAGCCCAAGCAGCTCATCATTCTGGATATTTACGAGAACAACGCTTATGATATCCAGCAGGAGCTGCGGCGTGTATGGGGCGATCGGCTGAACCTGCGGGTGGAGATCGCCTCCGTGCGAGATAAGGAAAAAGTTTACAGCCTGTTTCGGATGTATCGCCCCGACATCGTGCTCCATGCGGCGGCCCACAAGCATGTCCCGCTGATGGAGGAATGCCCCGAGGAGGCCATCAAGAATAACATTTTCGGCACATATCATGTGGTGCGGGCGGCGGAGAAGTTCGGCGTCAAGAAATTTGTCATGATCTCCACGGATAAGGCTGTGAATCCCACCAACTTTATGGGCGCGACCAAGCGATTCTGCGAGATGATCCTGCAAAGCAGGACGGACAGCCCCACAGAATTCTGCGCAGTGCGCTTTGGCAACGTGCTCGGTTCCAACGGCTCTGTTGTGCCCCTTTTCAAAAAGCAGATCCAAGAGGGCGGCCCCGTCACCATCACGGATAGGCGCATCATCCGCTATTTTATGACCATTCCCGAGGCTGCCCAGCTGGTGCTCGAGGCGGGCGCCATGGCAAAGCAGAGCGAGATCTTCGTTCTGGATATGGGCGAGCCGGTGAAGATCCTGGAACTGGCGGAAAACCTCATCCGCCTGTCCGGACTGGAGCTGGATAAGGATATCACCATTCAGGAGATCGGCCTGCGCCCCGGTGAAAAGCTCTATGAGGAGCTGCTGATGCGCAGTGAAACACTCTCCAAAACAAGCAATGAGAAGATCTTCATTGAGCAGCAGCAAGAGATTTCAAAGGACGTCATCATGGACGACCTGCTGCGGCTGGATGAAGCCGTCACCCGCGACATACCGCCTCAGGATCTGATCACCATGCTACGGGAGATGGTCCCGACATATACTTCCCCGGAGGAGATCAACGGCCGCGCCACGGCGGAGGTCTCGTAGCAGACGGGGAAGAAGTCAAAAAAGTGGAGGAAACGGCTTGAAACGGCGTAAAACCATTCTCTGCACCATTCTTGTACTGCTGGCGGTATCGCTGGCGGGGCTTTTCTGGTGGCAGCGCGATAACTTAAAAGCGATCCATGCCGCGACGCAGCATACATCGGCCGAGCTGGAGGAAAAGCTGGAGGAAAACCAGCAGATGATCCAAGAGGCAGTGAAAGCGGCAGGCGAGGTCACGGTAGGGGAGATCTCGGAAGAAGATCGTCAGGCTTTCCGGGACGGCTCCATGACCCAGGAGGAGCTTGTGGAGCGCCTGACGAACGGCGGGGAAGGGGAGCCGCGCGAGGAACCCGCCAGCACGAGCCGTCCGGAAAGCGGCGGCAAGACGGACGCGCCGGTCGCGAAGACCGACACGCCGGCTGTGAGCGAGAAGAGCGAACAAAGTGCGAAAAGCGCCTATCAAAAAGAGCTGTCGGCGCTCATCGCCAAGGTCTACGTCCTGCGTGAGGAGTACACGCTGGCGCTGGACACGATGTATGCCGACGCAAAGGCGGAGTATCTGGCTCTGCCGGCGGAAAAACGGACAAAGACACAACTCCTGAAAATGGCGAGGGGCTATCTTTCCAGAGCATCCGCTCTCGAAAAAGAGTGCGACGGGAAGATGGATGAGATCGTCCGCGCCATGGAGAAATTGCTCAGGGAAAACGACGGCGATCTTGGGCTTGTAGACACCGTTGTCTATACCTATGCCAACGAAAAGAGTCTGAAAAAGTCCTGGTATATGTCAAAGTTAGAGCAGAAGGGATTGCTTTGAGCAAAAAACGCGAAATCGGCAAGAAACAAACGGAAAAGAGAGGAACATGAGCCATGACGATATTGGTGACGGGCGGTACGGGTTTTATTGGGAGCCACACGGTGGTGGAGCTTCTGAATGCCGGCTATGACGTTGTCATTGCCGACAATCTGTGCAATTCTAAGATTGAAGTGATCGACCGCATCCAGAAGATAACGAACAAAAGGCCTGCTTTCTATCAGATCGACCTGCTGGACAGCGCCGCGCTTGAAAAGGTCTTTGCGGAGAACCGTCTGGATGCCGTGATCCACTTTGCGGGCTTAAAATCCGTCGCGGAGTCCGTTGAAGACCCCGGAAGATATCTCGACACCAACCTGACGTCTACCTTCCACCTGCTCAACGCAATGGAAACGCATCAGGTGTACAAGCTGGTGTTCTCCTCCTCGGCAACGGTGTACGGCACGCCCGAGACCATGCCGAACCGCGAGAGCGATATTGTCGGCAAGGTCTGCTGCCCGTATGGGTTCAGCAAGTATCTCAACGAGTTGCTCCTGCATGATTTCGCGCGGCAGCGCGACAACTTTCGCTTTGCCTCTCTGCGCTACTTCAACCCCGTCGGCGCACATCCCTCCGGGCTCATCGGCGAGGACTGCGGTCAGAAGGCCCCCAACAACCTTGCCCCCTACATCACCCGCACCCTGCTCGGGCAGTTCCCATATCTGAGCGTTTACGGCGATCAATACGATACCACGGACGGAACGGGGGTCCGCGACTACATCCACGTTGTCGATCTGGCAAAGGGGCACATTGCGGCGCTGAACTATCTTGAAAAAACGGACAGCAAATATGACGTTTTCAATCTGGGGACGGGCAAGGGAACGACCGTGCTGCAGCTGGTGTCCGCGTTCGAAGAGGCATCGGGCAGGAAGGTGCCTTACCGCATCGTCGGCCCGCGCGCGGGCGACGTGCCCCTAAGCTTTGCCGCCGTCGAAAAGGCAAAGAACATCCTTGGCTGGACGGCGGAATATGACTATAAGGACTGTGCCAGAGACTCCTGGAACTGGCAGGTGCAAAATCCAAACGGCTACACAGAGGAGGGCTAAGCGTTCCGCGCGGCGATCTTCCCCGCATCCGAGCAAAAAATCCCCCGTAAGCGGTTCATTTGATCGCTCACGGGGGTCGTTTTTATCATGTGCCTGTCCGATGGGGGAGGGCGCTTCATTTCTGCGGGGCGAAGAGCAGGTCAAGGATCGGGGAAATGTTTCCGCCGTCCGCGCCGTCTTCGAGGATGCCGGCGGCGATTAAGCCCTCCTGATTCTGACTGAGCGCCTGCATCGCGCTGATGTAGCCGTCCAGATCCTTGTTGATCTGCGCGTTTTCATCCAGCGGTTCCGTGCCGGTAATATAATCCATGAATTGTGGCGTCATGCCGCCCTCGTCCTGAACAAACGACCCAAGCTGCCCAAGCGCGGCAAGGATATCACTTAGTTTTTCTCCGCCATCTTTTCCGCTATTGGCGGCAGCGGCGATCTGCTGATTGACATAGTTATAATACTGTTCTGCATTGTATTCTTTGTCATCTACGGTCGTTGTCCAGTCCTTCGCTTGCTCGGAGTGCGCAAAGGCGGACATGACGCCGTACAACGCCCCCGCGTTGCTCATCGTCTCGCCTACATGATCGATGTCAAAAAGGCAATATAGCTTTTCGCCCAGCGCTTCCTCCTCATCCGTGGCAAGCAGCGCAAGCAGGGTTTCCGCGGTATTTTCGTCTGTTTCCCGCGCCGCCAGCAGCAGCGCCGCGTTTGCCAGCCTCTGCTTATCAAGCTCGCTGTAGTTTTCGTTTTCATCCGGTTTTATCCCCAAGGTTTCGGGAGCCATACCGGCATCTATAAGAACACTCGCAAGGAAATTGCCCCCACCAAGGGCAGAATTCAGCGCATTGATCATTCCACCCACATTGCCGGTGAGGCCGTTCATGGTCATGTTCTCGCCGAAGGTCGAGGCGCGAAATGCCGCTAACTGCGCCTGCGTAGCCGTAAATTCATAGTCCTGCCCGTTGATGCTATAGTGCAGGACCGTATTGCCGTCCTTGTCGGTCGCCGCGGTGAGCACCGCGCCGTGGAAGGTGCCCGTCACCCTGTCGTATGCGAGGTTGGTATATACCTTGAACCGGCTGTCCTGATTGCCGAAAAAATACTTCTGAAAGAATTCACCTTTGCGGTCGACCGAGGAGATGACCTTCTCCACCCTGCCGTCCTCGGTCAGAGACGCCGCGCCGCCGGAGGGTCTGCCGTCGTACTGTCCCGCGTCGTAGGATGCGGATGCAAACGCCGTATTCACCGCGCCGAGAAGCTGCAAGTCCGCCGCCTCGTTCGCCTTTTTCACATAGCCCGAATACGCCGCCGAGCCAACGCCCGCGAGGATGCCCATGATCGCGATGACCACGACAAGCTCGACCAGCGTAAAGCCGCTCTGCCTGTTTTTGTCCATGACTGTTCCTCCTATTCCTGTTTTCTTTCTCTCCTTCCCCGCCGCGGGGAGCGTTCGTTGCCTGTTCCAACGGTTCGCGCCCATCATCCCCTTGATCGTCCGCGCCTGAAACGTGCGCGGTTTTTTCTGCCGCGCACATCCGCGCGGTCAATAAAGCTTATTTCATTATAGCCAGCTCGGATTTTTTTGCAACATTTTAGCGTATTTCTGTATTTTTTCTTAACTTTTGCAGAGTTTTGTCGTAAGAAGTTAAATACGCCGCCCTCCGACGGACACTTTGACCGCACAGGTCAGACAGCTTGACCGCTGAAATCATACACTCTCACCGCCGGTCAGACACCCCCTGTATAATGGAATTGCATCGAAAGATGTAATCTAACAACAGGAGGAAAACACGATGACCAACTACAAAGAGATCATCAGACTTCATAGTCTGGGTCTCAACAAAACGCGCATCGCCGAGAGCTGTGGCTGCGCCCGGAGCACCGTCATCACGGCATTGCACAAGGCTGAAGAAAGCGACCTCTCGTGGAATGCGGTGAAGAACCTTAGCTCTGAGGAAGTGGCCCGTAAGCTGTACCCTGCCGCATCTATGGGGCAGCAGTACAGTATGCCGGACTACGAGTGGGGCCACAAGGAAATGCAGAAGAGCGGCGTCACGCTCAGCCTGCTATGGGTGGAGTATTGCGAACGGTGCCACCAAAACGGTGAGCTCCCCTACAAGTCCACGCAGTTCAACAAGTACTACGCCGACTATGTTCACAAAACGAAAGCGGCCATGCACCTGGAGCACAAGCCCGGTGAGAACCTCCAGGTGGACTGGGCCGGTCAGACCGCTGGGATTACGGACACGGACACCGGCGAGCGCCTGCCCGCCTATCTCTTTGTAGCAGTGCTTCCGTACAGCGGCTACGCCTATACGGAAGCGTTCCTCGACATGAAGCAGGAAGCATGGATCACAGCTCATGTTCATGCCTACAACTATTTCGGTGGAGTCACCCGAATCCTGACCCCGGACAATCTCAAGGCCGGCGTCATCAAGAATACCCGCACGGAGACCGTCCTGAACAAAGCCTACCAGGAAATGGCGGAGCATTACGGCACCGCAATTATCCCCACCCGTCCACGGACACCGAAGGACAAAGCGTTCGTGGAGGGCTCCGTCGGCGTTGTCTCCACTTGGATCCTTGCTGCGCTGCGGAACCGTCAGTAAGCTGTCTGACCGCTATTCTGTGGTCCGCTTGGAGGACGCTTGTCGAAAAGCTCTGACCTTCACCCCTTCTCCTAGCTTGAAAAGTGTACAGGCTATTCTGAAGTCTGAGCAGGACCTGCTTCAGACGGAAGATGTGGATCCAGAACCTGTGCCTCAGAAGGCCCACAGGTTTACCCGTGGTGCTGAGTACTACAGAAGGGGGAAGAAATAATGTTCAGTAACGAAACGATTCGTAAGCTCAGAGAGATCCACATGGGCGTCATGGCAGAGCAGCTTTCTGCCCAGCTGGAAGACCCGCAGTTCCGGAATGTGCCCTTCGAGGATCGGCTCGCCATGCTGGTGGATGCCGAATGGAGTGCGCGGAAAAGCAACCGGCTCACTGGCCTGATCAAGAAGGCCGGCTATGCAGATACACAGGCCAGCGTGGAGAATATCGAGTATATTGCCGAACGGCATCTGGACCGGGAGCAGATCCTCCGCTTGGCATCCTGTTCGTACATTCAGGAGGCACGAAATGTGATCATCCTGGGCGCTACTGGTGCTGGAAAGACATTCCTGGCCTGTTCCCTGGGTGTGGCGGCCAACCGGAACTTCTACGCCGCTCGGTATCTCCGGCTGCCGGATCTTCTGGTGGAGATCGCTGTGGCCCGGAGGGATGGGACCTATCGGGAATATATGAAGCAGCTGAAAAAGGTGAAGCTGCTCATTCTGGACGAGTGGCTGCTGTACCCGCTGAAGGAGGCAGAAGCCCGGGATGTACTGGAGCTGGTAGAAGCTCGGAACAAGGTGGCGTCCACCATCTTCTGCTCCCAGTATGACACCAGCGAGTGGCATGAAAATCTGTATGATCCAACTCTGGCGGACGCGATCTGCGACCGGATCATCTACAACGCGTACACGGTTCAGATCGAGGGCGAGTCAATGCGCAAGCGCATGGGTATGACAGAGCGATTTCCCCGGCGGCCGGGTGCACCATGTGCCCGGCCGCTGTGCACCATTTGGGCGGTGTCCGTGGACCGACGTGGTGGTGCATGCACCACGGCCTCGGTGTAGGACCAGCGGAAAGGGTGTCCGTTTTCAGCGGTCAGGTTGTCGGACGGCTAACGGTCAGGGTGTAGTTTTCGGCCATATCCAAGAAGTAGACACGAATTCACAATTATATCGGGAAGCCGCAATAAACCTGTTAGCTTTTCATGCGCGCAAAAAGTAACGGGCATCCGGCTTACACCGGATACCCGTTATCCGCTGCCATCCTTACCTGACAGGTGACATGATCGCAATTTTCAGATTTCTTCTTCAGTTCCATTCCTCGGCCAAGAGGAAATCACGGATATTTCGGTGCTTGATCCCGTTTCGGCTCATGTCGAACTCATCGAGAGAAACAACGTACTTCGGGAAGTTGTCGTGGATGTTGTCATACGCGCCAAACTCGCGGTTGACCGTTTCATCGGAGGCGAGCAGATAGCACACCTGAACGTACAGCTTTTCGCCGCGCTTGTCGCATACAAAATCAATTTCCTTATCGCCTGTCCTGCCAACAGTCACTTCATAACCCCGGCGCAGCAGCTCAAGATAGACGATGTTTTCCAAAATGAGGTTGATGTCCCGCATATTGCCGCCAAAGACCGCCTCGCGGATGCCGTGATCGGCAATATAATACTTCTCATTGGAGGCAAGGATCTGTTTGCCCTGCAAGTCCTCCCGCTTCACCTGATAGAAAAGGTACGCCTCGCAGCAGTATTTGATATAGTTCAGAATTGTTTCCGGGGCGACGGTGCGCTGCTCGTTTTTCAGGAACTTTGCAAGAGAGGTCGCCGAGAAGGTCGTTCCCACATTGGCGATCACATAGGCAATGATCCGTTCCAGCAAATCTACATCCCGGATTTTATTCCGCTTCACGATGTCCTTGAGCTGGACAGAGTTAAACAGATCATGAAGATATTGCCTGGACGGCGCATCCGCATATCGGAGATTTGCAAGATAAGGCATCCCTCCGGCAAGCAGGTACTTTTGGAAACACTGCTGGATGGACGCATCAGGCGCAATCGAACGGTAAAGCTCCATGAACTCCCCAAATGAGAACGGATAGATCACAAACTCCACATACCGACCGCCCAAATAGGTCGCAAGCTCACCGGACAGCAGCTTTGCATTGGAGCCGGTGATGTAGATGTCGCAATCCAGCGAAACACGGAGAGAGTTGATGCACTTCTCCCAGCCCTTGACCTCCTGAATCTCATCGAAAAAGAGGTAGATCTTGCCGCCAATCTCCTTGGCGCGCTTGGTGATTTCATCGTGCAGCGCCTGCGCGGTTTGCAGGTGAGAATAGCTCATATCCTCAAAGTTGATGGCGATAAACTGCGCCCGGCTGACGCCGGACTCCGTGAGCTCCTGCTGGATCAGCTCCAACATGACCGACTTTCCGCAGCGGCGAATACCGGTCATGACCTTGACCAGCTCCGTTCCGATGAATGGGCGGATGCGGCTCATATACAGTTCGCGTTTGATCATAAAACCTCGCCCTCCTTCCGTATTTGGTCATATAATATCACACTTACAAATGAAAATCAATGACGAAATTGCAAATCTATCAGTTATAACTGATAAAATACAAAATTCGACAAATGATTTCAGCTAAGGCTCAACGATTCAAGTGAAGCCCCGCAAAGGGAGGATTTCACCCTTTATCGGCACACGATCACGCGGATGATTCGCAACGTGGGGGAGACGTCGTGCGCCGCTCACTGAAATGTTTCGCAATTAACCTATCAACATTTCAACGAATATCTTTCCCTCATCTCCTTTGGAATGGAATTCAAGAATAGGATTCAAGAGGCACTATTTTCGAACCTCAGCACACCTCCCGAAGAAGTCCTGTGTCCGCAAGGGTCACGGGACTTCATGCGTTCTGCTTCACAGCATCCCGCGCGCAAAATGCGGAACAAAAGCGGAACGAGTGTAGAACGAACATTCCGCGTCGGTACGGAGCAAGGTTCGCTTCGCCCCGTTTCCGGAAAACTCTTGATGCGAATGGATTTCCCGCGATCCGAAATCGCTCATTTTCTACAATTTCACAATGTGTACATTCCGCCAAAAGTTGCATTCTAAGTAACTACACTTCTCATGAAAAGTTGGATTTTCGTCATCCGTACTTTCCCTCCTTTTCTGATTCCGGTGCAACGGCACACTCCGTCATTTTCCGCAAACTCCCCATGTGTACCTTCCGTCAAAAGTTGCGTCCTAAGTAACTGCGCTTTTCATGAAAAGGTACTGTTTCGGCATCTGTACTGTGTAAAAAACGAAGGAATCCTTTTGACCACTTTTTGCAATTTCTCGCTGCCTGCCCTTATTGCCCCTATGTGACGGAAGGGCCCGACCGGAAGCCGGTATAAAGAGGGAAGCGCCGCCGTATTGCGGCCCTTTCCGCTGTTTCAGTCATTGCCCGGCAAAGTCGTTCCAAGACATATCCCCAATGACATAATAATGCGGTCAATTTATTAAAATCCAAGACCTTCCATATAAAGTAGTACATATCGAAAAAATATAGATATCCAATGACTTTTGCGCTCACGCGCGACACCCTGTTGTGTCCCGACAATCAGCGCGAACTCCTAAAAATGAGAAAACCGCGACACGCTAAAAGGAACAGAGCCGCGATTTGCAAAAGCAAATCGCGGCTCTGTTCCTCTCGTGGCGAGAGTACGTTACGAATTTTCAAGAACAAGCTCTAACTGACGCACATCCTCCATAGTCGTTGCCCAGCTGGTTACAAAGCGCACAACCGTGTGTGCCGCATCCATCTTTTTCCAGAAGCGGCAGACGACATATTCCTGCAAATGCCGGAATTTCTCGTCTTCCATGATCACAAATATCTGATTGCTGGGAGAGTCAACATAAAAAGGATATCCCTTTCGTCGAAAGACTTCGCGCAGAGCGTCCGCGCAATGGATGGCCGGTTTGCAGATCTTGGTATAGGTATCTGCTGTAAACAATGCATCGAACTGCACGCCAAGCAGTCTTCCCTTCGCCAGCAGACCACCCTGCTGGCGAACAAAGGTCGTAAAACATCTGGGGGCGTTTCCGTTGGGAAATACGATGGCCTCGCCGCAAAGGGCTCCGACCTTTGTCCCGCCGATATAAAAGGCATCACAGACCTTCGCAATATCGGCAAGTGTCACATCTGTGTCCGGTATTGCAAGGCCATAGCCGAGACGTGCACCGTCAAGATAGAGAAGCAACCCCTTTTCGCGGCAGACATCTGCAATCTCATACAGTTCCTTTTTGGAGTATACCGTCCCGTACTCGGTGGGGTAGGAGAGATAGACAGCCGCAGGATAGACCATCTGCGTATGATTCCGATCTTCATAGAAGCCATCGACAAACTCTCTCACCGCAGCGGCGGAGAGCTTGCCCTCTCGGTGGGGAAGGGTAATCACCTTATGCCCGCCGGCCTCGATCGTACCAGCTTCATGAATGCTGATATGTCCGCTGTCGGCAGCAAGGACCCCCTCACAGGCGCCGAGCAGCGATTTCAGCACGACCATATTGGCCTGCGTACCGCCCGGGATGAAAAATATATCAGCCTGCGGTGCCTGGCAGCATTTGCGGATTTTCTCCTTCGCCCGTTCGCAATAGGGATCTTCTCCGTAGCCTGCCAGCAACTCCTCATTGCTTTCGACAACAGCCCGAAGCACATCAGGGTGAGCGCCGCCGGCATAATCGTTTGCAAAAAATATCATAGCTTTCCTCTCAACCGCGATGAGTCAGCTCATAGCGCTGCAGGAACTCTACCAACGCCCTTGCGCCGTCGATCGGCATAGCGTTATACACAGAAGCTCGCAGGCCACCGACAGATGGATGTCCCTTGAGATTGCTCAAGCCGACCCGCACGGCGGACGCGACCACATCAGCATCCGTGTCCGGATTGCCGGTCGTGAAGGGAATGTTCATCAGGCTCCGGAATTCCGGGTCGACTTTCCCGCGGAAAAGCGTGGAATTATCCAGAAAATCATAAATGATCTTCGCCTTTTCCTGATTTTTCTGGTAGATCGCCTCCAGACCGCCGTGCTCCAGCAGGTTGCGGATGACCAGGCCACAGCAGTAGATGGACCAGCAGTTTGGCGTATTGTAACCGGAGTTAGTATCTGCGTGGGTCGCATATTTTAGATACACCGGCATCTTGGGGTCGACTTCCTCCGGGATCAGATCCTCTTTCATAATTACGATGACCATGCCGGCCGGGCCAACATTCTTCTGAACGCCCGCGTAGATCATGCCATAGTCCGTAACACAGCAGGGTTTGGAGAGAAACATGGAGGACTGATCGGAAACCAAAACATGCCCTTTGGTATCTGGCAGCTTTGGCCATGTCACACCATGGATTGTCTCATTTTCACAGATATATACATAGTCTGTGTCCGGTGCAATATCCAGATTTGAGCAATCCGGAATACGGGCATATCCGCACTCAGCCGAGGATGCGCCGACGGTGACCTCACCATACTTTTTCGCTTCGGCAATGGCTTTCTTAGACCATGCGCCGGTCTCAATATAGGTCGCCTTCCCATTTCGCATCAGGTTCCACGGGATCATCGCAAACTGGAGCGTCGCACCGCCCTGAATGAACATGACCTTATACTGATCCGGAATATTCATCAGCTTTCGCAAATCGGCAATCGCCTGATCCTTGATATCCAGAAAGGACTGTGAGCGGTGAGACATCTCCATGACCGACATGCCGGTATGTCCATAGTTGAGAAGCTCATCCCGGATCTGTTCGAGAACAGAAACAGGCATCACAGCCGGTCCGGAGGAAAAGTTATAAATTCTATTATATTCCATTTGTTTCTTCTTCTTTCTTTTTTATTGTTCCTGCCCGTTCTGCGACAGTTTCTTTTTACCCAGCTTTTGGAAGAAAATAAACGCCACAGCGAGGGCTACGCCAATAATATCCGTAACCGTCCCAACGGCAATGAAGCAAAATGCAATACCGCCAAGAATCACGCGCTTCACGATGTTCAGATTTCCCATAAAGTATCCCTGAATCGCGCCAGCAATCAGATACACGCCCACGAAGGCGGTAATCGTAGACTGGATTATGGTCGCGGGGCTACCTTCCATCAGGAGTGCAGGGTTGTAGGCGGCAACAAACGGAACAATGTAAGCAACAACTGCGATAAGCGATGCCAGAACGCCCGTCCGCATTGGCTTGGACTCCGCTACGTTGGCAGCCGCATAAGCTGCAACGGCAACGGGGGGCGTGATATTCGAAATAATGGAGAAATAAAACACAAACATGTGCGCCGCGAAGGGGGAAACGCCAAGCTTAATAAGGATGCGGCAACCGAGCGCCGACGCAATCACATAGGCCGCCGTGCTGGGAACGCCCATGCCGAGGATCATGCAGGCAACGGCGATCAGCAGCAGGGCGAGAAACTTGCTTCCGTGAGAGAAGCTGACGACAAGGCTCGAAAAGCTCAGAGCGAGTCCGCTGTAAGTCACAGCAACAACGATTAGGCCCGCACCGCCGAGCGCCGCCATACACATGGCAGAGCTCTTGCCGCCGTCGTAGAGCGCCTTGAGGAGCTTTTTGGGGGTCATGCGGTTCTCCTTATCCAAAAGGCTGACCACAAAACATGCTCCTGTTGCGATCAGACCGGAGAGCAGGGTGGACACGCCGGAGAGAAGCAAAACGAGCAGGAGAAGAATGGGGATGAACAGATAGGATCTTTTCAGCACGCTGCGCAGCTGGGGAAGATCCTCCTTAGCCTCTCCGTAGATATCATCCCGCAGACATTTGAAGTGGATCATGGCAAAGAGCGAGAAATAGTACAAAATCGCAATGACCGCACTCTTGGCTGCGACCTCGCCGTAGGTTATGCCGAGATTTTCCGCAAGCAGGAATGCCGCAGCGCCCATAATCGGCGGCATGAGCTGTCCGCCAGTCGATGCGACCGCGGAGACCGCGCCGGAAAATTCAGGAGAAAAGCCACCCTTTTTCATCATGGGGATGGTGAAGGTACCGGTCGTGTAAACCGTAGCTACCGCTGAGCCGGTCATCGTGCCAAACAGGCCTGCGCTGATCGTTGCGATCTTAGCAGAGCTTCCACGCGTGTGGCCGGCAATCGCACGCGCAAATTCCGTAAAGAAGCCGCCCGCGCCACTCTCCACGGCAAAAGCGCCGAAGATGCAAAAGACAATAATGAAGGTCGCGGAAGTTCCCATCAGGCTGCCGAAGATGCCGGTGTCCGTCAGCATGGTGCTCGCCTCAATCATCCTCTCAAAGGACAAGCCCTTATGGCACAGCAGACCGCCGAGAAAGGGACCGACATACAGGTAGGCGAGACCAATCACAACAAGACCTGCCATTACGCCGGATACACTTCTGCGCACCGCCTCGATCATGCAGATAATCAGGATGATTCCCATGACCATCTCCGCCGTCGTCAGATGCGTTACAAACACCATACGCGTTTGAAGGTCTTCGTTATGAAGTATAACATAGATACAGGGAATGACCGAAAGAACCGCCAAAGCGGCATCAAGCAGCGTGAAGCGATCCTTCGGTGAGTGCTTTTTGCTGGCGGGGTAAAGCATGAATACCATGGGCAGAAGGGCTGCGACATGGATGCTGCGCTGAAGGAACGGGGCCAAAACACCGAACGCAGCCGTATAAAGGGAAAAAATCGAAACGAATACGCCGAGAATGTAGCATACCGTTTTTTGATAGCCGGTCAACTTTCTCATTTGCAATATGAGATGGAGTGCCCTGCAGCGGGCACATCATCTTGTCCTCCTAACTTGTGGTTCTTGTTTGCCTGAACTTTCTTTGACCTGTCCTGAAAAGAAGCAGGAGGCAAAGTCAAATGCCTTCGCCTCCTGCTGTCTATTTACGGCTAAGCGGCAAGAAGACCGTTTTTGGGTGGGATCAGGTCATGTAGCCGTGCTCGCGATAGAAGCGCTCCGCGCCGGGATGCAGAGGAACAGAACCGGTGTTCTGCCATGCGGTAGCGAGGTCAAAGTTGGAGAAGCTCGCGCTGATGGACTTAAACTCATCCAAGTTCGCTTCAATGATCTCAAGGATGCGATAAACCGTGTCGTCATCCAACTCCGCATTGCAGCCAAGGCCAGAGCACATCTGGAGCGTGTTGATATCCTGATCCTCAAAATCGTAGGTACCACCGGCGATCGTATACTCCTGAAGGGCATACTTTTCGACCATGTAGTTGCGCAGGCCCTCGGGCAGAGAGAGGAGCTTCAAGCTGGTATTGGCAGCGATCTCCTGCGTGGTGCTGAACGGCATGGAGCCCTGGTTGAACATGATGTCAGCGTGGCCGTCCTGTACAAACTGTGCCCAATCGCTGTACGGCGTGTAAGTCGTGCTGCCGCCCCAGCTCTTGATATCGCTTTCGGTCGTATTGTAATACTGAAGCATAATGTCGAAGAACAGTGCGGGGGTCGTGGAGCCCTTGTTGGGCGTCAGCCAGCGGATGCCGACATGGTTCTTAAAGATATCGTCGATGCTGTCAACGTCCACACTGGCGCGGGCGACGACCTCAATAACCTGCGGGCTCAGGCCAGTGGCGACCATACGGATATTTTCATACTTTTCCTCATACGGCGTCTGACCCTCATAAGCAAGCTGCGCCATGGGAGGATAAACCCATCCCATATCGAACGTCCCCTCGCCGATCGTGGCGGAGTTGCCGATACCGGAACCGGGCGAAACCTTGAAGGAAATCATGGGTTCCTTCTCCATCACCAGCTCAGTAAAAGCTGCAAAAGTGGAATACCAGCCGCCGCCGACCGCGCCGGCAACGCCGTTCAAATCCGCGCCCATCCAGCTGTCGCTGACACCGGAAGTCTGCTGCTCCGTATTGACGGACGGATCGTCGGGCTGATCCGTATTGCCGCAGCCAACCAACGGCAGCAGCATAATGACGGCCAGTGTAAGTGCAAGAATTCTCTTCATATCTTGTCTCCTTTTCTTTCTCCAATAATCTTTTTATTAAATAAACGCCGATGCGCTTATTCCTTTGTCAAAGCGGAATCCTGAAAGACTCCGTCGCGCAGCAATACCAGATCATCCAGATAGAGCGTGCTCCCCTTTGTGATCATGTCGATATGGATCGGCGCGACAACTTGTCCGCCGGGGAAATTGGTCGCATTGTTGCCGGCTGCGATATGGCAGGTACCAAGAGGTGCCTCATCCTCCAGCAGTGAACCGCACGGAACAGCACAAGGGTTCAGGCCGATGCCGAGCTCCCCGATCCGGAAGCACTGCGGATCGCCGGGCGATTCAAGGGTAGCGCGCAGACGATCCGCCTCTTCTCCCCCATCAACGGAAACGACCACGCCGCCCTTGACCGTCACGGTCACCGGATGAGAAATCACGCCGACGCCGGCAATACTTGCATTGACAACAAACACGCCGTTTGTCTGATCCTCGACCGGGGCAATGCAGCCCTCTATGTTGGGCGGGCAGGCAAAGGAGCCGGGCTCGGTCGCCATGCCGGTAATGCAGCGTCCCATTCTCCCCTCAAGGGTGAAGGAAATGTCCGTTCCGGTCTCGCGGTTCACGATCCGCGCAGTCTTTGCTTTGGTCAGCAGAGCCTTGACCTTTTCCGCAACGACCGCACAGGCCGGAAAATCTGCTTCGATCGCGCCGTGCATCAGCATGTGCGGATACACCTCGGGCATCGTCACGATCCGGCAGCCGGCTGCACGCGCCTTCTTGACCGCGCTCGTGTGCGACATGGACTTTGTCGTGACAAGAAAGGCTGCTGTCGCCTTTTCCATTGCAGCGCCGACCATTTCGGGAACCGGCGCGCCGTGCCGTTCTGTTGGCTCCATCACGATCATATTGGTGCAGGCGCCGAGCATTAGGCAGGCGCGTGCCATCTGGTTGCCGACCTCAAACGATTCGTAATCGCACACCACAGCTACCGTATCGTCACTGGTGATATTCGTACAGTCGCGGGCGAGCTTCATCGCCCCTTTGAGCATAATATTTTCTTTCAAATCCATTTTTCTTCACTCCGTCATCATTCGAATGATCTCTGTGTCTGTTTCGCGCATTCCGACGCGGGCGAGACGACCGAAATGATCCAGCGAATTTTCGGGATCCCTGCACAAAAGACCGTCGTCCTCCGGGAAATTGCGACCGCGTTGTGCCATTTCAAAGCCCATGATGCCCGCCTCCACGGCAAGCGAGATTTTACCGGCGCAGGAGGACTTTGCCCCGTCGCAAACGATGCCCGCGGACATGGCAAGCGCGTTTTCCAGCGTTTTTGTAATATCCTCAAATGAGGCGCCGTGCAGATATGCGATACCGGCACCTGCGGCCGCGCCCGCGCTGACCGCACCGCAATAAGCCGAAAGCCTGCCGATGCTCTTCTTCTCGTGCAGCGAGAGGAGGTTGGAGAGCAGCAGCGCCCGCAGCAAACGCTCGTGGCTCACACCCAGCTCCCGGGCGTAAACAATGACCGGCAAAGAGACCGTCATGCCTTGGTTTCCACTTCCGGAGTTGATGACGACCGGCATCTCGCAACCGTTCATTCGCGCGTCGGAGCCAGCGGAGGCGTATGCCCGCGCCTTTTCCTTCGCTGTGGCTCTGCCACCGCCGAGCAGCAGGGTGCCGATCGCCGCGCCATACTGTCCGCGCAAGCCGACCTCCGCGATGGCGGTGTTGTCCGCGATCTGACGCTCAAGTAGCGGCGCAATATCCGCAAGATCGCAACTCTGCACAAAGTCGTAGATCCCGCGCAGGCTCAAGTGCTCAGAATCGGTGTCCGCCAGCTCCGGCTGAGGATCCTTATGATACAGAACCGTCCCATTCTTTTCAACGAGAATGATGTTCGTGTGCTCCTGAACGATCCGTGCCGTGGCGGTATCCGCCCCGCGGGAGCAGACGATCTCGATGTCGAGCAGAAAACCGCGCTCCACCGGAACGGTCTCAAATGTCGTTGCGTCGAGGTAGGCAGGGAGCTTTTCGATCGTTTCCCGGCTCACTCGGGAGATGACCTCCAGCTCCGCCTGCTCGTCGCCTCCGAGGATGCCGATGGCGGCGGCGGCCGTGAGGCCCTTGCGGTTTCCAGTGTTCGGAACGATCACGCTCTTCACATTCTTGACGATGTTTCCGCTGACGACAATCCGCACCTTGTCCGGAAGACCACCGAGCGCCGCGCGGGAAACCGCCGCGCAGTAGGCAATGGCAATCGGCTCGGTGCAGCCCATCGCACAAATCAATTCTTTTTTCAGCAGGCAGCAGTATGCCTGATAGGAAACTGTATCTATCATTTTTCCCTCCATGCCGACGCTCCGCCCTTGTCTCTCCCACTTCACAGTCTATCCGGTACATCAAGCGGACGGCTTTTGTGCTTTTGCTATATTTTTATAATAATCCCTTGCAATTCATTTTGTCAAATTATATAATATTATCAAATAGATATCAAAAGTGTTATGATAGGAGGGCATATTATGACGCTTCACCATTTGGAAGTCCTTTGTGCGACCTGCCGGGAAAACTCCATGTCCGGCGCGGCCAAGAGACTGCACCTTACACAGCCGGCAGTCAGCCGCACAATCATGGAAATCGAAAAGCATTACGGGTTCAAGGTCTTCGAGCGAATCAACAAACGTCTCTTTCTGACTGAACACGGTCGCCAGCTTTGGAACGACAGCGAGCGCGTGCTGAAGGACTTTGGCGTGCTGGAGCAAAATGCACAGAATTCCTCCAAGATATCCTCACTCCAAATCGGCTGCGGCATCGCCATCGGAACCATACTCATGCCGGAACTGATCATGTCCTTTCACGAACGCTATCCGAACTGTCGCATCCATGTGCTCGAGACTTCCTCGCGCGTGATCCAGCAGCAGGTCATTTCCAACGATCTTGACTTTGCATTGATCGAAGGGCCGGTATCCGAGCAAAACCTGCATGGCGAAGCCTTTTACCACGACCGCTTAATCCCCGTCTGCGCCTACGATCACCTGCACCATTACTATCATGGCACGCCAATCCGTTTTGAGGAGCTCGTAAAAACGGATCTTCTCCTTCCTGCAGGAGGATACGGAACACGGGAATTGCTCGAGCGCATGGCGCGAGAGAATAACCTGACCATTGCTCCGGCATGGAGCAGCTCAAGCCATCAGAATCTCCTGCACCGGGCAATTCGCGGGAACGGGGTCGCAGTACTCTCGCAGCTCCTCGTTCGCGAATCCATCTCGAAGCGCCTGCTCGCTGAGATCCCGGCGGAATTCCAGCTCAAGCGCCGCTTCTCCATCGTCTGGCACAGAAATAAGCAGCTCCCCACGGAAGCTCTCTATTTTATCCAGCTCTGCCACCAGCTCGACAGCCTTTGACGAGGCGGCGTCGTATCTTGCGGGCGCGGTGCGGGTATTGGCGTTGGGCGTAACTAACCCCAGATGTCGGGAGTTCACAGCCGAAAATAGTCGGAAAAGGAAAAGCCACTACCATAGCTCTTTCAAACCTTGTAAACTGGAAAGTGCCAACAACCCAGTGGAAAGGATGTGCAATGAAAGAGTTATACAGTAATGGCTTTGCATCAAGTATAGCACAAGCCATTGAAGAAATGAAAGCCGAACAGGGAGATGGTTTTCCCTTGGATCGTATCAACCTGGCGGAACTGGAGCGGCGGAGCGGTGTATCTCGAGGGAAACTGCGGCGGCTCAAGCGAAACGGATTTCAGGATCTGCCTCGCCGTTCAAAAGGCAGAAAACACGCTGCCGCAAAGCCCAGTGGCTACACCGGCATCATCGACAGCTTGCTCCGGCAGGGTATCAAGAACTCTTCGGTCATACGTGATCGTCTGCGTTAGGCCGGGTTTGACGGAGGTGCAGCAATCGTAAAGGAATACATTGCCTCCCACAAGCACCTCATCCCCGCCAAGCGTCAGCAGATCGCGCCGCAGGGCAACCGCGGACGTCGCTATATCCCAACAAATACTATTGTGAGAACGTTGGACTGCGAAATGCCCGCATCGGCTTCCGCCAGCAGGAAATGACACACATCATGGAGAACATCATTTTCAATGAACTACAGATCCGCGAATGCTCCGTTGACATCGGCATCGTCTACGGCAATGAGAAAAATGCCAAAGGGAAGATCACGCCGGTCGCGCGGGAAATTGACTTTATTGCAGCCTCCGGTGGCAAGAAGACCTATATTCAGTCTGCCTACGCATTGGGAACAGAGGAAAAGGCAATCACCGAAAATAAGCCCTTCGCGCTGACCGGCGATTCTTTCCCGAAGATCATCGTGCGCCATGACATTCGCAAGCGTTGGTATGACGACAATGGAATTCTCAATATCGGCGTCATCGACTTTCTGCTGGATGACACGCTTGTCTAAAGCAAACGGGAGGCTCTGAAGAGCCTCCCGTTTGCTTTACGCGTTTGAACAGTGGTGCGGGGGGCTTAAAAACTTATTTGCCGCAACGGTCATGCAGACATAGCCGTGTTTACCTTTCCTGCCTTTTGCGGTCAAGAAACTAAAACGAATCGCAAGCTTGCCGCCTACGCGGGGATCGATCCAACCATGCGGCAGTCCGGCGAATGCAACGGAATCAGAAACCGTATGTCCAAACGAGGGTCGCCTTACGGGGCGATAACGCAAGAAAACGAAAGAAAATGTGCTTATTTGTAGGTTTGTCAAACATATTGGACAGTGACCTCAGCGGGAGCCATCCAGCGGAGGGGCCTCATGGGCAAGTTGTTGGAGCGGCGGTTGTGGACGGCAAGCTGCTTTGCAAAGTCATCCAAGGAATAGAACGAGTGGCAAGAATAGAAGCGTTTCTGATCCTCGCGGTGGCTGCGCTCGACCTTTCCGTTGTGGCGCGGTGTGTAAGGACGGATCAGTTTATGCCGGATATTCAGTTCGGCGGCTGTTTTTTCAAATAGCGTCGGCAAATTACGCTTGCTGGCCGAAAAACGGTTGGTAAACTCAAAACCGTTGTCTGTCTGAACACACTCCACCTTGATGCCGCAGCGTGCATACCACGCCGTCAGTTTGCGAAGGAAATCTGCTAAAGAGTAGGTGGACTGCTCCGGGTAGGCCGCCAGGAACCGCAGGTGGGTGAACTCGTCGATGGCGGTGTATTGGAACAGGCGAAGCTCCGGATCTGCGATACAGGCTCTGGGAACCACCTTCACATCCACCTGAACGCGCTGACCGGGGTAAGTCATCTGCTCGTAAGGCTTTGGTTTGTACGCTTTTTTGGCTTTTCTGGCGGAAACATACCCATTTTACGCATAATACGGAACAGGCTCTCCGGACAGCGGGTGTAGCCCCGCTGCCGCAGCCGGTGCCACAGTTCGATCATGCCCAGTTCGGGATTTCTGCAGCGCATGTCACGAATGAGTTTCAGCTCGGCCTCCGTGTGCTGGTTTGGATGGCTGTGGGGGCGTCTGGACTGGCAGGCCAGGGATACCACACTTCCATCCCAGCGCTGCTTCCAGAAATAGATATACGACCGGCTCTTATTGTACTTCCGGCTGGCGCGGCTCACGCCGTATTTCTCTGTATACTTCATTAGGGATTGCCGATAGGCCATGTCTTGTGTTATACTTTTGCTCATGAGGGATATGGTCTCCTTTCGGGCTGGTTTGGTGTGGTAACTTAACTATAACCCATGAGACTATGTTCCTCATATCTTTTTTCACTTGTCCAAGATGTATTGTAGTCCTACAAGAACGGCGGCAAGAACTCTTCCGGGTATCTTGAAAGCTCAAAAATTGTACTATAATACATTTTAATACTCTCATTATAAAATAGGTGTATCGGAGGAAGCGCCATGAGGCAAAAAACAGGCAAGGTGCCGCAGAGCTTCTCTGTGCTGACGGCTGCATATCTCGCCATCCTGTTGAGTATCTACCTTCTCTATCCGGGGCGCGGCGGCTATCAGACGATCACGGCGCAGAAGTGGAGCGCATACCTCCTGATCACCGGCGTGTACATCGCGGCAATGCTGCTCCTTCATCTGGAATTGGCGATCGTCGGCGCTGCAAGGCTGCCCGCGCCGACGATGCTGCGCAAAACGCTCGGTCTGCCGCAAAAATTCATCCTGCTTTACCTCTTCGCCACGGTGCTCTCGACGCTGTTTTCGGAATTTCGGCAAACCGCGCTGTGGGGCGGCGGACGATGCGAGGGACTGGCCGCGATCGCCCTGTATTGTCTCAGTTTCCTCCTCGTGTCCGCCTACGGGCAGCCGAAGCGCTGGATGCTGTGGCTGTACGCCGCCGCGATCAGCGTCAACTGCGTGCTCTGCCTGCTCCAGTTTGCGGGGCTGAACCCGCTTCACCTTTACCCGGAGGGCATGAATTACTACGGCGCGAATACGCAATACGCCGGCGAGTTTCTCGGCACGGTCGGCAATGCGGACATCCTCTCGGCAGTTTTGAGCCTTTCGATCCCGGTATTCTGGGCGGCGATCCTGCGCATGAAGGGGTGCAGGGAACGCTATTTTCTGCTGATCCCTCTGGCGCTCTGTCTAGTCGTCCTGCTGCGCGCGTTTGTGGCAGACGGCATCCTGGGCGTCACGGGCGCGGTCGTTCTCTCCGCCCCGCTGATGACGGATGACAAGCGCAGGCGCAAGTGGGCGCTGATCTGTGTGATCGCCGCGCTAATCGCGGCGGCAGCCGCGGTCTACTGCTTCGGCAGCAGGATGTGCGGTTTCCTGTACGAGGCCTCCGAGCTGATGCACGGGCGTTGGGATAACCGCTTCGGCACGGGACGAATCTATATCTGGCGCAACGTCATCCAACTGGTGCCGGAACATCTGCTGCTGGGCGGCGGCCCGGACACGCTCGGCCTTCGCACAGACGCCGCGTTTGAGCGGTACGACGAGACGCTCGGCATCCTCATCCACAGCGCCATCGACACGGCGCACAACGAGTATCTGAACATCCTTGTCAATCAGGGACTTCTCGCGCTGCTTTCGTATCTTGCGGCGCTGCTCGCCTCGGCGATCCACTGGGTACGCCGCGGCGCTTTGCGGCTGTGCGGTGCTCGGCTACTGCATTCAGGCGTTCTTTGGCATCAGCTCCCCAATCTCTACGCCGTATCTGTGGCTGGCACTGGCTGTTTTGGATTCTGACCTTTGTGTTTCAAAATCAAATTCTTTGGAGAAGGGGAGCGAGAAATGAGAAGCATCCATCATCGACTGATCAGCCGGATCCGACCGGGTAGAACCGCCCCGGGGACAGCACATACAGTATGCTCCCCCTTGATGAAACAGTGAAAAACAAATTCACTGAAAATCAAGGGGGAGCATATTATTTTCTCTTCGGTTCTCCCCTCGCGCGAAAAAAGAGGGATCCGTTTTCCATTATTTTTTACGATTTTCGGAGCGAATCTGGGAAAAATAGTGAGCCGTATCCCTTGGTAAAGTCAGGCGAAACCCCGTTTCGCTAAGAATAAAAGTAGAGAGGTCTAAAATCAAACTGATATTGTAATATAGATAGTAAGAGGTATAATAATAGCATAAATAGGTATGTCTTCCGAAAGTGATCGGCACAACGAAGGCGATCAACCGCAAATGGTTGGTCGCTTTTGTTGTGTCCATTGTCGGAAAGACGAAGCAGCCTATGCGCAAAAACCGGAAAAGCCGGTAGGCAAACAGAAAAAACAAAATAGGGAGCAGTAAAGCACTTGCCGTTTTCAAAGTTGAAAACGGCAGGTGCTTTTTTTGTCTCCAAACAAAAGTGAGGAAAGATCCATGAAAAAAAAGAAGCAAAAGAATAAGCGCTGGGTACAGGTATACAGCACAACGATCAGAAACGTTGCATTAAAGGTCAACTTCTGCACCAATCACAAAACCAATATCACGAGTCTGAACGGATATCTGATCGATGTCAAGACAAGAATCCGTCATGATGCTGATGTGTCCGTCAGCACAAGCGTGCAGGATGCGCGGGACATCGACCGCATGGTCAAAGTCCTGATCGCCCGCGCGACAGCGGTCTACGAGAAAAAATGCACAGCGGCGACCCCGGACGGAACGGGTGGGCTCACAAAAATCTATAACAGTCTCAGCGCAAGCGATACCGCCCTGCTGTGCCCACCCAAGATGCTGGCGGCATCCTCGCGCAGGCATACCCTGAGTTATTTTCGGTCGTTTTGCATGAAGGTTGATGCCTTAGGCATTGCCATCTGCCAAGAAAATGCCGGACAAATCGCGAAACTGATCCGCGACATGACAGAAAGCAGCAAAAAAAGCAAGGGCACCACCGTGACCGAAACCACCATCCTCCAGCACATCAGGGCGGTGGAGTGGCAGCTGGACCGACTGGCGGAGATACGGCCTGACGCGCCGATCAAACCGCTGATCCTCCCTCGTGACCGCGCAAAAAGTGTCGCACCGGAGGCTGAACAGCAGAAGTACATTGGCGAGGCAGCCACCGTCTTGACGGTCGCGACCCTGCGCCGTCTGGTCGGGAACGGCCTGTCCCTCGGCGGCATTCTAATGCTGCTCGGCATGGCTCGCACGGCGGAGGCCTGCGCCCCCAAATTTGGAGAGATCGTCCTTCGGGACGACTACGCGGTCATTGCGATCGTTTGGCAGGCGGACGGCACAACACGCATTGCCGATTTGAAGACGGACAACTCTTACCGCCTCATTATTCTCCCAAAAATCGCAGCCGAGGCGATCCGGGCGCGCATGGCGTATCTGCGTGAGCTGGGGTACACAGAAGAGCAAATACTGGATATGCCGGCGGTTTCTGCCGAGCGGGATCCGACAACACAGGCAAGCCCGGCAGCGCTCAGAGCCTTCCTTCTTTCCATACTGACCCGGGCAATGGCTCTGGATGACAGCTATTGGGATGCCGTCAAAATACAGATGTCCGAGGAACCCGACATGGATGCCTACGGCAATCCGTCTAAGGACATAACCGCCTACATTGCCCGCCGCAGCCGCTGCACTGAGCTGTGCAACGGCTGCGGCATGGCGCCCTTGCTGGTTGACGCGATGATGGGGCACGCGCCCCCCAGGGGTGACAAGGCAAACTGGGATAACTATCTGCGTCAGCCGGACAACTGGCCTGTTGTCGCGCAGATAACCGAGCGTATCGTCTATGACCCGGATCGTACGACCAATCCGGCGTTTGCACAAACACATCTCGCGCCGGGGGTATCCGGCAGATCCAACCAGACAAATATTGGTTTTACTTTTTCTGCAGATGAGGCGTGCACTATAGAAATTACAGCACAGACGGCTGAGATCGGTGACAACATCACTATAGAGACAGACGGAGAGATCCTGGAGAAAAACTGTGCGCCGGTGGACTTTGAGAGCAGCGCGCCGCCGCCGTTCCTGGCCCCGGTCCGCCCGCGCGGATACTATGAGCGTCTGCTGCAGGAGGCGGGATCATGGGACGCTGCGTCCTTCTATCTGGCACCTCCACCGCACAGTGGATCATAAAAACATTTTAATCTATGAGGTAAACGTTATGAGCAATTACAATCACATTCCCCTGACGGATGACTCCCGTTTCAGCGGCGGCGTCGATATCGGCGACGCCCAGAAAATCAAGGGATACTACGAAATTTTTGAACAGTTTCCGGTACACTACACCCTGTGCAGGCAGGAGAAAACGGCACCGTATCCTCTGTGCGGCACCGTTTCCCTTCGCGATTCGCAGGATTCGGTCTTACATATAAAAGGCGGCGATGGGAAAGAGGTACCTGCGCGTCTGCGCATCACCCTGAAAAGCACGGACCCTAAAGAGGTCAAGCGGGAGATCGCCGAAAAAGCGCAGATACTGCACACAAGATTCGTCGGCACGGGAAAGGCCTCCGGCGCATACATCCCGATTGAACAGCTCTCTTTTGCCGAAGTCATCAATATGTACGGTGCAGAATACGCGCAGGCGCGAAGCCCCCATAATGACAGGCGGCAAAAGGATCGGCTGGATCTCCTCCGCCATGTCGCTGAAGGTTTTGCGGCGATTCCGTGCACGAAGATCACGCAGCGGCAAATCGGCGAGTTTTGTGAGCAGCTCGGAGAGACGTGGTACAATAAGATCCGCGAGGCTGATTTCCTGATGGCATACGTCGCGGAGCGCCGCAAATATGAGCAGATCGCGAATCCCTTTGCGCTGTACCGTGAGTCGCACGCGGTGTCGCGGAATACCCAACGGCTTCAGAAGTCCGCGGTATCCACAGACGTGCTTTCGCGCGACGAGGTGGAGCAGGTCGTGGCGCTCGTGCTTGAGCATCTCGGTGACCCGGATTATGTCGGGATCGGCCTGCTGCTTGGCACAGGCCTCGAGGCAAAGCAAGTCGCGGCGCTTAAGCACGGCGATATCTATGAGGACCCCGACAATAAGGGCAGCCTTATCCTGGACTACCATCAACCCGAGCTTTCCGGCAGCATGCACGACTTTTCGTTCGCGCTTTCGACGCTCGCGGCGCGCATCTGCTGCAAGCGCCGGGAAATGCTGGAGAAAGAAGGCCTTTCTCCCGAGGAAATCGCAGATCGCTGCATTGTAACCAACAGCGAAGAGTCGTATCCCGCGAGCAAGCTTACTGCGGCGAGTCGCAATTTGCTGCACAACTGCGGCGTCGGATTTGCGCAGCTGGCAGGACTGACCAGCAGCACGGAGGGCGCGGGCGTGCGGCTTTTGCGCAGCACATACGCGCAGCTCCTGGAAAAAGACGGCGGGCTCTGCGCGGACCCCACACTGCTCCAATACATGACGCACCGGTGGCCGGACGGCACACAAGGGGTGTTCTATCGCGGCTTCACGGATCCATATGCGCGTCGCTGCCAGGCGATCGCGCATCGGCGCATCCCGTGGAAGAACGAAAAAATGCCCAGTAAGTTTACAGCAGTGGCCGGTGGACGGCAATCCGTACAGACCGTAAATCTGGAGGACGATGAAAAAACAGTAACGGCAACGGTACGCATCGCGCTCAAGCCCGGCGAAACCGTCCGGCTCTCATCCAACTACGGCATCCACACAAAGTGGTCGGCGGAAAGCGATGGCGGATCCGTGGCCGGCAGCGAGGCGTAAGGAATAACCGTGCCGGCCACGGCATGGAGCCCTTTGTGATGGAGCACGCGGAAATGTCCTGATAGATTTAAAGAGCACCGGAGAGAAGGCTTTGTCTTCTCTCCGGCATTTTTGGGTTCTTTTTCTGCTTGCATGACCTGCGCCATGAAACTGCCCATTGTTTGTGCTGCCTCGTCTTGCTTCCACCTTGTAGCGTGGGTGTAGGTGCGGAGGGTGAATCCCGCGTCGTAGTGACCCAGCATACTGCTGACGGTTTTCACATCCACGCCGTTTTACAGTGTCAGCGTTGCGAAGGTGTGCCCTTACGGTATAATTACGACAAACCGAAAAAGCCCCGTATATCAAGGGTTGCAGATTTATGGCAAGGTTTTTCATCCTTTTCCAAACCAAAAATCGAGCCGTGAAATAGTTATATCGCAGGGGGTGTTATAGTAACGGCAAAAATAAAATACCGTTTGGGCGGGCTGTCAGCCGCCCAAGAAATCAGGACATTTCCTCTGAAAAGAATTGCTGTGCCCGACAGAGAGCAGACAAAGTCTGAGATCAATGAGAACTTTGAGTTCATCATTCCCAGAGAGAAGAATCTCCGAAATAAGCTGAAAGCAAAAAGAGAGATCGCATAAATGCGATCTCTCAGCTTGTCGAAAAAGTCCGGCTGGAGCTGGGCTTTTTCTGATAGATATGGTAGAATGGGCAAGGGTGATGAAAGATGCTGGAACGCGGGAAAATGGATCGAGATCTGGTAGAGTTCGTAGTCATAGACCAACTGGTGCCGAAGGAGCATTTGCTGCGAAAGATAGATGCAGCGGTGGACTTCACACAGCTGTATGAAATGGTGGAGCCGCTCTATTGTGAGGATAATGGGCGCCCCAGCATCGATCCGGTGGTGTTGTTCAAGATGGTGCTGATCCAGCATCTGTACGGTCTTCCCTCGCTGCGGCGGACAGCGGAAGAAGTCAGCGCAAACAATTGCTATCGCTGGTTTCTCGGTTATCCCTTGCAGGAGGAAACGCCGCATTTTTCCACGGTGAGCTATAACTTCCGGCATCGGTTCACCGAAGAGACCGTGGATCGGGTATTTGCGTGGATTTTGGATGAGGTAGCCAAGGCAGGCTATCTTGCCTCACACATTCAGAAGGACTATCAGCTCATCGCGCTGCAATAGCTCACCGGCATCGGCGGCGCCGCAGCCCCGCAGGAAGGCATGGCGCTGTATGTCAAGGAGGACGACGGCATTATCATGGCGAAGGTGCGCCCATATCCGCCTTTTTGCTATTGCAGCGCAATCGACAGCATGATGCGATACGGCTGACGATGCCCTTGAATATATGCTCGGTGAGGGTCGTTTGAGGGTAACCGCAAAAGCAGACAGCGGCTGGACAGACATGGAACAATATCCTCACATAAAATAAACGGAAGGGAGACTCCCTCGTGAGTCTCCCTTCCGCTATGATAGGATATGGTCATTTGTCGCTGTGCTTGTCGCGCTCCATGGTCTCGGCAATGGCACGGTTAATAAAGGCAGTCGCACTTTCGTGCCGCTGTGCCGCATGCTGCTGAAGAACCTCTCTCTGCGAAGGCGTCATTCGCACTTTGACCTCAACATATTTTTCCATATATTTTTGATGCGCTTTCTTTTGGGCATCGGTTGTTTTTTTTACCATATCCATGTGTTCTTTTCCTTAAAGCAAACGTATATGGTCGTATATATTTGTTCAAGACGTCTATTGATGTACGACCACATATTTGTCATACTATTCTCAAGTTAAAAAGTAGCAGCACGTGAGAGCTGGACCCTCCCACGTGCCTGCACAGGTGACTCAGGCACCGGCACAGTAGTGAAACTACGCTACGGGGGTATTATACCCATTTCTGAGCCGTCGCGCAAGCCCCGTTTTGGGGGAGCGGCGGCAGAATGGGGCCTCCTTATGAATGTAGCAAAGCGCTATGCGGGTACCGGCCTGCATAGCGCTTTTTGACTGCATTATTTAAGGAGGATTCCATCATGAACGAAATGAAGCAGCTCAACCACGATTATCTCACCATCAACGAGGTCAAGGATTACCTCAACATCAGCCAGTCCAAGGCGTATGAACTGGCGCACCGCAATGCCTTTCCGATTTGCCGTTTCGACGGCAGCATTCGCATCCCCAAGGATTCCTTCCTTGCGTGGATCGAGACGAGAACTCTTCTGCCCGGCGGCCTGATGCCGGGCGCGTAAGGGGAGGCGGTATCATGGCAGGAAAACGCTCAAACGGCGAGGGCTGCATCCGCAAAACAAAAAGCGGCAGCTGGCGCGGAGAAATTATGGACGGCTACACGCCGGAGGGGAAGAGGCACATCGTCCGTTTCACAGCCAAGACACGCGCCGGGGTGCTCGATAAGCTCCGCGCATACCGAGCCGAAATGGAATCCGGGACACGCATCGACAAGAAAATGTGCTTTTCCGACTGGGCAGACACCTGGTACGGCGACTACAAGAGCGAGGTGCAGCCCTCGACCTATTCCGGCTATCAGTACACGCTCAAGGCGCTGAAAAGAGGCTTTGGGGAGCAGCCGCTCGCGGAGATCCTTCCCATCCACATCAACCGCTTTTTGGATACGCTGAGTGCCGACGGCTATTCGCTATCGATGATCCGTAAGTGCCGCTCCATGCTCATCCAGATCTTTGACGCCGCCGACAGCAACGGTCTTGTTCTCCGCAATCCTGCGCGCAAGACCAAGACCGTGCGCAGCAAGCAGAACGGCTTTCGCGGAGAGCATAAGGAAAAGGACGCGTTCACGGAAAGGGAAGTCTCCCGGCTGATAGGGGCGCTGCCGGACGATCTGCTCGGCAACAGCATCCGCACGCTTTTGTGCAGCGGGATGCGCGTGCAGGAGCTGCTGGCGCTCCGCCCCGAGGACATCAGCGAGGACGGCTCTGTGATCCACGTTGAATACGCCGTGAAGATGGTGAATGGCGTGCTGCAGCTCGGACCGCCCAAGAGCGCCCGCAGCCGTCGTGTCATTCCGATCCCGGAACAGTTTCGCCCTTATGCCCGCTATCTCCGCGAGCACAGCGGCACGCCCTATGTCTGGACCCGCTGCGGAGAAAAACCGCTCTACGGCATCGGCGCCTTCCGCCGGCGCTTCTACACGGCGCTGAAAAGCGTCGATCAGGTGCGCCTGCTTTCGCCGCATTGCTGCCGCCACACCTATGTGACGATGCTGCAGGCAAGCGGCGTTCCCATGGAGACCATTGCGGCGCTCACGGGGCACGCTGACATCAAAACGACCGAGGGCTATCTGCATCAGTCCGCGCCCACGCTCGCAAAGGCGGTCGAGGCGCTCAACGCCAAGGCGGTCTCCTGAGCCGCCGGAAAGGAAACCATATGGATAAGAAGCCCGCCACGGCGAAGGCCTTTACAGACGAGGAAAAGTGGGAGATCAAGGAAAACGGAAAGTACATCCTCACTGCCATGGATACCATCGGCAAGAATGGGGATGCCTACTGCACGGATGAGATCCTGTTCCGCGTCAGCAAGTCGGTGAGACCTGACCTCACCAAACAGCAATTCTACACGGATAAATCTCTCCTGCTGCAAGCCGCCTTCCTCCATCAGGAGGGGTGTCATCTGTATGCCCAGCGGACATGGGAATATGAGGTGACTGCGGCGGAGCAGCTCGCTGACATTCTTAAAGACCCGGCTTTGCCGGTCATGGAGATCCCGAAGGAGCTCCGCGCCGGGGACATACTTCTCAGCGAGCAGCAGCGCAAGGCGATCGGTCTGGCGCTGAACAGCCGCCTCGCCGTCATCCTCGGCGGCGCCGGCAGCGGCAAGACCACGCTCATTGAAGCCATTGTACACTGTTTCAGAGGGAGCGTTGACAGTTCCGAGGCATATGTGCTCGCCGCCCCGACCGGCAAGGCTGCGCGCAACCTCACCGAGCGCACCGGGATCGAGGCGCGCACGGTCCACGGCGCACTGGGGAAGGTCCCGGATGCAAACTTTCTGGACGCCGTTTGCTGGATCCGCACCGGACTGGTCGTTGTCGACGAGGCGTCGATGGTGTCGCTGGAGATGCTCGCCGGTATTCTGAACCGTGTTCGCAGGAATTGCCGCGTCGTCCTGCTCGGCGATCCGAATCAGCTGCTGTCCGTGGGGGCAGGGAATGTCCTTTCTGACCTTCTGAAGCTCGGCGTCCCCTCGATCTTTCTGGAGCAGCAGTACCGTCAAAGCGCGGCTGCCGCGGCGCTGCGGCAGAACGTGGCAGCCTTCCCAAAGCTGAGCGATGAGCGGGAACTGCAATGGGATGACAGCTTTCGTCTGCTTTCCGCGGATAGTAAGATCATTCCCGATCTTTTGTGCGAGGAGGCTGCGCGGCGCTACCGGGCGGGAGAGAGCATTCAGGTCCTCTCTCCGGTGAAGACCAAAACCGACTTTTCCGTACAGGCGCTCAACACGCGCCTGCAAAATGAAGTCAACCCGCTGACAGCGGAAAAGCAGACATGGGGAGCATTCCGTGACGGCGACCGTGTCATCGTTACGCAGAATAACTCCTATTACAACATCTGCAACGGCGATGTCGGCGTGCTGTATATTCGCGGAGAGAAGCCTCACCGTGTCGCCACGCTTGCGGTCAGGGGAACGTTGAAGACCTGGCAGATCGACTGTGTGGAGAAATACGGCGCTGCCAATGACGACGCGCCCCCACCGCGCCTTGCGCTCGCCTATGCGCTGACGGTGCATAAAAGTCAGGGCAGCCAGTATGACGCCATCCTCATGCCGGTGAGCACGGCGACTGCAAAAATGCTGTATCGCAATCTGCTCTACACCGCGATCTCGCGGGCGCGGAAGGAGGTCATCCTCGTGGGGAGCCGCGAGGCAGTGAACACCGCAATGCAGTGCATCCCGTACCCGCGCAAGTCCAAGCTCGTCGCCCGAACCAATCTGCTGCGTCTCAGGCGCAGCGCGTGAGGCGGCGATACCGCGGGGTGCAGGCTCGGCGAAAGTAGCATTGATGTGAATAACTTCGACAGAAAAAAAGTTTTTCACATCAATGTGAAAAACTTTACTTAATGCCGTAGATGTGCTATCATGGTTTCAAGGTGGTGACAGAATCATGGAATTAAAAAACAGATCGCAGTATCTCGATAAACTCATTTCCGTTCAGGATATGGAGGTCATCAAGGTCGTGACCGGAATCCGGCGCTGCGGCAAATCCAGCCTGCTGAAATTGATGATGGCACATCTGCGGGACCAGGGCGTCATGGAGGAACAGATCCTCTCGATGAACTTTGAGTCCATGCAGTTTGCCGATATGGACAGCAAAAGCCTTTATCAGTATGTGATGGAACGCGCACCCAAGGGCAAGCGGCTCTACCTCTTTTTAGATGAGGTGCAGAAGGTTCGGGACTGGCAGGATGCCGTGAATTCCTTCCGCGTGGATTTGGATTGCGACATTTATGTGACCGGTTCCAACGCCTACCTGCTTTCCTCCGAACTGTCCACGTATCTGTCCGGGCGCTATGTGGAGATCAAGATGCTGCCGCTGTCCTTCCGTGAGTTTTTGGACTTCCACGGCTATCTGCTGGAGGAGTACAAAGCCCCCAACGGCACTATGAAACAGCGCGCCAAGGGAAAAGACGGCGAAGCGTATGAGCTGCGCGACCTGTTTGAAGCCTACGCACAGTTTGGCGGTATGCCGGCGCTGGCCGAGGCGGAGCTGGATCAGGAGCGCGCCAATATGCTGCTGGACGGTATTTATTCTGCTGTTATTGTGCGGGACATTCTGGAGCGCGGCAAACGGAAAGAACAGCGGGCCGTCACCGACGCGCTGCTGCTTCGCAAGATCATTCTGTTTCTGGCTGACAACATCGGCAACAACACCTCGGCTGCGTCCATCGGGCGCACCCTTGTCAGCGAAGGCCTGTTGGATGATGGCAGAAAGACCAAGCCTGCGGTGCAGACCATCTCTGCCTATATCGACGCACTGTTGGAGTCCTATATCTTCTATGAGGTCAAGCGTTTTGACATCAAGGGGAAGGACTATCTGCGGACGCTGGGCAAATACTATATCGTCGATCCCGGCCTCCGCACCTATCTGTTAGGCAATCGTGGCGGCGATGTGGGACACATTCTGGAAAACATCGTTTATTTTGAACTGCTGCGGCGTGGCTATGAGGTGGCCATCGGCAAGGTCGGTGAAAAGGAGATCGACTTCATCGTAACGAAGATGAACGAGAAAAAGTATATCCAGGTCACTGACAACATGAACGCCCCCGAAACCCGCGCACGGGAGCTTGCACCGCTGCAAGCTGTGCAGGACAATTACGAGAAGATCGTGATTGCCATGGACTGCGACCTCATCAGCGACGTGGACGGTATCAAAATCGTAAAGGCGCTGGACTTTTTGCTCAACGAAGGATAATTCCATGCCAAAAAGGGAGGCTGCGCTTGTGAAGCGCAGCCTCCCTATATTCCGTTCTATCCCGCGTCCTCCGGTTCAAAGGGATGAAGGGCGTGGTAAAGCTTCTGTCGCTCTCCGGCGCTGCGGTACGCGGCAAGGGGGCGAAACGGCGGACGTTTTCCCGTCTTTCTCTGCTCACGGTAGCGCAGCAGCAGCACCGCGGGCGCGACAGGCAGCAGGAGGGGATGCTCCTTGCAGGCAGGCCAATGGGTATGGCAGGTCTCCACGCCGGTGCGGAAGAAACTGACCAGTCGATTTTCCGCCCGTCCATCGGTGAAGAGCCGCTGCCCGTAGCGTTCTTCCTTGCAGCCGAAGTTCCCGGTACGCAGGATATCCGCAAGCAGCGCGCGGCACAGCGCCTCATCCGCGGTCATGCACCACGGGGCATCCTCCGGCGGCAGGGCAAGGTTCTCCACGCAGATGCGGGTGACGACCCGTGCGAAGTGAAGCAGTCCGAACCGGGACAGCTTTGGCAGCAAGTCCTCCCACCGCTCCGGCGTCATATCACGGTGGACAAACACCGCCCAATCGCAGAGCTGCCGCAGCCCCAGTCCGCTGCTTGTGATATGCTCCAGCTTGTGAAGCAGCAGCAAAACAGCCTGACGTTCCGGCGGCAGGACGGGAAGACCGCCGCGACGGACTCCTTCTCCCGCGGCATACCGGAAGTATTCCCGCAGGGGCGCGCCGCTGTCGCCGGAAGGGATACCGGGCGGCTCAAAGTGCAGCTCCACGAGAAATTGCTCCCGATGCATGGAGCGATGGAACGGATGGTTGTTCTCCGGCGGACAATAGCCCCTGGCGCAGAGGATCGCCTCCGCTTTTTCCAGATCGGCGGGGAAGAGCAGCAGGTCAATGTCTCCGGCGCAGCGCAGCTCCGGCCGTGGATAGCACGCGGCAGAGGAACTGCCCTTCAAGATCACGCAGGGGAGCCCTGAAAGTGCCTTCAGCACCTCCTGCTGCTCGCCGAGGAGCTGCTCGTTATACCACATGGCAGAGAGGACCTCCTGCCGCCAGGGGACGGCTGTCTCCTTGGGGATGGCAGCTCGCTCCTGTTCCGTCAGGCAGTCATAAACCAGCAAATGAACGCTGTGGCTGACGGCTTCCTCAAAAACACGCTGCCAGTCCACATCCGATGGCAGCGGCAGTTCACATCCAAAGAGGGCGCGGCGCAAAAGGGTCAATAAGCTCTGTTCCGTATCCGTCATAGGGCTGACACCTCCACACCGCAAAAAGTTGGATATAGTATAGCAGAAAACAACAGATACAACAAGCACCTGATTTTCCGCGTCTCCGACCATGGGCGTTCTATAGGATCGCGCGGAGGGGAACACGGTCGAATAATTGAACAAAATCAAATTTTTGTTCAATATAGGGGAGAGCGCATAGCGCATAGCGCGCCAAGCGCCCCTTTTCCTATCCGTTCCACTCCGACAAGCTGTGCAGCGTGATGTTCTCCGGCTTTTCCACCGCTTTCATCGCTTCAATGGCGGCAGTGCAGTCTGTGTAAACGTTCAGCTTCTCGCTGCGGTTGAACTGCGGGTCGACCGCAAAGCCTGCGTCCGAGGGCCGCAGCAGCACCAGCGCCGAAGCACCGGGGATCACGCACTCCTTCAGCAGACGGGAAACGTTCGCGCCGAGGATCACCGTATGATACAGCCCGCTGCCAAGCTGCTCGTCCTTCGCCGCACCCGCGTAGGCCCCCTCGCCGGAAACGGTCACCGTTTTCGTGCCCGCGTTGTAGCTCCAATACGTCCCGGGACCCGCAATCTTCGGGTTTCCCAGCTCCTCCGGCACGTCCATCCCCTGCATATTGTAGGCAGGCGCCGACGCTGCGGCATATTGGTACTCCGTGCCCGCCCTTGCGTTGATGTAGAAATAGTTGAAGCCCGCACTGTTTCCCGGCGAAACCGTGTAGACCATGACCGCGCCATTCGGTTTTGTGAAGGTCGCCGTCCCCTCCTCGATCGAGGGAAATCCGATCTTCAGCGTGACGCCGATCTCCGCGAACGCCTTTGTGAGCAAAAGCCCATGCTCTTTTATGTCTTTTTGCGGAATGCTGTTGCAGGTATACCAGCCCTTTTCCGCGCAGAGCGCGAGCTCGTCGTCCATCAGGCGGCAGAAGTTCTGATAGGCCTCCTCCGTAACGGTCACGGAATCGTCGAACAGCTCCCAGAAAAAGCTCTGTGTATACGCCCTGTCGTAGGCGTTGCCCATGGAAAAATGCCGCTGGAGCCGCTTCAGCAGCAGATACTTGTACTGATTGGATGTATAGCTCATACCCCGCCCCGCTTTCTTCTGATGCTGCCGTAGCGCTTGACCGCGTGGCGGAACTCTCCAATAGAAAAGTCCGGGAACAACGTTTCGGTGAAGTAAAGCTCTGAATAGGCGGACTGCCACAGCAGGAAGTTGGAGAGCCGCTGAAAGCCGCCCGTGCGGATGATGAGGTCAGGCTCGGGAAGATCCTGATACAGCGCCGCCGTGATCTCCTCCTCCGTCCGCGCGCCCTTGGCAACAGCGTCCACGATCTCCATCCGCCCGGAGTAGTTGCAGCACAGATTCAGCGTCAGGCCGTCACAGTGGGCGGTCTCGCGCTGGATGCGCTCCATTTTTTCGATGCTCTCAGGCGGCACGCGCTTGTCCGTCCCGGAGATGAGCACGCGGATGTTGTTTGCCGCAAATTCCCGATACCGTTCAAAATACCGGTTCGCCATGGAAAAGAGCGCGTCCACTTCCTCCTTGGGCCGATTCCAGTTCTCCCACGAAAAGCAGTAGACAGACAGGGCCGGAATGCCCATGTCCACGCACCAGTGCATCATGTCCTCCACCTTGTTCAAGCCCTGCTCGTGCCCCAAGGAGCGCTCCAGACCGCGCTGCTCCGCCCAGCGCCCGTTTCCGTCGGCGATGACCGCAACATGGTTCAGCCGGTTCACGATTTCGCCCCCTTCTCGGCGGTCGCCGGATAAACGGCGGTCACAACGCCGCTGTTCGCAGCATTGCTGACGCTCGCCGCGCCCGCTGCCGTGAAGAAGTTCTCCGCCACGCCGTCAAAGGTATATCCGACCTTTGCCTTCAGCGTGATGGTCGCCGTGTAGACCGTAGCGTAGTTAAATGCCACAGCGCTCGGCGACCACGCGACCGTGCCGGTGAACTGTCTGCCCTCCTGGACGACCTTCTTGGGATATTTGCGCGCAACCGGCGCGGGGATGCCCTCGATGACGGGCTCCGTCACCGTGACACGTTCCGCCTCTTCAAGCCCGAAGATGGCGACGGTCAGTTCCCGGCTCGGCGCGTTCACAGCGGAAATGGTGATGGTGGTGAAGCCCACCGTCCCCTCTTTTTTGTTCGGAGCGGTAACAGCGGTGTTCACGACGGTCAGCGCCGCTGCGATCACCGCCTGCGTGTTGACGGTGGAGGAATCGGACGGCAGGCCGAGCTGCACGCCGTTTTCGCCGATCTTGTAGCCCTCGGCGGTCAAGGTGTAGGTCGTCCCCTGCTCGGCGGTGTCCCAGCCGGTGAGCGTGAACAATACCGGCGCGCCGACCACATAAACGGAGCTGCCGCCCCCGCTCTCCTCCAGCGTGCCGACCAGCTTCTGCCCCTTGGCGTAAGCGGTCTTGCCCTTGCGCACGTCGCCCGCCTCCGCCGTCGCGTCGCCCGTGTCCGTCCCGGTCTGGATATTTGCGATGGTTTCCGGCATCTGCGCGAGCGTCAGCTTGTCCGTGCCGCCGTTTTTCGCGCGGATCGCGTCCGCGATCGCCGTCAGCTTGTCAGTAAGTGCCATTTTCGACCACCCCCAGCCGTCCGTCGATGTATTCCCGCATGGCGCTTACATCGTCCTCGGTCCAGTAGTCCACGCCGCGAATCGGCGTTTTGCCGTCCACGCCGTCCTTGCCGTCTGTCCCATTTCTTCCGTCTGTCCCGTCCTTGCCGTTTACGCCGTCCTTGCCGTTTACGCCGTCCTTGCCGTTTACGCCATCCTTGCCGTTTACGCCATCCAGTCCCTTCGGCAGTGGGAAAGCACTCTCCTTGTAGCTGTGGCTATCCAGTTCCCACAGCATCCAAAAGCCGTTTTCACCGGGGATGGGCGGATGACCATTCATCTCCCGGACGTTGGACTCCAAGCGGATGAACTCGCCGGGCGAGGCGGGCCATTCGCCGTCCGTCAGACTTTCCGCCACGAAAACGCTGATCACATTGCTGTGCTGTACGGTCACGCCGTCGGTGCGGAGCGTTCCCACCAGCTGCAAGCTGTACCAGCCCCACAGCGCCAGATGCTTTTCCGTCAGCACACAGCCCACGTCCCCCTCCATGGGGCTCAGGGGAATGACCTCGTACCAGTCCCCCTTCCGTACCCGCATCTCCCAGTCATAGCCCTGCGGCGTGCCGCGCACCAGCAGCACGCGGGAAAGATGGTCGTACTGGCGTGCCAGAATACTGCCGTCGTGTGAGATCTCCCAATCTTTGAAATAAATCATATCTGCTCCTCCCTATTCTTCTATTATTCATCAAATTTTGGAAGAACGCTTCCGACCTAACTCTCAGAATCACGACACGCCATCAATATGCAGTAAAAATTTTTTCTTTATGACATCATTTCGACCATTCTCCTCTTGACGGCATGACATTATAATGTCATAATGTTGGCAACGAGCGGTTGCTGCGGGCCAGCCCGCAGCCGTGCAAAACGATTTCATCTGGAATTTTCAAGGAACGACATCAAACGACGCACAAACGGAGGTTTCGTCGATGGAACAGGAAAAGAAGATCAAGCTGCTGGTCTACGCCACGGAGGACGAGCGGGCACGCATCAAGATGGCTGCCGCCAAGCTGCACATGAGCATGAGCCAGTTGATCCTGGACAGCGTGCTGGAGCAGGTCGCCAGCATCGAGGAGCTGGAAAAGAACGGAGGGAGCCAGTTATGAAAACGATCGCTGTCATGAACCAGAAAGGCGGCACCGGCAAGACCACCAGCGCCATCAATCTGGCAGGCGAACTGGTCCGCCGGGGCAAAAAGGTCCTTATTGTGGACATGGACACCCAGGGCAACGCCACCAGCAACCTCCAGCTAACGGAAGTTCCCCCCTACACCCTGACCGACGTGATCGTATCCAAAAGCGCCGTCCTGGCGGACACCATCTGCCACACCAGCATCGAAAACCTCGATCTCATCCGGGGCGGCGGTCTGCTGGCGCCGGCTCTGGCAGCCATGCAGGAAATGCCCTTCGGCCGGGACACTACCCTGCGCCGCCTGCTGCCGCAGCTTCCCGATACATACGATTTTGTATTTTTTGACTGCTCTCCTTCCCTTGAGAGCCTGTTTAACATCAACGTACTGGTAGCCGTTGAGTATGTTCTCATCCCCATCAAGGTGGACAAGAACTCCATCGAGGGCTATGACGTGATGCTGGAAACCATCCAGTCCGTCCGCGAGATCGCCAACCCCGACATTCGCGTGCTGGGCATCTTTATGACGGCGGTGGAGGTCTGCTCCAGTCTCGATAAGGAAATGATCTCCCACTTCCCTGCCATGCTGCCCGATCTTGCGTTCCGCACCTTCATCCGCAAGAATATTGACGTCAAAAAAGCGCCTCTGGCGCTTCAACCCCTTTGCTTCTTCTCTCCCCGCTGCGCCGCGACTGTCGACTATGCCGCTTTGTGCGACGAAATGCTTGAAAGAATGGGGGGCTGATGAATGGCAAGCAAGAAGAATCCCTCCATTTTCTCCACGCTGCAAAAGACCACTGCCAATGCCAGCGCCGTGAACGGTGAATTCACCCACCAGATCCCGCTGGACGCGCTGGAGGATAACCCCCTGAACCGGTTTTCCATGGCGGAGGATGAGGAATTTCTCTCCACCATGCACTCCATGGAGAAGGACGGCTTGCTGGAGGATATCATCGTCACCCCGTCGGACACGGAAGGCCGTTACCGCATCATCAGCGGTCACCGGCGCGTCCACGCCTCCCGAAAGCTGGGCCGCGCCACCGTGCCCTGCAAGATCCGCCATTACGACAGTAAGCTTTCCGAGCTGCGGGCGCTGATGGGCGCCAACATCCACCGCCGGAATATCTCCGCCTTCGACATGGCGCGCCAGTTGGAGACCCTGCGCAGCACGCTGGCGGAAGAGGGCGGGCTCCCCGATAATGTGAAGGAGCAGTCGGAGCTGATGGCATCTCAGGTCGATCTGAGCCGCGCCACCGTGGAGCGGTATCTGGATCTTCTGAATCTGGATGAGACCGTTACCGCGTGGGCGGAAAACGGGCAGATGACCATGACCGACGCCTATGCGCCTGCCTCTCATACACATCTGACGCTGCCGACGAACAGAGAGGTGTAGGTCGATGTGGGGGGGCGGCGTGTACATAAAAAAAAAAGCAAACATTCGAGACGGACGAGGAAGTGTACAGGAAAAAAGAAGTGAGGGGTGAGGAGTAATGAGAAGGATAGTGAGAA
>OJJU01000032.1_pt1 | contig 63359 bp, 89 predicted proteins | sample 1596141 | NCBI WGS metagenome assembly OJJU01 (sample SAMEA4350150, study PRJEB24818) | metagenome | biome: human; feature: gut; material: faeces | place: Denmark | collected 2013-09
ATAAAGATAGTAAATAGCGCACTTTAATCCATCTGACACCAAATGTATATCAAATGTATATCTAAACTTTTAGTTATCAACACTTTACCTTATCGGAAAATTAATTTTCCGTAAGCTAGATATACATTACCTACACATCAGATACGTGTTAGTTTTGTTACTATTTTGTTACCCAAAACTTGCGAGTAACAAAAAAAATGCTTATCTTTGCAGCAGATTTATAAAACAAAGGCTTATGGGAAGGAAGAAAACAATCGAAAAGGAACCTGTCACTATCAGATTCAAGGAACTTGCCAACGAAAACAAGAGTGTCTATCTGGACATCTACAAGGACGGCAAGAGAACCTATGAGTTTCTGAAACTCTACATCGTACCAGAGGTAGGTAGAGGTAAGGCAGAAGCAAGAAGAAAGAATGCTGAAACTATGGCTACCGCCAACGTTATCAAGGCTCAGAGAGTACTGGACATCAAGAACAGCATTTCGGGTATCATATCCGTCAAGAGCAAGATGAAGCTCATGGACTGGATAGACAACTTCAAGTCTTATAAGATGAAGACATCGCAGTCTCCAAGCCGTATTGCAGCGCAGATAGAATGCACCCGAAAGCAACTCATCGCCTACAAGGGAGACAATATCAAACTATCCAGCATTGACAAGAAGTATTGTGTGGGATTCATTGAGTTCCTGAACAACACCAAGAAGAGCAATGGAGAGCCGCTTTCCAGCTACACTAAGATTATGTATTGCAACCACCTCAATGAAATGCTCAGCAGAGCCGTGAAAGGTGGAATGATATACAAGAATCCATTCAGCGAGGTGGACAAGCGTGAGAAACCAAAGAAACCCGAAACCAGCAGAGTATTCTTGGATATTGAAGAGGTGAAGAAACTGGCAGAAACAGAATGCAAGGTTCCAGTTATCAAGCAAGCATTCATGTTCTCATGCTTTTGCGGTTTGCGTATCTCGGACATCAGGAGACTGAAATGGTCGGACATCAGGGAAGTGACCAACGAGGATGGAACAAAGTCATGGCATCTGTCTATCATACAGAAGAAGACCAACAAGATGGTTTCCTACAACCTATCAGGCAAGGCTATAGAATGGTTGCCTGAGCAGGATGGAAATGAGTTCATCTTCAATGGTATGGGATGCGAACAGACGGTTCTTACTCATATCAAGGTATGGGCAGCCAACGCTGGCATCAAGAAGGACATCACCTTCCATACTGCAAGGCATACCTTTGGAACCATGATGCTTACACTGGGAGCAGACATCTACACTACCAGCAAGCTAATGGGACATACAAGAATCGCAACCACCGAGATATACGCTAAGATTATTGATAAGAAGAAAAATGATGCAATGGGACTCATTGATAAGTTCTTCGACAAGGACTAGACCCGCTCCGTACCAACTCTTAGTCTTTGCAAGGTTTGCAACGTTTGCTGCAAACTTTGCAAAGATTAAAAGTTAAACTATGTAATTTACTTCTGATTCTCAGGAGAAAAGCGTAATTTTGCCTCATAAACTTTTAAATGATTGGCTTATGAAAGAAGACATAAGATATATAAAGATATTATTGAACATCATCATTGTTCTACTGGCTTTTGTACTAATTGGCATAACCACGCTAGGAAATATATTAACGTGATTATAGCTGTGACAACAGAAGACCATTTGACAACTCTAGATTTCCAAACATTTTCAGGGTTATACTTAGATTCTCTCCAGAACTTTTCTATCTGAGATTCACCAGACTCAGATAGTTCTATTCTATGGGAGTACTTTGTTGTATACCCCAATTCTTCTACTACGTGAATTGGACTCAGCCATTTTTGATTGCAGCATTCTTTGTCCGCTTCCTCTAAATCAGCAGAGCCTAGATTTGCTTTCTCATTTAATATAGAAAGAATCTTCTCTTCCTTCTTCGTCCGCTCTTTCTTATATTTCAGCAGCACATACAACTTCTGTTCGTTAGTTATTTCTGCCATTTTGTTTTTCTAGTTGGAAAAATATTTTTTCCTAGTTGGGAAAGTTAATAACATCACATATAACTTTTGTTAGTTATCTCTGCTATTTTTCTTTTCGAGCTTCTTTTTTAACCAAGGTTTCATTGCTCCTATGATTCCAAAGATGATGGCGAAAGCCGCACAGAAAAGTACTGGTCCAGCCTTAAAACCAAAATTGTCCATCACAACGAAGATAGTAACCATGATTGCCCATAAGACAAAGAATGTGGCTACCAATACCGAATAATAAATAAACTTGTTCATACTAATCTATATTTATATCTTATAAAAAACAATTCATCTTCTAAATATTTTATATCTTTCCATTCTTCAAGCATCCAGCAATAATGATAAGTTCTGTACCATTTATTCTGTAATGTCTTTCTCTCTTTTTTACTGAAAGTAGAATTTTGAAACAATGCTCTATTTTCATTTAAAAACCTAAGTGATGCCTTTGCATAACCCAAATCATGACACCGCATAGACAAACTTGCAGAATCTAATAGATTAGAAATTAGCCAAGCTTTGTTTTCTAAAGCCTTTTCACGACTTTCATTTATAGCACCACATGAGTCTATATATAAATATTTGCAATTATCTCTATCTTCTATAGACTTATTACTATGATACAACTTGTAAATATCCAAGTAGCCACGCTCCAAATATTTAAAGAACATAGATAGCCACCGCATAAAAGCCTGCAATCCCATCAATACATAGATACCAACAACAGAAAGTACTATTATCAGAAGAATTACTAAAAACACATTCATACATTATACCATTTACGAGATTTTATCTCTTTTATTTTATCACGATATTCATTCACTCTTTTCATGTAGTCTTCCCTACTTTCGCCGAAATCCTGCATCGGTCTTTCAGGTGTTTTTATGTTTGCTATAACATCTTCTTTAATTGACTCAAAAGCAATATATGAACCAATAGGATTTACCAGCAACTTAATAGTCTCCAATATAGTTGCTCGCCCTAAAGTGAAATCTTGGTAAATTCCAAATATCACACCTATCACAAGAACAATCATCAATAGTAATGCCGTGACACCTTTATATCTTGGAGCAACGTAAGCACCACAATAGACAAATCCATATCCAGCAAATCCATTCGCCAATATCGAAACTATAGCACCGACTATATTAATCGTTTCCCCATTGATGGTTACTCCCCATCCAAAGTTCAAATAACCAGCCAACATGGAAAACAAATAACACACATACATTCCTACTATAGAAGCAGGGATAACACCAATCCATCTTAATACATTCATTTTGCTCGCCACATTTTAATTACCCTACATTTGCTTGTCTCATGCCACCGCCCAAGATGGATAGTAGCTGGTCGTAGCGTTTCTCTAACTCTTCATACTTTGCCTTCCAGACAGAATCATCCGCATCTGATTCATTAGGATGAATAGTCTCAGCAGCGTATTCTATACTAGTCTTTTCTGCAACATACTCGGCAGTTTTGCCTACTCCTATAGGTTCAACACCACGCATCAACCATTCGGCAGACACATTAGGATATGCTTTCAGAAAGTTCTCTACCAAGGTTGAAGATAAAGTTTGTTCGCCTTTAACTTGTCTAAGAACAGTAGACTGATTCATATTAAGCGTTTTTGCCAAAGCATTTAATGAAATACGATTATCATCAATATACGCCTTAATTCTTTGATACACAGTTACTTCCATACTTTTTACAATTTTAACCATACTTAAACTATGCAAATCGGGATAACTTTTTTCCAAAAATATTTGGCTAGTTATGCAGAAATGCCTATCTTTGCACCAGTAAACATCAAGTTACTCATTTATTAAAAGCAAAAGTACAACAAAAAATTAAGATATGCAAGTAAAAAAGATAAAAATTATCAAAGTTTCGCTTGAAGGACGAAAAAAACTTGCTGAGCGGTATGGTTGCCGAAGGGAAACAATCTACAACGCTCTAGGTTTTAGAAGTCAGAGCAAGCAAGCCGAAGACATCAGGCAAGCTGCTTTGAATGAGTTCGGAGGAGTTGAGACCGATAAGGTCTTGTTCTACTAATAATAAAGAAGGAGGAATCCTATGAATGAAATTTCAACTATTGTAGATGGTGACAGAATGACATCACTACAGATTGCAGAGATTACTGGCAAGCCACACAATGATGTGATGAAAGCCATCCGAAAGATGGAACCAGCATGGCAAAAAGTGCAAGGGGGAAATTTTTCCCTGATGCAAGAAGAGATAGAGATTAGTAATGGTGGTCACAAGATGAGACCTTACTACTCTCTCAACAAGGAAGAATGTCTCTACATCGCCACCAAGTTCAACGATGAAGCGAGAGCCAAGTTGATAAAACGATGGAAGGAACTGGAGGAACAACACCAAAAGCCATCCGTCCCTCAGAACTATCTCGAAGCTCTCAAATCTCTTGTCAAGTCTGAGGAAGAGAAACAGCAGCTAGCCTTGGAGAACAAGAAGCAGCAAGCAACCATCCTCACTATCAGCAAGGAGAACATGGAACTGGGTAACAAGATTACTGAAATGCTGCCGAAGGTCAGCTACTACGACCAAATCTTGCAGAGTACAGCCACCATGACCGTCACCCAGATTGCTCAGGACTACGGAATGAGTGCCATGAAGCTGAATAAAGAACTGGAATCAATGAAGATTCAGCATAAGGTTCGAGGTCAGTGGATATTGTACGGAAAGTTCCTCACTGGCGGCTACGTTCACAGCAGAGCGGCAGATATACTGAGAAGTGATGGTCGGCACGATGTGAAGTACAACACCGAGTGGACAACCAAGGGAAGAATCTTCCTTTATGAATCACTCAAAGCGAAGGGCATTCTCCCCTTGATAGAGCAGGAGAACACTCCCAGCGATAAGGGCACTGGTGGAACAGAGCCAGCCAAGGCAGCTAGTGCCAGTCAACAAACCCTCAAATTCAGCTGATATGATAGACCCAGAGATTAAGGAGCAGCTAGACCGCATCGAGCAGTATTCGCTGATTGCTGCAAAGAATGTGCTCAATATTAAGGAAGCTGCAATCATACTAGGCATGACGGTTCGAGGAGTGAGAGAAAACGTCAGAAAGCACATACTCCCCTGCTACAAGCCAAATGTCAACCTACTCTACTTCAAGAAGAGCGAGTTGGAAGACTGGATGATGCAGAACCGCATCAAGAGTCAGGAAGAGATAGAATCAGAGGCAGCAGCCTATTGTGTAACCCATTAAACAGATAAAATTATGTTAGCAGATATTATGTTCGTTGCATCCATCGTGATGCTTGTACTCGTAATCAAGGAAATCCGCTCTTACTTCAAGGAAGTAGGCGAATAGATATATGGAGATTGAACCTCAGTAATTTGCTGGTATTAAGTTTTAAATCTTTAAAGTAACTTCAAAATTAGGACAGAAGTCTTTGGTTAGCAGAGGTTTTTTGGAGTTTGCTACTCCCAGTCTCCACAAATTGTAGTTTTAGTCATTTTTTAAATGTTTTTAGTTATTTAGTTGTTGATTGAAAGCGCAAGTAACTCAGATGGTAGAGTATGAAGATTCATCCCCTTCGAGGTCGTGGGTTCGAGTCCCACCTTGCGCCCCATATAGCCCGATTTCAAGGCTTTATATCGGATAGGATAAACCTTCCTAGAGAGGTACACGTACCCAAAAGGAGCATCGTTAACTACAGATGATGCTTAGACGTGGAAGTAGCAAGCAAGTACCTACACCGTTCAGGTGGAATTGGGAAACACTTGGAGTTCACTTGTGAAGATGCAGACCTGATGCCGTGACCCTTATTTAATAAGGTAGCATCAAGAGGTAGAAGCGCACAACTACAATTCGGTTTTAATGCAGCCAGCACGTTTCATTCTTAAAAGGTTCTGAAAATTGTGGTTATTAGTATCAAGTATGTGCGATTACTAGTGCTGGGAGTCCTAAGCCTCCATGAATGCAGAAGGAAACCTTGGGCGCACGGATGGAATTAAAGGCTAGGAACGTGCGCCTTTTTATAAAGAGTTTAATACATTAGTATACTTCATACAGATTATATTTTTAATCTTACGTTTTGCGGTAGCGACCGCTCAGGTTTAAACAATTAAATAAAAAACACTCGCCCCACCATTCGTGAGAACCGTGGGGTTTTTAATTTGAACATTTTTAAACCATACGATATGATATACAAACCAAAAAGTTGTCACGACTGCATCTTTGATGCAAATTGCGATAACCCGAACAAAACCCATGACGGAAGCTACAGATGTAGCAACTGGGAATGGAAATATCAATAACTTAATATATAGAAGATATGAAAGAACTTATCTCGATTCAGTCAGAACTGAAAGCCCCGAAGACTCAGTTCAATAAGTTTGGTGGCTACAAGTACCGCAAGGCAGAAGACATCCTTGAAGCTGTCAAGCCTTTACTCGCCAAGCAGAAATGCACGCTCATCATTACCGATGATATAGTCTTGGTAGGCAACCGCATCTACGTGAAGGCAACCGCCACTATCAAGAACGAGAAGGGAGAGAGTGAAACATCTACTGGATGGGCAAGAGAAGAAGAAACAAAGAAAGGTATGGATGGCAGTCAAATTACTGGAGCATCATCATCATACGCCCGAAAGTATGCCTTGAACGGTCTCCTCGCCATTGATGATAATGCTGATTCTGATACTACCAACGATGGGCAACATCAGACAGCACAGCAACAAGCGCAAGCTACACAGCAGCAAGCAGCACAGCAGACTGCATCACAACAATTCAACTCAAATGACTTGAATGAAGGTTTGGCATACCTGAGCAGATGTGCAAACAAGGACAATCTGTTGTGGGTAATTCAGCATTACCAGCCACTCTGCTCAAACGCTCAGTTCATGCAAGCAGTATCAGCCAAGAAGAAACAATTAGGTATACAATAATATGACAGCAGCAACAAAGAAAATCACTCTGAATGTGCCAAGAGTAACATTCATTGAGGAATCTCACCAGTACTTCATCGGCAAGAAGGAACTGAAAGGTGTGACCGGAACGCTCATTAAGAAAGCCTTCCCCGACACCTACAAGAACATTCCTGAATCGGTGTTGATGAAGGCAGCAGAGCGAGGAGGTCTTATCCACAATACGTTTGAAACCTTCTGTTCCATCTTCGATGCAGACATCAAGCAGTACCCGAATCCTACAGAAGAGCTTCTTGCCTTCCATAGTATGTTAGTCGCATACGATTTGCACTATGTGGCATCCGAGTATCTTGTTACTGATGGCGAGAACTTCGCTTCTGCCATTGATGGAATCTTTGCCGACAAGGAAGGCAACATCTATCTGGTAGATTATAAGACCACCGCCACCCTTCACTACGACAACGTATCGCTCCAGCTATCCATCTATGCAAAATGGTTCGAGGAGCAGAATCCTGACTTGAAGGTGAAGGAGATTGTTTGCATGTGGTTCAAGAACGGACAGAGCAAGTTCCAGCCGCTACCTAGGGTAGCAGATTATCAGATTGACGATTTAATCAACGCTTATCTCGCAGATGATACAGACTATCAGTATAAGGTGGAAGTTCCTGAGCAGTTTTCTGCCCTAGAGCAGGAGTACAGACTGGTTTCCGCTCGGATGGATGTCCTGAAGATTAAGCAGGATGATTTGAAGGAGCAGATGATGAAGATGATGGAAGCCAACAAGCAGAAATCCATCAAGACCAATATCGGTTCTTACTCTTATGTGGCAGCAACCACCAAGAAGACCTTCGACACGAAGCTGTTCAAGGACACGGAGCCCGACCATTACGAGCACTATCTAAAGGAAACGACCACCAAGCCATCAATAAGAATCAAACTTAATTAATATGGAAGAGATTTGGAAAGATATAGATGGTTATGATGGTATATACCAAGTTAGTAGCCTAGGAAGAATCAGATCAAAGTGGTCAGGTTCACACTCGGCATTCGGAAATAAATACAAAATACTCAAAGGTTCTATAAGCAAAAATGGATATATAACTATAAGATTGTGCAAAGATGGAAAAGCGGTCACTAAGACTTTACATAGATTAGTTGCTTGTGCCTTTTTACCAAAAGTAAAAAACAAGAATTTTATAGACCATATTGATTGTTGCAGGACAAACAATAAAATCAACAATCTCAGATGGGTAAGTCAAAAAGAGAACAACAACAATCCTATAACTTTGCATCGAGTTACTATAGCAAATAGAGCAAGAGTAAAAAGAGGTTCCGAGAATCCAAATGCCACTAAAGTTTACCTATACGGCTTAGATAAACAATTAATTACCTCATTTGGTAGTATTATTGAAGCATCAAAAGAAACGAATGTAAGTTACAAGAAAATATTACACAACGTTTTAGGTGAACAAAAGACAGCAGGTGGATATATATTTAGTAAAACTTTAATTTAAACAATTATGAATATATCATTTACAGGAAGAATTATTGCCCAAGGACAAATACAGATGGGCACTAGTCAAAACGGAACACAATGGAGTTGTTGTGAATACACTATCGAAGAGTTGAACCAGCAGTACCCTTCAAGAGCCGTTATCTCGGTTTACGGTTCTGACAAGATTCAGCAGTTCAACATTCAGTTAGGTGAAATCATCACCGCCAACATCGGATTGAAGGCACATCAGTCTAAGGAAGGACGATGGTTCAATCAGTTGGACTGCTGGAAGGTAGAACGACCAAATGGTCAGCAGCAGGGTCAGGTAGTACAGAGCCAGATAGGTCAGGCTCAGCAGCCAGTTGGTGGATATTACCAACCGCAGCAACAGCCAGTACCTCTGAGTCAGCCACAGCAGTTTCCCCCTCAGGTTAATGCAAGCGGTCAACCTATTCAGCAGAACGCTCAATATGCAGGTGGTCAGCAGAAAGGTGGTCTCCCATTCTAAGCATTAACATATAAGGTATGGAAATCCATCTAGTAAGAACCTCCACTGGTCTTCGCCCCTACACGGATGATGATTACGAGGAAATGAAAAAGATAAAGGTTGGTTCCATCGTCAAGGCGAACATCGTCCGACCACGCAACGTGAAGTTTCACCGCAAGTTCTTCGCCCTTATCAGAGCAGCATGGGATTGCCTCACCGAACAGCAGCGCACAAACCTTCGCTCTGTAGACACATTCCGTGAGCAGCTTCTGATAACGTCAGGATTCAGCGAACCGCTCTACGACCTCAACGGACAGAAGTTCTTGGAGAGAGCCAAGTCTATCTCCTTCGCCAAGATGGATGAGCCAGCCTTCAATGAAGTATATAGTAGATGTCTTGATACCATCCTAACCATTCTCATGGCTAATGGTATTACAGAAGACGAGTTTAATAACATTTTACAAAATTATAGTTAGTATGACACGTAGAAACGACAAGCGCAACAACAGACGCAATAGCCGTCAGCGCAACAACAACCCAGAGTTACCAGAGTTTGAACCAATGCTTTTCGGAGCACGCTTTGGCAAAGTATTAGATATGATTGCCAAGAAGATGTCAAAGAATGCCGAAGAAGAGACTCCTGATATTCACGCAGAAGGCATCAGTAATCAGGACGTTACCAACATCAATAACGGAAAGGCGAGTCTCACCAAATGCACTATCCCAACGGATGGTACTGCCGTAGAACTTCCTATTCCCGACAACCTTCAAGTATTCATCAGCGAGGATGGCAAGCCGATGATTTGCAAGAAGATTGAAGGAGACGAGAAGAAGGCTCCTGATGATAAGGAAGGCAAGCCTATCACTTATGATGATATTTGTAAGGAACTTTTCTTGAAGAAGAAGATATACTGGAATTATATTAGAAATGTTAATTCAGGCGTAGCAAATGAGTCAAATTACAATGATAATGACAACTGCACCAGCGAGGCTCAGGCAAAACGTTTGACTGCCTTCAATAAGTTGCAGAACATCGCCAAATATCTCAATGATGGTTGGAAACCTAACTTCAGAGATGCTAAACAAAATTGGTTTATTGCCGAACAATATTTCGGAGAATATCAAGCCAAGTTTACTTGCTCTGGTAATTATGGAATTGTTTACTTTAAGAGTAAATGTCTTGTAAACGAAGCCATCCGCTTGATGGGCAAAGATTCTCTCAATGACCTTTTCTCAACCGACTGGTAATGGCAAGCTACGCTGAAATCAAGGCAAAGCTAGAGCAGGAAGGCAAGAAGATACGCAAGCGTTCATCCTATGATGAGCACAACTTGCAAGCCGCAGAGGTCAGGTATATCCGTGGGGTATATCCTGACCTTGAAGGTGTCTTCTTTGCCGTTCCTAATGGCGGCAAGCGAACCTCCCGACAAGCCGCATGGCTCAAGGAAGAAGGAATGAAGGCAGGGGTATCTGATATGCTGCTCCTGAAGCGCACCTCCCAGTACGGTTTCCTCTGCATTGAAAACAAGACTCCCAAAGGCAGACAGGAACCCGAACAGAAGGTATTCCAGCATGAAGTAGAACGACATGGTGGCAAGTACATCATCGTCCGCTCTATAGACGAATTTATCCAAGCAATCGACAATTATTTAAATGGTGAACTATGAAACAACTTCAAATGCAATTAATGCCACCACTTGTTCTTGGTGAGAACTTAATGGATAAATTTCTTGAAGAGTTCAAAGAAAAACAAGATGAAGAGTTAACGGAAAAAATAATCTCTATCTTAGAAGCCAAAGGCTATAAGGTAACCTCTCCACCCAAGGAAGTCAAAGACGAATATACCTTTGAGCGAGCATGGGACTTATACGACAAGAAAGTAGGTGACAAAGATACACTAAAGAAAAAATGGAACTCTATGAGCAAGAAAAACCGCAAAGCTGCAATCGAGTACATACCTCTCTATGTAATCTCAAAGCCAGACAAGCAGTTCAGAAAGAACTTCCAAACCTTCCTAAATCAGAAAGGATGGAAAGACGAACTCATCGGAGCAACACCACCGCCAGCAGCCGTTAACGAGAATCCATCCGAAATCAGCCAACTTATCGCAAAGACGAAGGCTGAACAGAACGTAACAAATGCGGATAAGGACAACGTTTTCAAGACACGCATCATGGGTATGATAGACGTTCTTAAAAAGAACCCTCAGAGCTTCTGTAGAAAGCAGTTGGAAATATACCAAGCCAATGGAACATTGGAACGCTTGGGCATCCAATGGAATCAATAAACCACTCTTTTAGCTTATGGAAATTTTTGGATATATCAAGGTAGGCAAGCGTATAAGCAAAGCGCACAAAGACATGTTTACAGACAAGACCATGGTACTATGGTATAAAGGCAGACCAATCATCGGAACAATGCACGATGGCTTATGGTATCAGCAAGACCTAAACGGAATGTGGGAACAATTAATGTTCCAGTCCGAAGTTACCCACGTATCATTCTTACCTTCACCTCATGAAGACAGAGAAAGAAAAAATCCTAGCCATCATCGCTGAGATTCAGTCAGGACGTGAAGCAGCACACATCGTACCGCCACACGTCCTGACTACCGAAATCATCAACCGAGGATGCCACCAGCCTTATCAAGCCATCAACGAGTTATGCGCAGAAGGCAAGATAAACTGGTGCAGAACCCTCAACGATATGGCATTCACTATCAGAAAATAAATCAAAACAATATGAAAATTATAACGCAGAAAGAACTGGCATCCTTAGCAGGAGATGCTTTTGAGAATGCCTACAAGCATGGTTTCTATACTGAGAGCACAGAAATAGAAACCGAATTGATGCTCAATATCACGGAAATAGCAGAAGCTGTTCAGGCAGACCGCCACAATCGACACGGAAGTATCGAAGACTACGAGAGCGAGATTCAGATGGACAGAGATATTCCTACCGCCTACAAGAACGCTCTTGAAGGAACGGTAGAATCTGAGTTCGCTGATGTAGGCATCCGTATTTTATCCCTCTTGGGATGGATGAACAGCAAGACACCGATTAAACTAAAAAGCGATTCTATCCTTGCTGACGAATACGAAATAGGCAAGATTCAATATAAGATTCAAAACACAATTAATAAAGGCAGTATCGCAAAAGATTTGTTCCGACTCATCGGACGCTTTAGTTGGCTTATTGATAATGAGCCTTGCAGTTGGTTTGTATCAGATACCCTTCAAGGTATACTTATGAGGGTGTTTGCTATCGCCCACAATCACAATATCGACCTGATGGAGCACATCAAGTTGAAAATGCAGTATAACGAATCTCGTCCGTACCTTCACGGATGCTTATATTAGGAGGACAGCAATATGTTTGGAATAGAACAGATAACTAGAAGATGTTTATTGACGTTTAGTGATGGTAGTAAAATCCAAGCTACCATCACCATTCCAAAGCCCACCAAGCCAATCTTCCCAAAGGAATTGGAACGTCAGTCTGTAAAGCAGCTTAATGAATCGCAGCCAAATGCGGTTCACAAGGTTGTCAAGTGTCACATCATGAGAAATTAAGCGTATGGAAGATTTACCTATTGGTTCGGAAATTATCTTAAAGGTGGTTGAGACAAAGAAAGAAGAATGCAATGGCTGTTTCTTCGATGAGATAAGTAGCAACATTTATGAAAATGTCTGTGGGGATTTTGTCTGTAGCGCAAAATCTAGAAAAGACGGAAAGAATGTTCAATTCAAAAGAGTAAAGTGATATGAAGAAAATTAAAAGCAAGAATGTTCAGAACTATGTTATGGACGATATGGCATGGAAGGCTGATTTGCCAAGGTTCTTGAAAGAGATTTCTGAGTGTTCAACTAATGTTCCTTATGCTGCATCTTTTCGGATTCTAGCACAGGTACTTAATGTACTTACAGAAAGGGCTATTGAAATAGATGACCCTGCACTAAACATCATTATGCTTCGTCTCGGACTTTACGAGGGAGCACATGATAAGAACGTAGATGAGGTTATATCTAAATTACGCAAGTTGATTACTGATAACAAAAAAGAGGAGGGCTAAGTATGATTAGAGACGATGCAAAGATAATTGTAACACAAACTGATGTTTCACTTAAAGAAGCCTTGACTAGTGAAGAAATCAATGCACTTAATGAAGCTCATATCTATAGAGGTTATGATTGCATTCCGCAACTAAAGTATGCTGGCAACCCTCCTAGCGGCAAGGAAAATCGCAGAACTAGGAGAATGTTAGAACTTAGAAAAAGAAAGGGTAGATTATGATAGACAATAAGAAAATAGAAAAAGCAGCAAACCTTCACAGATTTGAGCTTATAGCATCTAGGCATGGTAGTACCCTTGGGAAACCCATGCAATGCTCTGAAGAAGTAATTGATGCAGAAACTGAATTAATTGAATATTCATTTACTACGGGTGCTAAGTGGGCTATCAATGAGTTCTTGAAGGAATTGTGGCATGATGTAGATGAAATGCCTAAAAGGGCAAAGGCATTCATCTTTGAGTGTGGTGATTACAGCATGAATTATCATGTTGGCATGATGTTCAATCCTAATGATTACAAAAAAAATGCTGAAATATGGCACATGAACAGATGGTGTTACCTAGAGGATATTCTTCCAAAGCAGGAAGGAGGTGAACAATGAAGACATTTGTATTTGATGTTATGCTCAACGGAAGATTCATCTGCACATTAAAGTATAAATATTGTGCGCTCTTCCCGATAGATTTTGAAGATTTAGAGAAGTTCGTTCTCAAAAAGAGACCTACTTTGAAAGGTAAGGATTTTAGAATTGCATTTTGATCATGAAGGAGATTAAAGATTTGGTAGCCGGTGACAAGGTTGTTATCAAAAGTGAGAATGACGAAAGTATAATTATATATGCTGCGACTATCGAAAGAGCTACAAGTCATTTTATCTATGCTGTTGGCATAAAATTCAACAGAAAGAATGGTAAGATGATAGGTGAAAAGAGTGGCTCTCACACGCACATAGAAATTGCATCAGAAGAGGTAATAGAAAAGATGGAAGCAGTGCAGGAGCGCAAATTACTATCAAGCTATCTTCATGATTACGATTTCTTTAAGCTTTTATCATTAGAGAAATTGCGAAAGATAATTGATATTATAAAGGAGTAAAGCGTATGGATAAGTATAAATTACATAATGAGAAGTGTGATGGTTCAACGTGCTGGGCTTGTCAATTTACTTGGTGTTGTGATAAATATAATCATCGTAAAAAGTAAAGCGTATGGCACAGAAAAATATTATTGGTGATATTGTTATGTATAAAAACAGAATACATACAATTATAGATATACTTGCATCAAATGGTTATGAATTATCTTATGTAAGGCATCCAGTAAGCTCAGTAAGATTATCTGGAGTTCCTCTCACTCCAGAGATTTTAGAGAAGAATGGATGGAAGAAAAAAGTGATGAACAGAGGAGTAAAGAATAGTCATTGGGTATATACAAAACCCGATATTGAAGAATATGGATATTTCCCTATCTACATAGAAAAAGGTATCGGTGATGAGTTTGATGTATATCCGTTTACTGACAACAATGTATGTACACAAATTGCATACATTAAGTATGTTCATTAACTCCAGCACCTTCTCTTCGGTCTAGGACTTAACTCAGAAATGGAGGTGTAGGTATGAAAAGAATAATAGCAATTATAAAGTTTCCTATATACGCAATGGTCGTATTATTGTTTATTCTATCAATACTGACAGCAAAAGGTATATTGTGTATCGTAAGATTAAAGCCTTCTGATTTTGATAATCTTCCTAAGTTCTTGCAAGACAAAGCAAGGAAGCTGTCAAATGTGGTTGAAAATTTAATGAATTGATTGTTTAACCGCCTTCGTGCATAAATATAAGTAATATGACAAAAATAGAATTATACAACGAATTACAGAATATAGAAGGTTGTTTAAAGATTGCGGATTCACAAATATCAGAGCTTCGCCAAAAGAAGGATGATATAATGGGCGACTTTTTAAGTTTATTACCTTTTCAGAAAGGTGACAAGGTAAAAGATAAAAATGGCAATATCTTTCTCATAGAACGTCTAAAAGATGCTTTCTCGTTTGGCAAGAATGAAATTAAGGTTCATTTTCTTATCCGAAAAATAAAGAAAAATGGAGAACCTTACAAAGACGTAAATGAAGCTTGGGGAATTGATTATTTTTCCCTTGAGAAAGTAGTAGAGTAACTAACCATCCGCAAGGATATAAATAAATAGATAGAAATATGGTAGTATTATTAACAATTTTAGGAACTATCTTTTTGATAGTTAGTGCAATATTTTGGTCAGCAGAACCGAAGTTGAGAACAGTGGATATTGTAATTGCATCAGTGGCAGCAATACTTATGACATTATGCTATGTAGGTTCTGTGCTTGCACAATATATGATAGAATTTACTAAATAATTAACTAACCACCCCTTATGGGATTAAATATAAGTAATATGAAAAAGATTATTTTGGCAGCCTTAGTCGTTGCAAGTTTGTTCGCTTCTTGTTCTAGCGAGAAGACTTTTAAAAAGAAAGATGGCTCTACGATTACGGCAAAGCCTTATGGCTGGGCTAGTAAGGAAAACAAAGTAGAAGGTGTTAACTACGAGTTGAATGCTCCAGATGTTGTAGCATCTATCATCTTCGCCCCATCTGTTATCGCTCCAGTTTTGCTGACAGCTTACGATGTATGGGAGCCAGTATCATATACTGAGCCATCTAAGTAACTAACCGCCCTCTCCTTGGCAACAGGGAGAGGGCAAAAAGAAGAGAATATGAGATTAAGTGAATATAAAGCAGGTACTATCTTAGTTGATGGTGATGGCAAAGTGTTTATCCATGATGGTTTTGTTAACGCTGATGGATATGGTGTGATAATTGGTGAGGGTTCTTATGGAATGATTCTGAAATCAAATTGTATTGGTAATTGGATGAAGTGGCACATTAAAGGTGTTGCAACAAAAGAACAGATTAGTGAGTTCATTGCCAAGGTTCGCAAAACGCAGGAAATTATCAATTACTAGGGAGGATAAATAATGAGTAATATTTATAAAGAGGATTTTGTTGATGAAGATACAGGAGAAGTCGTTCAAATGGAATTAGACTTGGACAAACTTCATAAACACCATAAGGAGGATAAACAATGAGTAAAGAAAAAGCTATTGAGAAAATACAATATGCTGTAATGCAAGTAGCTTCTGTATATGCCTGTTCTGCTATCTTTGATGAAAAGACAAAGGTAATAGAAGGCAGACAGAAAGAACTTGAAAAAGCGATTATCAATTTGCATGATGCGCTTAAAGAGTTGGAGGATTGATTATGACTAGAGAAGAAGTAGAAAGGAATATAGAAAAATGGCGAGAAATCACCAGACCTTTTATGGATAAAAAAGACAAACTAAATGTAAGACGCGATGAGTTACTTCGAGAAATGGAACAACTTCAAGAAGACTATATTAAAGCCTTGCCTGTTAAAATCGGAGATAAAATTATGGATAAAGATGGGCGTGTGGGTTGGCTTTCCAAAATAGTTCCCTATCGTTCACCATCGGAAAGATTTATGAGAGCAACATTACAATTGACCCTCTTCTTCCATATGAAGAAAAAAGATGGTACTCGTGACACTCATGAGGTTTATGTTCATGGTCTCCCAATCAAACTATAACTAATATGACAAGAGAAGAATTACAAAATAAACATGGCGATGCTATCTGTGAGTATTGCAACAAGAACATTATTTCAAAATATAACATCGGCATAGGTTGGCTTTGCGAAGGTCAGTATTGCGAGGAAGCACAAGATGGCTACGCAGCAGAAAATAACATAGAGTTGGAGGATTAAGTATGGAGAAAATTTATAAAGGCGAAATTCAGAGATTGTTTCCAATTTTAGAGGCAATTAAAGAAGGCAAGACCATTCAGTGGAACGATATGGGCGTATGGTGTGATATTGATGGTGACGATGAGGGCTTTGTCCTTGATACATTGATAGGAAAAACTGATGGCTATCGTATCAAACCAGAGTCAACATACCGCCCTTTCAAGAATACAGAAGAGTGCTGGGCAGAAATGCACAAGCATCATCCGTTTGGGTGGATGATTAAGGAAGGTGAAAAGAAGATTCTTATTACCGAGGTTCTTACTTTTGGTGTTAATCTTCATAGGCAAGAAGCTTGTTATGGCTTTTACGAAGCAAACAAAATCTTAACCTTTGCCGACGGACTTCCGTTTGGTGTAAAAGAGTAGGAATTGTTATGGCATATTGTTTTTGTGATTTTTGCGATTATAAGAATGAATGTAAGCACTATCGAAAGGTAGTTGTTTGTCCTTATATGATAACGGAGGAATAGTTATGGATAAAAACGTTTGTGATAATACACTAGTCTTTGGTAGCAGCTATGCTAGAAGCTGTATTGAAGTACCTTCTTTGAAGGCTGGAAAGGCTAAATGGAAGGCTTTTTATAATAAGTTCCCTTGGCTTAAAGGTCAACCTTTCTATCTTAGACGTTCATGCTTCTGGGATGGAGGTGAAAGAAATTTGAAGGCAATAAAGATTTAAAAAGATATAGTTATGGCATGGTTATGTGTAGATGAAAATGGTGAACATATTTTTTGTGAAGAACCATTAAGAGGACGTACTCAAAAGTACGTTTCCTTCTATAGAGAACAACTAATACGTCAACAATCAAGTAAGTTATGGTATGCAAATGCTGATGATATTGATGACGGAGATTTTATAATATATGCAGAAGAAGGTATTGATTTACCTAAAGGCTCAATCAAGAAACTCATCGGAAGAGAATTGTCTTTTTCCGATGAGCCAGTCGAACTTAAATAATAATAGCTTATGAGTGATAGTTATATATCTTATGGAAGTGATGGCTCATATCATATAATAAGCCCGATAGGAGAAGGATTTGATATAGAGACAGCTTTCTTAATAGCTTTGGTGATTATTGCTATATACGTCATGTGGCATTATTCACCAAAGGAAGTTTGGAATAAAATAAAGTCGTATTTTAAAGAATAATAGTTATGTTTGGATTTTATGTTATACTTACCCTAACTGTTCTATTTATAGCTTTTATGGGTGGAGTTTTCGGTTATTTAATTGGTAAATATTGGTAAAAGAAATAGCTTATGAAAAGAGAAATCAAATTCAAGGCTAAACGTCTTGATAACGGAGAATGGGTTGAAGGAAGCTTTATTGTAATGAAGATTCCTGCACTTAGCAAAACTACTTTAGGCATCGTAGCTGAAGGTGGTGCAACTTTGCATGAGGTAGACCCTTCTACCGTCTGTCAGTTTACAGGTATGAAAGATTGTGAAGGCAAAGAGATTTGGGAAGGCGATATTCTACAGGATGCTGATTATTACTATATTAAGTATGTTGTTATTTTTGGTGAAGGCACATTCTTGGCACGAAAGGAAGTTCATTATACAGGTATTCCTCTTCACGAATGTATAGGTGATTCGGGCAATGTAACTTACGTAAAAGTTGTTGGCAACAAATTCGATAAGGAGAAGTAGCGTATGAAGAAGATTATATTATTATTTGTATCTGTTATATTCCTGTTCGTTTCTTGCAAAGAGAATAAAGGAATTAATGTTCCTAAATCAGAATCTATCAATGATATAAAAGTAGAGAAACTATTTGTTGTGGATGGTATAACCGTATATCGTTTCTATGATGGTGGCAAAGTGGTTTATTTCACCAACAAAAAAGGAGAGGTAAAGGCTCGTCATGACGAATATGACCCTGCAACAAAAACTATACAAACTAAGGTAGTAGAAACTTTATGTAACGAAGAATAGTTATGAACAAAACAGATTTACATTCATCATTACTCTTCCTAATGCTTAAACTGGAAGAGGCAAAGAGTAACCCGATGTCTGACAAGAACTTTGTTGCTGCATTGACGGAAGTGCTCAGATATTTCCGTGATAACGGAGAGTTAAAGAAAGCCTATGAGCTTCAAAAGGATTCATTGGCAGACTTGGCAAATAGTTCTTGGACGAAAGCACTAAAGGACTATGTTTCCTCCAAAAATCATGAAGACGGAATTGATGCAAAGTTTCTTGATATAGATGAACTTATTAAGGAACTAGCATCTGATGAGTTCATCGAAAAGAAAATCAAGGATATTCTTGGAGATAATGATGTGGATAGCGGAAAGGAGGAATAGTTTATGACTGAATTGTTATTTAACATTTTTCTTTTTTCTTGTACGACTGCTATAGGGTTTATAATAGGATATTATTATTCACGAAAGTAAGAATAGTTATGAAAATAGAAATTACAAGAGTAACGGACTGGCAGCGTGTAGTGGATGCTGCTCGGTTCACACAAGGAAAGGAACCGCTGGGACATGAGCCTAGCGATGAGTTCAAGAAACAGATGATTCTCAGCGAGCATTCACCGCTCAGAGAATTGGAGTTCGATATTAAGATGTATGGCATACCATACTGGGTGAGCAACCATTTTGTTCGCCACGTTCATGCTCAGCCATTCGTTTCCACATCACGACCAGACATTACTGGCTCAAATGTATCTCGCCACGATATGCGTCAGGATGATTTGGTCAACTTGCAGCTATCTCTCAACGCTCAGGAGATTATCAATATCTCCAAACTGAGATTATGCAGTAAGGCATCAAAGGAGACGAGAGAGATTTGGTATAAGGTGCTTGACGAGTTAGCACGCATTGAGCCTTTGCTTGCATCCGCTTGCGTTCCTCAGTGTGTATATAGAGGATTCTGCCCTGAGCCGAAAACTTGTGGAAGAACTGAAAGTGGTACATTTTCTGTCACAAGAAAATTCTACAAATATCTTCAAATATACAAAAAATAACCAATGAAATATCCAAAATTTAACGTCAACGAGTTTGTCGGTGGGCACTTCGAGTACACAACTCCCTGCCCATTCGGCATATACGGCAAGTACACCAACGAAATACTATATGTTGGTAGCCTTGCTTGCCAGCGATGCGAACACTTCCGAGGTATCAACAAAGAAGATGGTATCGTATCTTGTGGAATCGAATAGTTTTAAGAGTGCAGCCTATCTGCATTCTTCTTAATAATTAATCAAATTTTATATATGAATACAAAGAAAATCTCAATCATTCAGCGTATCAAGGAAAAATTCCTTGGCAAGCAGTTCTTTATTGCAGTTATCGCTAACAAGGGAACCAGTTCCTACTTCGTCAACTCTACCATCTACCGCTCTGAGAAGGAGGTGAAGGCTTACAAGAAGTACATCACCACAGATGAGCGTATGAAACAGAGCTTCGACTTCGTAGGCTATTATGGTTTCCGCTCTAAATTCGACTTCCGTATTCCTCTCAGCGGTAAGCCAGTTTCTATAGAAGAGGCAAAAGAACTAGCAGGGAAGTAACATGGCTGGATTCAAAGACCTGACAGGGCAGCGGTTTGGCAGATTAACTGTCTGCCGCCGTGCTCCTAGCGTAAAAGGAGCAAAAAACGGAGTCTATTGGATTTGTAAATGCGATTGTGGCAGAGGTAAGATAATTGTCAGCTCAGCCATAATCTCAGGATTTACACGTTCATGCGGTTGTCTTCGCAGCGAGAATGCTAAGAGAAACGTCAGACTGATGAATGAAATCAATAAGAAAAGACGTGATTCATTAACGGATAAAGTAAGTAATACATAAATCCATATTATATTTGCAACATGAAATTCAAGTATTTAAAAGATAAAGTCAATGGTTTCAGATACCGCAACCATTTTGTTATACTGGACGGAAGAGCAAATGCTGTAACGTTATCAAAGGACATCTATGACCACATCATGCGGAAGGAACGTATAGACAATTCGGTTTTCGTGTTTAGACTATCTGAAAGAGGTACATACGGATTCTGTATGCGTGAGGACTGGGAAGAACTTCGTAAAGCCAATACCGCCTTCGCACAGCTTCAATTCAATCAGAAGTATAAGAAGGTAGGTTTCAGAAGTGACTACCCTTCCATTACCGCCATCCTTGATGAGTACAACCTTCCTCTCAACAGAATGGTTCGCCTTACTTGCATCCCACGCAAGTCAGCCAAGGGAGAACCTTATTACGAAATCATGCGACCAAACTCAAATTTAAGCACATGGCAACAAGACAAGAAGTAATACTCAAAGGGCTTACCCACTCTCCATCCGACTACGATTGTCAGGATGGGGAGTTGGCAACCTGCCTCAACCTCATCAACGAGAATGGGGAACTCCACCCTATTCAGCAGCCGGTAGTAGCCGAGCCGAACATCACGCTGGATGCAGGAGATACCATCGAACTGGTGCATAAGGTAACACACGGTGAAGCGATTCACTCCCACTACATCATCCGAAAATCAGATGATACTTGGTACTGGATGGAAAAAGGTGGAAACGGAACCAAGTACACCATCAACCTCAACGGATTCCACGTCAATGCCGTTACAGCAGTTGGTAATATAGTAAATTTTGTCGGAGAAATATCTATCAAATATTTATATTGGATTGACGATAATTATCAGTTATTTGATAGAGATAACTTTAACTATGGAATCAAAATCGGTTTTAAAGAATTTGATTATCAAGGTGGTACAGCAGAGTTCTCGCTAGGTGATGAATTTTGGGACTATGTTACTTATGAAAGCAGTTCTTCGGGTAGAAAGATAACTGGAATGAATGTCAACCAAGTCTCGAAGGTTTTCAATATGTTTGACGCTGAAATTAATAAGACTTTATCCAACAAAGGAAAACAATGGCAAAAGTATTTTGTGTTTGGAGTAGCAGCTATCAGATTATACGATGGAACTTACTACAGCATTTCCAATATTTTTAAACTTGACTGGAATAGTTCTACTTTAGCTTCTGTTAAAGTTGACCCTGATAACAAGAGATTTTGGTCGATTGGACCAGCAATAGCAACTTGGACTATTAGTGCAAATATAGATAACATTGATAAAATATCAAATCTTATACAAGGCATTGATATTTTTTTGAGCAAAGCAGAATCTTTCGTTAATTTAGAATCAGCAGCAGCCAAATACGTTGTACCAGAATTAAATGATAAAGACCAAGGTGAAATGTTTTTTACAATGATGTCAGGAAAGGAAGCAGCCAATGCAATAGATTCCCTATCATTCTATCACTCACTATTTATCAGTAAAGACGAACTTGGTAAAGAATTACAACTTAAAAGAGTTGAGGGTACGGAAGAGTCATTATCTTTGGCTAACCTAAATCGCTCAGATTTAGGAGGTAAATGTGCGATTACATACAATAATAGACTTCATGTGGGGAACGTAAAAGAAGGATATAATATTGATTTGATAAGTAACATCACTCCTAAATTATCAAACTTGCCAAACGATGCACAATTAAATACAGAGGGAATAGTTCGAGTGAGAGCATCAAACAAAGAATTTTGGTGCAAGGTTGATGATTTAGGTGCAAGACTATATTACTTTGTATGTGTACCAATCTTAAATGTATCAGAAATAACATTCTACAAAAAGACTGGAACTTCTGTGTTTGAGAAATCTACGGTTAACTTGCATTCTTCCGAAACTACAGCATTCTCTTTTTACGTAGCAGGAGAAGGAAAGGAAAACGTACCACAATTTGCGTTGCCATGGGAAACGTCATCAGAATATGAATGGAATAATATTGTCAGCAAGTACGAGAACTATAAAACAAACACAAATGCACTTCCATATTCTTCTGTTGTAAAAGTAAGCGAAGCTGAGAATCCTCTAATCTTCCCTGCAAAGAATAGTGTTCAGGTTGGTTCTTCTATCATAAATGCACTTGCCGCTAACACCAGACCAATCAGCGAAGGTCAGTTTGGTGATGCACCTCTATACGCTTTTACCGATGAAGGTGTATGGGTATTGATGCTTGGAGAAGAAGGAACCTATATTGCCCGACAGCCAGCCAATAGAGATATTTGCTCAAACCCGAAGGGAATTTTGCAGATTGATGATGCGGTTCTGTTCCCGACGGAGCGAGGAATCATGATGCAGCAAGGAAGAGAGTCTGTTTGTCTTACCGATGTACTGGATGATTATCCTTTCGATTTTCTATCCATTTATTCACATTCAACAAAGGATAAGACCTATCCGAATAAACTCCTTGCACTAGGTAATATCCCTGAGTCAGATGTGGAGTATGTCCGTTTCCGTAAGTATCTGGAAAAAGCTGATATGATTTACGACTATTACGATAGTCGCATCATCGTCTTTAACCCGAATTATACTTATGCTTACGTTTACTCTTTGAAAAGCAAGATGTGGGGAACAATGCACAATGTCTTCAACAAGCGAGTAAACATATATCCTGAGTCATACGCTACAGACAAAGCAGGAAACATACTTGATGTGTACGTAAAGGAGCCTACAGATAATGTTCCATTCTTCCTTTGCAGCCGACCTTTAACACTTGGGCAAGATGTTTACAAGACCATGTTTGATTGTATCACAAGAGGATATTTCAGCAGTATTCAGGCAGGAAAATGTGGAACGGTTCTGTTTGGAAGTAATGATTTAGCTAATTGGTATTACGTTGGTTCTTCTGCAAATATGTTTCTCAGAAACCTTGTAGGTTCTCCATTCAAATATTTCAGGATTGCGCTTATGGGAAGCCTTACCTCAAATGAATCTGTTAGCGCACTTTCTACAGAGTTTCAATCAAGATTACAAAATAAACTCAGATAATTATGGCAGAATATACATTATTAGCTTTCGATTCACAGCGTGCACGAAATGGAGCATCCGTAGGCTATATGGATGCTAACAACAAAGTGCATATAGCTACAGAAATAACGTTCTATGAAAGAAGAACGTCAGACTACTTCGGCTACATCATGTTAGACGGAAAGCAATATGAGTTTTTAGCAAATGGCTATTTTTATGTAAATGGAGATAAGCAGTTGCTAAAGATAGTAGAATCCTCTATCGTAAAGACAACTGGCACAAAACTCGTCAGAGAAACATCTTCCGATGGAACAGCAAACGCTCGTCCATTCCCTAGAAACGGAATAGCAACCACATCAGAAACAGGTGAGACAGAGGAAAGTGACAAAAAAGAGGAAATCTTCTCCATCGCTACTCTACAGCCTAGAGAAGAAGTAGCCGCAAGTTGTTTGCAGTCTATGCTCCAGCAGTATGAAAATCCGCTCAACATAGACAATACAAAAATCAAACAACTTGTAAGCAAATCATTTTTGTTTGCTCAGGAGTTCATTAATCAGGCAGTACTATATCGTGAAAAGGAGACAACATCGGCAACCGTTGAGAACAACAAATACGCAACAGTTGATTCTGATTCTCTCAGCAGCGAAACCGATAAACTGCTCTACAACATAGCTACAGCTATCAACAACTTTATCGCTCAGGATAAGAATCAGTATGCCGACCAGCAGAAAAACGGATTGAAGCTGGCAGCTACAGATGTTAATGTCAAGACTTTACCTGAGTCTATCAAGACGGTTGTCAGCGGTTCCGTTACAACAAAGCAGGAATCCACATCTAGTGGAACATAAAATTAGATAATATAACTTTTGTCATTTAATACAATAAAGGGAAGCAGTCCGTGATGGATAGCTTCCCTTGCTTTATCTTACTCTAAAACGACTAATCATTTAAAATGGATGCAATGCGATTCTTGCTCTTCCAGCCGAGCGGTTGCTGGCATCCTTAATCTTTTGTTTCTTATCCTCAGCCAGTGCCCAGAACCTATCAGCACCGTCAGGATAAACAATCATCAACCATTCGTATAGGCATTGGTTCACAATATAATCGTGAATGTATACCGTCATGGTATGCACACTTGTCTTCGAGAATCCACTTGGCATTCTCATAGCCAGATAATAGGCATCCTCCTCATTTGTCGGGGAGCCTATACACTCTTCCCACTCATTGGAATCAAAGCCACCTCCAAGCATTTCCATCTTGGTATATCGGTAAAGCATTTCCTTGCAGTCTTCTACCGCTGAGTCAAGAATCCTTGCCAGCTTATCCCGATTGCCATCCTCACCCACATCATAGACGTTATGAATCAGGTGTGAATCCTCTACAGAACTGGAGATTGAATCAGCATAGGCAGCAGCCGTATTCCTGATGTCAAACACCAGTTCCTTCTTCTGAAGCTCTATCATTACCTTGTAACCAAGATTACATGTTCTGCATTCTTTCATACTCACCTCCTTCCTTATTCGTTAGGAGCCGTTCTGCTTGGTCTCTCACGTCTATTGAAGGTCTCATGCAGATTCTTGATGGCTACAACAGACAATTCTGAATAAGTCTTCGACTCATTAGGATTGGTAATGATAAACCAATCCATCAGAGCCTTGTTGATAATGTAGTCATGGATAGAATTGGTAAGTGCATCCTTCAAAGCAAGCGGATAATTGGATGGAAGGGAGAGGTTAATGACAATATTGGTATCACCACTAATCAGCTCGTTAGACGCAGTAGTACCATTGCCTGTTCTAACAGACTCACTCAACTCAACAAGCAGTTGACTATACGCATTCTGAATGCTACGCAAAGCCTGATTCTTGTCTTCATCATCATCACTTGCCTGAATATTGCTAGCAGCCTCAGCATCCATGTCGGCAGCTCTTCTGCTACGTCCAGTCAGGAATGCCTTATTCTGAAAGTCATAAATGAGTTCACTCATATACAACGTGATAGTTAAATCTTTTCTTGCCATACTATGAAATTTTTGTTCGTGTTGGTTTCTTCTTGAAAAACGCTTTATCCTTGATGTCGAGCAATAATGCAGCAGCGTTATCTGCATACTCCTTCACCTTGTCATTGGCGGTAATCTCGCACCATTTTCCTATGATGCTGTTCACCAAGAACGAGTTGGCAGACGAGTTGATGGAACTGAGTAGATTATCATCAAATCTGCTGGGCATTTCGAGTTGCCAAGTGATGGTTCCGTCTACTCCTGAGCCTCCTGAGATAAATCGTTTCAGCACGTTTCTCAGTGCATCCAGCGATTCATTGAAGAACCGCTCAATCATCGTCAAGTCTGAATCCGTCACAAATACTTGGTCGAATGCCGACTTACCATCCTCCAGTTTATTCTTCGCACCTATATAAGCGGTAGTCTTAGCCACCTCCTCATATACGTCACTTTTCTTGATTGTCAATATGGAATCTGCCATTCTTTATCTTTTTATATAGTTTATAACCCAAAACGACTAGCAAGACACAGAGTGCTCCAAATGACCAGATAGCGTATTTCAACTGAAACTGCTCCCACTTGGATAACTCCTTCTCTACTGGGTACGGAACTGGGATGGAATCTCTTTTCAGGAAGGAATCCACCTTCACCTTATACACATTCTTGAAGATGGTCTTCTCATGCCATCGGTCAAGAAAACATGTATCTCCCTTCTGTCTGAGAAACACGGAATCACGCACAAAAACGCTGTCAGAAGTATGCAACGTATCGTGTTTTACTACGTCCCGACATATAACTTTTTCCATCGGGACATATTTTGTCTTGCATCCCGACAGAAAAAAAGCTATCAGCAACATACCCAAAACGTATATCAGGAGTTGCCAGAAATCAGTATCGTACCACTTCTTCATAAGCCTATACTTTGAGTGAAACCAATGCTCTCTTCAAGTACTTGCGTCTTGATTCCAAACCGTAAGTGCCACCATTGATGGTCTTTGTTATAGCCTGAAAACTATCACTATCAGCCAATTCGTTCAATCCATGCTTCCACCACCACCACATCGCACTCTTTGTTGCGCCCAATGGTTTCTCCAGCAGTTCAGGATGCTCCATGATGTCACCAGTACAGTATTTACTATTCTGATAAGCCTGATAGTTGGCTCTGCCAGTAATCTGAATCAAGCCCCTGCCACGATACTTGTAGCCATCACCATCTTTCAAGTTGCCGAGCATGTTCTTCAACTTTCCCACATCATACTTGTGGAAGTAGTTTCTGTTTCCTACTTCCTTAGTATACCTCAGTTCACTAGTCTCATGAGCAATCTGAGCCAAGAAATGAGCCATACGCTTAGAGGTATTAATGTGAAATACCTCAGCATACCCATTAATATAAGGAAGAAAACTGTCAACTTTATCCTTCGCATTCGGCATAATCGCCAAAATCTGTTCTCTTGTTACCTTCATATTACTTGCCCTCCTTCACTTGTTTCAGCATACTTGCGAGCTCATCCTTCACCTTGCTCTCAAAGTTGCCTAGTTTTGTCTTGAAATAAACGTTTACACCGAATATTGCTCCAGAGTAAACCAATGTCTGACTGACATACCACAGCACACCATCAGACACCACATAATTGTTGAGAAAGAATGATAGGAAAGTGAGTACAACACCGCTCACTAGCATTCCTATAGCTGCACCATATTGCAATCCTTCACGTACATTTGGAGTCATATCTTATATTTATATATTATTAATAATATGCAAAGATAAGAAATGATTCCCAATTAGTTACTTTATCCGTTTATTGTGTGCCATATTTTGCTGGTAGGATGCAAGCAGTCAGGGTCTTGCAGATACTCGATAGCCATCAAAACCACCATTTCCTTCAACTCATCAGCATCTTTGCTATATCGCTCCAGCATCACATGATGGTCACTCCTCAATAGGTTCATGGTCACAGCCAAATCATGGATGGTGTAATCTGAAATATCATCCTGATGCTTGTCAAAGGCTTCTCTTATCTCATCATCCGTGAAGAAGGGAGCCATGTGCTTGGTTCCGTCAGCATCCTCATACCACATCTTACTGATAGCATCATCGGCAAAGTGCTTATCAAAATGCTCTTCGCTCAACACACCATACACCATCGCACAAAGATGATGTTCCTCCACATCGCTCAACTTGCATGAGAGATACTTGCCGACTGCCTTAGCTACTGCCAACATCTGTTCAGGAGTCAACTCCTGCTGATACTTTTCTACGAAATCTACAAAATCCATAATATAAAAATTAAAAGTTTATGATGCTGCAAAGATACCAATAACTTAAACGCAGCACCATAAACTCGTAGATATTTCTGTAGCTATCTGAATATCAGACAAATACAGTTACGATAAAAACACCTCCTTTCTTTATTCGTCCTTAAATCTGGTTCTCTTCTCTCCACCCCTCGTCCAGATGTCGTTTTTCTTGCGTTTCGCCACCTTTCCGATAACGTCATTCTCGTAAAGTTCGGGCTTATTCTCCCTCCCTTGGGTCTCCGTAGCAATACCCTTGCTGGCATTGCCACCTTGGCTGGCATGAGGTTTCCCATTGCCATACCATTCCTTGTCACTTGGTTTGTCTGCTATCATAACTATAAATTAATCAATAATCACTAAACATTAATCACTAAACATTATGCCGCCAGTGGTGGATTCTGTCCATCAGGATTCACCCCCTGCCCGCTCATCATCTGCTGCAACATCGCCTGAGCCTTCGGATTGCTCTGTGATGCCTGAGCCACTTGGGCTTGAAGCTGAGGAGAGAATCCTTGTGGAGTCTCACCATTCTGAATGGCTTGCTGGTTGGATGCAACCGATTGCAGCAACTCCTCTCCAAATGGGAAATCTCCTACTTGCAGCAACTGCTCCAGCGTGATAGCCTGATTCTGCCACAAGGTCATAAGGAACTCATTCGCCATCTGTCTGTATACAGGAGTAGCCGTACTTTCCGTGATATTGATGTCAAACTCCACGTCTCTAATCTTCTTAGGGTCGTAGTGTACAATCTGTCCTGCCCTACCCACGATATTGAAGTTACGAGCCACGTCATAGTATTGCTGCATATTCTTCACGGTCTTGTAAGCACCATCAATGATAAACTGACTGAAAGTCTCCAAAATATCAAGCAGCGACATGGTAGCATTCTGTGTCTGCTGGGCATATAGCGAACCGCTCGTACCTGATACTCCTGGTTTACCTTGCAGCGCACCATTCACTCCCGATATATCCTCGAAGAACTTCAACTGATAGCTGAGCAAATCACCGATGCCGATGTTCGTAGAGTTATTCGCTACTTGCTGAGGAACCTGACCGCTCTTGTTTGGCTTATACTTAACCACGCCATTGAACCTACTCCACTCATCGCAGAAATCATCCCAACTCATATCGTCAGGCAGACAATCCTCAGGACATAGCAGCACACCCTTAGCACTCGCACGCATGATGAAGTCATACATCGTGATAAGTCGGTTCACGTATCTCTGCTGGTCAATCACATCTTCCACGAAGCTGTGAATCTCGCCATCAATAAACGGATAGAACTTAAAGCAGTATGGATGCTCACCATGAGCATAAGGGGTCTCTCCTTCTCTCAGAATATCACCAAAAGGAGAAAGATAGTAGAAATGCCAGTAATCATCCATAAACCACTCGGCATCAATCAGAGGAATATCCTCTTCCAGCATACCAGCAGCCATGCCTCGCCTGATTCTGTCTCTGTTCTCAGCATCTACAATATCAGCCTTATCCTCAATATCAATCTTGAAATCGTCACCATTGTTGTAGTCGTGGCATCGGTATCTAGGCTTACTCTCCTTGCGCCAAACCTCAATCACTCGGCAGAGCGAAGGGTTTGCAGGATTCATGAAGTCAATAGTCTTAGGGTCAAACTCACCGAATCGCTGGGTGCAGTCTGCAATCACGAAATCTCGATTAGCCGCCAACCGGTATATCTCCTTCAACTTACGAGCCTCAGCAGGAGACTTGGCAAACTCTCTCAGTACGTTGCCGATGGTAATGTCATGCACCTCACCCAAGCAACTCACGTCCCAACCACGGAAATCCCTCATATTGTTGTCTATGAAGAAATTGTTCGGGTTCACGTAGTCCGTCCAGCAATCCAACCTACCCCTTCGCCATCCATACTTCTTCTTATAGATGGCAGCACCGCTTATCAGGAACTCTTCCATAGTTCGGGCATCCAGTTCCGTCTCTCGGTTCAGTTGTCTGTTACATTGCAGCACCACGCTCATAGTCTCACCATAACGTTTCTCATCCTTATCTCTAGCATTGCACGTAGGTTCCTTGCTCTGAGAGCGATATACACCCAGCACATTCTTCACCAATCTTCTGATAAGGTTGTTCTTCAATGGTTCGCTACCCTGCTCACGGATATAGTCTTCCTCCCTGATACGCTTGGTAAAGCCACACTTGCTTTTGAACTCAATAGTATCTCCCCACTGGTCTCCATAGCAGTATCGCTTGTTTCTCAGTCTTCGCTTACGGAAGTTATCCATGTTATTGTAATATCGCTGAGCCTCCAGCAAGATAGAGAAGGCACGCTCGTATGGCTTGTCAAATCGGTTCTTGGATGCCTTCACGCTATCCAATTCTTCCTTGTCAAGTACCCTACTCAACGATAGCAGTTTTGTTTCTTCTTTCTTCTTTGCCATAATTTATGATGTTGTAGGTTCAACAATATGAGCCAGTTTTCTTGCCACTCCAAGGAAACCACTTGCGGTATCGGTATCGCCAAGACTGACACACGTCAGGTAGCCAGCCATATACACGATGGAATCCTTCAAGGTTTCAGGCAAGTCAATATTGCCACTACTGATAGAAGGCATACCTACATAAGTAAGCGACACGGTAGCCGTATTACTCTTGCTTGTGAAAAGTTCCAAGAAACGCTCACCACTTTTATGGACTAGTGCAGCGATAGGTCGCTCAGGATTTCCCCTTACTCCGAATCGGTTACACTGAATCTTGTAGGCATCATCATCTTCTGTGATAACCTCAGCCGAGCGGTTCCAGTCACTAGCCTTCACATTCAGGAGTCTAATCATGTCGGAAGGCAGATAGACGGTTCCCACATAAGCACCGTTTGATTCAGTCCAAGCAGTATTCAATCCATTGAAAGTCTTACCATCCAGCATACTGGCAGGAGCATCCTCCAATATGATTCTTGCTGCATCTACTATCTTACTCTGAATCAACTCGCCTTGTGACAAGGTATCAGTATCGGTAGGAGTCAGCAAGCCCGAAGTCTCTTGGTTTCTGTCCAAGAGCACCTTCACTTCTTTCACCAGTTCAGATACAGCATACGTACTCATTATTCCAATCCTTCTAGTTCAACACCCTTCTCTTTGGCAATCGCCAAAATATCGTCCTTGGTCTTCATCTTTGAACGGCTCACACCATAGGTCTCAGCCAGATAGTCCTTAGCATCCTCAACGTCTGTCACTAAGTGGGTCTTCTTCTCGTCAGCCACCTTCTTCTTTGCCTTGGCAGCAGCCTTCTTCTTGGCTTCCGCAGCTTCCTTCTTCTCGTCAATACTCTCCACCAAAAAGAACTTGTCATTGAACCAATAATGAGACTCAATAGCCTTCTGTACCTTTGGGTCTCTTGTCATATAGACACTACTTCCCGTGCTCTTACCCTCAAAGAGAATGCGCATTCGCTCATTACCTACCATAACGCTGAATGCCAAATCAGTACCTGCTTGATATTTATTAAACATGATTATACCTTATTTATATATGTGTTACTAAAAAAGGGATGGGGCTAGTGCCCACACCCCTCACTATTTAATGAATAAATTTGCAATTATACTTGCTGTTAGGCAGTAGCCTTGGTTTCCTGTGTATCAGAAGTTTCATCTGTTGCAGGAATCGCAGCAAGGCGCATACGAGCGTGTGCCTTAGGGTACTTCAAGTACAGACAAGCTACCTCCTGAATAACTACTGCATCGGTGTTACGGATGCCAGCTGCCTTCAAGTCGAGAACGTTTCGTGTCCAAGACAAGTGTACTCGCTTAACCAAGAACTCAGGGTCAAGGGCAAAGCCGCAGTCGCTCATACCGAAGAGGTCAAACAACTCAGAGTGAATCATCAGCACCTCACCGAAATCGGTCTCCCAACTCTTGAACTTCAACTTCCAAATATCAACGGTGTCCTTCAGGCGGAACTTGTCAGAATCAATCTTACTGAATGCGCTCACGAAGTCTGAACCAGCGATAATTACCTTGCGTTTGTTGCCAATGCCAGTACCCACAAACAAGTCCTTAGAAATGTCAACCAACTCCAAGTCGGTAATCACTCGCTCATTCTTGTTATAGCCCTTCTTCATATCGTCAGCAGTAGCAACATGACCTACTTCAATATCCTTACCAGCCATCCACCAGATACCCTTGGTAAACCACTGGGCAGAACCATCCTTGATTTCGTGCTTGATGCAAGCCATATCACCGAAGAGATAAGTACCCTCCATAGCAAGACGCATATCATAGATGCTATCCTCCTCAATGTCTGAGAAATCCCAATCCACTCGCTTAGCAGCAATCTTATCGAAGGTGGTCTGCTCTACCTGAATCATGAAGTTCTGACAATACTGAACCTCATTAGAAGGAAGGTTGTTGAAACGACCCGTCTGAACGTCCATTTCGCCACAACTCTTCGCCATACGGATAAGTTTCTGACCCTTCTTCAAGACTGGAATACCGATAGCCTGCTTATTGACCAACTTACCATTTACAGCATACACAATCGGATAACCTTCTGTGTCCTTACCGCAAACGCAGAGTTCCAAATCAGGAGTAGGAGCATCAGTAATGGTAGAATATGCAACACCCTTATAGTTGGTAATCGCCTTCACACCTACCACTCGGATAGTATCGTCAAGGGTAAACATTGTAGGGTCTTCCACCTTCAATACCATAGATGTACCAGTACTCTCCACAGTTGCCTCCTTCACGGTAGTCTTGATAGGACGTGTACCGATACTCCAATACTCAACTACAAATGAGTCGGCAGACTTGGTTGTCGCATAGCGTGAAATCTGGTCAACTGGAGTAGCCATCGGGCGAATCTTGGTAATCTTCTCATCAATGTCGTTCAGGTAATACTCCGTGCCGTTCTCGTTATAGTGCTCACGACCCTGAGTCTCGCTCTTGATACCTTCACTCTGACGAGCAGCACCGCCATTGCCAGCTTCACCAGCAGCAGGAGCACCACCAGCCTCAGCAGCAGAACCACTCTCTGTACTACCGCCATCAGGCAGATTTGCCGCCTCAGCCATGATAACATGACCATTCACTCCAAAAATAACTGCCATAACCATCAGAAAGATGGAAAACAGCCGATTAAATGTACTTTTCTTCATTGTTATCCTAAATATTAATTAAACATTATATATTATATTTCTACCTTATCGAATGTGTGTTCTCTTCTCGTTACCACGCTCATAGATATTACCTCTTCGTGATGCCCTGCCTACAGCACCAAGGTCAGGCTGGTTATCTGTTGGCTTGGTCTCTGCATTAGCAGAATCAAGGTCGGCAGTACCATCGCCCTTCTTTCTCAGTTCGAGATTCTTGACGTGCTTGCTGTTCTTGCCACGAACCTCACCTTCATGGGCAGCATCAGCCACATCGGTATCATGGTTCTTAGCTTTGATGAAAGCAGTAACCATTTCCTCTGTAAACTTGCCAGTCACCACATTGCGCATGGTCTGAAAACACTGGTCGATGGCTTCGTTCACCGCTTCCTCGCCATACTTCTCTTCCAACTTGTCGAAGACCTCATAGCTGGAAGGCATGTTCTTGTCATACTCCTCCTGCAATTTCTTGCCGTTGGCAGCATTCTGCAAGAACTCCGACTGAGCCGATGCAATCTCATCCGCATTGTCAGGGTCTGAATAATAGTCAATGGCATCCTCGCCATGAGTGCGAATCAACTCGGCATAAGGACTCTTGCCAGCCTTCATTGCTTGAAGGAAGGTAGCCGCCTCAGGGTCACTACCCAGCCAATCGCCCATCGCCTTCTCGTTATCCTTGTAACCCTGCAAAGCCTTCTGGTCGGCATCATAATCATCATTGATGGCTCCATAGATAGACTCATCATCCGCATACTCAGTATCAGGGTGGCGGGTCTTCAATCGCTCCAAAGCCAAGTCTCTCTTGGTCTTGGTATCTTGCTGTTTTGCAGCACCAGCATTCTGCTCAATATTTGTATTTTCGTCCATATATATATGTGTAAATTTATAAATCAATGCCCAAAATTAATGCTTTTTTCCGATTTTCATCTTTTATCCGTTAATTTAGTCTAATCGGATGCGACTAATTCAATACTTTTTTGTATATTTGCATGGTCAGATATGAAATATAAGGATTCACGATGCTATTATATACAGGAACGTGATGCTGATTTATTGAGGGCTTACAAGGAAATTATAAAGGTAAGAGACAATATCAGACTCTCAGAGATTGAGGAAAATCTAGCCCAGTCTCCGAGCAGAAGGTTTTGGGTTTCAGAAGACCGTGCTTATATAGTCATATTAGACTTACTGAAAGGGAAACCTCTTGATAACATGATACCTACCAGAAAGGCTATGTATCAGGAGATTTTTAGACGATTCCAGATTTATAAAAGTAATGAGCCATATCTGAGTAATATGGATATTATCAAACGTGTATGTGCAGAAAAAGCACCCAGTTTCTATTTGACTCCTCAAAGCATACACGTAATTCTTAGCAGGGTGAGAAAGGAGGAGAAGCAAAGATGCTACGAGATACGAAAGAGAAGATTGCGCTTTATGCTGGGTACATTATAATAATGTGTATCACTTTTCTTGGATATGATGGCATGGGTCTCTTTGACGATTGTTCTATTCAGAACCGACTAAGCTACCCTTTCTTTCATCAGAACATCTTTCATGCAGCCATCAACCTTTATGTCTTCCATCAATGCTACCGAGCCATCCCTTGCGGCATCGGTCACATGGTGGCATTCTATCTCATAGCCATCAGCTACCCCTTCACCTCATCCATACCTATCATCGGTCTCAGCGGATTTATCTATGCTTACATGGGCTTTATCGCCCCATACGTGGAGAATAAGGTAAGATACAATCTCACCATTCTCTTATATATCTGTGCTGGAATCTTCTTCCCTTGCATGGCAGTTGGAGTCCACATCTATTGCTATGTACTTGGTCTGTTGTGGGGTTATCTAAATGCACCGCTATGCCAAGACAAGTAACCGCCAAACTGACTGATGCTGTAGACAAACATGTGCTGGGCATCCTGAAAGAGAACGAGAAACGCATCAAGGAAATCAACACACCATTCAATCCCATCAAGGGTGAAGGTTGTGGAGATAAGCGATTCCTGCTCTTCCTTCCTGATTTCCCGATTCAGAGACAGCAGCTTCCAGTTTCCATGAAGAAGATTCCGCTCGTCAAGATGCTCATCGAATTGGGTAGCTGCAAGGCAGTAATCGAGGAACTGCACAAGGATATAGACGAGCCATACGACCTAGAGGAAGAGATTGAGCAACTGGTGGAGCAGTTCACCCGAATCAGGATGAAGCACGACCCATTCTTCTTCTTTGCCACATTCATCTATATCAAACCGAAAGGTGGAGGTCTCCCCTTCCGCTTTGTGCTCAGAAGACCGCAGCGCAGACTGCTCAGGTGGCTGGAAGAGCGAAGAAAGAAGAATCGCCCTATCCGTCTTATCCTGCTGAAAGCACGACAATGGGGAGGTTCTACGGTTATCCAGATGTACTTCCTTTGGCTGCAACTCATGTGGCAGAAGGGTCTCAACTCGCTCATCGTGGCTCAGGTGAAGGACACAGCAGAAACCATCCGAGGAATGTTCGAGGAAGCTCTGAAAAACTTCCCTACCAAGTTCCTCTACGAAATGGGCGAAGCCTTCTCTGAGAACGAACCGAAGTTTGTGGGAGTAGGAACATCAGGAAACGTAAAGAAGGTTCCTCAGCGATTCTGCAAGATTAAGGTGGGTTCCATGGAACGACCACTATCAGCCAATGGTGAAGACTACAACTTGGTTCACCTTTCCGAGGTTGGTCTTTGGAAGAAGACGGACGGTAAATCTCCTGAAGAGGTAGTACAGAACGCTACCAATGGTATCTTGTATAGACCATACACGATGATTGCCTACGAATCCACTGCCAATGGTACTGGCAACTTCTTCCATAAGGAATGGCTTGCAGCCAAAAAGGGACAATCCCAGTTTGAGCCGTTCTTCGTTCCTTGGTTCGAGATATACGATATGTATCATCTTGAATTTGAATCAAAGAAACAGAAGGTGGAGTTCGCTAAATGGCTATACGAGAACCGCAACAATACCAACACAATGTCCGACCGAGAAGAGCCATGTACCTATCTTTGGAAGTTATGGACGCTAGGTGCTCCACTCGAAGCCATCAACTGGTATATTGCCGAACGCAAAAAGTTCACCGACCATGCCGACATGGCTGCTGGCTACCCTACCGATGATATTGAAGCATTCAAGCACTCAGGAGCCAAGGTCTTTGCAGAAGACAAAGTTGACAAGTTCCGTAAAGGATGCCGAGCACCGAAGTTCATCGGTGATGTTTATGGTGACGGATATAAGGGCAAGAAGTGTATGCAGAATGTCCGATTCTGTGAAGACAAGCAGGGTCAGTTCTGGATATGGAGCAAGCCTGAGACCTTTGACGATTGCAAGGTAATCAACCGCTATCTGGTTATAGTGGATATTGGTGGACGCAGCAAGAATGCCGACTGGTCTGTTATCTGTGTCTTCGACCGCTATTGGATGATGGAAGGTGGCAAGCCGTATGTGGTAGCCCAATGGTATGGGCATATTGATATGGACTTGCTGGCATGGAAGGCGGCTCAGATAGCCAAATACTACAACGATGCTCTGTTGGTGATTGAATCCAACACCTTGGAGACTAAAGACAAGGAGCACATCTTGGAAGGTGGTGACCAGTCTGAGTTTATCCTGAATCAAATCAAGAATGTATACGATAATCTCTATGCACGTAAGCAGAGTGAATCAGACATCAAGAATAAGGTTCCAGTGAAATATGGATTCCACACCAACGTGGCAACAAAGCCAATGGTTATCTCTGTATTGGTTCAGACTATCCGTGAACAACTCTATGTGGAGCGAGATGATAGATGCTTGGATGAATATCTCACCTACGAGAAGAACGGAACGGTTTACGAGGCAGCAGACGGCAAGCACGATGATTTGCTCATGACCAGAGCCATCGGACTCCACATCTGTTTCAACGAAATGGAAATGCCAAAGATGATTTATTTCCAGACAAGAGTAATGAGAAAAAAGGTTTCTGTTTCGGCAGCAACCATCATATAGTTTCACGAATAAATAATTACGATTATGAAAGTAACAAAGATTTTCAAGCGCATCAAGTGCGAAATCATGTATCGCCAAGCTACGGTTAAGGCAGACTACGCATCAAAGAAGAATCATGGTGAAATCTTCTATGTCCTTCCTACGCAGAAGGGCAACCTCATGATTATGAACCGCCCTCTCTTCGAGGCATTCAAGAAGACAAAACTGGTAGACAACGACATGAAGGTCAGAGACCTCTTCAAGGATTGTGTCTACCATACCAACTGCAAGAGCAAGAAAGGCAAGGAAAGCCGCAAGCGCAAGTTCCTCCGCTGGAAGGGCTTAATCTAAAATTTTTCTGCCCTAAATAAACGGATAAAAGATAGGTGGAGAAAATTCTGCCTATCTTTGCCTATTATTAATAATGTGTACCAAATATGATTTATAAAATAGTACAAGGAAATAGTTTCAAACTCCACATCTTGGTTCGGAAGATGGACGTATCGAAAGAGTTCCAGCGACTCGTTGACTTCGATATGAATCTTGCTACCGACATCAGGGTTGAGTTGTCGGGCTGTTTCTGCAATACAATTTCTGTTCCAGTTCAAGTAGCAGGAATCCAAGGCAACGTACTGATATGTGACATTCCTTCCACCCTTGATTACGGAAACTATAACGTAAGGGTATCATGGAAGTATGATGGTAGCGAAATGGTCAGCATCGAGCGCAACCTTCTGAGAATCGTAGAACACAACTCTATGAGCAATGTTCCTATCGGTGTTACAGAAGGTGAGCATACTGGCTTATTCAACCTTCGATACTACATCGTGACCGAGAATCAGTCTACTTGCCCTATTTCTTTCATCGTTGATAACGCTAAGTTCAGCTATACCATCAATGGGGAAACCCAAATGATGGAGAGTCAGGAGAATTTTGTGATTAACGGAACTATCAGCAACGGAAAGAAACTGGAAGCTCAGTTCATGCCTATAGAAGGTTTCAGCATCGGTCAGGTAAAGGTTATCATGGACGGAAAGGACGTTACTGCTGAATATTACAACAGCAACACCCACAAGGTCTTCATCCCAGCCGTATCAGGCTATGTTACCATCACTGCAAGCGGAACAGTCAAGGTTAGCTATTATGGCGCAACATCAGCCAAGAATATGAGTGAATTGAACATGGAAGACCTCACTCTGTTGGCTGGTACTCTTGTCGGTCAGACTCTTACCATCGAAACCACGGAAGAGAAACCATACATCTGGTTTGCAAGCCGCCAGCCGCTCATCTTCAACCAATGCGGTTTCGAGACTTCAATGAACACCACAAAGCTAGGTGACCTCTACTATTATTGGTCAGACGAACTTATAGCTGGTGAGGATAACGAATATCAAATTAAACTAAAAGAATAATATGGCAGAAAAGAAAAAATACAACAGCATCCTCATCAGTGGGCGCAAAGACCAGACTCTGACATATTCAAAGTACGTCAAAGACGAGGAATCGGGAGAATCCGTAAAGGAATCGCTCGACAAGAAGGTCAATGTCACTGATGAGTTAACAACTCAGCAAATCAAGGATGGTGCTATCACCAACGAAAAGATGGCTGCTGATTCTGTTGGCAACACCAATCTTCAAGATGGTTCTGTCAGCAACGAGAAACTGAAAGATGAAAGTATCACCAACGAGAAGTTGGCAGAGAACTCCATCACCAAAGACAAGTTGAAAGACAACACCATCGGTGTAGAAAAGTTAGACCCAGAGCTTCGCCAGACAATCAATGCAGCCACTGGTCTTCCTGAGAATTTGGTAAAAACCATTCAGAACGTAGATGATACGCTGAAAGACCATCAGAGCCAGCTAGATGATAAGCAGTCACAGATTGATGATAAGCAGCAGCAAATCACCGCCAACGATGAGGACATTTCATTATTGCAGACTCGCAGTACTCAGATGGAAGAAACCATCAAGTCTATAGCCGCTACTGGCGGTGCAAGTCAGGCTACTGCCGTGACTTATGATAATGAAAAATCTGGCTTGGATGCAGTAAACATTCAGTCAGCCATTGATGAAATCATCAACAACCTTGGTCACTACGAAACCAATGAGGAATGGTTGAGAACATACACAGATACAGAAGGCAAGTTCCTTTGGGGAATCCGTGTAGATGGAAGCATCGACTGGTCTGTAGGCATCCCAACACCAATCAGAACAAAGTTGCAGGAGATTGTCACCAAGTGCCAGCAGGATAAGACCGACCTTACAGAAGCCATTGCTACTGCCAAGAAAGAGTTAATCTCATCATTGCAAACCTATCAGCAAACAACAGATGCAAGCATCGCAAAATTGCAGGAAGGAAAAGTAGACAAAGAGGAAGGCAAGTCTCTCATTGAAGATGAAGTAAAGGAGTGCTTTAGAGTAATCGTAAATGAGGAGTTTATCAAGGCTATAGTGGATGCCGAGGATAAGGTTCTCTTTGGTTTCTACAGAGCAACTGGTAAGCCATATTATCCTCTCAATGAAATGTATCATGTTGAGCAGAATGAAGAGTTCTTCGCTCTTTGGCAGGATTCTGCAAACCATGTGCTCCTTGGAATCAGAAGAGACGGACAAATCATTGGTGAAATCCACGCAGTCAATGCCTTGAAGAAAGTTATCTCTCAGCTTCAATCAGATGTAGCTTCTTTGCAGGAGAAGGTAGGTACAATAGATACCAACCTCAAAGAACTTCTTGACGTTTTCTCTTTGCAGGAGAATCCTGAGTATCTTGCAGTAGAGAAAGATGCAGAAGGTAAGATTCTATCTTCAACAAATCCTGATGGCAGTCACTATATTCATAAAGTCAAGTCCGAAACTATTCCAACAGAGTTTGAGCACATCGAAGACCCTGAGGGAAGGACTGAGATTACAACTGATGCAGAAAATAAGGTAATGTCATATCGTGATTCAAGTGGCAAGAAACATGAGCACGATATGGAAATTGCAAACCTTGATGTGTCAAATATCAATCTACAAGGCAATAGTGTGAATAATATCCAGGACGCTTTGAATGCAAATGGTTTTAATGTAAAGACTCCTATTGATTGGAGTGATAGTAGTTTCATACAAATATCAGAACCACGTTTAGCTTTCGTCAATATAACTAATATAAATTCCATGCCTACAAACAAGACACAGAATATGCACGCTATCTTTGAGTTTTGGGATATGCAAGGTAACTATTTCAGGAAGAAGGTCATTCTGAATGCTCAAGGAAATTCTTCTCTTGGTATGCCAAAGAAAAACTTTGCTTGTGACTTTTACAATGATGATTGGGTGGGAGATGATACCTTTAAAATTAAAATTGGTAGTTGGGTTCCACAAGACAGTTTTCATTTCAAGGCTTTCTATGCAGATTTCTTCAAGGGTGTGTCTATGGTTGGATATAAGTTATTTAACGAAATTGAATCTACAAGAAGTTCATGCACCAATAGAGTTTGGAAAAGGGCACTACTTCCATCCGCTGATACTATAGGATATGGCGTTGGAGGTTTAAAAAGCATCGAAGATGTCAATATACTGATAGATAATGGTGCGCGTTGCTACCCTGACGGATTCCCATGTATTGTACATTTGAATGGTTCTTTCTATGGTATTTTCAGTTGGGCTTTAAAGAAACATCGTGACAACTATATGCAAAATAAGTCAAAACCAGAAAACATACAGCTAGACGGAGATATTTATGATACATTTTCGTATAATGGAAATATAGATTGGGATGTTGTAAGTGGAAATAAAGAAGCATCAAATACTAATATGGATGGAGTTGAATTTCGCAACCCAAAATCTTTGATTTGTTTTGATGGTACAAAATATGATGGTGATACTAACAGAAAAGAGCTGATTGATTCTTTAAGTGAGCATTATGATGCAAGTAATAAAAATCATGTTATTACAAGCAAAGTGAAGGCATATTATACAACATTGACTACATATATTCCTACACTGAAAAAGATGGAGGAACAAAGTGAAGAAACATTTGTGATAAAGAGCAAAATTCAGTCTTTCTTTGATGTAGACAGTTTGATGGATTACCTTATCTTTAGTGATGTGGTTACAAATACGGATGGATTTAGAAAAAATTGGCAATGGGTCACTTATAATGGAATTAAATGGGCAGTTTGTCCCTATGATTTGGATGGAATATTTGGTTGGAATGGATGGAGTGAACAATCGCCTACTATGTCTAGATTAGGCGATAATTTACAGCTTCCAACTGGATGGGTTATTAAATACTTTGAAGAAGAATTACGTGCTAGATATAGAGAATTGAGAGTAAATATTTTGACAAAACAAAATATATTAACTATATTTTGTGATTGGTGTTCAAGAATAGGTGCATCTAATTATGATAAGGATTTATCTAAATGGCCTCAGACACCAGAACTTTATCCTCCATTTGGAAGTAAACATATTGATAACATATATCGTGTTGAAAATTGGCTGAATGCACGATTAAAGAAATGTGATGAGATTTATAAGTATAACAATTAAAAGATAAAGAATTATGGCACAATGTTTAGTAACTAAATTAAAAGGTAAGGTAAATGATTCTAGTTTGTTAAAACTAGGAGAAATGAGATTGTCTATTAATAAAGATATTACCCCTAAAGGGGTGACAAGGTCTTTATTAGTTTCATTTAAAGAGTCTACAGTTATTGAGGCTTTAGACGGGTATTTTACAGATAGTGGCTTATCAAATAATCTTGGTAAAACAAGTAATTATTTAGCTGATGAACGAAAGGCTTTTACTGTCTCAAACGAAGATTGTACTATTTCCTTAAATAAATATTTGCTAAAAGCTATATCCAGAAATGACTATATAGAAAAAATGCAATTGAATCTTGATATTGCAGACTTTAAGTATTCTTCACTTACGTCAATAAATCTACCTAATGCAGTAAATGTTAATGGAGATATATCTGCACTTAGTAATTTGACTGAACTTACTCATATAGATTTAAATAATTCACAAGTTAGTGGAGATATTGCTGCATTGGGCAAACTGAGTAAAGTTGCTATGGTAAATTTAACTAATACACAAGTTAGTGGAGATATTGCTGCACTTAAAAATCTCACATTATTGCCTAATGTAAAGCTGGCTTTAACACAAGTTAGTGGAGATATATCTGCACTTAGTAATTTGACTAAACTTACTCAGATAGCACTATCTTCCACACAAGTTAGTGGAGATATTGCTGCATTAGGCAAACTGAGTAAAGTTGGTTTGATATCCATGCCTAATACACAAGTTAGTGGAGATATATCTGCACTTAGTAATTTGACAAAATTACAGGAAATCAACTTTTATGGCACACCACAGGTTGGTGGAGATATTGCTGTATTACCAGAAAACATTCTAAGAGTTTACCTTGGTAAGAATAACAATGTAACATGGTCTACTAGACCAAGTTCGTATTCTATCTTCAATTTAGAAGGAGCAAATTTAGGAGATTCTGTAGATAAGATGCTAATTAATATGGCAAATTGTACTAATAAAGCTACAACTTCCAACAAAAAGATAAGTGTATTTGGTACTCGTACCTCTGCATCAGATGCAGCAGTTCAGACATTGCAGAGTAAGGGTTACACAGTCTCCATCACTCCTGCATAAGGTATCATAAGTCCAACATTAAAGTAAAGAAAGGAAACAAGATATATGAATAAGTTAACAAAGAAGTACAAGGTAGTACATGAGGGAACCAAGATGGTGTTCCCCCTCACAGAGAAAGGTGACAATGCTGAGGTGTTCCCAGCAGTGAATGCCACCGCAGCAGAGTTTGACACATACTCAGAAGCAAAGGCTTACGTAGATGAGCATAACTTGGTGTATGAGGAGCCAAAGTATGGGGAGTAAACCATAAAGATAAAGAAGAAGGGAGTGTTGCTTAGCACTCCCTTTTCTTATATTCATTCTTTATGTTTTCTGTTTCTATTTTAACTTAGGTAGTTCATCATCATCTACTGCTTCAGGCAATTGGATAACCAAGCACTCACTTCCTGACTTCTTTAAGCATAAACTACCAAAAGCAAGAAACGCAACATCAGCAATAGGCAGGAATATACCCATAAGGATATAATCAGAAACTGGTGCTTCATGATGGATTGCTATTGCAACAAATCCAGCATCTATGATGATGCAACCAAGTATACCTATAATATAAGATATAATTTTCTTCTTCATAAGCTTGAATGTTTATTAGTGCAAAGATAACTAATTATTTCGGTTCGTCTCTATCAATTAACATTATTAACACTCGAACCATCAAAGAACTTCTCGCACAGACTTCCCATGATATAACATGGTTCTTCGCTCAACATATCAATTCCATCCTGCTCACAGATATGCGCTACCACATGAAGAAGCTCATGACCTATTGTATTAATGATGCTGCCATCAGATTCACACTCCCCTATGGCAAGCACACTCCTTCTTCCTGCTAGGTTGGAATAGGTAAGCCCCCTATCTCCACTCGATAAAGACAGATGCTTATATGCTTCCGACAAAGGATTTCCGTTGCAACCAATATCCGAAAGAGCATGGCATATCTCATCGGCATCAGGCGGCTGATAACCTATGAAACATACTATGCTCCAATCGTACTTCGGAAGTTGTATTACCCTTCTTATCATAGCACATCTTCCCAAGGGATAGGCACACCATTATGGCAGCAGTCGGCATAGAATCGGTTGAAAATGAAACCATCCTTCTGGTCGGCATCATCCACCATATCCTTGATAAACTGGGCTAACTGCTCCTCATCCTTGATGGAAGACTTGTAGAAGTCTGCCCTCGCCATGTTCGCCACATATACATGGTCGTAGCCTATCTTATTCTTCACCTCTACACCCTGACCAAGCAGCAAGGCATCCACCTTCTCCTTATCCCAAAACGAGACACTTACATCACGCTTGGAGGAAGGGTCATACTTGTACATCAGGCTCACCGCCCACTCGCACATTTTCTTGCTGAAATGATAGCCATTGTATCTGAGATAAGAAACCATTCCCTCAGGTTTGAGGTCATACATATCCAATGGCATTCTGCATTTTCCCATATTGCTGAATATTAAAGGGAGTCTGGTTCCGACATAAATGTCACTACCAAAACTCCCAAGTTAAACACTAGCGACCGCCACCATTGTAGCCGCCACCACCTCTTTCACCATAGCGGTTCGGGTAGTTCCAATCATCGTTGACGTTGTTGAATCTACGTCTATTCTCACGCTCTTCACGTTCCTCACGCTCTCTTCTCCAATCGTCACGATAATCAGGCATACGCTCACCCATACGCTCCTGCTTTATCTTTTTGAGACAAGACATAGCCTTGCTGCCAAAACCAAGCATAGACTCGATGTTGTCATACAAATCATCGAACTTATCTTCTGTAATCTCAATCATTACCATAATCTTCTTACCTTTATTAGTTCTTACTGAGCTTCAAGGCATCAGACAGAAGAGATTTAATTTCGGATAGCGTACCCTTAACTCCGTTCATGTCAGATTTCAGGTTACTGATGTCCTGCTCTTGCTGCTTATCCTTGGCAATCTGAGGATTGAGTTTGGCTAGTATTTCGTCACATGATTCCACTACTGCCTTATTGTAGTCAACACTCTCCAAGATACCCTTGGCTTGCCTGAGCATGGAATCAACCTCTGCGCACATGGCATCACGGCTATCACTGACCACCACACCATTAGTTCCTGAGTTGGCTATCTGAGCGGTGGATGGCAGTTTCTCGAAGTTGAGTTGCTGTTCTCCAACCTTCACCTTTACATCAACCGTAGTGTCGAAGCTCGGCACTTGATTCGGGATGTAAGTTGTCGGGAACTTCTGCTGAGGGTCACTTACCGATATAACCTGACCGATTCTGAGAGTCGGTTTTTCTCCTCCCTTGTCTAATATGTAAAAAAGGGAATTTTGTCTTAAACCTTGAAACATTTTCTTTCTCTTTTATAGGGGCAGACATTGCTATCTGCCCCATTGTTAATACTCTGTTAGCCACCAGTTGGTTGCTGAAACCCAAGCAGTCGGATTATTCCGCTCTTCTTGTTGATATAGGCTAGAGCTTCCGTAGTGCTTGAAAGACCCGCTCCAGTTACAGCAGAACCAGTATGGTCTACAACGGAAGACTTAGTTGTGCCAGCCGTTGTTGTTCCACTTGTAGTTCCGCTAGTAGTGCTGATGGTTGTTGCACCATTGTGTGGCACTACAATCTTGACTGGAAGGTCTTCGCCAGCAGTAGGCACTCCCTGATGAATCTTTAGCAGCACGATACTCTCACAAGGTAAAGCCTTGTAGCAGCTAGGATTGATACCGAAGTCTACACTATCGTTAGTTACTTGAAGTGCATTGGTCTTCAATTCATAGATACCGCCAATATCAACTCTCCTGATAGGATTCCGTCTACTTACCATAGGGAATAGTGGGCTGAAAGGATAGTTTAAAGGGAACATAGTTACCTCCTTTCCTTTAACAACCACAACCTACGGTTGATGCTGCTACATCACCAGCGTATGCTCCCATAGCTGCTGCTTGGAACACCTCAGGATTGTAAGTCTTCAACTGAGGATATGGTACAGATACGGTATTAGGCAACTTGCACTTGATGCCAGCTACCTCTGCTTGCAAGGCTGCAAGGGCAGCATTCACTGGAGTGATAATCTGTGCTTGGTAAGCCTGCAAAGCCTGAGTCTGATGCTCGTTGGAAATCTGGGCTACAAGAGCACTATTCTTCTCACGAAGTGCATCAAGTTTGTCCTGCATTGCCTGAGTCTGCATCTGGTCGAGTTTACCCATCAAGGCAAGATGGTTAGACTGATTGTTGTCACGCAACATCAATGCGTTGGCATTGGCATTGTCGTTGATGGAATGAGTCTGCTGACAGATAGCCAACTTACTCTCATAACCCTGAGTAGTGATGTTATTATTAGTCTGGCAGCAGCAGTTTGCAATCTGTTGAGCAATCTGCATATTACCCTGCTGCAAAGCATTGATGGTCTGCATACCGCTCATACCAACCTGATTACCTACACTCTGAACCTGAGAAGTCAAGGCAGAAATAGCACTCTGAATCTGACCTTCAGTACAGTTCAACTGGGTAGCCAAATTGCTGAGTGCATTACGGTTGCCACCGATGGCATCCATCAGGAGACCACGACCATAGTCATTGTTAATCTCGTTGGCGAGACCACCACGACCATTATTGCCGAAACCTCCCCAACCGTTACCTCCCCAACCCATGAGGAAGAAAAGGAAGATTACCCACATGAACCATCCACCTTCGCCACCGAAACCATTGTTTCCCTTCATGGCAAGGAGGACATTAGGGTCAACACCCTGCTTCTGGAGTAGAGGTGCAAGAAGACCGAGCATCCCATTGTTAGATGTTGAGCCTTCATTTCCGAATACATACGTTTTACTTTCCATATTATCCTGAATCTTTTGTTAAACATTAATTGATTAATACTACGTAACGTTACGAGCACAAAGATACGAATAATATGGATAGAGATTGATAAACTCGTAAAAGATTATATAAGTGCCTGATGAGTAAAGATTTACGGTTACGGAAAAGGTCATAAATATACAGGAGAAGCGATTGGGTCTCTCCTATATATAATAAGGTGTAGCTGTTTCTAGAGATTTATTCCATACTTCCGTGATAGCTTACGGAAGAAAGCCTTCTTGTTGGCAAAGTATCGGATGAGCGACTTATTCCACTTCTTTTCGTGTCCGAACTGGTCATGGATACCTTCGGGTATCTTGCCATCGTGAACATACTTCTCGAAGGATGAGATAGACTTGCCCATTTCGTGAGCACACCATCCCTTGTTGGCTTGCGTATCATTCATCATGGCAGTAAGAAGTGCCACAAGTTCCATATCTCCTTCCGACAGACCGCAAGGGATAGGTTTGCCTTCCGCTTGGGCAACTGCTGATTCATGTGCCTTATCTGCGAGAGCACGAAGTCCAGCTTCGATGATGCTGTAATTTACCAATTGCGACATAAGCGTATAAAATTAAAATGATTGTAATCAGGAACATATCACAATAGTACATCTGATTCGTGATAACGATGGAACCATACATGACGTGAATCACATTGACTCCTGCAATATAGAAAATCGGAATGCGCCACTCCACGCACAATCTGTGCAGTACCTGACCTTTCCAAAGAGAAATCGGGTAAAGAATGTAAGTGATGAAATAGAAGAACCAGACAGGTTCCTCATTCTCTTCATACCATAGTGTTATCTCCATCTTATTGTCATAGAACTGCGATATACCATACCATCGCATAAGCATGACCAAGATAGGCGCATACTTGAAATAGAGTAAGTCAGTCTTAATCTTACTACGTTCGGGGAGAAGTTTCGTTATCTCTCCAATTAACTTCTTGACTCGTAGGTCTTCGTATTCATCTTGTTTCATAAGCCTTCATTTTTAAGTTTACAATAATTGGATATTCTTTTGTTGATGTAATCACCTGAGATTCAAATATTCTTAGATTTTGCAAATATACCAAGAAATAATGGAAACACTTTAAATTATGATATTTTTAATAGTTAAACTTTATAAATCTTACAGATTGATATATTGTCACAAGAAATAGAGGTAAAAAGTTTCAGATTGAAAGCAATTATCCCCCGAAAGCCTAGCACTTTCAGGGGATAGTCATATATGTATTACTTCTTAACCTTCGCCTTCTGGTTAGCCACAACCACCTTGTTAGCCTTTTCCAGCACGGAAAGAATCTTCTTTCTAAGGTCACGAATCTGCTTCATGTCCTCAGCGTTGTAGGCATCCTTGCCATCATCCAAGAAACCTTTCTTCAACTCGGAAATCTCCTGCTTATCAAGAGCAATCTCGTCAATGGCATCAATGGCAACCTTGTTGGTGTTGTAGTAGCCTTCGCTCTGACTAGGAGCCGTATCAACCATGAGGTCGTAGGAAGTCTTGAATCCGTTCAGCTTAGTGTAGAGTTGTTTCAGCTTCAAGTCCTCGAAATCATCCTTCGGAGTAGCATGAGCCTTGTATATATCCTCAGCATTCAACTTGTGAGGTCTATACTCCTCCCCACTCTCCTCAGCACGTTCCTTCTTCTTGTCTTCCTCATACTTCTTTACCTTCACATCATCCTGTTTGTACTGCTTATACTCCTCAGAGCCGTAGAACCGCTCCAGCAGGGAGTAATCGCCATCCACCTTAGCTTGTTTCTTTAACTTGCTCAGGGTATTGGCTGCACGGTCGTGGTTCTCCTTCATATTCCAGAACTCATCACCTTGTTTCTTAGTAACCGGTCTATCATCAGGATTGCTGACGAACTTGCTAAATAATGGAATATCAGCCACCTTGATTTCCTTCGGGTCGTTGAGTGACTTGGTAAGCACACCGAGCACCTGACTGCCCATGGTGTAAGCACCACCGAGATAAGAAGACAAAACATGGTCAACCACGGCAGGGTTATTCAGATTATATCTTGGGTCACCGAAAGCATCTATGCTATTCTGCTGTACATCAGGATAGTCGTTTCCGATTGAGTTAACCATCCTTGATGCACGTACCAGCCAATCAGGAGTACCCACGTATGCCTTGGTAAAGTTAGGGTCATACTTGTTATACTCTGTCTCCTTGAATAATGGTTTACCAGTGAAGTCAACATTGAAAGCCAACTCAAAGACTGGGCGAATAGCATTCGGCATCAGACTGACCGCAATATTTCCGTCATATCCAGTAGGGTCGAGCGGAAGCATATCCACCACCTGACCGAGCAAGTCTTCTGCATACTGACTCCAACTCTCCTCAGCCAACTCACCACCCATCATCTTGGATGCAATCATATCTCCCAATCCGTAGAAAGCACGGAACTCCTGAGCAAGCGGAATCTTCACATATTCATGAGTGAAAGGAACCCACATAATCAGGTTGTTTCGTCTATCCCACTTGGTGAACTGCCAGTACTTATCCTTATCATCATCACCACCCAACATACTCATCAGGGCAGCGTTAACGATAGGAACCAGCACACCACTCGCCAACCACGATGCAGTAACAGCTGTAAACTTGAAAGGATGATGCTTGACAAGCGCACCCAATGTCTGCAAACTCTGTACTGCTGGGTTGATGAAGAGATAGAGATTTCTAATCATCTGCCAGCCATATTCGCCAGTACCCTTGCGGTTGAAGTTCAGGGTCACGTCCTTGGCGTCATTCACAGCCTCATCAATGGAACGTCCATACTGAATAGAGGTCATGTAAACCGCAAATCGATTACTATCCTCAATCATTCTGTTCAGGAACTCAATGCCATCCATGATGGTGTGCCCTACCTTTACTGGGTTCGCCTTCCATCTATCCAAATCCTTCAAGTCATTCTTGAATTTCTTCTTCAAGTCTTCCACATCAAGCGAAGAGACAAAGCCAGTCTCGCCACCATTCATCATGAAGTCATAGAACATCTGTTCCTTTGGAGTAGCGTTTCCGTTGTTTACCTTTTCTCTCAACTTTCCGTTCTGATAGTCTCTCAGCATGAATCCGAGATTCCAAGAGATTGCAAGATTCTTTCTGAGAAGATAGTTGTATCTTCCATCCTCACGAATAGCGGTAGATGCCAGCGTCATGGTCAGGTCTCGGAAGTAGTTGGAAGGGATGAAGAGAGGTGAAAGACTGGTATAGGCAGCAGCCATCTTTCTGCCCAACCAAGCAGCAGCCCTATCCAGTTTGCCGCTCTGAATCTCTCTTACTCGGTGTGCTCTTGTATTGTTCATCGCCTGAGCCAGCTGAGGGTCACCATTCACATAGATAACGTACTCTTCGCCATCCTTCATCACTCTTACCTCATGTTCTCTCTCCTCGCTGTGAGTCTGAGGATAGGCAATATTCAGTCCGTCTCTCTTCTGTGTAGCATCGCCAGTCTGAGCCATCTGCTCCATCTTCTTCTCAAAAGCATCAATAGCAGCCTTCACCTGATTACTATCCATCTGAGAAGTAATCTGAGGTGTAGCAGGAATCCACTCTTCGTTTCCGTTGGCATCTGTACTCTTCACATACCAAGCCTTGCTCAGGGTCAGCAGGGAAGTTGGATGATTCTGAGCCAAGAGCATCAGGTGTTGTTTAACCCAGTTCTTGTTATTCAGCAGGATTCCACTCTCTGCCATGTTCTCGATGTAAGCGATAGGGTCATCAGCGATAGAGGTTCGTCCGTGTGCAGTCTTCAAGGTCTGGTTGAACGCACCCTTGCCACCACCAATATAGTCCCATACTTGGTCGGCAGTAGTGCCATCCCAGCCACGGAGAGGAATATAATGGCTATACATATCACGCACATACTGATAAGTATCTTTGCTCATCATGCCAGCCTTATAACCATCACGGAGAATCTTCTTGGTAGCCGCATTCGTTGCATCCCAGAGGTCGTGACTCTCAGTTACATATTTATCCTCAATATCCTTTACCAGTTTGTAGGCAGCTTCCTCAAAGTCTGAGCCGTCAAAGAGAGAAGACAAACCTGAGTAATCGTAGGCAATACCATTCTTGTCGTAGCGATAGTTCATATAAGATGGAGAATATTTCGCCCTGAGTGCATTGTCTCTCTGTCTCCAAGTATTGAAGTCTACTCTGCCAAACTCTAGGTCGCTATCATTAATGATACGGTTCATATCGCCCTTGTAAGCCTTGTATGCTGCACTTCTCTGAGCCACGTCCTCATAGTCTGCTTCCAAAGACTTCTTGAAAGCCATCTGAGCATCACGCTCCAAGCCATGCTTAGCCATCATGTAGATACGGACATTATCATAGCTGTTACCCAGTATCTTCTTCATCTGATGATAAGCCTTTCTCAATGGCTGCAAGAACTCATTGTTGTACTCCTCAAACTCGTTCTTTCCCTTGCCATGACTGCGGTTCTCGGCAGTATAGGCATCCTCAGCCATGTTCAGGCGGTCAACACCCACTTCCTTCATGATAGCTTCCTGAGCCTTGCGGATAGCCAGCATACTATCTTGGAAGGCGATTCTTTTGAGTACAGAACCACGCTGCAACTCTCGGTTGAACTCTCCAAGGGCAGTATCATCACTTAGAAGATGCTGCTCGTAGGTTGGAGCTGTCTTCCACAGAGCCATCTGTTTGCGGTACTCGTCCACTCTTCTCAGGAAGTCAACAGCACTCTCTCCAGCGTTGCGTTGTGGAATGGTTGGTCGCTGGGCATCCTTAGGCAGATTATTATCATTCTTCCACTGGTTCAGGTCATGCTCAAACTGGTCATAGCGCAAGGAGAATCGGGTATTACCCACGATATTGGCATTATTCTCATCGAATATAACATAGTTGTAATCGCCTTCCACAGCACCGCCAAAGTTACGTCCAGCCTTATACTTGATACCAGTATAGCCAAGAGAAGAGAGAAGCTTGCTTGCTGCCTTATCATCATTGAAGGCTGCATCATCCTTAACACTTCTCATTGAAATAGTCTTATAGAAGTTATCAAAGGTTCTATCCTTCTTCAAGTCCTTAATATCGTAGCTACGCAAAGAAGGTAGTGCTTTAGCTACCTTATCTATCAGTTCATCAGTTATAGGAGCATCCCAATTCAGATAGTTGCTGCCATTATCCTCAGGTATATCCACCTCATAGAGATTATGATATGGCTCAGCCAGTTTCTTCATTTCATTGTAGAAGTCTATCTTTTCCTGCTCTGTAAACTTGTCATTCATGGCTATTTGCTTGTCACCATGCAGGAATGATTCTAGAGTAGGATATTTCTTGGCGAATCTTGTGCCATTGGAACGCTGAATGCGATAGTATGCCTTAGAAGGGTCATTGTCCATCATAGTAGCATAACTCTTGCCAATCTTCTTTGATGAAGTAACATAGCCGCCCCAACCGAATGCTTGGGAGCCAGCACCCTCACCCATGTGGTCGAAGTCAAACTCAGTGAAGTCAGCACCGCTACCATGATACACCTTCAGCGAGAACTTAGGAGCATCAGCTATCTCCTGATTGATGCTGTTCACAACATCATCAGTAACAATATCGCCCTCCTGAATCTGCTGAGGTTCACGACCAGCATTCTTCACAAGTTCCGCTTGCTCTGCTCTAGTCAAGATACGGTTCACCTTCATTGCACCAGTAATCACCCAAGGGTCAGTCTCAGGGTTCGGGTTGGTACGATACATATAATAGCCATCAGTAGGCAGATGCTTCAAGCCAGCGAGAGAATGCTGATACTTGCCCGATGGATTGATACCCTCTTGGCGAGCTTCCTCCTGATAATCTACATCAGCAGCATACTCCACCTCAGCGAAGACAAAGTTCTTAGGGAAGAGAGTCTTGTTTCCCTCAGCATCCTTGCGGTTGAACTGGATAGCGTAAGGCACTACACCAAGATGCCAGCCTGGTCTATAGGCTAACTTACCGCTACCGCCTTGTGTCCCCTTGCCGCCCTGCTTAACCTGAGGTCTGCCAGTCTTGCTTTCTCCTGCAATAGGAGCAGCATCAGCATCGAGCCACACACCAACTGGAGTAGCAGCACCATCAGGGTTCGCTACCATTGGTGGATAGATTTTGCCATTCTTCAATACGAACACCTTGTATCCGATACCCTTCTTCTTAGGTTCAGGCTTTTGACGGAGAGAGTATGAAACATCTTCGCCAGTCTCAGAGTTTGTTACCTCACCCTTGGCAGTCTTCACGTAGGCTTGTTCGATGGAACGGATGATGTTCTTGGTTACATCGCTATACTCAGTACCATAGAATGCCAACTTAATCTTCTGCAATATCTCATGGATAGCAGCGAGCAGAGGATGAGACATCTTCATAGCGAGAGTGTGAGCCAAGTTGAGGTCACGAATCATTTCGCCTACAGCATCAGCAACAACCTCCTCAGCATAGTAATCTCTAGCACGCCCAGAGAATCCAGCATCGGAATATCTCTGCATGGTCTCATCTACCGCTTTGTCGAAGGCATCAGAACCATAGGTATCAAGTACAAGCTGAGTCAACTCATTGTATGCAGCAGGGTTCAGGTTCTTGATTTGGTGGGTCATTTCGTGACCGAAGATAAACTGAGCACCTTCCGTGATAGAAGAGCCAAGAGTGATGAAGATGGTACGATGCACGTTGCCATCAGCATCCGTAGTCTCCTGAATCCAGCCGTTACCCAACTTGTCTGAGTACTGCCATTGAATATTGGCACCCATCATCTTAGCCAGTCTCTCGAAAGCCTTGCGAGTCTTCTGTCCAACGATATTGTCAACGACCTTCATATCATCCACCTTATTCTTCTCTACGTCAGCAGCACGCTCGGCAGTTGTCTGCTGCTTGCCATTCTCCTTAGCAGAGAAAGGAAGGTCTGATTCATCACGCTGTGCGCCTAAAGGATTCTCATCAGTAGCATCCTCAGGAACATTTATATTATCATTTATATTGTCATTTATCTTCTCATTATCCGTTTCATTAGACAAATCATTAGATTCGTTAGACGATTCATTATCCAACTTCTCCTCTGACTTCGCCTTCAACTCAGCCTTTTCATCCGACTTCGCCTCTGACTCAGCCTCTGGCTCAGCCTTTTGCTGCTCAGCATAGGCTGCATTCTCCTGAGCACGTTTCTGCTCTTCAAGTATGTTCTCAGCCTGAGCAATGCGAATATTTTCAACAAAATTCCTTGCTTCCGATGCCTTGAAACCGCTATTGATAATATCAAGAAGGGCAGCACGAATATCCTGAGTGTCGAGTGATTCGAGGTTGGATGGACGATTCTCCCACAAGCTGTGAACGAGCGCATCAATAGTAGTTCCCTTGACATCAGCAGCGAGCAGCTGGGTCTTGGCAAAGTCTTCTCTACTCAATCCAGTCTCCTGCTTAACACCTTTGCTTGTCTCTGTTCCCTCATAGTTGAGAGAGTGAGCACCGAGGTTGCTAGCCACATACTCCTCAGCAGTAAGCGGAATCGTATCTGTCACGTCAATGCCAGTACCATCATACAGACGGTGCAGCAGAGTTCCAACCGTCTCCTTATAGATTTGAGCCACCGCCTCAGCATCATCCTTCACCGCACTCTTCAAGCGAGCGAACTTTCTTCTTGCCTTCTCAATGAGTTCCTTTCTACCCTCAGCAGTATCTTCTACCTTGGCAAGTTGTCGCTCATTATAAGCATCACGGATAGCAATAGCAGAGTCATAAGCCGCTTGAGCATCAGCAATCGCCTTCTCCTTAGCATCCTTAGCAGCCTTCTGTTCCACGAAAGTCTTACCCTTCACGGTCATGTTACTAGCCTTGTCGAGTGCCTTCTTTGCATCAGATACCCATCCACTGATTACGCTATCAGCATCCTCACCGAACTGAGAGTCATACAACTCAGCAGTCTGTGCGGCTGTCAGCTTCGAGAAGTCAGGATTGCCATCCTCCAGCATAGGCACGATGGTTCCATCTTCAAGGGTAATGGCAGGAGTCTGCTCAGGAGCAGTAGTATTCTCATCGGCATTTGATTCCGATTGATTGTTCTCCTCATTAACGATATTGGCATTCTCATCCAAAGGTGGAAGCTCACGATGATTGTTGATATAATCAAATGATGCAGACCATTTTTTGCCATCCTTATCTTCGAGGATGATACTGCCCTGCTCATCAATACCGACAACTCTTGATAGAGTGCTTTCCTTTGGTCTTCCGAAACCATCGCCACTCATCCATATCTCGCTACCTTTAGGCAAACCGAGATTTGCAAGCTGAGAATCCTCATCAGATTCTTCTCCACTATTATCCTCTATCATTGAGGATTCAGGCATAGCTTGTTTGTATTCATCGAGCGACATAGAAGAGATTGTAGCCACATCTTCTTTGTTCACAGCATGAGGAACAATTGTTCCATCACTCTTCAACTCTACTACCTTAGCCTTAGCACCAGCATCACGGATGAGAAACAATCTAGAGTCAGGATATTTGGTATTGCCATCCTCATCAAGCACATCAACGAGCACCACATTACCATCATCGTTGAGAATCTGATTGAAGTCAAATGAAGGTTGAGTCTCTTCTGTCTGCTCAGTCTGCTGATTCTTCTGTTCAGCACGTTCCTTCTCCATCTGTTCACGCTCCGCCTTGGCAGCTTCCAGTTTCTTCTGGTCTTCCAAGTCTTTCATCTGCTGCAAGTCTGCAAGCTGATAAGGATTCTCTACCACATTACCATCTATAGAGATAGCAGCAGTACCATCACCATAGTCAGCCAACACCTCATAGGTATGTTCAGTACCATCAGTATCAGTCACATTGAACTGGGAGCCAACTTCAACGGTTCCATCAATGATACCAGCAATCTCCTTGATAGCATTCTCTTTTGCATCAGCTACCGCCTGAGCCTTCACATCATCAGCAGGGAGTTCTTCACCCAGTTCAGCAAACATCAACGCATCAGCATGTTCTACACTATTCGTTGTCGGGTCATAATAGAGAATCATATCATCGCTATTGCTTACATCAATGGAGCCATCATCATGAGTAGCAATATTACCACTGATAATATACACACCATAGTCTTCCATGCCGCCTGATGCCTTGATAGTAGCGTTACGGACAGAGCCACGACTCGTGTCTGTGTACATATCAACTCTCTGCTCTGCCTGATGTGCAGCGAGGTCAACCTTGTCTTGTGCATCATCAACCACACCTTGGTATCGGGCAGAAGACAACTGATAGTCATAGATAGCTTGGTCAAGTTTATCATCCTGCCCAGTCAGGGATTCCAGTTCCTCATCACTCATGGCAGATAGCTGCTGCTCAGAGATACCCAATGCTGCTGCAAGAGTCTTCATCTGGTCTTCCTGCTGAATCTGAATATCATGCTTGTCTGCATCATCAGCATCATGCCCCTCAGAATAAGCATTGTCAATATCTGCCTGATGCTGCTCCTCAGGAGTTGTTGGCTCGTTAGTAATCTCTCTTGCATTCATTTCAGCAGTCTTGGCAATATTGTAGCCACGCATCTTCATCAGGTTCACACCATAGTTGACAGCAGCATTAATCTGCTCCTTGGTCATGGTATCTCTCTGTCTGAGAATATCAGCCAGCACACCACCCATCTGCTCGTTGGTTGCGTTGTCAATCTTATCCTTGATGTCTGCCCAGTTATCGCCCATCAGGTTCTGAGCATCACTATCAGCCACGTTCACCTTGTTGCGGAATCGGTAGTACTGAGCACGATTGTAGATACCTTTTACTGGTCGGGAACCAGCACCCATCGCATACATAGAACCAACAGAGATAGCCATACCACCGATGATGTCAAGTTGCTGTTTAGTATCAAGAAGGTCAGAGAACTTATTATCTCCATCCAATAGAGCATGAAGAGGAATACCAATCTCCTCCTCCATCACTTCCTCAGCGAAACCGTTGACACCAAACTTCTCCATCCACTTCTTGGAATTGGTGTACCATCCACTCTTACCGATATTCTTAAAGAACTCAGCAGAAGCATTCATACCATGTTTTTCCATGAAGTTGACGGCACCCTTCTTGATACCATAGTTGTGACCGAAGAGTTTTTCAGTATAGTTCTCTACCATAGCAGAGCTCATACCCTTATAGAGAGCAGTACCCATAGACTCACCACCCTCATGCAGGAGATTTCCGTTCTCATCGAAAGTACCGAACTTATAGTCACCCTTCTCATCCTGATACAGATTACCCAGATGTCGCTGCATGATGTCAGCACCAGTCTTCAACGCTTGTTCTGTTCCAGCCATCGCATACGAGCCGATAACATCGCCAGCCACGATACCAGTATTCTTCAAGATGGCAGCACCCACCTTGCCCATACCACGCTTGGCAGCAAACTTCAACGCTCCACTACTGATTCCCTTAGTAATACCACCATAGCCTCCAGTCAGGAAGAAGTCAGCCATAAATGGGAGAGACTGCCCTGCAATCTTCGTCCAGCGATAGACGTTACCCATCTTCTCGTCTTCAAGAGCCGCAGCAGCATCCGCACCCAGTTTACTCTTCAGGAGCATCTTATCAGAACCTGAGAGAGGAATATTGTTATCCATCTTTGTCTTGATACGCTCCATCTGCCCCATGATAGCGAAGTCAGTCAGACCGAAATCCCAACTCTTGGCAGTAAAGATAGTATTGTCAAGAGCCTTCAGGGCATCCTCACCCCAGCTACTTGTAGGATATTGTTTCACCGCTTCAAGCGCACCAATCTGCTCAGTAACCAGAGAAAGAGAGGTTACCAACTTATTTCTATAGTCACTCTGCTGAGCAGTTCTTCCGTTACTTGCACCGATACTAGCACCATAAGAGAGCAAAGGATTTCCGTGTTGGCGATTATCCTCAGCGATAAGAGCCTCAATCTCCTTCTTTCTGGCATAGGCATCAGCCAGTTTCTTATCAAACTGCTTTTGAGCACCTTCCTCTGTAAGATAAGTTCCATTCTTTCCGATGTTCTCCTGCAAGTCATAGTTACCATTCTTGTCACGAACATCAAAGGCAGATGGAATCTCGCCAGTATCTACCGCTTGCTGATAAGCGTTATTCTGCTCATCTAGGATAGCTTGTTTCTGCTCAGCATCATTCTGAGTATAGGCATTATCATTGTCAGAGGTAACGTATGCCCCAGCCTTGCCAGTCTCAGGATTGTAAGCGAAATCATCCTTCACCACATTATTTGCATCACCACCAAAAGCAGTCTTATGTGTACCCAAGTCCACACGACCGAAATCCTTTTGCTGCTTCTGCTTGCGTTGTTTCAGTCTGTTGTATCTTCCAGCATTGTTCATTGTCTGCTGAGCACTAGCCGAGATAGCTGCTGCCCCAGCAGAGAAACGAGCACGGTCAGCAGCACTCATAGGAACACTACCGCCCTTCGCCCTTGATGAAGTCTTGCTTCGAGGTTCAAAGAGTGCTGAATAAAAACGCTCATAAGTAGATGGAACATCAAAGTTCTGAGCCTTCAAGTTCTCATAGATAGCGTGTCTGTTGTCAGCACCGCCCTTTCCGTCTCTTGTCAGAGCACTCTCAAACTTATTGTAATCATCAGGCACATCATAGTTCTGTGCTTTCAGATTCTTGTATAAAGTGTATAATGGTCTTTCTGCCATGATATATATATATATATGTTTGTTACCAAATTCTTGTTACCAATTCTGTTACCATTTTACGCCAGTCTTCTTCTTGCCACCATTGTTGGATGATGATGTATGGTTCTGCTTACCCTTACCATGCTTACGCTGATAGGCAATCTTCTGAGCCTTCTTTCCTGCTGCCGTCTTAGGGGAGTACCCCATCTTCTTGACTTCCCTTGCAGCCTCAGCCATGCCCTCAGGGTCTTTATCCATCAAATCCATATACTCATCAACCTCTCCAGAGTAAGAACTCTTTCTTGAACTGCCACTACCCGATTTGTTGGCACGCAAACGACCAGTCTCTGCATTCATACGCTGGATAGCCTCTTGTGCTTGCCAGTGGGAAATCTGCCCATCAGCCAGAGCCTTCTTGATAGCCAAGACTGCCTTCTTGTAATCAGCATCAGTCTGATACTTCATCTTCGACAAGTCTAGTCTTCTGTTTCCTTGGTCAATTCTCTGCTGCCCTTGGTCGTTCTTCACCTTGTTGATGTCGTTCTGCATATCGTGATACCTCATCTGCTCAGCGAGAGTCAGGTTATTCTTACGAGCTTCCTCATCAAGAGCGAGTGCCCTCTGATACCCAGCCAGCCATGATGCCCGATTCTTCTCTCTCTGTGCATCCATATACTCCTTGCGCTTATTCACCACCTTAGTCATATCCGACTCAGGATTGTGTACCACCTTGGCTCCCTTAGTAGCAAAGAAGATATTGGCGAGCGCACGAAGACCATCACCCAGAGCAGCGATACGAGCCTTGGTACGTTCCTTCTTCTCTCTGTTCGCCCTCTGCTCGGCAGTCTCATTCAGTTCAGGATTCAGTATCTTATACATATCGGCATAAGACAACTGCTTGGGCTGAGGTTTCGACTCCTCCTTCTTCACAATAGGAACAGATGGTTTATCCTCCTCATCACTTGTCGCACCCTGATTCACATCTACACCATTGGCGATAGCTTGCTGAGTAGCGATAGTCTTCTCTCTAGCCGCCTTCATCGTAGGTGTTTCATTCTGAGGAGTGGCAGCATTCATCTGGTCAACCTTCTTGCCAGCCGCATCAAGTTGCTGCTGGGTGAAGACTGGAGCCTGAGTCTGTGCCACCTTCTGAGCGGCATCCACCCCACTCTGCTGCTTGTTGAGAACACTCTGTGTAGTCTTCAAGCCATTATTGTTTCGTAACATATCTGATGCTTTCATAGGCTATGCTTTTATCTTCTTTGGCGCATTGTCACCAATCATATTATTCAAATCATTCGCTACTTGCTGCTGGGTAGGAGTCGCACCCACCTTGGCATCGAGCTTATCCATTTCAGCTTGTGTAGGCGATGAAACACTAGGTCTGGCAACCTTGCTCTTGCCCAATCCACCATCTATGGCGGCAGCGATGTTGGCAGCAGTACCAGCCACACCAGCCACCGCATTGGCAGTATCAGCAGCCTTCTCAGCATCAAGCCCCATCTGCTGATTCTGTAACTGGTTCTTTCTGTTCATATACTGCTGTTCGATGTTATCCTTGCGAGACTCATTTGCAGCCACAATCTGTGAGGTTGTATCAGCAAGAGTCTTGTTGTTTGCCTCCTTCACCGCAGTAGTGGAATCCTCAGTACCACCCATCACCGCCTGTCTGCCCTTAGCAGCCTTGTTTCTGTTCTTAATCTGCTCCTGCATCTGGGTGAGCAAACGAACCGTATCAGCACGCTTGGTCGGGTCGGCATTGTATGTTCTGTCATACCATGCCTGATTTTCTCTCTGTTGCTGGGCAATCATCTGCTCCTGCTTACGTCTCGCCTTGCGGTTAGCTATACCGCCAGCGATGCTGCTTGCAACGCTAAGCCCAGCACCTATTAATGCACCTATCATATATATGAAATTTTAATTATTATAATGGTACAAAGATACTGATACCATCCGAGAATCGTATTTTATCCGTTTATTTAGGCAAGTAAGTTAACGGATAAAGTTTCCGTTTGCCAACAAATTACTATCTTTGCACCAAAATAGTTAAGACAATGGCAGCAGACAGAAATTCAAAAGGTCAGTTCGAGAAGGGAAGACCGAAGACTGGAGGAAAACAGAAAGGGTACGAGTCTCCTATCACAAAGGAGTTTCGTGAGCTGTGTGCCGACTTTTCTAGAGAGGCTTGGGATGATTTCTTGGAGGCTTGGTCAAAATGCGAGCCGAAGGATAAAGTAGCATCATTCATCAAGATACTGGAGTTCAACTGCCCTAAGCTACAGACCGTCACTCTTGACGATAAGCGTGAGGTTCACAATGCCCTCACCGAGAAGTTAAGACAGATGTCAGAAGAGGAAGGATAAAATTTAATTAATAAACATGTCAATTTAAATATTCTGCAAAAAAACAATTGATTTTTTTTCATAGGTTTTTGGTTTATAGGTTTTAAGATTGTTAGGATAATAAAATAGGGAATGCGTGAGCACTCCCTATTCTTTTATATTCACTATCAGCGACCGCCTCTAGCTCTTCTATCCCCAGCCATATCCGTCTTGGAACCACGATTCACTGATGATGGCTTATACCTGATTCCTGATTTCGTGTGACTGGCATCCATACCTTTGCGAGAAGCTGCCCCATACTTCTTGTCGTGAGCAGCGTTATGACGGGCGAGTTCCCTACGCTTAGCCTTCTGAGCAGGGGAAGACTCAAAGCGAGTATCATATTTCTTCTTCCGCTCCCTAGCTGCTGGGTGAGTCTGATAATATCTAGCTGATTCTGATACCATAGCTACTCCATATCTTTGTCTTTATCTTCCTTCAACGCATCATCAAGATACTTGTCAAGAGCCTTAATGCACTTATCAGGAATCTTATTTGCATCCTTGTTTTCTTTAAGATAGTCAATAGTGCCGCCTACCCCATAGATGATAAACAGATTCTTTTGTGAAGGAATAAATATTACCATAACTAACCCAAACACAAGAGCAAACACAGAACCCTTAAACACTTTTTTTATAAAAGACGTTGATTCTGGATAATCTTCACTACAAAAAATAAGCCTGAAGCCTAAAACTATAAATACCGCAAGTGATAAAACAGCAATAGCCCCACCTAAATCATTCAGGTTGCCTAAAACACCTAACCAATATAATTCACTCATAATCTTAACTATTTATATTAATAATGTCTATCTCCAATAAAGTTCACGATGTTCCTTTTTGAGCAAATCACCAGTTCTACACCACCAGTCATTCGGACTCGCTTTAAGATACTCCTCAAACTCAGGGCAGTTCTCTTCGTGAGTAAGGTGAGGATGAGAATTAGGCTTGAACTGATGCACACACAGCAAGTCACCATGATTGCCACCATATATGCTAGGCGGCATAACATCTTTCGCCTGATGCCAAACCTTGTTGAGGTCAATGAGTTCAACCCCATCCAGTTCCTTCAGGACATCATCAATCTTACCCATCACACGATTCAAGACTTCTGCCCTATCCGTGCCACCCTTGGCAATTAACCACTGAGCATCACTCAGGGTGTCTCTAATCAACATATCAATTTCCATAAGCTAAAATTTTAATGTCTTTTCGATTTCTCGATGTTGTATTGGTCACAGATGTCGCAATATGCGCCATAAGCCAAATTATCAACCATTTCATTGTACTTATCACCATTGTGACCTTTCACCCAGTGAAAACGAACACCAGCAACATGAGCAGCACATTTCTTGTATAACTCGTATAAGTCAGGATTCTTCTTTGGCTTATATGACTTAGAGAGCACTAAGATGCAATACTGGCTATCAGTATAGATGTCCACGTATGCACCATCAGGGCAAGCATTCACAGCACTAATAATCGCCAACAACTCCATTCTATTGTTTGACGTGTTCAGTTGACCATGATTCTTCATCTTCAAAATCTCACCATCTTTGAGAATGATGTATGCTGCACCACCAGCCTTAGTTTGAGATAAGTTATCACAAGAGCCGTCAGTATAGGCTACATAATGAAGACCATTATCAGGGAACTCCTCTTCAATCTCGTTGATGATTGTCTTTTCATGCTGAGGAACATTCTTTGCTACCCGTAAACGAGGTTTTCTTCCTCTTTTAGCAATCAGTACACCATTATACGCAGATACAAGTGAGTGCCAATGATTAGGAGCTTCGCCATTTTTCTTTCTCCATCCGACTTTTGATGCAAGATTCCAAATGGCATCAATCCATTCCTTATCATCCAGCTTCATCCCATGAACACAATACTCCTCGAACTCTTCGCGCGTAGGCACGTACACGTTAGGTTGTTTATTATTATTCATCATAACAAAAATATTTAATTAAATTTATATTCCGTAGGCTTTAAATAGGAACTGGTTGCACGTTAGCTGAGGGAAGTAAAATCCCCCTTACCCACAAGTCTTTCATTGTGGTGGAGGATTCACTTGGGTGGAGACCGTATATTCGCCCCTTCCATCGACCTATCACAAATCTATACGTGAATCGGTTTTGCAGCTTTCTGAAATATAGCTTTCAGTCCTTGTCGCACCTTCTGCAATCAATCCTGTGCTTTGCCATGACCCTTCCTTGCAATTTATAGACTCGATGAATCGGAATGTATCTAGCCCATAGTCTTCCATCTTGTCTTGTCATCAAACTCAGGGGAACAAAAAAAAGAACCCCCGAGTGTTGGTTACGGACAACGACTCAGAGGTTCATATCTTGTAGGCTTGCGCCTTGAAAGGAGGACTACTTTAGTCTGTCAACCGTAACATTGACAATGCAAAGATAGAAGCTTTTTTTGAAACCTCCAAATGCTAAAATTTGTTGAATGTAAATGAAATTTGATTTTTAGGGAAATAGATATACATTTGATATACGAAATGGCACAATGTTAATCTAAGTTAAAGTCTTTTCAAAAACTAATTGTGAATAAGATTTAATTCGTATCTTTGTTGTGGGCAAGTTGGTTACTTTGCAAAGATTAACACTTCATTGTTGCTATTTTGTTACTCGCTAAAAACAAAGAAACTTAAAACTATCTACAAATCAAGTATTTAACTAGCAAAATAAATCACATTGGAATAATAAAGATAGTAAATAGCGCACTTTAATCCATCTGACACCAAATGTATATCAAATGTATATCTAAACTTTTAGTTATCAACACTTTACCTTATCGGAAAATTAATTTTCCGTAAGCTAGATATACAT
>OJJU01000034.1_pt1 | contig 62818 bp, 49 predicted proteins | sample 1596141 | NCBI WGS metagenome assembly OJJU01 (sample SAMEA4350150, study PRJEB24818) | metagenome | biome: human; feature: gut; material: faeces | place: Denmark | collected 2013-09
TGACACTCTCGAGTTGTCCGTAACGGACAAGATATGGGCTATCATTTTGGACTTCGTTCTGGAAGCTGCAGAGCGTTACTCTATAGATGCTACAGAGTTGCTGGCAGATTTCATCGAAAGTAATCCTGTTGCCCATACGCTACGTAATATGTATATTTATAAACAAGCAAGTTGATATTTATTCACTTGCGAAACTTCAGTAATATAAAGAATGATACTATTAAATTAGGACTTCATAAATTATATTATTTAGGTGTTTTATCAGAATGTATAGGAAGGGATGTTTTGAATAGAACTTCTGATATAGCCACGACAAATCAAGGTTTTATATATTTAAGTGAAGCCTTGAACTATTACAAATCTATGGAAAATGGCGATAAAATGATTCAAAATATTATTAATTATATAAATTATAAGCGCAATAATGAAAGATAAAAAAGAACTTGATCAGGTGGAAAATATGGAAAAGAACATAGACTTTATAATAAATAATGGTCTTGAACCCGAGGCGTTATCTGAAATTCAACAGAATATTCAAAAATATGACATAAATGATAAAGACCCATTTAACACATATGTCAAACTATCCTATAGTTCAGAAGCTATAGAGAATGCCTTGGTACATTTAAAACAAATTCGAGTGGCTACAGAATTGTTGCTACATCGCTCATTGAACACCTTCAGGGCTGCGAAGTTTAGTTATATTTTTTCTTCTACATTAAACTTGATTAAATGGAATATTTTACAGCAAGAATATAATGAAGTAATATCTAATTCTGAACATATTAATATATATCTGGAAGATGCTGTGAGTGAAAATCCTGATAATTTTAATATTATAAGTCAGGTTTGTGATATATTTCATGGTGAACTGGTGGCTAAATTGGAGTTAGGAAAATCTGTTGAAAGTAATCTTAATATTATTAACGACTACATCCAATATCTAATAGTAGCTGCCAATAAAGATAAGTATAAATTAAATGCAGTACTCATAATTGGGCAAATAGCAGACACATTGTTATCAAAGCAAATGTATTATAATGCTTGCAATTATTATAGCTATTACTTAGATATTATATCGCATATAAAAAATATAGACAATTCTAGCAAACGAGATCTTGCAGTTTTTTTAGGCCATTATAATGTTGCAATGATGAATTGTGAATCAAAAGATTGGAATACAATAAAAGAAAATATTGATAAAGAGGTAAAACTATATGAAGAAATTGATAAAATATATGGTGATGTACGTTCTAAAATGGACTTAGCAATTGCGTATTCACACCTAGCAAACTTTTTTGAAAAAGACAAGAATTATAATGAAATATATTGTTGTCATATAAAAAAAATACAATTAATAGAAGAATCTTTCTTCCTTGAAAATCAGAAATCAGAATATCCTGTTGAAGCTAGAATAGACTCTGTAATTAATTCCATGCAGCCTATTATCAATTATGTGGTTGTAGCAAGTGATAATGAGAAAATATTAGCACTTAAAAATATTATAAATATTTTAGAGAGCATTCTATCAAAAGAGTATAATATAAAACTCTTACAATTTTTTACAACTTTTGCAATGGAAGGTTTCAAAAAATCCAATAATCGTGAGGCTGAATTCTTTTTGTTTAAGAAAATCAATGCTTTGTTAAAACTTGTGAATTTATTTGGTCTTGAAGATGGAATTAAAGATGATTTAGAGCAAACGATAGAAGAATCACGATTGTATGCAAAAAAAAATTGGTGTAAATTCGAACCATTGAATAAGGATAGTTGGATATATGCTAATCAAGTTCTAGGTTATACAATCAATACAGATTATAAGCAAAAAATTATTTCTTTTTTTAAAAAACAACTTTTTGGCAAAAGTAAATGATAGGAGATACTTATCTTAACTCTCTCTCTGTTATAAACTCTAATTTATTTTAACATAAATCTTATTGTCTGTATATGAAATAGTTTAAACTTTTCTTTTTGTCACTTTTCACTATAGTTAGCTAGGTAGCATGTGATAGTATAAAGTCATCTGTTCGGATTCTTACTGAGTGTGAATCGGGTGTAGTGATGGCTTCCAGCTAGTTTCATTATAATATAACTTTGCCGTCAGGCAAAGTTTAGTATTTTTGCTGGCTTTGATGCGGCGATGGACTTGGCGGAAATCTAGAAGAACAAGAAAATGATTACGGGTATAGGAATTCGTGAATAATGATAGATAAACTTCGATTATACCATACTTTAATTCTGTGAGATGGAAGAGTTTGATTATTTAGCGCTAAAGTTGAGTTTTACATATAGATATTTGTTATGCAAATCCTTTTAATTCTCCTCGCTGCATTAGCTCCTGTAGCAGTTCTGTTGTGGTATATCTATTTTAAAGATAGCTTACAACCTGAACCAACTAGATTGCTTATAAAGGCTTTCTGGTTTGGGATTCTTTCGGTATTCCTCGTGTTTGCCACGGTTTATCCTTTACAACTTTTGACCGGTTTTGGCCTTGATGAGTCTGAAACGATAGGTGACGCTTTCGTAAATGCCTTTTGTACTGCAGCCATCCCTGAAGAGGCAGCAAAGCTTCTTGTTCTGTGGCTCTTACTGCGTAAAAATCCATATTTTGATGAACATTTTGACGGAATAGTTTATGCCGTGTGTATCGGAATGGGATTTGCAGCTTTCGAAAATATACTTTATCTTTTTCAAAGCTATGATTCATGGATTTCGGTTGCCATTGTGAGAGCTCTCTTTGCTGTTCCTGGTCATTTCCTTTATGCAGTAATCATGGGATATTATTATTCCTTATGGTATTTCCGTATTAAAAGGAATTGGCAAACATTTATAATGATATTGCTTGGCCCGATTTTGGCGCACGGTATCTATGATGGTATTCTTTTCTCAATGGACCTTGATGAGTCCTTAAGTGTTGTACTTTTTTTCCCATTCCTGTTCTTCTTCAATAAACTTAGAAAAATAGGAAAGAAGCATATTTCAGAATTAGTTAATAAGTAATTATCATGAAAAAGATTCATATATTTGTAGCTGGTGCTAAAGATTTGAAGCAACAGCGAACTGCACTAAAAGCGTTAGGTAATGATATCAATGCGGAATATGATCATTCTGGCAATGATACAACTCTCTCTATTAGAACATATGAGAATTTTGGAGAAAACCAAGATGAATATAACAAGTTTATCCAAGAAAAAGCAGACCTAATAATATTTGTATTGGAAGGTAAAATCGGACCATATACCGAAAAGGAGTTCTTCGTGGCTTATCAGCAACTCAAACAGGAAAAGCATCCTCAAATTTTGGTATTTTTGAAAGAGTTTACTGATCAAACTCCAGATATTCTCTATATAGAAGGTCTCTTGAAAGGTTCTATCAATCAGTTTTATATTTCTTATAAAAACAATGAGGACTTGATAGCAAAGGCTAAGGAACGTATCAAGAAATTCATCTCGCAACATCAGGAGAAAAAATCATGTAAGAGTTTCTTGAAGAAATATATCAAGCCAATAGGTGCTGGCATGATTGGCATGTTTCTGATTGGTTGTGTTATCTTAGGTCAAAGTTTATTCAAATCTCCAATATTGTTACTGACTGGTGGTGGCTCTGCTGCTAATTTCATAGAAAGATATCACCCTGATTTTAACTTGCGTGATTTTGATGGTGGCTATTATGTGCATCTTCCTAGCAGTAATGCCTGGCTTTTATTAACTGAAGAAGTTATCACTCCTGGAGAACCTACTGATCGACGCTATTATCCTGTTTGTCTGTCAGCAGAAGAGGCAACTGATAGTTGTTTCTTGACGGTAACTTCTAAAAACTCCTTTATCCAGAAGGGGTCTATTGTTGAAGTAAAGATAGGTTATGATACGCTTAGTGTTTGTGTAAAAAACGCAGATGTATTTAAACAGATGATAGAGAATTTTGACAAGAGAATGATTACCTCATCAGAACTTGCTCATATTATAAAGACTCGTAAGGATATTCATGTGAATGTCTTTACAACGAGTATGGGAAGTGGTACTCGGCATACTTTTGAAAAACTGATGGAAAAGGAAAAATATAATTTAGCTAAAGATACTACTCTGCTTTTCTCTGAAGATTCTGATTTACCTACTGTTAATCGGGATGGAAGTCCATATCTGCTTTTAGACAGTAAGGCCTATTGTATGAAAAAACTATATGCGAGTGATGTGAAAGCAGGTAAAGCAGTGAATCTTACCGTAGTTAATGAGGTAGACAAATCACCGGTTCTCAAGCCTGTGTATCTTTATTTTATGGCATATAATGATGATGGAGGTAATGATTTGACTGTTCCCATGCCAATCATCCGTATGATGAAGAAATTGAATTTTGAGTGGGGAAAGAAGTTGAAAAATGATAAGATACGCCGTTACTCTACTGAAAGTATTATTTTAAATTATGATGAACTTCCTGAAATCAACTAAATCAATGGAGGTAAGAAATGTTCTGCAGTGATAGATTTTGCCTAAGATGATTCTCTTTATAATTGTAGAATCAATAAGATCAATACTACAACAATATTAATTGGGTAAACAAATAAACATAAACATTTAAAGCCGAAGAAGATAATGGCATATAACTTGGGTTGATACATTCAAGAAATATACGACTTCGACTAATATACTTAAAGGAAAATAACAATAGAAGTTGCGCACGACACAAATATAGTGTATAGAATTATGAAGAAATTTGCTTTATTATTAGTGGTTGCACTTTTTTCGGTGTTAAACATCTCGGCACAGTCTGTTCCGAAATTATATGAAATTACAGAAACGTTCTTTGGTACTCCAAAAACCTATCGATTGGAGGCTTCCTGCAAGATGTTTTTGGGCTTAGATGGAATAGAAAACTATAGTAACAAGAATGCATATGTTGTTGTAGACGCCAAGAGTCTTACTTATAAATGGCCTGATGGAAGCAAAACTGCTGCGAAAATCGTGTCTAGCATAGAAATGCTTACAGTTGATACATCTAGAGGTGCTGTTCAAATGCCAATGTATAGGCTGAGCAATGGTCGAGCTGTCAGAGCTATTAAATACGAAGACGATTTCTCGGGAACTCAGATATTGGAATATGTGTATAACGTTAATATAAAAAAGTACATTCACGCATTTACCTATACACTTAAGTGATGTTCTACAAATTAAATCATTGATTTTTAACACAATAGTTCGTTAATAATTCAATAATGTGCTAAGCAGCGATACGCTGTAAGCACGCGAGAACTTTGAAAATCTTGCTAATTAAAGTTCGGTTCGGGGTGTACCCGCTTGCTTTAAAAATTCGTTTCACCAGATAAATGTTGGTCATCAGTGACTTGAATGAAGACATAGAATATTCCATTCCCATTTCCTTCATAGTTACCTTGGCAACATTTAGTGATGTGAACGAAGCATTGAAAGCAAAACCGAGTTTCCACTTATCGCGAGCCTGGCAGTCCATAAGACCCGTATAGCGGTTTCGAGACCATGTTTAACAAACTGTGCACATCCTGACAAAAACGACCGATATGTGGAGTCTTCTTGCCAGCTTTGCTGATGTAATTGGGATCAATGGCAATAGCCCATCTTCCCTGTTTACCAAAGAAGCGCTTGGCAAGTGAGACATTAAGTTTGAGCCAGTCAATGCACTTCGACTTTTTCAAGCCGAATGCGTTGCGATAGGTTTGCTCAACATGCGAGCCATACCTACCCATTTGGGTGAAATTTATCTTTCTTGGTATTACCATGAACAAAATTATCACCTCGATGAGTATTGTCTCGAAACTTTTTGTTAACTTTGCAGTCGAATCTTCAATTGCATTTTTAAAGATATCCATATATTGGTCAAGTCCTGTATTCATATAATTTTGCGTTTGTCGTGATTTGCAAAGTTACTGAAAATCAGCGACTTGACAAACTTTTTATAGTTAAGTTTTCATAAGCGTTTCTTAATATAAGTTATTGATTTACAGACGATTAAATATTAATTTTACTCAGTATTGATAAGATGTATAATCTTTTAAAATGAGAAAGTAATGAAAAAGTATGTTCCTAATCCTGTGGATACTACAGATGTCAAATTGCCAATGGAATTGGAATCGTTGGTTGAGGAAATGGCAAAGAATGTTCATGAAGTATGGGCGCAAACTCGTATCTCACAAGGTTGGTCGTTTGGTGAGGAGAGAAATGATGCTACCAAGAAGCATCCTTGTCTTGTACCATATGAGGAGTTGAGCGAAGAAGAGAAGGAATACGACCGCAACACGTCTATTGAAACGATTAAACTCATTTTGAAATTGGGTTTTAAGATTATAAGGGAATGATGCGAGTAAGGCTATTGCTACAAATGCGAGATTTGGGAATAATGAAAACCAGGTCTCGTTTTTTTATTTTTGTTTGATAGATTTTGATAACTGGCAATATCTCTATAATTGAACAAATAGAAGTTGCGCTCGACACGAATAAGAGTACTAAAATATGGCAAAGTCGGTATATGTATGTGATCAAGATGCAGATCTGGCAATCAAGACCATGATGGCTGCTGTGGTTGGAACAGCTGTTGTTCCTGCTCATGTGAATTGGGCTTTGACAGCTTCAGCAATGGGAGTAGGCGCAGTTGCAATAGGAAAATGTTATGGCGTGCAGTTGACCAAAGATGAAGGTTGGAAGTTCGTCAAGCAGTTTATTCTCAGCGCTGGCATGTGGTTTCTCTCTATGAATGTCAGTTCTAAGATATTGTCAATGCTCATGGAGTCTACAGGTATATGCTATGGTGTAGGAATGGCGCTTGATGCTGCGACATCTGCCGCATTTGCCTGGGCAATAGGTTCAACGGCAAAGGCATATTTCAGAAACGAGTATCTCGGAAAATCCAAACTTACGAAAGAAGAACTTGGTGAGATATTCCGCAAGGCATTCAGAGACCAAAAGAACAAGTAAGTAAAACAATAAAAACGAATACGTTATGTTTGAATTCTTAGAAAGATTAGGCGACCTTTTCTCTAATGGAGATGGTAGTCACTACGATACAAGTGGACATGAGAGTGTGGTTGATGGATTTGATGGTTCTACGCTTGATCTATCCCAATATAGTCCTGATGATATAGAGGATGCTGTTCGAAACGCATTGGGAACAGACAATGGGTTGCACGATACCGGGCACGGATATGACATTTCGTTTGGGGCCGCACCTGACGTAGATGCACGTAATCTGGCAAAATCGACATTGATAACGCAGCTTAATACCAATCATATTTACACAACAAATCTAAGTACAGATAACTTGTGGGGAGGACTGGATTCTTATTCTGGAAATAAGGCGTATGATGCCATCAACAATGCTCGCGACAATGGACGAATCAGCGACTCTGTATACAAGGATTTGATAAAGCTACTGAAGAAAGCATGTCACACACAGTAATCTCTATATATTATGGGCAGGATTTATGATAGGATAAAAGGGCTGCTACCCAAGAAGGTTTCAGCCAATAGTGGTAATTCTGATGAACAACCCAAACGTTCGGAAGAAGAATTGGAGACGATATGCAAAAGCAAACCGTTGTTTCAAAAAACGCAAGACAGCATTAGGGAGATATGGTTGCTATGCACGGAACCATTTATGTAAAATACAATAAAGTCAACTGATATGAAGACAATTAAGAATACAAATTCGTTTTATGTTCTTGGAGTAAAATTTGAGAATGTACAAGAGGCTATTGAATATGCCATTAATGAAAGGGACAAAAATGGTGTCTATGTTGGAGAAGATGCTGAACTATATCCTTGTTTCGACTCAGAAGACTATGCGTCAGAAGACCGATTCTTTTGGAATATAGTGTTTGCAAAATCTAAAGAGGAATTGAATAGAAAACTTGTAGAGCTGAAGAGGATTTCACCACAAATCAACTATAACAAGTTCACGGAGGCATTGGCTCCCATGATTTATTGGGGAGGTGACAGCATTTATGATGTGATTGCGACAGAAGACATAGAGTAAAAGATTTGGCGATTCATACAATGGATTCATCAAATAAAAACAGACAATTATGAATAAGACATTATTAAAAGATACCTATGATATAGGTGAGAACATGGCTGTATATAGTGGCGAAGGTAAAAGTTTCACTGTCATCAATAGGTTTATTGCATCATCAATAAGGAAATGGAAATTATCGTACCATTCCTGCCAATGAATGATGTTGAGGAAATGTTGAAGAAATTAGGGAAGAAACGATAGAATATTCGATATCGTATGGTTATACCATACAGAGTATGTGCTTTGATTCTCTGTTATTTTACTTACATTTAAAACAATATACGTATGAAGAATTGCTGCTTATATATAATAATGATGTTGCTCCTTGCAAGTTGTTCGGAACAACAGGTAATGGAAGAAACGACATCTCTGCATAAGTTGACAGAACAGAAAGGCATGACAGTTTCTCCTAAAGACTCTGTTACGTCATTGCTCAATCAAGCTCGTTGGGGGGATAGTTCGGCGTATCTTAAATTAGCTGATTGCTATCGTGACGGTTTTGGAGTAAAGAAGGACTTCTTAGGGATGATAACAATGACGGCTATTGCAGAGGAACTTGGTGGCATTCAAACAATGAATGACTATTTCAAAGATTTGCCAAACGAGCATGAATACAAAACTTTGTATATGTTGATGGGTAGTTACAAGTCATATATTCAAGAAAGCGCCGACAGTGTGATGCAAGTACTTCGTGAAAATGATAGTCCCGAAGCTCAAACGCTTCTCGCCTTTGTTATGATGGACCAAGGAGATACAATTACAGCGAAAAACCTTATCAGAGAAGCTGCAAATAAAGGTTGCTCTTTGGCAGAAATTTTCTCTATGGTTCCTGATGGAAAAGGTCTCGTAAGAGCTGATGCTGCTAAACTTGCGATGATTGCAGAACAAGTGCCGCTTATTTATAGCCTTCTTGGCAATCTTTATTATGAGCCTGACGAAAATGGTAAGACTGAAGAACAACTTGCTGTTGAATACTATATGAAGGCAGAAGAACATGCTATGCTTGGAAGAAAAGGTGCTGCACGAGTACTTGACTATTATAAAAGTGGTGGAAATATTCAACTGACAGAGGATGATATAAAACGATTGGAGTTGATTGTTAAGCCACGGCAAATAGAAAATGAAACTGCAAAATAAATGGTGTTGATATTGAAAAGATTAAGAATTAACGATGACGAACAAGAAATATTATGTAGTATTGGCAGTTATCATGATGTACCTATCCCTATTGTCATGTTCAGATTTGAAAATAGGTGTCGGTCTAAAGGGTGTAATACTTGATGAAAATAAGATAACGTTGGACGGTGATACATTTGATATCAGGGAAAGAATTGGTGATAGTCTGCTTATCGTATGGAACTATACTCATTCTAATGATAGAACACCATGCTATCTTTTAAAGTATGAGCGTAATGGTTTCTATTATCCTCAAATTGGTGGGACCGATATTACGTCAATTGATAATACAACTGACTTTGTGAGCATAGACGACAAGGAGGTTTATGACATAAAAGATAAAAAAGTGTTGTTCTCGTCTCAATGTGATGCTTCAGGATTGTACTATCTTGGCAAATGGAACAACTTGCATCTTTTTGCAAACTCTGATACGATTTGTTTCTCCGACGGGAAATATGTTGGACTTCAAGATGATGTGTTCTGCCGCAAACCAAAGAAAAACGGTGTGTTGACTCTGGTGGCAGGAGCGCAAAGAATTGATGTCCCATTTGGCAACCTATATCATGCGAAAAAGACAGGAGACAATAAAAAAGATGTATCTACAGAGAAGCTGATGAAGAACTACTATATCAAGCCTCGGAGCAAATATGAAAGTATGGAAGCTGGTTTTAGCGTGGATTTGGAAGTTCCGAAGGCTAATTCTGAAGCAGACAAGGCTATTCGCGAATGGATGATAGCTGCCATAAAGGATGATGCTTTCTTCCTGCTAGAACACAATATTGAAATTCCAGCTGGTAAGTGTGAGACGCTAAATGATATGCAGCATTCATTGGATGAATATGGAGAATTATGGGAAAAACTCTGCCGGGCGGAATATCAAACTGGAGACACTTTAAGGTTGAGGATGACTTGTGACATTAAGGTGAGGATGATAGTGGATTGTGATGACTATACCACTTATTATTATAAAGCAAGTTTGTATAATGGTGGACTTCATGAGTTGCCTCGTGAATATTATATCACATACGACAAGCGAAGAGAAGGACTGCTCGATGTCAACAACTCCGTGAAGCCAGCTATGATGCAACAGTTTCGACATTTGGTATTGAAAAGTTTGAAGAAAGAGTATGATTTCTGTTATGAACGTGAAAGTTCATGGGCGGATTTTACACATAGTATTTTTTCTTTCCATTGCCCTATGTCAGAAATGAGTGGCATGGATGATGTCATGCGGTCTTTACTTGATCATAATTATTCTTGTGATGAATGGGCAGGATGGAAAGGTTACAACGAAAAGCCATTTACTGAGAAGGATTTTCCTTTGACTCATTTTGCGGTGTTACCAGAAGGAATCATCCTGACCTACCATCCTTATCAGATTGATTGCTTTGCGGCAGGTGAATATCATGCTGTCATACCTTTTAAGGATGCAAACAAGTGCTTATTGTTTGACTATTCCAAACATGAGGATTTGAACCCTAAATTGGAAAGATTCATAAAATAACAGTATTTGTGATTATGGAGATAAAATATACAACAACAAGCTAATAATAAGGATGTCTATGATATAGGTGAGAATAATTACAGAATAAAGAAAATCGTCTCCCTCAGCTCAATTTGATATAAAATCGAATGGGCTGAGGGATTTTTGATGATAGAAATGGTTACTTGTTTCACTCTATATTCATAAAGATATAAATTCGTAACACAAAAATATCAGATAATATGGAAGAAACAAAAGACAAGACCGTAATGCAGAAGACTCAAATCTTCAATGTGATAATCCTTGACCGTAGTGGTTCTATGCAGAGAATACGTCAAGCAGCAGTGGATGGATTCAACGAAACCTTGGTTGGAATCAAGAAAGCGCAAGAGAAATTTGCAGACACACAGGAACATTTCGTTTCATTGGTTACTTTCTGTAGCTGCGAGATTCGCAGTGTTTTTGACAAAGTACCAGTTGGTGAAACGCATCCATTGAGTATGAAGGACTATGAGCCATGTTGTTGTACTCCTTTATACGATGCTATGGGGTTCACCCTTACAGCAATGCATAAACAGATTAAAGACATTGATGACGCTGCAGTTGCTGTAACTATCATTACTGACGGTTATGAGAATGCATCTAAGGAATATAATGGTAGTAGCATCAAGGCACTTGTGGAAACACTTCGCAAAGAAGGCTGGACATTCACTTACATGGGAGCAAATCAAGATTCAATGGAAGTTGCTATGTCGATGTCTATCCGCAATGCTCGTAATTTTGATTATAGTTCAGAAGGAACACGTGCTACCATGCGTAAAGACACCATGACCCGTATGAATTTCTTTTCTCGTCTTTCTCAAATGAAGAATGAGGTTGCTTTTTGTGCAGAACCGATGTCAAAGGAAGAACGTCTTGGTTGCTATGGTAGATTGGCAGATGAAGCCTTTGATGAAGAGGAAAATAAGTAGGAACAAAAAATAATGGGCATATGAAAAGAGCAATTATTTTAGAAAGGGCTGACAGGCATTATTGCTGCTACAGCAGAATGGTTTATAGTAATCCTTGGAATGAAGGATGAATCGAAGTTTGGCAAGTTTATCCGTCGTGTTGTTGGTGGGTGCTTTGCCTTCTTCATGTTCGTGTTTGCATGTGCTGGAGCTAATGCTTAATGTTTATTTCATTTATTGGCTAGATTTTTGAATAAAAGTTGTATCTTTGCACAACAATTAATAAATTAATATTCAATGAAAGCATTTACATATATCAAGCAAGGAGAATTTGGCTTTATTGAGAAGGAGAAGCCAATGATGATAGATGAGCACGATGCCATCGTGAGAGTTACGCTGAGCAGTATCTGCACCAGCGACCTTCATATCAAGCATGGTTCTGTGCCTCGTGCTGTACCAGGGATTACTGTTGGCCATGAGATGGTAGGAATTGTAGAGGAAGTAGGGGAGAAGGTTACCCACGTGAAGCCGGGAGACAGAGTAACTGTGAATGTAGAGACTTTCTGCGGCGAATGCTTCTACTGCCAGCATGGATATGTGAACAACTGTACTTCCCCACATGGTGGATGGGCACTGGGATGCAGAATTGATGGTGGACAGACGGAATATGTGAGGGTGCCTTATGCTACTACTGGCTTGAACAAGATACCTGATTCGGTAAGCGATGAGCAGGCGCTTTTCGTAGGAGATATTCTTGCTACAGGATTCTGGGCTGCAAGAATTTCTGAAATTACGGAAGAGGATACAGTCCTGATTATCGGTGCAGGCCCTACGGGTGTCTGCTGTTTGCTCTGCACCCTGCTCAAGAATCCGAGGAACATCATCGTCTGTGAGAAATCACAGGCAAGACGAGAGTTCATCCAGAAGCATTATCCGCAGGTGATGGTTGTAGAACCGGAGGATTGCGAGACTTTTGTCAAGGAGCATAGTCAGCATGGGGGAGCTGATGTGGTGATGGAGGTTGCTGGTGGACCTGATACCTTCCAGCTTGCCTGGAAGTGTGCTCGTCCTAATGCCATCGTTACTGTTGTTGCGATGTATGACAAACCACAGATGCTTCCGCTTCCAGATATGTATGGAAAGAACCTCATCTTCAAGACAGGAGGTGTGGATGGATGCGACTGTGAGGAAATCCTGGATTTGATAGCCCAGGGAAAGATTGATACCACTCCTCTGATTACCCATCGTTTCCCACTTTCAAGAATAGAAGAGGCATACGATGTCTTTGAAAACCGCAAGGATGGAGTCATCAAGGTGGCGATATTTCCGGGATAAACAAGAGAGGGTGGGTCATGGAGTTATGACCCACCCTCTCTTGTTAAAATGCAATGTTCTGTAAATATTAAGCTTTACTGTCAGGAATGGCAGAAGCAACACCTTGGTGCATCATACGCGATTTTTCCTTAGCCAAGGCTTGCATGTCTACAGCCACATCGTCTTCATCCACGATTTCTACGCCAGTCATCGTTTCGATTACGTCTTCCATGGAAACCACTCCTCTCAGACATCCGTATTCATCTACGATGATAGAGATGTGTTCTCGTTTTTCCAACATCTTTTCCCATATCTGGTATAGAGATTCATCCTCGTTGAAGGAAAGAATAGGACGCATCAGCTCGGATAATCTGGTTTGAAACTCATCGTCTGAAACCAATTTGAGAACCATATCTTTCAATACGTATCCCGCAATGATATCTTTATTGTTGTCATAAACGGGAATGCGTGAGAAATTCCATTCTTTCTGTTCGTAAAACTCCTTGGTAGTCAGATTCATGTTGGCTGATTCTACTACGATGGATGGAGTCATCACCTCCTTTGCCTTTACTCCTGCCAGGCGAATGCAGCTTTTGATGATCTTGCTTTCCGATTCGCGGAAGATGCCTTCTGTAGTACCTACGTCTACCATGGCCGATACCTCTTCGCGACTCACGGAAGCCTGGTGGTTCTTCGGAGTAAATACCTTAGTGATAAGTTCCGAAAGCAGTACCAAAGGATAGGTGATAAAGATGAGCACACGGATGATCTTGGTAGATGTCATGGCAAGAGAGCGCCAATATGAAGCTCCGATGGTTTTCGGGATGATTTCTGAAAGTACCAGAATCAACAGAGTGAGAATGGCGGAAATGATACCGAAGTATTCTTCGCCAAAGAGTTTCATAGACTCGGCTCCTACACCGGCAGAACCGATGGTGTGGGCGATGGTGTTGAGTGAAAGAATGGCACCCACCGGACGGTCTACGTTATTCTTATACTGTTTCATCAGTGAGGCAGTCTTGTTGCCTTGATTCTCCTTCATCGAGATGAACGACATCGGAGTAGAAAGTAATACCGCCTCCAGGACGGAGCACAAAAAGGATAGTGACAGAGCACCTAAAAAATATAAAATGATTAAACCCATGTAATTTTTAATTCGTTAATAATATGTTATCTCAAGCAAGATAGATATTATTTCCGAAGGCTACAGTTGAGGATGTAATGGGGAACATTACATCTATATTTATCCAATATCAGTGTATTTATAAGTATCATCACAATATGTTTCAATTTTCTGCAAAGATACTGATAAAAAGATGAATCTAATATGTTTTTGGCAAATTTGTAGAGAAGTATAAAAAAATCTAATTTTAACAAAAATATAACGCATAATTCATTGAGTATTTATAAATATCAGGTATTTTTGCAACCAGCATTTAGAAAACAGATTCAATATGAAAAGTAAAATACCCATTATACTCCTTAATTTTACCGGTGTATACGACTTGGAGGCATTTGCCTCAAATAAGAATATCATCCATGTAGATTGCCGGGGCATGAAAGGAGTGGACTGCTATTGTGACGAAGAGGGCAGGGAGGAGTTGCATCGCCGACTGGAGCAATGGAGACATGACTCTCATGCAGCTCCAAGCCGTGCTTCGCATCATCTATGCCCATGAGAAAGTGATAGGGATAGATATCACAGGCGAATGTTCCGCTACGCTTGACTATTTCTCCGAGTTGAAGGATGCTGAGGTCAACAACGAGGCAAATGAAGAGTTGCTAAGGATGATTCTGGAGGAGAACCATCCTTAGCCATATTATAAGCGTATTTTGCTTTTATTTTACTTTACTTCAGTGAGCTTACCCGTCTGTGAGTCGATGATATAGCCATGCAGATTGACATCCTTTGGTACGAGAGGGTGAGTACGGATGGTATTAATCGTATTTCTTACAGAATCCTCGGTGTCATGGAATCCCTCCAGCCAATGGTCTAGGTTGATGCCGCAAAGTCCGATGGTGTCGATGACATCCTGATGAATGCCGCGCTTGAGCATCAATTCCTTCATCTGCTGGCCGTTCATGTGGCAGGCACCGCAGTTGGAGTGGGCGATGACCATGATTTCCTCAACACCCAGTTCATAGATGGCAACCAGGAGGCTGCGCATGGCTGAGTCGAATGGACTGATTACGAGTCCACCGGCATTCTTGATGAGCTTGGCATCTCCATTCTTCAATCCTAAGGCTGCCGGCAGAAGTTCTGTCAGGCGGGTATCCATGCAGGAAAGGATGGCAAGCTTCTTGTCTGGATATTTACTCGTAAGATACTTTTCGTAGCCCTTGCTGGCTACAAATTCTTCATTATACTTGATAATTTCCTCTATGATCATAATATTGCAAATGAAATGTGAAAGGATTTTTTCTATTTCTCTGGGGTAGGCTTGAGATAAGCCATGAATTTCTCCGGCTGATAGTTGAGCACCAGTTCATCAGGGAATTCTGTTCTTCCTACCAGAGGCATGATGTTGCTGTAGTCGGCTATCATGGTAGAGAAGTGGGCATCGCTTCCAAAGATGACAGGGGTCTCATACTTCTTGGCAAGTTCCAGCAGTTCCAGGTTATTGGGGGTAGCCACTGTCTTGTGACGGATGGGAGCCATGGAGTGGTTGTTAATCTCAAGCAGGGTATGCGTCTCCTTTGAAACTTTCATCAATACCTCGAAATCCAGATCTGCCGTACCGTCACCGGGATGGGAGATGATCTGTACGAAGGGATTGCGCATAGCATTGATGACACCATGTGTGTTCTCTTCCTTGGTTCCTCCCTTCCAGCAAAGACTATGAATGCCAGCGATTCGGATATCCAGTATGCGCCAATAATCCTCATCGAGGTCAATATCGCCCTGGGTATTGAGAATGTTAAGTTCTGCTCCCAGCATCAGCTTGATTCCATAGAGCTGACGGGGAACGCAATGCAGGTTTCTGAAATAGATGGGATCACAGGTACCCGGAATATTAGGTCCGTGTTCTGTGATACCCAGAATTTCCAACCCTTTTTCTTTTGCTGCCAAGGTCATTTCCTGCAAACTGCTGTAGGCATGACCTGATGCTATTGTATGTGTATGAACGTCTAATAATGTTTTCATACTGCAAAGGTACTGATATTTTGCAAAATAGTCTGTGTCACTAAAATAAAAAACATTTTTCTTTCAAAAAAAGATGTTTTTTCATTATTTTTTCGTAATATTGCACTCGAAAACAACTTTAAAAGCAATTTATATGAAACGAATTTTTGTTTTAACGGTAGGTTTCTGTGCATGTATGAGACTGATGGCACAATCTCCCATCCGTTTTTATCCTATGGAGAATTCGCAAGACGTCAACATTGATACACATTTGGTGATAGAGTTTGACAAGGTAGTGACAACTGGCAGCAAGGGTGTCATCACCGTTACGGATAAAACAACTCACAAGGTGGTTGATAGAATCGACATGAGTATCCCTGCTGGACCTACAAAAGGACAGCCAAGGAATCCCAATGCCAGATATTCTCCAGTACCCTACATATACAAGACGGGAAATATCACCAACCGCAATACCCGTCCTGGAACTCCGTCAGGTGCAGCCAAGGAAGATAAGCGCAAGTATCAGAAGACCATCATAGGTGGGTTCTCTGATGCTTTCCACTTTTATCCGGTTATCTGTCATGGTAATAAGGCTACTGTTTATCTGCATAACAACATACTGGACTATGGACATGAGTATGAAATCAAGATTAGCAAGGGGGTTATAGAAGGATGGAATGGAAAGACATCATGGAAATTCACGACCAAGCGAACTGTCCCTTCTTCTGATTTACATCATGTGGTAGTAGCTGCAGATGGAAGTGGAGATTTCTCCACCCTGCAAGGTGCCATGGATTGGATACCGGATTCATTACCTTCAGAAGCTTGCAGAAAAACTGTATTCGTGAAGAATGGAGATTATGAGGAGCTAGTGTATTTCCGCAATAAACGATTCGTTACTATCCAGGGAGAATCAATGGATAGAGTAGTGGTACATTACCCTAATAACGAGGTCTTCAATCCTCATCCTGTAGATATCAAGACCAATGAGCAGAAAGGAACCTTCCCTTCACGCCGTGCGGCAGTGGCAGCAGACAACTGTTCCGACATGATTTTCAAGAATATTACATTCAAGACTGACTGCAAGGGACAGGCAGAGGGATTCCTGCTCAATGGTGAAAGAAACTATGCAGAGAATGTACATGTCATAGGTGATGGTGATGCTCTTCAGGTGAATGGATCTGCCTACTGGCTCAACTGCGTGGTTGATGGAGGAGGTGATACGGTATTGGGAAGAGGTCCATCCTACTTCAATCACTGCACCCTTTCCAGTTATGGCGCATTCATGTGGATTAGAAATACCAAAGAGAACCATGGTAACATTTTCAATGACTGTACCTTCAAGGGATTAGGTCAGGATGCTGTGATAGCCCGACTTCCTGACAATAAGGGGAAAAACTATCCTGATGCAGAATGCGTTTTGCTGAACTGTACTCTTGACGGTGTACCTGTGGAAGGATTTGGCCCTATAGCTGAGACAGCATCTACGGCAAATCTCCTGGAATTCAATAGTCATGACAAAGAAGGAATGACTATAGATATCAGTAGAAGAAACAAGCATGTCCGTCAGCTGGATGCCATTAAAGATGCTGAAACAATCGGAAAATATTCAAATGCAAGTTGGGTATTAAATTGGTAGATCTCATTTGTCCTTCAAAGTCATGAAGGCACAAAAGCCAGTGGTAAAGCTAAAGTTCTTGCCAAGAAAGGCTTCTACTGTTTATTTATAAGGATGATTATGGTAAATAGGTACGAAATCTTCCGTAATAAAAGAAAAAGGCAGCTGTGAGCATTCTAGAAGATGCTTACAACTGCCTTTCCTATTTTTATATGGAAACTACTGTTTAAATTCTCTCAAATAAGAAGAAACATCGCTTTTAAGCGAAGTCCTTCATGTTTGTTCTTGCACCATACTCAGCGCAAGCTGCAACTACCATTGCAAAAATGATTCCAAATACTGTCATAATTTTTCCCTTTCTCTCAAAAATTTATTAACCAAATCTTTACCTTTAAAACTGAAGGTTTCTTGAAAGCATCCTAAGACGCTTCTCAAAGCCTGTTTACTTACCGAGGCTAATCTTTCTGTTGACATTTACAATCTCAGCAAAAAGGGCAGCTACAACTGCCAATGTCATTCCTAATACCATCATAATTGTTATCCTTTCTTTACTTTATTTATCTTTTCGAGTGCAAAGGTAATGCCTTTTTGTGTACGCACACAATTTTTAGGGCAGAAATTGTACAAATGGCTCGATTTCTTGATTTCAGTCAAGTTTTGTCATATACATAGTGGCAAATTGACATGCTTCTAGCTTAGCTCTGTATGATGTAAGAAGTTCTGGGATAACAGAGATTGCTTCTGTAGATACCTTATACCATAAAACATTTTAGCAAGGTGGTAGGGAAAAATGTCAGTCTGGCTGGCGGTTAATAAGTAAAAAATCTACCGGTATAAATCAACATTGATATTGAATGGAGAATCAAAATCCCTCAACATCGCATGCTTTGTATCTTTCTCTGAAAGATTGGCATGTACTGTAGGGATTCTCCAGTCAATACCTAGCGTTTCATCAATGATGGAGATTCCTCCATCTGCTTCTGGATGATAGAATTCATCACATTTATACTGGAAAACTGCAGTTTCTGAGAGAACAGCGAAACCATGGGCGAAACCTCTTGGAATGAAGAATTGAAGGTGATTGTCCTCTGTTAATTCCACAGCTACATGCTGACCATAGGTTGGAGAACCTTTACGGATATCTACGGCAACATCAAGCACTCTTCCTTTTACACATCTTACTAGTTTGCTCTGAGTAAAAGGGGGACGCTGGAAATGTAAACCTCGCATGACGCCATAGCTACTCATACTCTCATTATCTTGGCAAAAGTTCACCTTATGTCCGATAATAGGAGTTACTTTCTCGTCAAATTCCCGTTCGCTAAAACTTTCAAAGAAATATCCCCGAGCATCACGGAAGAGGCGTGGCTCTATAATGAGAACACCCTCTATGGCAGTTTTAAATATATTCATTTCTTTTATACATTTATTTTTAATGCAAAGGTACTACTTTATTCCAAATTTTCAAAAGAAAACAGTATTTTTTTCCTAGTTATCATAATAAGGTGGTTTAATTTTGGTTCTTCCGCTTTTTTCGTTGCTAAGTAGCAGCAAAAGACAATAGAAAGAAGCTTGGTTCCGTTATATATTTAAAATCACGACAAATTAAATATATACAAGATGGAACCAAGCTTCTTATATCATAGTTTCGGCATAAGCCGCAGTAATCAACTATCGAAGCACCTCGTTTCAATGGTAGCAACTGAAAGCAAATACCAAGAAGCTTGGTGTTCCGATAGTTTGAAACAAACAGAAAGCTTTTTTTTAGTGATTTGGGACTATAATTATCTAAAATCGAAAGCTCAAATCTACCCCACATTGGAATGGGTTACCACGCTGGGCAAAGTATTCACGTTTACCTGTTGCTGCATTATCTACTGCAAATGTATTATAATTAGTATCGGTGAGATTCTTACCCCAAATATTTAGCTGCATGATACCGAAATCGAAGGCTATATGGCCCCCCAATACAGCATATATATCCTGACTGTAAGTATTGCCATTATCCCAATACGTCTTTCCCTGCATATTTACATTGACTCCGAAAACCATGTTACGCAACAGCTTGGAATTGAATGCCAGACGATAATCAGCCATAGCAGATAAAGTATGCGTTGGAACATATGGAACCTTCTTGTCTTTATAACTCACAGTCTTTTCACCTTCTTCATCAGTATATTCATCGAAAACAGCATGAGTATAACCATAATTCAACATCCAGTCTATATTTCCGTTGGCTAATTGTCCTCTCAAGGCAGCCTCTATACCGCAGCTATGGCTCTTGCCTGCATTCACCATCATTCTGCCAAAGCCATAATTACCTGCCATTACCGTAAGTTGTTGGTTCTTTACCTTCATATAAAAGGCACTGAAGTCGAGATGAATGGCATGATTGAAAAGATTGAGATGAGAACCCACTTCGTAATTCCATGATACCTCTGGCTTATAAGAAATAGTCTGGTTCACTTTCTTATAATCTTCTGCCGTATGAGGTACTTCATAATCGCCACGCAATGCCTGCTGGCGGTTGGCATTCAGCTCAGTCTGAAGGATATCGCTAAACATCTGAATATTATATCCGCCGGCACGATAGCCTTTACTGATGGTGGCATAGATATTACTCTGCTGATTATCAAGGCGATAAGTCAGACCAAATTTCGGAAGAAACTGGCTGTAATCATCATTTGTCTTTTCATCCAAGGCACTCCTAAGTGTATAGGTAGCCTTCTTCCCCATCATATTTGCCGTCATTGCCATATAGGCAGATGACTCATAATGAATGCCCGTATGCATATAATCATATCGCAAACCCAATGTTGCCACCAGATGAGAGGTAATATCAAAATTACTTTCATGATAAAAACCGAGGTTAGTTTGGGGAGTATGATAAAGTCCAGGAGCCCCCATGCTGACCGTCATACTGATACCTCCTGCCTTCTCTATAGCAGCCTTTGCCGCAGCATTAGCCGCAATTTCAGGCATTCCCTGCGCCATCATTTTCTTCACCATCGAAGCATGAATGGCTGTATACATCTGCTTCTGAATAGCATTGCCTATCGGAGCAGTCATCACATCATCGAAGAAGACCGGACCATTGGTCTTCAACCATTGCTTGGAAAAGAAGCCACCTGCTGCCCAATGCCAGAAACCACCCACTGCCCGGTTACTCTTCAAGGAGAGTTCTTGAGTGAAGGAATTCTGCAATTGTTCCTGTAGGATATGCATGTAATCTGCCGAAAGATAATCCTGATCCATCAACATGCGATCCTTGACATACTGATAACTGGAAACAGAAGTAAAATCATATCCATTTCCTGTGTAACCAAGTTTCAGTCCAGTTATCAGGTTATTTCTCCGATACGTTCCAGGGAAAGTAGAAGCAGGAAGGTCAGCCTTACCTGTCTTCAAATCAAGCTTTCCATAAGGGAATCCATTCTGATCTACATACTGGTAATTAGCCAAAACGTCCATCTTCCAACCCGAATCAAAACGGGTCTTGAGAAGCATCTTGCCTCCTGCTTCATTATATTGATCAGAACGGTCGCCAGTATGAGTGTTTCTGAAAAAGCCATTCTGTCCCTCATAGAAACCTGCTAGAGAAAGAGCGATATGCTCATTGAACTTCTGATAATGAGCCGCTTCTACATTGCGGAAATACTTACTGCCATAGCTCAATCTGATGTCACTACCCTGGTAATTGAAAGGATTACGGGAATACATCTTGACCAATCCACCCTCAGTATTCTGACCATACAGTGTGCCTTGTGGCCCTCGAAGCACATCAACTCTACTCATCTGGTAATTATGGAGATTAAATGCAGACTTGCTCATTACCGGAATACCATCGAGATAGAGACCGATGGCAGGACTATTGATACGGCTGCCTATTCCTCTTACATAAACAGAAGATGAAAGACGGCTACCATAATTGGGCATAACAAAATTAGGAACAAACTGCGAGAGATCACGCAAATCAGATACACCAAGTTTTTTCATTAGAGGACTACTCAGCGATGTACTGCTGAGCGCCTGCTGTCGGAGGCGTAACACCTCCTTGGGTTGTGATACCACCACTACTTCATCAATATCGAATACCTTGCTGCTATCCGATAATGCGGATTCTGCAGAAATAGGCAAGGCTATTCCCCAACCTGCCATTGCCAACATTATTTTATAATTCATAATCTCTTATATTCTTTCCGTATGATTTAAATTCGGGTGCAAAGGTACGAAGAATCATGAGAATGGGAAATCCTTATTTATTAGGAACTCTATTTGGCAGGAAATGTCATAAAGGGATAGAAAGAGTAAAAGCCCCTAGCCCAAGAAATTTCTTGAAGCTAGGGGCAGCGAACTTAAACCTAAATATTGATAAATAAAAAAATCCGGAAGATTCTTCCGGATTACCATGCCTCTAGCTTATCTGCTATCTCAGGCATCTTACTCTTAGTGAACACAGGATTCTTGCCTTCCTTCTTCTGCTGGCGATAATCCTGCAGCAGGAAGACGGCTTGGCGGGAAAGCAGGACGATGGCCACCAGATTGCAGAGCGTGAGAAGAGCCATCGTGATATCGGCAAAGCTCCATGCAAAATCCAGCGATACCACAGCTCCTACCATTACCATCGCAGCCACGGCAAGACGATAAAGAAATACACCTAATTTGGAATCCTTGATATATCTCACATTGGTCTCGCCATAATAATAGTTGCCGATGATGCTACTGAAGGCAAAGAGCCATATCATTACTGCCACAAATGGATTTCCGATGCTTCCTATTTCGTGGGTCAAGGCATCCTGCGTCAGCTGAATTCCATTGGATGCTGTAACATCTACCCCACTCACCAGAATGATAAAGGCTGTGCAGGAACATACTACCAAAGTATCCGTAAAGACACCCAATGCCTGAATCAATCCCTGCTTCACCGGATGGCTTACCGTAGCCACCGCTGCAGCATTAGGGGCACTACCCTCACCAGCCTCATTGCTGAACAAACCTCGCTTGATTCCCTGTATCACAGTGACTCCAAGTACTCCACCTGCTGCCTGGTTGAATCCGAAGGCATTCTCCACAATGGTGAGCAACACCTTAGGCAAGCTGGTGATATTCCAAACCACTACTCCAACGGCAATCAGAAGATAGACGACTGCCATCACTGGAACCACCGTAGATGAGAACTTTGCCACTCGCTGGATACCACCGAAGATGATGATCAGGGTGAGCACCGTGAGTGCGATTCCCATGGTAGCCGGTTCGATGCCGAACGCTTTCTGCCAGGCCAGACAGATGGTATTGCTCTGAACGGAATTATAGGCAAAACCAAAGGTGATGATCATCAAAACGGCAAAGAGAATACCCATCCATCCCTTTCCCAATCCATACTTCATATAATAGGCAGGTCCACCAAAGAAGGAGGTCTTTCCCTTACGCTTGTAAAGTTGGGCAAGAGTTGATTCTATGAAAGCCGATGCAGAACCCAGCAAAGCAAGCATCCACATCCAGAATACAGCTCCCGGTCCACCAATACTGATAGCAGTAGCTACACCTGCAAGATTACCTGTACCGATACGGCTTGCCAATGCCACCACAAAAGCCTGGAATGAAGAGATATGTTTCATTTCGCCATCCACCTTCACCTCCATGGATAATTCGTCGTGCCCTATCTCTTCCGGTTGAACCTTGTCGGGATGCAGCAGCAACCTGACCATCTCCTTGATGAGACGGAACTGAACGAAACGAGTACGCCAAGTGAAAAACACGGCACAGCATATCAAAACGGTAATGATGATATACGACCAGAGAAAATCGCTAACCTGAACTAAAATGTTTTGTAATGAATCTATCATTTGTCTATCAAAATCTGAATATTATTTCTTTTCGACTGCAAAATTACGAATTTAATTTCAAAAATCAGCAAAATATCTGTCTATCTTACGTTTAACCGTCTTTTTGTCCTCTTTTTAAATATAAAACGGAGGTATTTTATCCATTTTTCCATGGTGAATATACTATCTTTTGTCCGTTTTCCCAAGATTTAACACTTTATTATGCACTATCATCGAAAAAAACTCCAAAAGAAGTAAGGATCTCAGATTTTATTTGTACTTTTGCCGTACTTCAGCAAAACTTCAATAAAAAACGACAACAATGAACATTAAAAACATTTTTCTTACCACAATCATCGGTTCAATGATGACCATGCCTACCATGGCACAACGAAAAGCTGCGACCATCAATGACAACTGAGAATTCAAACTTCCTACCAGTCAGAAATGGACATCAGTAAATATTCCCCATACTTATACTCTGGATGCCTACCAAGGCAGGAACTATTATAAAGGGAAGGCAGAATACCGCCGCATTCTTACCCTGGCAGAAATCAATCCAGACAGACGCTATTTCTTGAAGATAGATGCAGCAAATAAGGCTGCAGAAGTGAAGGTAAATGGCAAGGAAGTAGATTGTCATGCCGGCGGATATTCGTCCTTTACCTTCGATATCACTGATTTTCTAAATACCAATCCTGCAAGGCAAGGAGAAAAATCAGAAAATACCATAGAGATAACTGTAGACAACAGCCGTCAGGATGTCACTCCTATTATGGCAGATTTCACATTCTGGGGCGGCATCTATCGTGACGTCTGGCTCGTTTCTACACCCGATATTCATTTCAACATGCTCAACATGGGAAGTGACGGCATCTTCGTTTCTACTCCTATTGTGAATGAAAAACAAAGCATGGTAAAGGTGGTTAGCGAAGTGAGCAATGATGGCCAAAAAGCATCGATGGTAGAACTGAGAAACGAGATTTTCTCGCCCGATGGAAAGCTACTTCAAACCATCAAGAAGAAGATAACCCTGAAAGCCGGCGAAACCAAACGCACGGCATTGCAGTCAAAACCCATTGCCAACCCACTTCTTTGGACTCCAGAACGTCCTACTTTATACAAGGTAAAAACCTCTATTATAGATACGAAATCAGGGAAAGTCATTGATGAGAAAAACCACAAGGTTGGATTCCGCTGGTTTTCTTTCGATGGAGAGAAGGGATTCTGTCTGAATGGAAAGACTTACAAGCTACGTGGATTCAACCGTCATCAGGATCAGGTACCTGTAGGAGTAGCTTTACCCGACGAGGCTCATCGCCGTGACATAAAACTGATGAAGGAACTGGGCAGCAATTATATCCGCATCTCTCATTATCCTCAAGATGACGCCCTCTTGGATGCCTGCGATGAACTCGGTTTGTTGGCATGGGAAGAAATTCCTATCATAGACCTTGTACCAGACACTCCCCACTATGCCGATAATTGTGAGCGTAATCTACGGGAAATGATCCGCCAACACTACAACCATCCAAGTATCATCAACTGGGGCTACATGAATGAAATCCTGCTCTGCACTCCATGGCCAGGAACTAAGGAATGGCCAGCCTTTAAGGAACGTACCCTAGCCCTTGCCCATCGATTGGAAAAGGTTCTTAAGGATGAAGACCCAACCAGAAAAAGCGTAATGGCATTTAATATGACCAATACTTACAACGAAATAGGTCTGAACCTTGTTGATGTTGTGGGATGGAATCTTTATTATGGCTGGTATCAGGGCGAACTGAACGGATTCAATCACTGGTGTGAAGACCAGCACCAACGCTATCCCAAAAAGCCGATGATAATTTCAGAATGGGGAGCAGGAAGCGATCAGCGTCTGCACTCAAACTCTGCCCATGCCTTCGATTTCAGCATTGAATATCAGCAAACTTATATAGAGCACGATCTGCCATTCATTGAAGAAAAGCCTTGGATTAGCGGTTGTACCTATTGGAACTTCATCGACTTTAACGTGGCAGAACGCCAGGAATCCATGCCAAGAGTAAACAACAAGGGAATTGCCTACAACGACCGTACCCTGAAGGACGTAGCTTATTACTTCAAGTCTATGTGGCGTAAGGACATACCTGTGGTTCATATTGCCAGTCGCGACTGGAGCATAAGAACTGGTCATATCAACGAGCCCCAGCGCATTAAGGTATATTCCAACATGCCTGAAGTGGAACTTATCGTAAATGGCAGGAGCAACGGGAAAAAGAGTGTACAGAATTGCTTTGCCGTCTTTGATGTCGTCTTGCCTTTCGGTAGTTCTACTTTAGAAGTAAAAGGTTTTAACGAAGTTCTGACAGATTATAAAAACAAGGTTGATGGGAACACAGGAGACGTAATGAAAATTCAGTACAACCCTCTGCCAAATTTGGCAAAGGGAGAAGAACTTGCCAGCAACGTGGGCAGTAACTGCTATTTCATATCTTCCTTGAGCCAGCTCACATGGTTACCAGACCAAGCATACAAGCCTGGAGTATGGGGATATGTAGGAGCCGAAAGCAAGAGTACGACATCTGAAATCGAAAACACAATAGATGGCCCGATTTATCAGACATGGCGTGAAGGAGATTTGGAATACAGAATAGACGCACCTTGTGGCGAATACGAGGTAGAACTACTGATGGCTGATGTTACCAAGCCTGCAGTCCAACTGCCTAATCTCCTAGCCAAAAGCAATACAGAGTCTTCATCCAAAGATGTAAGATTTGATGTCAGCATCAATGACGAAAGGAAAGAATCGGATTTCACTCCTACTGATGGCCGCCATTACCGTACTGCCTTTAAGCGTAAATACATCGTTGAAAACAATCGTGGCAGCATCAACATCCAGTTGAAGTCCCTGCAAGGAAAGGCTTTCCTAAATGGCATCAAGATTAGAAAGTTGAATTGAAACCATGAGCAAATCAGTTCATCATTATGGTTATTTAAAACAGAACCAGGGAATGAATACAAAAAGTCAGTTGGTAGTACAATGTTACCAACTGGCTTTTTTGTTAAAATTGCTTTTGAAAAAAACAAGAAAATAAGTTGTGGAACAAAAAAAACATAAACTACACCATAATATATGGCAGAAAAAACAAAATCAAAAAATCATGTCTTAAAGTCAAATAATAAAGTTCTTGCATTCAATATAAAGCTAAATTTGCAGCAGCAATTAAGATTTTAAACCAATAAAAACAAAAACAGATGAAAACAAAACTATTAAAGAACAGCTACGTATTGCCTATGACTTTGTTTTGTTCTGCTTTGACATTTTCTCCATTGGGAGTTGCCCAGGCACATGCAACAACAAATGTTGTACAACAGGCAAAGACTGTGAAAGGTACAGTTGTAGATGAGACTGGTGAACCTGTAATTGGTGCCAGTGTCATGGTAAAAGGTACTAGTGTGGGCTGCGCCACAGATTTGGATGGTAATTTTACGCTCCTGAATGTAAAGCCAGAACAGACACTTACCATTTCGTATATTGGCTATACAGCTCAAACGATAACCATAGGTCAGAAAACAAACTTCAATGTGGTACTTAAACCAGACAACAAAGTTCTCAACGAAGTAGTTGTTGTAGGTTATGGAGCAATCACCAAACGCTCAGTGTCTACTTCCATGTCAACAGTAAAAGGCTCAAATATTGCCGAGATGCCAACATCCAACATCACCCAGAGCCTTTCTGGTTTATCCTCAGGTATTACCCTGCAGCAAACCAGTGGAGAACCGGGTGCAGCCCCTTCCATCCGCATCCGTGGTGCAGGTTCCATCAATAGTGGTAACGATCCACTTTACGTTATTGACGGTTATCCTACTACCGATTCAGAACTGTTCAACAATATCAACCCAAGTGATATTGAAGACATTCAAATTCTGAAGGATGCCGCTTCATCTGCCATCTATGGTTCAAAAGCAGGTAACGGTGTCATCATCGTAACTACCAAGAAGGGCAAGGCAGGAAAACCGACGGTAAATTTCTCAACCCAAATTGGTGTAAGTCAGGCACAGACCCGTGTAGACGTACTTGATGCTAAAGACTATCTTGACATGATTATTGAGGCACGTACCAACAACGGTACTATCAGTAAATATCCAGAACTCACAAAACTCCGTGATTCCGGCAACTATTACAATACCGATTGGCAAGACGCTATATTCCGCAATGCTCTCAACTATCGTGCCAACGCAACTGTCACCGGCGGTACAGATATGATAGCCTACAATTTCTCTGTAAATTACCAGAATGAAGATGGTATCCTGCTCAACTCTTTCTTTAAGAAGGTGAATGTCAAGGCTGGATTTGATGCCAAGTTGAGCAAATATGTAAAGATTGGTGCCAGTTTCTCTCCAAGCTATAACAAAAAGCGCAGTCAGCAGCCAACTGGCGTTAATACTGAAGATGTGAAAGGTGTCATCGCAGATGCACTCTCCTATCCACCTATCCTCCCAGTTTACCAAGCCAATGGTGACTATACGCAAATTTCACAGCATTATTCTGGCAAGAATGGAACACCAGACTATGGCTTGAATACACAGTTGCGAAACCCGGTCTGCAACCTGTTGGAGAACAACAATGACAGTTGGTCATTAAGAACGCTGACCAATGCATACATAGAGATAACTCCTATCAAGAACCTCACAATCCGTTCTACAGTAGATTTCTCTACCAATTCCACAAAGCTTGACTATTACCAGTCAGCTTATCTGCTCGGTTCTTCATACACAGGAAACAAATCTACACCTTTTCTCAAGTCAGTAGATGCTTATCGTGCTTCAGGTTTTGGCTATAATACATATTGGTCAACTACAGCCTCTTACAATTGGGACATCACAGATAAGATGAACCTCAATGCCGTAGCAGGTTACGACTTTGAATACAACAGTGCCTTCAACGTTCGTCAGGACGACCGTACTGATGCCGACAACCCAATCGCCTATCTGGGTACAAGCATCAAGAACGTAATGGGTGCAAATCTGTGGACTGGTTCTTCAAGTAACACAAATTATGTGTTCGATGCCATGTTCACACGACTCATATTCAATTATGACAGCAAGTACGTACTTTCTGGGTCCCTGCGTCGTGACCGTTCCAGCAAATTCGGTCCAGACAACCGTGCCGGACTCTTTTACTCAGCATCAGGAGCCTGGAACATCACTGAGGAATCATGGATGAAACCAATAACCTGGCTCAGCCTGGCTAAGGTGCGCGCAAGCTATGGTGTAACAGGAAATGACCAGATAGGAAGCAACTACGCATGGATTTCTACTATCAAGACCGACCACAACGTAGTATTCGGAACAAGTTCCATTCCTTCATATTATCCTGGAGGATATTCAAACCGTGAACTTGGATGGGAAAAGAACAAGCAGTACGACCTCGGTATCGACCTGGCGTTCTTCAACCGCATCAATCTGAATGTAGACCTCTATAAACGTACGAGTGACATTGTAATGCCTGCCAATATTCCAAACTTCAATGGTATAGCAAGTTCTGTTTATATGAACTCCGGTCAGGTAGAGAACAAGGGTATTGAACTTTCTCTTAACGCAAAAGTATTACAAGGCGCATTCAACTGGGAAACTACCCTCAACTGGTCAATGAACAAGAACAAGATCCTTTCACTTGCCAATAACCAGACACAATTGGCAAACGGAAAGGCTGGTACAAAATGGGGCAATGTCATCAGAAACATCGTTGGTCGTCCTATGGGCGATATGTATATGCTCAAAGTGATTGGCACATACAACACAGAAGAAGATTTGCAGAAATATCCTAAGTTTGGAACAGAAGGTATCGGTGATCTCATCTTCGAAGATACCAATGGTGACAAGGTTGTCAATGCCAATGATTATCAGCATGTAGGTAATTATCAGCCTGATTTCACATATGGTTGGAACAATAAGTTCAGTTATAAGAACTTCGACTTGGCTGTAACAATCGATGGTCAGGTAGGTGGTAAGGTTATCTATGCCGCAGCACGTGCTTTCTCTCTTAACCGTTGGGACGATAACGTGCTCAAGGAATCGGGTCTCGGCCGTTGGCAAAGTCCTGAAAATCCTGGTAATGGCAAATCACACAAGGCAGGTACTAACAACCTTGGTTCAAACATCCAGCCTTCAACCCGCTATCTTTATGATGCCGATTTCCTGCGCATCCGCAATGTGGCTCTGGGTTATACTCTGCCAACACAAATCTGCCGCTATATCGGTTTGCAGCGAGTTCGCTTCAGTGCAAACGTTCAGAACCTCGTTACATTCGACAAGTACCCAGGCTATTCTGTTGAGGCAAACTACAATGGTAATTCTGCTACCAACAATGGTGTAGACTTTGGTGGTTATCCTATCGCACGAGTAATGACATTTGGTATTAATGCAACATTCTAATAAGGAAATAAAATTATGAAAACAAAATATATAAATAACGTAATTCTCTCAGCATTGCTGGGAGGTTCGGCTATGGGATTCTCTGCTTGTAGCGATAGTTTCTTCGATCGCTATAATTCTGATGCCATGCAGATGGAGACCTATCTTACCAATGACAGCGAAATAGAAAACATTCTCTTGGATGCTTACTATTATCTGCGTACAGTACAGGAAGATGTGATCATGGTCAACGGACTTTGTACAGACGAAGCCTATGACTACAAGAAGAACAACCAGTCTGACTATATCAGCCTGAACGAGGGAACATGGGATGCTACCTCTGCCACCATCAATGATATCTGGAGTAACTGTTACAGCATGATTAACAGATGCAATAATGCTTTAGACAAGATAGATAAAGTCAGCGAAAGCAATCGCAAACAGTTTGAGGGTGAAGCATGCTTTTTCAGAGCATACGCTTACTTTACACTTGTAAGACTCTACGGTCCTGTGCCATTGACACAGCATGTCATCTCCAACTATAATGAATTGTACAGCTACAATCGCAGTCCGAAGGAAGATATTTATGCCCTCATCAAAGAGGATCTTGCCAAAGCTACAGCCAATTTGCCACAGAGCTACAAAGAGACCAGCAAGGCAGGTCGAGCTACCAGCATTGCAGCCAAGGTGCTGCTCGCTGATGTATATATGACATTGAAAGACTTCAACAGTGCAAAGACACAACTCAAGGAAGTCATTGACTATGCCAATCAGAATCCAGACAACCTTGGATTGCTTGATGACTATGCCAGCATATATGACTCAGAAAATCCAGTAAACAAGGAAATTATTCTGGCAGCACAGTTCAACAACGGTTCCACCCAGATTACCAACTATCTGATGCGCCGCTGCATCCCTGCTGTCACACCAAACAATCAACCTGCCTACGTTTACCCTGACGGAACAAAATCTACAATTCTTTGTTCTCAGGGAGTAAGTTGTCTGTTGATGACATGGGAGTTATATAATGCCTTGAGAAAGAATCCACAGGATAAGCGCTACACCCAGATGGTTTACGACAAGCTTTACGACACATCACAGACTAAGTCTAAACAGACCGACGAAGTGAATGTGACAGAAAATGGAGAGGCTTATACTCCAGCTACTCTCAAATACTTCGACACTCACAATCAGGGCTTGAAAGCTTGTACCAGTGGCTGTGACGATATCATCTACCGTTATGCCGATGTATTACTCATGTATGCAGAGTGTCTGAACGAAACATCTTCTACCGATGAAGCTAAGACCTACCTCAACCAGATTCGTAACCGAGCAGGAATCGATGGCACAACCGCAACAACTCAAGAAGAAATGCGACTCGCCATTGAAAACGAACGATATGTGGAGCTCTGCTTTGAAGGTCATCGCTGGTTCGACCTGGTTCGCACAGGACGTATAAATAAGGTAATGGAAGCTCATTTCAATCATCGTACACAAGGATTGTCTGCCACACAACAAGCCAATAACAACGGTATGGCTGTGAAAGATTGCGATGCAACAACAGGTACACCACTGGAGTGGCGCTGGAGTAAAATTACAGACGATATTCTCTTCCCGATTCCTTTTGATCAGCATCAGCTGACACAGAATTGGGAACAGAACAAAGGCTATTAATATTAAACCATTATGAAGAATAAAGCATTTATCGGAGCCATTGCAGCCTCGCTCGTGCCGGGGCAGGCAGCAATGGCACAAAACAAGGCTGTAAAGGCTACGGCCGACAGACCCAATATCATTTTCATCCTTGCCGATGATCTGGGATATGGCGATCTCTCCTGCTACGGCAGCAAGACTATCAAGACTCCAAACATTGATAAACTGGCTGCTACGGGTACTCGATTCAACCAGAGCTATGCCGGGTCAGGAATCAGTTCACCATCACGTTGTGCACTGATGACGGGTAAGAATACCGGCAATAGCCGTATCCGTGATAATATGTGCACAGCTGGAGGCATGACAGGTCTGAAAATAACCCCAGAAGGTGACACGACCATCGTTCGCAGAACAAGTCTGCAGCCGCAGGATACGACCATCGCTACGGTATTGCACGCTGCCGGCTACAAAACCTGTCTTGTCAACAAATGGCATCTGGATGGCTATGATCCAAATTCATCACCAATCTATCGTGGTTTTGACGAGTTCCACGGATGGCTGATCAGTACGGTAGAATCCAATTCACCTTACTATTATCCATACAACCGTTTCGACAATGACAAGCTCATCCACATCAAGGCAAATGAGCACGATAAGCACATCAAACACAATACGGATATTTCGACCGATGATGCCATCAATTTCATCAAGCGAAACAAGAAGAATCCTTTCTTCCTCTATCTGGCTTTTGATGCGCCTCATGAACCCTATATCATCGACAACACCACATGGTATGATGATGAATCGTGGAGCATGAACGACAAGCGCTACGCTTCGCTCGTAACCCACATGGATGCGGCAATAGGAAGACTGCTCACCTATCTGGAAAAGAACAACTTGCGCGAGAATACGCTCGTCATCTTTGCTTCAGATAACGGTGCAGCCGTTCAGGCACCATTGAAACTCTTCAACTGCAACGCAGGATTCCGCGGTCGCAAGGCACAACTCTACGAAGGAGGAATCCGAGTACCGTTCATCGTGAACCAGCCAGGAAAGGTGCCGGTACAGTCGCTGAACAACATCATCTATTTCCCAGATGTAATGCCTACGCTGGCAGCTCTTACGGGAGGAACCCAATATCTGCCTCAGAACATCAACGGCATGAATATTCTGCCATTGTTCTATGGTAAGCAGATTGATACAGACGACCGAGTTCTTTATTGGGAATTCCCAGGTAAGCAGCGTGCTGCGCGCCACGGTGACTGGAAGGCTGTTACCATCAAGCCAAACAAGCCTCTGGAACTCTACAATCTGCGTGAAGACCCAGAAGAGAAGCATGATCTCGCCAAGAAATATCCGGAAATGGTAATCGGTTTTGACAAGGTGATGAAGGAAATGCGAACTCCATCAGAAAACTGGCCAATACCGGAAGATGCAGAAAGCGGGAAAAAGTAATTGGCTTTGTAAAACTGAGGGTGTGTCATGGATTTATGACACACCCTCGGTTTCTTTTTCGACAAGCAATATTTAAATCCGAGTTTCTATCTTGCTCATTAGACCAATCAGCTAAATATCTGTCTATCTTACGTTTAAGCATATCTAAGTCCTCTTTTCTAATATAAAACGGAGTCATTTTGCCAGTTCTTCCAAAGAATTTTCAGTATTTTTGTCCGTTTTTCCGCGATTTGCATTAACTTTGCACTCATGAAAAATTTTGCAGCGATAGATTTTGAGACTGCCAACCAGCAACGAACCAGCGTTTGCTCCGTAGGCATTGTGATAGTAAGGGATGGTGAGATTGTGGATAGCTACTACAGTCTCATCAAGCCAGAGCCTGAGTATTATTCCTATTGGAATACTAGGGTGCATGGACTTACCATAGAGGATACCATGAACGCCAGGGTATTTCCAGAGGTCTGGGCAGAGATTGAGCCAAAGATTGAGGGATTGCCATTGGTGGCTCACAACTCACCCTTTGACGAGGGATGCCTGAAGTCTGTGTTCCAAATGTACCAGATGGACTATCCCGATTATGAGTTCCATTGCACATGCCGAGCCTCCAGAAAAAAGTTGGGATCTCTCCTACCCAACCACCAACTACAAACTGTAGCTGCTTATTGCGGGTACGACCTAACCCAACACCATAATGCACTCGCTGACGCAGAGGCTTGTGCTTGGATTGCCAGGGAACTACTATAACTACTGCAGCAAAAGTGTAATATTGTGTCTAAAATGGATCTTGCCGCATGGAGTATAGAAACATCATCGGCAAAAGTAAAACAAATGCCATTTCCTGTTGGAAGCCTATCAGAAATCTGTAGTTCTGATAAAATTTATGGTTGTATGAACCCAAAAAGGCACACCATGGCAATATCTTTGCAGTCGAAACGTTATCAATAACAAATGTAATATATAAAAATGGCACAGAATCAAAGCTATGAAACAAAGATGTATAGCCTTTGTATATTATGATGCATAAATTTACAAAGAACAAATTTTAACAAAATATATAATATGATAGCATGCGACAAATTACTTTATAGTTCTAAAGAACTGTTCGACTCCTATTTGCAAGGGAAGACATATTCCATTCCTCCTTATCAAAGAGGATACAAATGGGATACAAAAGACATCGAGCGTTTGCTAAAAGACATCAATGAGTTCTCGCCCAATGAGGACCTTAATCTATTTTACTGTCTTCAGAACATCACTCTTGTTGAGAGTCAGGATTCTAAGACATTCAACGTTGTGGATGGACAGCAAAGGCTGACAACCCTTACTGTCATTCTTTCATATCTCAACGAATATGAGTTAATCAACGAGAAGTTGCAATATAATGTAAGAAAGGAAACAGAAGAGTTTCTCAAGGAATATATTTTCAAACCTAACGAACTCAAAAACATACAGAATTGGGAGCAATTTCTGGAGATTACAAGCATTGAAGGGAAGGACTACGACTATCAGGACGTATTCTATTTGTTCAATGCTTACAAGGCTATCCAGACTTGGTTTGAAACCTATCCTAATTCAGTTACAGCGATGAAAGACAAGATTCTCAACCATGTCAAGCTAATCGTGAATCTCCCTAAGAATATTGAGGAGCAGGAGTTGTTTGAAAATTTGAACGGAAAAAGAGTCCCTTTGGATGGAGCCGACCTTATCCGTGCATTAATCATTACTAGAGTTGCAAAAAAAGAGATTGGAGATATTGATGACAGCATAAAACAGAACGTATTGATTAACGAGCGAAGAGTAAAGATAGGACTTATGCTTGACCGCATTAACCATTGGTGGGCTGACGAAAACAAGAAAAACTACTTTCATCAATTCACTAAAGAATCCAAAGTCCCAGATGAGGAGTCCATTTCATTCAATGATGTAACATACCCTATAAACCATCTCTATAAACTGTATGTTCTGACATACGGAGAAGGTGTGCTAGATATGGAATTCTTCGAGAAGAAAGTAATAGAAGATGGTTTTTTAGATGAGTTACAATTGCTACAAAGAACAATGGAGAACTGGTACAATGATAAAGAACTATACCATCTCATACTCTTCACAAGCATCTATGCTAGAGAAAAGATAAAAGAAGAGCCTGTTCTCAGCTTCAAAGAGCTTTTACACCAATGGAAGAAGCTTTATAGGAAAGACTTCATTCGCTTCCTAAAGAAAAGAATTGCAAGCACCGAAGTTTTTAATGATTTAATCAATCAATCGGAAAGATGCAAAGAGGAAAATGAAAAAACCGCGTTCTTAGAAAACTGGTATGATAATAAGCTGATTACGGTATCGGTATTACTCGACATCATCAGCATCCTCTCTTCGAATAGTACATGTCTTCCTGCCAGACACTTCAAGGCCTACAAGGAAGACTTAGAACATATATTCCCGCAGACACCCGTTGGAGACAGAATCAAGGACAAGATTAAGCAAACACAGATTCTCAAAGAATATATTGATATCATAAACCAATCGCTCAGTGAAGAAGAAAAGATCTATATTAATGACTGCGATATAGATTGGGAAAATCAAAACTGGAAAGATGATATTAAGTCTCGTATCAATAATAGAATTGAGAAAGTCATACCGGTCAATTCTCTTGGAAATATGTGTGTACTTCATGAATCTGTCAACAGAGGCTATGGAAATGACTTTTTCTTGGAGAAACGAATAGATATCATGCGTAAGTCTCAAGAAGATTTTTTTATCAGACCTCATGTATATGATGCTTTCAACAAGATTTTTCTAGAGCGCCATGACGAATCCATCGATATGAAAATGATGAACCGATGGGATAGGTCTGATATTCTTGCAAGACGAGAATATATAATTAAACGAATAAGTAACTTCTTAAATACATCAAATGAGCAAGCATAACGCATATCTTAAAGATGAAAACCTTCTAACTCTGTTTTCTCTGAACAATATGATTGTTCCGGAGATACAGAGAGAATATGTATGGGGTAACAATAGTGATGTGTTGGAAAAATTTCTTCAGGAGTTGGAGAAAAAAGGTTCTCCTTGTCAAGAATGCCACCATGTTCACACAAACAAGAACATAAACGTAGGATTTCTCTATTCCTACAAACCCTCATATGTAAAGTACGAAAGTGAGAGAATCCTTGATGAGTTTCTCATTGATGGTCAACAGAGAATCACTACTCTTTTTTTGCTTCTTCTCTATAGAGCAACCATTGAAGAGAGAATTGATGACTTCTTGACAATATGTAGAGCAGATGAGGATGATTTGCATATGGGCTTCACCTACAAAGTCAGAAGCCTGACCCAGCAGTTCCTAGTTCAATTGATAAGACATGCTAGAGAAGAAGGCTGCAGCGCTTTTGATTTCATCATGGATTTAAACAATTCTCCTCACTGGTTCCTTGATGATTACAAAAGTGACCCGACAGTGATGTCCATGATTTCTGCACTCAAATCAATCAAGAAAATTTTTGGTAACGCATCAAATTTTTACTTTGATTATCTTCTCACAAATATTCATTTCTGGCACTTCAAAACAGAAGCAACTTCTCAGGGCGAGGAACTGTACATAACAATGAATTCTCGTGGTGAGCAGTTATCTGATAATGAAATGCAGAAATCAAGAGTCTTGCCTAGCTCAGAACTCTTAAAATACGGTCGTGAGTGGGAGGAATGGCAAACTTTCTTTTGGAGAAATAGGACAAAAGGAAATGCCAAAAATGTGAATGCAGACAAGGGATTTAACAATTTTCTTGCCTGTATTGAAGGCTTGGAATATTTCAATGATCCATCCAAAAAGGAAAACAATATTAAGGTCGATGTCATAAAAACCTATATGACAGGTCTGATGCATATCTGCAGCCAACAATTCAGAAATGAACTGCAGTCTCTTTACAATGGTCTTTACACAGGTTGGTTCGACTCATTTATCAACTGTCTTTGGAATGAGATAAACACTTATGATGGCAAATGGGACATTAGTGATCCAAGAGGTGGTAACCAGGAAGTAAGGAATGACTACAAGAATAAGTCTATCGCCAGAAACAAGTCTATGCTCTTTTGGCCATGGATGACATATTTCAAAAAGTGCAAATGCGCAGAAAGAGATGACCAGCTTTTGGTGAGATTACTGCATTTTTATTATATCAGATTCCGGTGCTACAAACGTTCTGCAACATCTATCGAAACAATAGTCAATGCGTTCATTAACAAAAGTGGACGTATCCACGAAATTGATATTGCTACGAAAGACGAAGAAGAGGAGGATAACATCAACAGTAAGACCTTCAGTGAAGAAGAAGTACTTTTATCAAGTCTCTACTTCTCTGATGAAGCCAACACGAGCAAGATAGAATCCTGTATCTGGGAAATTCAGGAGCTTCCCTACTTCCTGGATGGTAAGGGTGTAGGAGGTAATACCATTCTTGAGTTTTTCCAGGATAAAGAGATTATTGCCAGAAACATGATTCTCGATAGCATAACATCATTCAAGGATAAAATTGTCAGTCTTCTTGGCACAGAGCCTACAAATACGTCACACATAGACATTAAGAAAATACTTCTATTTTATGTTGTGGACAACAAGGCATTTTGGGAACAGCAATCGCCATGGTATTATAGCAATTATGAAACCAGCGAATGGAAGAGGATTGTCCGAACAAAGCATTTCATTAGCTTCTACAAAGATTTCTTTAACAAAGGTCTGAATATCCAGGAACTACTTCAACAAAAAAGATGCGAGTTCTTTTTTGAAAACAAGACTTTGGACAGAAACGGAAAGCAATGGAGTCACAGGAAACTGGCCATCCTATATGATTTGCTTTCTGTTAATGGAAGTATTTGGGATGACGATCATGCCAATGTTGCATTTTACATGAATGATGATGCAGAATCAAAAAGTGAAATCTTCTTGGGACAGGATAGAATCTGGAAAGCGAAACGTTACTTTGACTCAAAGAATAGAATAACCCTATCGCAGGATTGGCAGAAGATACTTAAAGAGTATAATGTAGAAATCATCGATTTTGCCGAAGAGATAAACGATTCAGAAGAATATGTTGAAGGATAAAGTTTTTTGATATAGTATATTTCTTAGAGTATTTGAAGACCTGTCCGGTTTTAATTAAGGTTATTTATGAGAATATTAATATTGAGAAAGCTTTCAAAATGAGATGACTTCTTGGCTATTCAATACCGACCACTACAAGGGAGTTGCTTTCACGGGTTCATACCGTGTAGCACTCTCTTGTAGTGGTACATCTCTCATTATCCAATAAATAATGTGTATGAAGAAAATAATTTTTCTCGATTTTGACGGTGTACTGAATACTGAGTACAACCAGAACTTGCTTATGTATCATGGGAAATCCTGGAAAGACAAGTATGGAGCTTTCTTCGACCTGGAGACAGTGGCTGAACTAAAGAGAATAGTAGAAGAGACCAATGCTGATATTGTAATAGAATCATCGTGGAAATCGCATCATGGATAGCTGACAATCTCCAAGATGAAGGTCGGTATGTTATTATCGATGATGAATACGTGATACAGGATTCGCAACTGCCACACTTCATCCTGACCAATCCGTATGATGGCATTACTGCGGATCAGGCCAACAGAGCCATTAAGATTCTTACCGGATAAAGGATTGTTTTTCTATAAGTATAACCGTAATTTATGGGATTAAGATATGGACATAAAACATGTATTTGAAGACTCTCGCATTGTCATGCTGGAGAAAGACATTGCAAGAATAAACGAGTATTGTCAATACTCTGATAAAGAAAAGTTTGTGATGAAGCACTTGCTCGAAAAACGTTGCAACGTACTATGGCAATTGAATGTATATGACGATGAGACGAAGCAACTCCTCATCGGTTTCAATGACGCACTTCGAAAGGCATGTACGCAGCTTTATCACCGGACGATGACAGTTTATCAAGAATACCAGAATCGTAAGGACATTTCTGGAGATTTTGAGGTGGAAGGAAAGATATTCCTTGGTTACGAATATCCTGCACATCACCCCATTCAGACAGAAACGGCAAAACAGGTATGGGATGCTCTCACATGTGGAGGTTTCAATACACTCTACGATGTGGGTTGCGCATGGCCGCTCCGATTCAGTAGTGAGCGTTCTCCTCAGCATAATATCAATGAGACTTTGGAGAATTGGTTGGGGATGGAGATTGAGAACGACAATTGGAATGAGGGACTGGATAGAGAATGGTCGAAAGACCTGCATCTTATACAGCCCTTTCATAATCTATACGATCATTGTTACTTCTCATTATACGACCTCATATATGTCCGTGAGTTCAACCTGGAAGTACATGTGGAGTTTGATGATAAAGTAAAATATTAAACATCAAGCCAAACAAACCGCTGGAACTCTACAATCTGCGAGAGGATCCGGAAGAGAAGCATGATCTCGCCAAGAAATATCCGGAAATGGTAATCGGTTTTGACAAGGTGATGAAGGAAATGCGAACTCCATCAGAAAACTGGCCAATACCGGAAGATGCAGAAAGTGGCAGAAAATAAAATACAACTGAAATATGATTTTATCTTAGTAGAATAAAAATGCGCAATACGATGTAACCGTTCGTGCCTTGGAATGGCAAAAATTTGCCCTTACTGGAGCAATATTTTGCCATCCCAAGGCACATTTCATTACGTCGGGATGTAGATGATTAAACAACTGGAAGAACAAGTGGTTTGACCGCCAAATTGCCTTTTACTCTTCACTCTTCACAAAAGTAAGGTATTAATCTGAATATTAGCACGTTAAGCGCGTGAAGAGTTGACCTTCACTCTTCACCACTCTTCACCCACTCTTCACATTTGGTAGAAAACTGGCTCCTTTTTATATTTAGCTTCGGCTTCCTTGAAGACTTGTCCTCAGCATCTATTATGGCTAGTCCTTGCCTTCTATTAAGACAAGAACTAGGCTTCTATTAAGCTTGGTTTAAGCCTTATTTGTCTTTGGAATAAGTTTTACTTGAGCATGATTTAAGCCTTAGATAAAGTTTACGTGAGGCTTAGATAAAGTTTACTTAAGCCCTTGTTAAAGTTTACTTGGGCTTTATTCCGATTCCAATATTTATGAAGGCCTTCTTCCAAGCAGACAAAATTCTGTTTGGGTGAAGAGTGGTGAAGAGTTGTGAAGAGTGAAGGTCAACTCTTCACGCACTTAACTAACTGGTATTCACAGCAATACATCACTTTTGTGAAGAGTGAAGAGTAAAACGTAATTTACGTTTGAATAAACGATAAAAAGTGAAATATAAAAGGAAAAGAAAAGCATAAAGATAAATGCATCTGACAAAAAATCCTGAGCAACTATCTGCTGCCCAGGATTTAATCATTTATTTATACCTATAATTTCTTAGCCTTGATAACAAAGCTGAAGCTTCTGTCTTGATAGTGCATGCGATACTTCTTCATTGGCTTTGCACCCCAGCTGTCGATACAGCCTAAACCATACTGACGCTGCTGAATATGCAACTGCACCAGACCTTTTTCTACCAGGTCACCACTGTGCTGCCCCCAGGCATGATTTTTCTCGATGCCTGCATCCAGATCCTCTACCAGGTAAGGGATGGCACTGCACTCCATAGGAGCATAGCCCTCGAAGGTGATTCCCTTTCCGGTTGTAGGATTGAAGATTGAGAAGTAACGGATGTCTGTATGGTTGCCGCTCTCCTGTGGACGAATGTATGGATAATACTCATCCTTTACGTCAGCCTCGTACTTTCCGATGAATGATGAAGAATGACGGTCGATGTAGTTCTCCTCAGGACCTCTACCGTAGTACTCCAACTTAGAGAAGGCTGCTGGCATCTGCAACTGCATACCGTAACGGAACAAGTCGGCTACCTTAGCTTCCTTATCTGTTGTCATCTTCTCGGTAACAGCTACTTCACCCTCAGAATTGATGCGGTAACGGAGTTCCAGTTGTGCCTTAACCTCAGGCATATCGAAGATTGCAGTAAGAACCACGCTATCCTGGCTCTCACTCTTATCGAATGACTTCAGAGTCATCTGAGGGTTCTTCCATACTCTCATCTCCTTCTGCAAGGATGCGCCATAGTCGTTGTCGGTAGGTGCACGCCAGAACTCTGGAGTCATGCTCTCACGGAACTTCAACATTGGTTCACCATCTACATCGAGATAATCAATCATACCGGTCAGCTTACCTACAGTAACCGACATGCGCTTGGCTGTAACCTTTACATAGGAATTGGTCTCTTCTACCTCCAGGTTGCTGGCGGTCTGAACCTTAGCCTTACCCTTCTTGGCAGGAGCTGCTTCAGCGATAGGTGTATCAACATTGTCAAACTCATAACCGTTGATGACAAACTGCTGGCGGGCCATCACCTGTCCCTTGTCAACCAAAGGCTCTGAACCATCACTGGCAAAGGCAAAGTTGACGGTGATTTCCTCTCTAGCATGCTCTGCTTCTGCCTTGGCAACAGCCTCCTGCAAAGCATCACTCTTCACCAACTTGGTGGTCTGAGGAGCAATGCCCTTGGTTCCAGGAATCTCTACTGTAGACAGGAGAACGCCGTTGGCATAGACTGCTGCAGTAAGCTTCAGGTCGTCAATGTTCTTGAAGAAATGCTCATTATAGACATTGAAAGTACCATTGGCTGCATCCAGATCCTTGATCCATACATTCTGGAGATAGTACTGAACCTCATAAGCATGAGGATTCAAGCGACGGTCTGGAGAAATGATACCGTTACAGTTGAAGTTGTAGTCGCTGGCAGGATAACGTCCATAGTCACCACCATAGGTAAAGATTTCCTTGCCGGTGATAGGGCTCTTGTCACGAACACCCTGGTCAACGAAGTCCCAGATATAACCACCCTGATACTTAGGATACTTGCGGATCAGATCCCAGTACTCCTTGAATCCACCCATAGAGTTACCCATGGCGTGGGCATACTCACACTGGATATATGGCTTGATGCCATTGCTCTTGCAGTAGCTTTCACTCTCCTCGTAACCGATGTACATAGGACAGTGGATATCAGTCTTGCTGTCATATCCGCCACGCTCATACTGCACAGGGCGGGTCTTGTCGTAAGCCTTGACCCAATCGTAAGCCTTTTCAAAGTTGACGCCATAACCACACTCATTACCCAAGCTCCATACGATGATGGAAGGATGATTGATGAGCGGTTTGACATTACCCTCGTTGCGCTCGATATGAGGCACGATGTACTCAGGGAACTTAGCGAGAGACTTCTCATCATATCCCATACCATGAGATTCCAGGTTTGCCTCGGCAGTGATATACAATCCGTATTCATCGCAGAGGTCGTACCAGCGAGGATCATCAGGATAATGACATGTACGGACAGCGTTGATGTTGAGCTGCTTCATTATCTTGATGTCCTGAATCATGCGCTCTACGCTCACTACATATCCACCATCAGGATCAATCTCATGACGGTCGGCACCCTTGACCAGTATAGGCTGGCCATTCACCAGGAGCTGGGCATTCTTGATTTCCACATTGCGGAAACCTACCTTCTGAGGAATCACCTCAGATACGCCCTGCTTATTCTTCAAGGTGATGAATACCTTATACAAATTAGGAGTCTCTGCAGTCCAAGGCTTTACATTCGGCACCTTGATAGTACCCTTAGCACCTGTTGCCTGAGCTATCTGCTTGCCATCCTTGTCACACAAGGTGATGGAAACATCGCTCTTGCCTCCCTGAAGAGAGATCTGATAATCCAGGACACCATCCTTGAAGTTATTCTCCAATCCGGCATTCAGACGTACATCAGCAGCATGAAGCTTAGGACGCGCATAGAGATATACCTCACGGGCAATACCCGTGAAGCGCCAGTAGTCTTGGTCTTCAAAATAAGAACCATCGCACCATCGCATCACCTGCATAGCAATAAGATTCTTTCCTGGCTTGAGATACTTGGAGATATTGAACTCGGCAGCCACCTTGCTGTCTTCGCTATATCCAACGTACTTGCCGTTCACCCAGAGAGTCAGGTTACTGGTGGCTGAACCCACATGAAAATAAACATCCTTGCCCTTCCAGTCTGCTGGAAGTTCGAAGGTGCGGCGATAAGAGCCGGTGTAGTTGTTGAGTTCGCTGATGTAAGGAGGATTTGGATCAAACTGGGTAGCCCATGCATAACCGATGTTCTTATAGGTACGGTCGCCATAGCCATTGAATTCGAACAATCCCGGTACGGGGAAGTCCTTCCACTGCGAATCATCATACTTGACAGCAAAGAAGTTGGCAGGACGCTTGTTGTGATCCTTCACGAAGTTGAACTTCCACATACCTTCCATGGAAAGGTAGTTGGCCGACTTCTTCTTGTCAAAGTTCTGCGCCTTATCAAGGTTCTCGTAAGCAAAGAAAGAAGCACGACGAGGCTCCCTGTTTTGCTGATTGATATTCACGTTCTGCCAGCGCGACTCGCTCTGAGCCGCTACGCCGCTGCTGATAGAAAGCATGGCAAGGCAAAGTGATACATTTGCGATGGTTCTGATTTTCATGATTTATTATCCGATATTAATGGAAATACTGAGTTCCAGCTACGCCGGTAAACTTCTTCTGGTTGTCCTTGCGCATTTCGAGAGTAAGGTTGCTCCACCATGATGGCCAACCGCCTACGATATTGCACAGATAAACGAACTTAACAGGATGCAAGCCTTTAGCCAATGCAACAGAGTTGTCTGAGTTGGTACCAGCCTTCACAGCACCCTCGTTGTTGATGACGAGCTTGTTGTCAATCCAAACCTGCTCCATACGGGAAGAGAGATAGTAAACTCCATCCTCAGGAATATTGATGTAACCTTCTGCAATGGCTGCATAATTATTGGCACCACGCAAAGTAGCAGCATCATCAGGCTGACTTACCTTCATCTTGTTCAGATTCTCTACAGTACCGCAGTCCTGCCACTCAGCATCAGCCAATTCCAGCTGATTAACCTTCAGATAGTTACCCTTCATACGGCGCAACTGCAAACCAGCCTTTACATCGTTGAGTTTCACTGCAGGAGCATAGGTCTGCTTTTCTACATCAATGGTTCTCACCTTACTCATCTTGCCAGAAGGCAGAACTGTAGCAATCTTGATAGTAGTATTGCCGCTCACCTTGATAGGCTCTGTATAGACGGCAGAAGATGGAGTTGGAATAGAACCGTCCAAGGTATAAACCATCTTCATAGGACGTGATGTCTGGAATGTAACTACAGTATCCTTGGTAATCACAACCTTGTCACAAGAACCGTATGGCTGCTCTGGCAATGGGATGTGATAACGTACATGACGCTCATCCAGGCGGACACTGTTGGCATCTACACGACGTGCGAAGTCTGTGAAGTTCTTCTTTTTGGCTGGAGACCATGCAATCTCAGCAAGAGCCAGAGAACGAGGATACATCTGATACTCCATCTTGGCATTAGTGTACATATACTCAGACCAGTTGTTGCACTGAACACCGAGAATATGCTTCTCCAAGCCCAATGACTTGATGGTATCTGGCACAGGCTCATAATTATAGGTTCTTGAAAGATAAGCCGGAGCACTAGGAATAGTAACTGGCTCTATCTTATAATCACCCTGATAATGGTCGAGGTACAGACCACCGCTACCTGGAGTCATGATGACATCATGCTTCTGGAGAGCTGCAGAAATACCACCTGATGTTCCGCGCCAAGACATGACTGTAGCATCAGGGCTCAAGCCACCTTCCAGAATTTCATCCCATCCGATGATCTTTCTGTCGTACTTAGCCAGCATCTTCTCCATGCGCTTGATGACGTAGCTCTGCAATCTTTCCTCTGCAGAGTGCTTACCGTCAGCCTGCAAGCCTTCTGCCTCGATACGCTTCTGGCAGGTAGGACAATTCTTCCAGCTGGTCTTTGGACACTCGTCACCACCAATGTGGAAATACTTGCCAGGGAAAAGAGGTACCACTTCGCGAACAATATCCTCCAGGAAGTTGAACATATCTTCCTTACCAGGACACATTACGATATCCTCAACACCCCATACCATTCTAGGAGTCCACTGCTCGCCCTTGCAAGAGAGATAAGGATAAGCAGCAATGGCTGCCATCATGTGGCCAGGAAGGTCGATTTCAGGAATCACGGTGATGTAACGCTTAGCGGCATAAGCTACGATGTCCTTGATTTCATCCTGTGTATAGAAACCGCCATAGGTAGAGCCGTCACCCTGAAGGCGATAACCACCGATAGAGGTCAACTTAGGATATTTCTTGATTTCGATACGCCAGCCCTGATCCTCGGTCAGGTGAAAGTGCATGGTGTTCACCTTGAACATAGACATCAGGTCGAGCTGCTTCTTTACGTTCTCTACAGTGATGAAGTGACGGCATGGATCAAGATGGAATCCACGATAACCGAAACGTGGAGCATCCTGGATGTCACAGCACTGAGCCACCCACTTGACACCATTCACCTTGGTTGCACTCTCTACCTGCGCAGGCAACAGCTGCATGAAACTCTGCATACCATAGAAAGCCCCCTTGCCTGTCTTAGCCTTGATGACTACACCCTTGGAAGTAACAGTGAGACGGTAGCCCTCTTCTGCCATCTTGAGGGATGGAGAAATCTGAATAGAGATATTGCCCTTCTTGCCACCAACGGTTACATCGTAGCCGGTAGAAGCCTTCAGCTTGTCTGCCATGTACTGAGCGATATTCTTACCGTCTGCGGTCTGGTAAGAAATCACCACCTTCTGTGGCAAAACAAACTCACCCTTCTGGATCTGGGTCTTGACAGGAATTGGAATAATGTTAATATCAGCTGCTGACGATGTTGGGAAAGCTCCCAACATCGCAGCGCAAACCATCAAAGAACCTAAAAGTTGATTGATTTTTTTCATTTATATTAAATAATATTATTAGATGTAGAAATTAGAGAGGCTTATACTCTACGAATGCCTCCATAGCCTCGTAGCAAGCCAAGCCCAACTGGTCGTAGAGGCAAGCTGTACCGCGGTTGCGGTCTTCAGCTCTCTGCCAGAACAGACGCTCGTCATTACCCAAGAATGGAGCACTCTCCATCTGAGACTGATGCTTGAGGATAGAGTTACGCTTAGCTCTCAACTCTTCTGGGCTCAAAGGAACACACATTTCGATGTTCTCAATCTCCCACTCTGCCCATGCACCACGGTACATCCAGATGCGACAGTCCTTCAACCACTCTGCACCTGCCTTCTTCTCCTCGTCAATAGCGGCAAGAACTGCATCGGTACACTTCTTGTGAGTTCCGTGAGGGTCAGCAAGGTCACCTGCTACGTAAATCTGATGAGGTTTAACCTCCTGCAACAAAGCTCTAACTATCTCAACGTCCTTCTCTGTCATAGGCAACTTCTCAATCTTTCCACTCTCATAGAACGGCAAATCAAGGAAGTGAACGTGATCGAGAGGAATCTCATTATAGGTACAAGCTGTACGAGCCTCACCACGGCGAATCAAGCCCTTGATGGTCAGGATGTCTCTTGTATCGAAGTCGCTCTCCTTCTTCTTGGCGAAGAATGTCTTGATCTCCTTATACTTGTCAGAGATTACGCTGTCCTTAGAATCAGCGAAAATCTGGTTGAAACCGTTGATGAAGTGCATGAATCTTGTTACTTCCTCATCACCTACTGCGATATTACCTGATGTCTCGTAAGCAACATGTACGTCATGCTTCTGCTGAACCAGACGACGGATAGTACCGCCCATAGAGATAACGTCATCATCTGGGTGAGGTGAGAATACGATGACACGCTTTGGATATGGCTTAGAACGCTCTGGACGATAGGTATCGTCTGCGTTTGGCTTACCGCCTGGCCAGCCTGTAATTGTATGCTGCAAATCATTGAAAATCTTGATGTTTGCATTATAAGCAGAACCATAGAGAGCCAAGAGTTCGCTCAAACCGTTCTCGTTATAATCCTTATTGGTTAACTTCAGAATAGGCTTACCAATCTTCTGGCAGAGCCATACCAATGCAGAGCGAACCAACTTATCAGTCCACTGGCAAGAAGTTACGAGCCAAGGATGCTCTATACGAGTAAGGTGAGCTGCTGCGCTCAGGTCGAGAACTACATGAGCATCAGGATGTGTCTGAAGGAACGATGCAGGCAATGTATCAGTAATAGAGTTCTCTACTACCTTCTGCATGATTTCTGCCTTTTCCTCGCCCCAAGCTGTAAGATAAACCGTCTTGGCAGAAAGAAGGGTGGCAATACCCATGGTAAGTGAACATGGAGGAATGGTTTCCTTGGTCTGCTCGCTAGCTTCCATCTCCTCACGTGATGTGTTGCCAATCAAGATAAGGCGGGTAACAGACTGGATACCAGAACCTGGCTCATTGGCTGCGATGTTACCAGAACGGCCGATACCGATAAGAGCTACGTCAAGACCTCCGAAGGTCTTGATGCGCTGCTCATAAAGACGGCAGCAATCCTGTACTGCATCCTGAGCCACGAAACCATCAAGAGAGAAAATGTTCTGCTCCTGAACGTCTACGTGACTGAGGAAACGCTCCTTCAACTGGTTGATGGTACGGAGAGAACTCTCCTGCTGGAGAGGATAATACTCATAAGCATTGAATACCACAACATTGCGGAAACTCAATGTCTTCTCTTCATAGCGGCGGATGAGTTCTTCATAAACTGCATTGAGTGAAGAACCGGTACCGAGTGCCATTACATAGAACTTGCCATCGTGCTGAGCAGCCTTGATACCTGCTGCAATACCATCAGCTACATGGCTGGCACCTTCTGCCATAGAAGCAAAGATGTCTGTACGAATCTTCTCCATTCTAGAGATTTCTGAGTATTCTACTGTCGTCTTAGGCTTGTAGAATTCAACTGGTACTTTGTTGAGTACAATTTGTGAACTAAGATTAAGTCTCATAACATTATATGTTTTATGTTTATGTATATTTTAGATTATTTTCTGAAAAAGATAGGATTACAAATCCCAAGCCAAAGCTGATGAACCTAAGATGGCAGCCTTGGCACCATCCAAACCACTCATCAGGAACTTAGCCTTACCTTTATATAATGAAAGAACATGCTCATTATAAGCTTCTTCTATAGGACGGAAAAGGATTTCGCCTGCCTGGGCCAAACCACCGAAGAAGATGAATGCTTCTGGACTCAGGAAGGTTGAGATATTGGCACATGCTATACCGATTCTTCTACCTGTCTGGCGGAATACTTCCTGGGCCATCGCATCACCTGCCATTGCTGCCTTATATACATCATAAGAGGTAATCTCGGCGGTTGGAATCTCGCGGAGAGATGTTGGCTCTGCTGATTCTTCCAACATTGCTACGGTAGTACGTACAACACCAGTAGCCGAGCAATAGGTCTCCAAACAACCCTTTCTGCCACAACCACATGGTCTGCCATCTGGCTCTACTACCATGTGACCCAACTCGCCGGCAAAACCATCGCAACCATAAATCAACTGACCGTTGGCAACAATACCAGAACCAACACCAGTTCCCAGGGTTAACTCAACAAAGTTGTCCATACCTACTGCAACGCCATATTTCATTTCGCCCATAGCTGCTGCGTTGGCATCGTTAGTAATAGCTACAGGTATTCCAAGTTTCTCGGCAAACATATCTGCCAGAGGAACAATACCCTTTGCCCACACTAGGTTAGCTGCATGCTCGATAGTTCCCTTGTAGTAATTTCCACAAGGCGCACCGATACCCATGGCATGAATCTTCTCAATGCCACCTACCTGGTCTACGATTTGCATCACTGCCTTCACACATTCATCTACGTAAGCTTCCACCTCCTGGAATGCCTGAGTCTTGATAGATGTAGTAGCGATAATCTCGCCATTTCTATCAACGATTCCAAACACAGAATTGGTTCCACCCAAATCCAAACCAATCACTAAAGACTTTTCTCCTTGTCCCATACACCTTTTGTATTATAGGTTATAATTGATAATATAACAAAAAATTGTTACCGTTAGTTATTTTTAAATTAGTTTATTAATAAACGCTTCGTTATTAAAATTTTTTATTTTGCAAAGTTAATAGAATTATTCAATACTGCAAGTTTTTTATGGTTAATATTTCTAAAAAGAAAGCATTTTTATACTTTCGCACTTTACAAGAAGCTATTAAGTGTAGTTTTACCACACTAAATCAGTTAGTTAGATAAATCAAAGAGATAAAAAACTGAAATTTGAATTTTCACTTTCCGTCCCATTATATATATAATAAGGTATATGATAAAACTATACCCGAAGAAATGAGGAAAAACAAAAAAAATAGCAGCATTTAAGTTTTATTAACTACAAAAATATTGTATGTATTTTTAAAAGGATTATCTTTGCAAATAAAATTTCTTAGTTATGAAATCGGACATAATAAAATACATTAGGAAGTTAAACCAAAAACCTTCCGCCCAGAGCCGACTTTTGGCACAATTTATCTCGCATGGTGCCTCCACCATACCTGAGATAGCTAAGGCTGTAGGAGTTAGTCTCCCAACAGCTACAAGTGCCTTGAACGAACTCATCAAAGCGGGCATCGTCAAGGAAATTGGCAAGAAAGACAATTCCCCTGGCCGCATTCCGATGGTATATGATCTAATACCTACTGCTGGTTACTTCGTAGGAGTCAATCCAGAAATGGACTGTCTGGCACTAGCTGCAAGTGACTTTAGCGGCAACCTGATAACAGAAAAAGTAAGAGTTCCATACGAATATGAGAATACGCCGGAGAGTCTGGAAAGACTTGGAGAAATCATCAACGAATTCATTGCAACTCTTCCTTTAGCCAAAGAAGAAATTTTACAGGTATGTGTAAACCTGGCGGAACGCGTCAATCCTTTCGAAGGAAGAGCCTACAACATGTTCACCTTCCTGAAGGAATCGCTAACCGATAAGCTCACAGAACTCATTCAGCTGCCAGTCTGCATTGAGAACGACTCAAGAAGCATGGCTTTCGCTGAATATTGCAAGGGATGCTGCAAGGGAGTAAAAGATGTCATCTTCGTCAACGTTTGCTGGGGATTGGGCATCGGAATCATCATCAATGGTCAACTCTTCTACGGAAAATCCGGTTACTCCGGCGAGTTTGGCCACATGACAGCCTATAACAACAACATCATCTGCCACTGCGGAAAGATTGGCTGCATTGAAACGGAAGTTTCGGGCAGAGCATTGAAAAGAAAATTGACAGAAAAGATATTAGAAGGTAAAACTTCTATCCTATCTGACAAGGTACTCAATAAAAAAGAAGAGCTCTCGCTTCAAGATATACTTGATGCGATAGCAAAAGAAGACGTGCTTAGCCTGGCTACCCTGCAACATATCGCAGACGAACTGGGCAAGCAATTAGCAGGAATCATCAATATCTTTAACCCAGAGATGCTGGTCATCGGAGGAGAAATGTCTGTTACTGGCGATTATCTGACGCTACCGGTCAACATGGGTATAAAAAAACATTCGCTCAACATCATGAACGAGGATTCGCAGATTGTTACCTCAGAACTGAAAGATCTGGCTGGTATCACGGGAGCCTGTCTGATGGCAAGACACAGACTCTTGAGCGAAGAAAGAAAATAAATAATCTAGCTTATTAGACAAAACCAAAAGCATTAAAGATTTTACTAACTAACTTTTTATCAACTATTCATTTGACTGGAGTTGGGAGTAGCCGGTAAAACGGCTACTCCACAATTCAAAAACCAAATAGGCGGTGACAGGTTCATCTGAGCCAACTGCCAAAAGAATAAGATAAAAACAAAGTTTATACGAGAAGAAATAATAACTAACATAAAAAATTACAAACCTATGAACAAAAGAGCAAATTTGTATTTTGCAGCGCTATTGGGTGCCATGTCACCACTGAGCACTGTTACTGCATTGGCAGCTCAGAGCAATTCGGTTATTGCTAATGCTACCCAGCAGCAAAACTCATGTACAGGTACAGTAAAGGATTCTTACGGTGAACCTGTTATCGGTGCTACCATCAGAATTGATGGTAAGACTGGGGGTACGATTACTGACCTTGACGGTAACTTTAGCCTTGCAAATGTAGCTAAGGGTGCTAAGATTACAATCACTTATGTAGGTTACAAGTCACAGACTCTTACTTGGAACGGTACTGCTTTGAACGTTACCATGGAAGATGATTCCAACATGCTAGAAGAAACTGTTGTTATCGGTTACGGTACTGTAAAGAAGGCTGACTTGGCAGGTTCTGTTGCTGTGATGGAAGGCAAGAGCTTCAAGGATCAGCCAGTGGCACGTGTTGAGGATGCCCTCAACGGACGTATGTCTGGTGTGCAGGTAATGTCAAGTGGCGTTCCTGGTGGTGCTATGAAGATTCGTGTACGTGGTGCCAGCTCAGTAAACAAGAGCAATGACCCTCTCTACGTAGTAGATGGTATTGTTCGCGAAACTGGTCTTGAAGGTATCAGCCCTGAGGATATCCAGAGCATTCAGGTATTGAAGGATGCTTCTTCTACCGCTATCTATGGTGCCCGTGGTGCCAATGGTGTTGTGATGGTACAGACCAAGAGCGGTAAGGCAGGTGCAGCCCAGGTTACTTTCGATGGCAGCTTCGGTTTCTCTAACGCTTACAACATCCCTGAGGTAATGGGTACCAAGCAGTATGCACAGGCTTTGGTTGACCACAAGGGTGTGGATCAGAGCGCTGTACAGGATTATTTGAATGGTACCAAGCCAGGTATCGACTGGATGGATCAGTTGCTCCAGACAGGTATTACTCAGAACTATAAGGTTGCCTTTTCACAGGGTAACGAGAAAACACAGACTTACTTCTCTGCCAACTTGATGGATCAGAAAGGTGTAATCGTTGACACCAAGTCTAGACGTTACGCTATCAAGGCAAACATTCATAATAAGGTATTCGATTGGTTGGAGTTGACCGCCGACCTCAACCTTGCTCAGACAGACAACTCTGGTGCAGGCTTCGCTCAGAACCAGGATAACCCTATCTGGGTTGGTTTGAACTACTCTCCTACTATGGAGATGATGGATGCAAACGGAAAGTATAATAAAGACCCATACAACAACATCCAGAACAACCCTTACGGTAATCTTCACGACAGCCAGAACGACCGCAAGCGTACGATGGTAACCGGTCACGTTGACTTGAAGTTCAATCTTCTCAAGGGCTTGACCTTCACCACCACCAACGGTATCGACTATAACGATTACAAGTGGTACAGCTTCACATCTACCAAGGTGAACGCAGCAGGAAACAACATGGGCAACAACGATGCTACCGTTACCGCTTTGCAGTCAACCAACAACTTGACCTACAGCAACAAGTGGGGCGAACATGGTTTGACAGCAACAGGTGTGTGGGAAGTTACCTCTAACGAGGTTCGCCGCATGGGCTTGTCAGGAACAGGACTTGCTCACGAACAGTTAGGTTACTGGAACGTAGCAGACGCAGCTTCCAAGACTCCTAGCAACGGTTACAGCAAGTGGACCATGCTTTCAGGTGTAGCCCGCGTTATGTACAACTATGCAGACCGCTATATGTTGACCGGAACCTTCCGTGCGGATGGTTCCAGCCGTTTCACCAACAAGAAGTGGGGTTATTTCCCATCAGCAGCTGCAGCTTGGACCATTTCTAACGAAAAGTTCTGGGAGCCTATCAAGAATGCAGTAGAATACATGAAGATCCGTGCAAGCTACGGTATCATCGGTAACCAGGATATTACTCCTTACTCTACATTGGGTTCTTTGGGTACAACCGGTTTCACATACGGTACTAATCAGTCTTACACAGGTTACTGGGCAAATGGTCTTGCCACACCAGACCTGACCTGGGAGAAGGTTCATCAGTTTGACCTCGGTGTTGACCTCGGTTTCTTCGGCAACCGTTTGAGCATCAGCTTAGACTACTTCAACAAGAAGACAAAGGATGCCCTCCTGACAACATCAGCTCCTGGTTACCTGGGTGGCACATCATACTGGGTAAATGCCGGTGAGGTAAGCAACAAGGGTTTTGATGCTACAATCAATGCACAGATTATCCAGACCAAGGACTGGTCATGGTCATCTACATTGAATGCCAGCTACATCAAGAACGAGGTTACCAAGTTGACAGCTGATTCTCCTATCCTTTATGGTACAAGTCCTTCTCCAGGTACTGTTGACCCATGTACAATCATCAAGGAAGGTGAGGCTATCGGTACATTCTACGGCTTCAAATGGGCTGGTTTGCAGAAGAACGATAAGGGAGAATGGATTGATACCTATTACACTGCAGATGGTGGAACAACTGCTACTCCTGATGCTTCAAAGGATCGCTTCGTATTAGGTCGTTCAAACCCAGACTTCACATTAGGTTGGAACAATACAGTAAGTTATAAGAACTGGGACTTCAACGCCTTCTTCAATGCAGCATTCGGTGCTAAGCGTTTGAATATGGTTCGTTACGCCATGAACTCAATGGTAGGTGCATCTAGATTCGTAACCGATAAGGATTACTTCAACAACATCGGAATCACCATGCCAACAGTAGGTGCCGAAAACAAGACATACGGTAACTCAGACAAGTGGTTGGAGAATGCAGATTACCTCCGTTGCGAGAATATCAGCATCGCTTATACATTCCCACGCAGCGTGACAAAGATTGCAGACATCCGTCTCTCTCTCTCAGCTCAGAACCTCTTCACCATTACCGGCTATAAGGGTATCGACCCAGCAGGTGCATCATTCAGTGATAATGGTGTTGACCGTGATAACGGTTTGGATATGGGTGCTTACCCTAATCCTCGTACCATCACAATGGGCGTACGTGTAAACTTCTAACTTCAATCATCTAAAAACTGAAATAATTATGAGAACTAGAAAATTATTATATATGGGTTGTCTCATGGCAGCATCCTTGCTTACCTTCTCTTCTTGTGGAGACTTCCTGGATGAGGAACCTAAGGGACAGTTGACCCCAGATAACTTCTTCAATAGCGAAGATGACCTGACAGCAAGTGTTAATGCGCTGTATGACCGAGTAAACCAGACACAGAGCTGGACCAACCCTATGTACCCACAGTGGCAGGGTGATGATATTTCAGCCAACCCTGGTTCTAACAAGCAGGCTTGCGCTGCCCTCGATGCTTTTGCATCTGATGGTGCTAACAAGGGTGTAGTAGATGCATGGAACCTGCATTATTCAGTAATCAAGGCAGCCAACCTGATTACTGAGAGTGCAAGCAAGGCTCCTGTAGCTCAGGAAAAGATCAACGTGGCTTTGGGTAATGCTCACTTCTGGCGTGCTTACGCTTACTATTATCTGGTACGTGTATTCGGTCCTGTGCCATTGATTACAGGTACTGACGTTTCTCAGTTGGAAGTTGCTCCATCAAGTGTAGAAAAGGTATATGAACTGATTGTTTCTGACTTGAAGGCTGCTGTTAACGAGCTTCCTACTAAGTATGAAAAGGAGCCTAGCCATTTGTTCGATGTTGATATCTGGACAACCAAGCAGGCTGCACAGGCTACCCTGTCAGCAGTTTATATGTCTATGGCTGGTTACCCTCTCAATAAGGGTACAGAGTATTATAAGCTCGCTGCAGAGCAGGCTAAGTCTGTCATCGACAACAACGGTTCTTACGGTTTCATCCTGAACCCAGAGTGGAAGGATGTCTATTCTATGGGTAACAACTACAACATGGAGACCGTGCTTGGAATCAACAACGATGCCAAAGGCTGGTGGGATCATGATTCTCAGCTTTCTTCCTGCTGCCGTTTCGAAGGGCTCGGCGATAATGGCTGGGGTGATGCCTGGGGTGAAATCGCATTCTGGAAGAGATTCCCAGAGGGAGCTCGTAAGGATGCCATCTACGCTCCTAAGGTTACTTTCCAGGAAGGAAAAACTATTACTAAGGCTGTAGATTGGTGGGCATTGAAGGAAGATGGAAAGACACCAGAGGTTGAGGCTTATCACCCAATGTTCTGTATCTTTACAGTAAACTGTGATGAGAATGGCAACATGCTCCGTCAGGCTTACGATTACCTCGCTCCTAACTGGGATGGTATGGTCAACGACCGCCGTCACAACCTCATCCGTTACTCAGAGATTCTTCTCTGGTATGCTGAGAGTGCAGCTCGCTCTGGTGGCGACTTGGCTAAGGCTAAGGATTGCCTCCGTCAGGTTCGTAGCCGTGCCGTAAACGATGTTGAGAACGTAACTTTGGGCAATGGTACTACCGTAAAGATTGCTAATATGAATGCTGAGCAGCTGGCTGAAGCTTGCTACATTGAGCACGGATGGGAAGTTGCCGGTAACTGGGTATCAATGGTTACACGTCGTTCTGACGAGCTTCGTATGAACGAACTCAAGAAGAACTTCGACTACCGCGTTGCCAATGCTCCTCTCGTTGTTGCAGTAGAGAATGGCAAGGAGATTACAGCTAAGGAGCAAGTTACAGTTTCTGGTTCTTGGACAGAGGATAGAATCTACTGTCCATATCCAACAACAGACGTTGAGAAGAATCCAAACCTGAAGAGATAACTTCATAAGTAATCATATAAAAATAAGAAGCCTTCTTTATATAAAGAAGTGAGTTCATGTAAAACATTGAGAGGGTGTGCCGAGATGGCACCCCTCTTTTTGCAATTTTGTCAATCCGTATAATCTATTATATTACCATATATAAAACTCAACAAGAATCAACACTAATTTTTAACTATACAAATAAAAAATTATGATTAAAAACAATCGTAATCAAAACAACCATTCATTGTTCGCATTGGCAGCCTTGCAAGCAATACCGTTGTCAATCTTTGCACAGAATGCAGGAGATCGACCTAACATTTTGTATATTATGTGTGATGACCATGCGATGCAAGCTATCAGCGCATACGGTAGTCCTATTTCCAAATTGGCTCCAACACCAAATATCGACCGCCTAGCTGAAAGGGGAATGAAATTCAACGAGGCTTTCGTAGAGAACTCTCTCTCTACTCCAAGCCGTGCGTGCCTGATGACAGGTCTTTACAGTCACCAGAACGGACAGCGCCAGCTTGCCGAGGGTATCGACTCAACCAAGACCTTCTTCTCAGAACTGTTGCAGCAGGCAGGTTATTCTACTGCTGTAGTGGGAAAATGGCACATGTCATGCAGCCCTAAGGGATTCGACTACTATCATGTTCTGGACGACCAAGGTCAGTATTACAACCCAACCTTCGCCTCTACCGGCCAGTATGGCAACTTCAAGCAGGAGATGGGCTATGCCACCGACCTCATCACTGACCATGCCATCGAGTACCTGAACAACCGCGACAAGAACAAGCCATTCTGTCTGCTGGTTCACCACAAGGCACCTCACCGTCTTTGGATGCCTAACACCAAGTATGTAGGCAAGTATGCCAACGTCAACTTCCCATTGCCAGAAACTTTCTGGGATGATTACGAGACCCGTGGTTCTGCAGCATCTACCCAGAAGATGTCTATCGACAAGTATATGGAGATGGTTCGCGACCTGAAGGTTCCTGAGATGTACGATCCTTCTACTCCTGAGGGTAGAGATTCCTATGCCGGACTGATGGGCGAGATGAACCGCATGACTCCACAGCAGCGTGCCATCATCGATGCTTACTACATGCCTAGAAACCGTGAGTTTCTGAGCAAGAACCTGACCGGCAAGGAGTTGATCGAGTGGAAATACCAGAACTACATCCGCGACTATATGGCCGTGATTGCCTCAGTAGATGAGAGCGTGGGCAGACTGCTGGATTACCTCGACAAGAACAATCTCTCAGACAAAACCATCATCGTCTATACATCCGACCAGGGATTCTACATGGGCGAGCACGGATGGTTCGACAAGCGATTCATGTACGAGGAGTCATTCCACACTCCACTCATCATCAGCTATCCTAAGCACATCCAGCCAAAGAGCGAGTGCAACCAGATGGTTCAGAACATCGACTTCGCACCTACCTTCCTCGACCTGGCAGGTTTGCAGAAGCCTAAGTACATGCCTGGAACATCACTCCAACCGCTGTTTGCCGGTCAGCCTGTGAAGAAGTGGCGCAAGAGCCTGTACTATCACTACTACGACTACCCAACCTATCACCTGGTACGCAAGCACGACGGTGTGCGCACCGAGCGCTACAAGCTGATCCATTTCTACGGCAAGGGCGGCGAGAGAGCCGTGGTAGAGAACAAGTACCAGGCACAGCCAGGCACAAGAGAGAACAACTGCTTCAATGCCCTGAAGTCTATCAACTACTTCACCAATGATGCAGACATCGACTACTGGGAATTGTATGATATCAAGAGCGACCCTAACGAGCTGCACAATATCTACGGCAAGCCAGGCACTCAGAAGATTGAGAAGGAACTGAAGAAGTTGCTCGCCAACTACCGCAAAAACTTAAAGGTAGACGAATAAGAAATCGAAGATATATTAAATCTAAGATTACAGATTTATGAACAAAACAAGTAAAACAATATGGCTCACAGGGGTAGGTATGATTTGCCTACCTACCCTTGCTGGGGCTAAACAGAACATACAACAGCCGAATATCCTCTTTATCCTCTGTGATGATATGGGATATGGTGACTTGGCTTGCTATGGCCAGCCATATATCCATACTCCTCACATCGACCAGATGGCTAAAGAGGGTATGCGCTTTACGCAGGCATATGCTGGTTCTCCGGTTTCTGCTCCTTCCCGTGCTACAATCATGACAGGCCAGCATAGCGGACATACCCACGTAAGAGGCAACAAGGAGTATTGGAGAAACGTGCCAATGGTAAAATATGGAGTAAACGAAGACTTTTCTGTCGTTGGTCAGGAACCTTACGATCCACAGCATAAGATTCTTCCAGAAATGCTCAAAGATAAAGGTTATAATACAGGTGTTTTCGGTAAGTGGGCAGGCGGATACGAAGGTTCTCCTTCTACACCAGACAAACGTGGAGTTGATGAATTCTATGGTTACATTTGCCAGTTCCAAGCACATCTTTATTATCCTAACTTCCTGAACCGTTACAGCAAGGCTTTGGGGGATACTGCTGTAGTAAGAGACATCATGGAGCAGAACATTCAGTATCCAATGTTTGGCAAAGACTATTACAAACGTACACAATATTCTGCACGCATCATCCACGACAAGGCTTTGGAATGGATTGACAAACAGGATAATAAACATCCTTTCGTAGGATTCCTCACCTATACCCTACCTCATGCAGAGTTGGCTCAGCCAGAAGATTCCATCTTAGAGAACTATCAGAAGAAATTCTTTGAGGATAAAACCTGGGGCGGATGGGAAGACTCAAGATACAATGCGGTGGTGCATACCCATGCCCAATTTGCCGGAATGATTACTCGTCTGGACCAGTATGTAGGTGAAATTTTCGCAAAACTGAAGGAGAAAGGACTTGACAAAAATACCGTTGTCATCTTTACATCGGATAATGGACCTCACGAAGAAGGCGGTGCTGACCCTCAATTCTTCGGTCGCGACGGAAAATTGAAAGGCTTGAAGCGCCAGTGTTACGAGGGCGGAATCCGCATCCCATTCATCGCCTGGTGGCCAGAGCATATCAAGGCAGGCAGCGTAAACGACACCCAGTTTGCCTTCTACGACTTGATGCCAACCTTCTGCGACCTTGCCGGAATCAAGAACTTTGCCAAGCGCTACACCAACAAGAAGTTGGCTGGCGACGGCTTCGACGGTATTTCCATCGCTCCTACCCTTCTGGGCAAGGATGCCGAGCAGAAGCACCACGAATACCTCTACTGGGAATTTCATGAGACCGACCAGATTGGCGTGAGAAAGGGCGACTGGAAGATGGTAGTGGTAAAGGGCGAGCCACGTCTCTACAACCTGGCATCGGATATCCACGAAGACCATAACGTAGCGGCAGAGCATCCTGAAATCGTAAAGGAACTCCTGGCTGCCATACAGAAGGAGCACAGAGACAGCAAGGACTTCAAGATTACCTTGCCTAAGTTCTGATTCTTAGCGAATATGTATTAAGGAGTTAAGGAGTCAAGAAATTAACTCCTTTAATTTCTTAACTCCCTTACTTGTAAAACTTGAAAAAATGATGAACGACAACATAGCAACCCCATTTGCCAAGCCTCTGTATGTGATGCTGAAGCCCGCAGGCGCCCATTGCAACCTGGCTTGCAAATACTGTTATTATCTAGAAAAGAATAAGCTCTATCAAACATCTCATCAGCATCTCATGACCGATGAGATGCTGGAGCAATTTACCAGAGAATACATCGAAGCACAAACCATGCCGCAGGTGCTTTTCACTTGGCATGGAGGTGAGCCGCTGATGCGATCAATTGATTTCTACAAGAAAGCGCTGGCGTTTCAGAAAAAGTACGCCCACGGAAAACAGATTGATAACGTCATCCAGACTAATGGTACACTTCTCACTGATGAATGGTGTGAATTCTTTTCACAGAACCATTGGCTGGTAGGCATTTCCATCGACGGACCTCAGAAGTATCACGACCACTATCGCGTAACTCCTGCCGGAAAGCCTTCCTGGGAAAAGGTGATGCAGGGCATCCAGCTCCTAAAAAAGCATCGGGTAGAATGGAATGCTATGGCGGTGGTCAACGCCTATAATGCTGGACATCCGCTGGAGTTTTATCATTTCTTTAGGGACAACGGTTGCCAATACTTGCAATTTACTCCTATCGTAGAGCGACTGACAGAACATAAAGACGGTCGCACATTGGCGAGTCTTGCAGACAAAAAGGAATTTCCGCTTGCAGATGCTTCCGTTACCCCAGAACTGTGGGGAAATTTCCTCTGCACTATCTTCGATGACTGGGTGCGCCACGATGTGGGTAAAACCTTTGTGGAAATCTTCGATTGTACACTTGCCAACTGGATGGGTGTGCTACCTGGCATCTGCGCCTATTCTAAAGAATGCGGACATGCAGGAGTAATGGAACACAATGGAGATGTCTATTCTTGCGATCACTTTGTTTTCCCTGAATATAAATTGGGTAATATCAAAGACCAATCGCTGATAGATATGCTCTACGGTGAAAAACAGCAGGAATTTAGCCGTCTCAAGCATACATCTCTTCCTCGCCAATGCAAAGAATGTGATATGGAGTTTGCCTGTCATGGTGAATGTCCTAAAAACCGTTTCGAGAAAGATAAGTTTGGTGAGCCAGGCTTAAACTATCTATGTAAAGGTTATTATAAGTATTATTCGCATGTAGCTCCTTACATGGACTTTATGAAAAAGGAACTGTTGGCAGAACGCCCTCCATCAAACATCATGAGAGCACTGAACAGTAACTCATTTATATAATATGAAATTACTATTGATAGTATAAACTAACATTAGAATAAACGTTTATTTGAATAAACTATTATTATGAATAAAACTTATATAACAATCGCCTTGATGTCGCCGCTAGTTTGTTCCTCAGCGATGGGCGCAAAGAAAGTGAAAGTAAACAAAGGGCGTCCGAACGTTATCATCATCTTAGCTGATGACTTGGGATATGGAGACTTGGGATGCTATGGTGCCAAAAACGTACAGACACCAAATGTAGATAAATTGGCTAAGCAAGGTATTCGCTTTACAGATGCCCATGCTATTGCATCTACAAGCACCCCATCACGCTATTCGCTCTTAACAGGTGAATATGCCTGGCGCAAACCTGGTACAGATGTGGCTCCAGGTGATGCTGGTATGATCATCAAACATAGCCAGTTTACAATGGCTGATATGTTCAAAAGCGTTGGCTATACAACATGTGCCATTGGAAAGTGGCATCTAGGACTGGGGGCAGAAACTGGTAAACAAGACTGGAACGCACCATTGCCTGCCGCTTTGTCTGATATCGGTTTTGATTATCACTACATCATGGCTGCTACAGCCGACCGTGTACCTTGTGTATATATTGAAAATGGTAAGGTTGCCAACTACGATCCTTCTGCTCCTATTGAAGTAAGCTATTTCAAAAACTTTCCTGGAGAACCTACAGGAAAAGACAATCCTGAATTATACTACAATATGAAGTCTAGTCATGGTCACAACATGTCAATCGTGAATGGTATAGGAAGAATCGGTTATATGAAAGGTGGCGGTAAGGCATTGTGGAAAGATGAAAATATTGCAGATTCAATCACCAACCATGCCATCGATTTCATCAAGAAGAACAGCAATCATCCTTTCTTCCTCTATTTTGCAACTAACGATGTACACGTTCCTCGTTTTCCACACGAACGTTTCCGTGGTAAAAGTAGCATGGGAGTACGTGGAGATGCTATCGTACAGTTCGACTGGTCAGTAGGTAAAATTATGGAGACTTTAGACAAACTTGGTATCGCTGATAACACCATCGTATTGTTGACCAGTGATAATGGTCCAGTAGTTGATGACGGTTATCAGGATCAGGCTGAAGAGCTCTTAAATGGGCATAAGCCTGCAGGTCCTTGGCGTGGTAACAAGTACAGCGCTTTCGAAGGTGGTACTGCTATTCCAGTTATCGTTCGTTGGCCTATGTCGGTAAAACCTAATCAGACCTCAGATGTTCTCATGTCACAGATTGACTTCATGGCATCCTTTGGTAATCTTATTGGTGCAACCTTCCCTAAAGGCAGTGCTCCCGACAGCAAGAACCATCTTGGAAATCTGCTCGGCAACGACAACGTCCATCGTCCATGGGTAGCAGAAATGTCAAACAATCATGTAATTTCTATCCGCACAAAAGAATGGAAATACATAGAACCAAATGATGGTTCTAAAATGATAAAATGGGGACCAAAGATTGAGACCGGCAACGATCCTAATCCTCAGCTCTATCGAATCTCTGACAATCTCTACGAGCAAAACAATGTAGCTGAAGCAAATCCTAAAGTTGTTTTCGAAATGCAAAATATCTTGAGAAGAGTAAAATAACAAGTAAACCTAATAAATGAAATAACAACCCAGAGCAGCATTGTTCTGGGTTGTTCATTATATATAATCCCCTCATATAATACAAAAAGTCTAAGTTCACTTTCTGTGAAAAAGAGATAATGCTGTAGAAAACAAATAAACCAGCAAAAGAATCTGCGTCATCTGCGAAATCTGCGTGAGAAAATAAAATCCGCATGAAAACAAAAAAGCCCCGACTACTTTCGTAATCGAGGCTTCTGATGAAAGAAGGCGGCTACCTACTCTCCCGCATTGCATTGCAGTACCATCGGCGCAAGTGAGCTTAACTTCTCTGTTCGGAATGGGAAGAGGTGGGACCTCACCGCAATAACCACCTGATAATGGGGTATGACGTATTTGCACACAAGCAAACTGTATTTGATAGTAAAGAACCACCGTCCCTCCCGATTCAATCGAGAGTCAACAGCTGAAACTATGAACTTTCCTAAAGAAAGTGTTCGGGCAATTAGTAATGCTCGGCTTTGACATCGCTGTCTTTACACCTGCATCCTATCAACGTCATCGTCTTTGACGACCCTCAATGGAGTTCTCATCTTGCGGCTGGCTTCGCACTTAGATGCTTTCAGCGCTTATCCAATCCAGACTCAGATACCCAGCGGTGCGCCTGGCGGCACAACTGGTAAACCGGAGGTCTGTCCATCACGGTCCTCTCGTACTAGTGACGGCACCACTCAAAACTCCCACGCCCACGATAGATAGAGACCGAACTGTCTCACGACGTTCTGAACCCAGCTCGCGTGCCACTTTAATGGGCGAACAGCCCAACCCTTGGGACCTTCTCCAGCCCCAGGATGTGACGAGCCGACATC